>JAABUM010002888.1_pt1 | contig 22089 bp, 18 predicted proteins | sample 5559161 | NCBI WGS metagenome assembly JAABUM01 (sample SAMN10711868, study PRJNA513369) | rock metagenome | isolation source: Antarctica rocks | place: Antarctica: Victoria Land, Siegfried Peak nord
CGCAGCGTGTGGACCAACGCACCCGGTAATCCGGCGACGTCGGTGATCAACCCCATCGCAACACCCGCTGGATCTGAGGACACGTCCGGCGTGGGAACGGCGGTCGCTGCTGTGATGTCGACAGGCTCCCGCCCGCGGTGCAGCGACGCCGACCACATGGGCACGATTCGGGTATCGGTCGGATCCGTGCTCATCGATGCCTGCATCAACCGGCCGGCAGCAACACCGTCGATGAGCGAGTGGTGCAGTTTCACGTAGATCGCGAAACGTCCGTCTTGTAATCCCTCGATGACATGCGCTTCCCATAACGGGCGCTCCCGGGCGAGTCGGGTGCCGTGCAGCCGTGAGCAGAGGTCCAGAAGTTCCCGGATCCGACCTGGTTGGGGTAGCGCGCTGTGCCTTACGTGGTGCTCGATGTCGAACTGGGTGTCCTGTTCCCACATCCATTGACCGCCCGTTCGCCATGACCGGACCGGCCGTTTCAGGAACAACGGTGACACGTCCGGGTCGCCGATGAGCTGTTCGTACACCCGGCGCGCATAGTCGGGCGGCGCGCCCTCCGGGGCGGCGAACAGTTGCAGACTGCCGACATGCATCGGCATGGTCCGGTTCTCAGCGATGAGGAAGGCCAGGGAGGTGGGATCGATCAGACGCGACATCATGGACCGCCTTTCGCGAAAGTGTCTGTGGTGATCCTCGCGCACAATCGACCGACTGCGACCGGCAGGATGGATTCATGACCCGTTCAATTCTCTGGTTCCGACGTGACCTGCGCCTACACGATCACCCCGCACTCAATGCAGCGGTCGAGGAGGCAGGTGCCGACGGTGTGGTCCCGCTCTTCGTCGTCGAACCCAAACTGTGGGAGGACGCAGGGGATTCGCGCCGGCGCTGGCTGGCTGCCAACCTCCGTTCACTGGACGAGGCGTGCAACGGGCGGCTGACCGTGCGGATGGGGGAGCCCGAGAAGGTCCTGGCCCAGGTTTCTCGCGAGCAAAAAGCAGCGACTGTCCACATCTCCCGCGAGACAACCCCACACGGTAGGCGGCGCGACGAACGGGTCCGCAAGTCGCTGGGCCAGGACGCACGCCTTACCGAAACCGGCACGCCCTACGCGATCGGGCCCGGTGTCATCCTGAACGGCAGCGGCACGCCGTACAAAGTGTTCACCCCGTTCTCCCGGGCCTGGAGAGACCACGGCTGGCCGGCGCCCGCCGAACGCCCGAAGCGCATCCACTGGGTCGACGCAGGGTCCGATGACGACGCGGTTCGCAAGATCACGGAAGCGAGCACGGGTCATCTCGACTTCGAGGTCGGTGAGGACGCCGCGATGGACAGATGGGCCGACTTCCTCGACGGACCGGTCGACAGCTACGGCACCGACCGCGACCGCCCTGCTGTCGACGGCACCTCGCGCTTGTCGCCCTACCTTAAGCTGGGTGTGCTGCACCCACGCACGCTGCTGGCCGACCTGGCCAGGAAGCGATCTGACGGCGCTGGCACCTACCGCACTGAGATCGCCTGGCGGGAGTTCTACGCCGACGTGCTCTGGCACAACCCGCGCTCGTCGTGGCATGACCTGCGCGATGCGCTGCCCACAATGCAGTACGACGATCCGTCTGATGCCGTCGAAGCGTGGAAGGCGGGCCGGACCGGCTACCCGATCGTCGACGCCGGAATGCGTCAGCTGCTCGAGACGGGGTGGATGCACAACCGCCTGCGGATGATCACCGCAAGCTTCCTGACCAAGGACCTGCACGTGTGGTGGCCGGTCGGTGCGCGGCATTTCATGGACCACCTCGTCGACGGGGACCTCGCGTCGAACAACCACGGCTGGCAGTGGGTGGCAGGCACCGGAACCGACGCGTCCCCCTACTTCCGCGTCTTCAACCCGGTCACCCAGGGCCAGAAGTTCGACCCGGACGGGGCCTACGTTCGCCGCTGGGTGCCTGAACTGCGGCACTTGAGCGGCAAGAAGACCCACGAACCCTGGTCGACCGACGGCGGATACGAGCACGACTACCCGCAGCGCATCGTCGATCACGCCGAGGAGCGCAACGAAGCTTTGCACCGCTACGAGCAGGCGCGCTGACTGGTGAGTGCCGAGCAGGTGACCGTGGCTGCGGCAGGATGAGGGCCATGAGTCACCAGATAGTGGTCGTAGGCATGGGGTACGTCGGACTCTCCAACGCCATCCTGCTCGCTCAACACAACGACGTGCTGGGTATCGACCTGGATGAGTCCAAGATCGAATCGTTGAAGTCTGGTATCAGCCCCATCAGCGACCCGGATATCGAAGATTTCCTGTCGAACCGCGAACTGCGGCTCGCGTTCGCAACCGACGCTGGTGATGCTTATCAGAGCGCTGAGTTCGTGGTCGTTGCCACGCCCACCGATTACGACTCTCAGACCAACTACTTCGACACCTCCAGTGTCGAGGCCGTCACGCGCGAGGTACTGGCCAGTGGCTCCGGCGCAGGAATCGTCATCAAGTCGACGATCCCGGTCGGCTGCGTACAAACGCTGCAGGAGAAGTTCGACACCGATGTGATCATGCACTCGCCGGAGTTCTTGCGGGAGGGTCGTGCGCTGCATGACAACCTGCACCCTTCCCGGATCATCGTGGGTGCCCGCACGGCACTAGCGCAGACTTTCGGCGATCTACTGCGCGAAGGGTCGATGGAGTCGGACGTACCCGTGCTGCTCACCTCGGCGAAAGAGGCCGAGTCGATCAAGTTGTTCTCCAACACCTACCTGGCCATGCGGGTGGCCTATTTCAACGAGTTGGACACCTTCGCGATCACGCACGGGGTCGACAGCCGGCAGATCATCGACGGCGTCAGCCTCGACCCTCGGATCGGTGACCACTACAACAATCCGTCATTCGGCTATGGCGGTTACTGCCTGCCCAAGGACACCAAGCAGCTTCTGGCCAATTACCAGGACGTGCCACAAAGGCTCGTCGAGGCGATCGTGATGGCCAATGCGACGCGTAAGGACTTCATCGCCGACGACATCCTGAGCCGCAATCCTCGCGTGGTGGGAATTCACCGGCTGATCATGAAGTCCGGCTCAGACAACTTCCGCGCCAGTAGCGTGCAGGGAATCATGAAGCGCATCAAGGCTCGAGGCGTCGAGGTGATCGTCTATGAACCTGAGCTGCCGGGGCAGGAATTCTTCGGTTCCAGGGTCGTGCACGACTTCGCCGAGTTCATCACAGCATCCGACGTGATCGTCGCCAACCGTCGCACCCCGGACCTGGATGAGGTAGCCGAAAAGGTCTATACCCGCGACTTGTTCGGCGGCGACTGAGTCAGATCCCTCGGGCCCCATGTTCATCACCGACTATGGAAGCTACGGTGAGTTCGTGGCTCGTGAACTCAAGGTCAAGAACATCGACGGCAACGATGACGACATCGAAGTCTGCGACCCGAAGCATGCTGCTGCCGGTGTGCCTGCTGTCGTGCGTTCGATGAAGATGGCGATGAAGCAGATGGGCCCGGTCAGGTCCGGTCGCACGTTGCTCAAGCTGAATCAGCCGGGTGGTTTCGACTGCCCCGGGTGCGCCTGGCCGGACCCGGGCCACACCCACGCAGCTGAGTTCTGCGAGAACGGAGTCAAGGCGGTCGCCGAGGAGGCGACGACGCGCCGCGTGCGGGCTGATTTCTTCGCTGAACACAGCATTGCCGACCTGCGAGGCCGCAGCGACTACTGGTTGGGTCAACAGGGCCGTCTGACCACACCGATGTACAAAGCCCCGGGCGACACCCATTACCGGGCGGTCACCTGGGGAACGGCACTCGACATCGTCGCCAGAAATCTGCAAGCGCTGGATGATCCGAACGAAGCGGTGTTCTACACCTCCGGCCGCACCAGTAATGAGGCGGCGTTCGTCTATCAGTTGTTCGTGCGTGCCTTCGGCACCAACAATCTGCCGGACTGCTCCAACATGTGTCACGAATCCAGCGGCGCCGCGCTGTCCGAGTCGATAGGCGTGGGCAAGGGAACCGTCTCCCTCCAGGACATCGAGAACGCGGAGCTCCTCGTGGTCGCCGGGCAGAACCCGGGCACCAACCACCCGCGAATGCTCTCGGCCTTGGAAAAGGCGAAACAACGGGGAGCGCGGATCGTCGCCGTCAATCCCTTGCCCGAGGCGGGGCTCATCAAGTTCCTCAACCCGCAAACTCCCCGGGGTGTCGTAGGGGTCGGCACCGAACTCTGCGATCTTTACCTGCAGGTGCGACTCGGCGGAGACCAGGCGCTCTTCCAGGCGGTCGGTCACCTGCTGCTGCAACGGCCCGACGCGCTCGATCAGTCGTTCATCCAGGAGCACACCAGCGGATTTGCGCAGTACTCCGCATCACTCGCGACCATCGACTGGGACGCGACCACCCTCGCGACCGGACTGAAGCGTTCCGAGATAGAGGCGCTGGCCGACGAATTCGCCAAGTCCACGGCGACCATCGTGTGTTGGGCGATGGGTCTGACACAGCACCGTCATTCGGTCGCGATGATCCAGGACGTCACCAACGTGTTGTTGTTGCAGGGCAACATGGGCAAACCCGGCGCTGGAGTCTGCCCGGTGCGCGGGCACTCCAACGTGCAGGGCGACCGCACGATGGGCATCTACGAAAAGCCGGCCGAGCCCTTCCTGAACGCGCTCGACCTCGAGTTCGCAATCGCGTCGCCACGCGAGCACGGTCACGATGTCGTCGACACCATCCGCGCCTTCCGCGACGGTCGCGCGAAGGTTTTCATGGCGGTGGGCGGAAACTTCGTCCGGGCGACCTCCGACACCGATGTCGCGGCTGCGGCCCTGGAGCGGGCAACGCTGACCGTGCAGGTCTCCACCAAACTCAACGGATCCCATGCAGTCGTCGGTGACGAGGCACTGATCCTGCCCACTCTGGGGCGCACTGAGCAGGATCTACAGGTCAGCGGTGCGCAGCGGGTGAGCGTCGAAGACTCGATGAGCATGGTGCACGCTTCCCAAGGTCGACTTACCGCAGCCCACCCCACCCTGCTCAGCGAAGTCGGCATCGTCTGCGAGTTGGCGCGTCGAACCCTCCCTGACAGTGCCATCGACTGGGCAGCGATGCACGGCGACTACCGGGTCATCCGCTCGCATATCGAAGCAGTGGTGCCTGGTTTCGAGAACTTCGAGGCCCGCCTGGACATTTCGGGCGGTTTCCTGCTGCCGAGTCCTCCACGCGACGAACGCCGGTTCGAGACAGACTCCGGGAAAGCCACCTTCACCACACACGAGGTGTGGACGCCGCAGTGCCCGCCGGGCCATCTGTTGCTGCAGACGGTGCGCAGCCACGATCAGTACAACACAACGATCTACGGGATGGATGACCACTACCGCGGCATCAAGGACGGTCGCCGGGTCGTCTTCGTCAATCCCGACGACCTGAAAGAACTAGGTCTTGCCGACGAACAGATGGTCGATATCGTCTCGGTGTGGCGCGGCACGGAGGGTGTCGAGGAGCCCCAGGAGCGGCGGGCCGACGGATTCCGCATCGTTTCTTATCCGACGGCACGGCAGTGTGCGGCCGCGTACTTCCCGGAGACGAACGTGCTGGTGCCGTTGGACTCGGTGGCCAAGCGCAGCAATACCCCCACCTCCAAAGCAGTGTTGATCCGCTTGGAGCCAGCGCATCGATGAGCAGGTGATGGTTCGCTGATGGGCAGAATCACCACCCGCCACAAAGCCGTCCGGTTCGACCTGGCCGGTCTGTCCCGACCTCGGATCGAGACCGTCGTGGTCGAAGAGCCGTTGGAAGTGCGGATCGGCAGCGAACAACTGACCGTCACGATGCGAACTCCCGGTAACGACATGGAGTTGGTGCACGGGTTTCTTCTGTCCGAAGGGATCATCCGGCACCGTGACGACGTGCTGGTCGCGCGATACTGCAGCGACACCGAAACTCTGAACGTCGTCGAAGTCACCTTGCGCGATGTCGGGCACGCGTTACCCGTGAGCGCGCAACGCAGCCTGGTGATGCACGGCGGATGCGGACTGTGCGGCAAGACCACCATCGATGCCGTGCTTGCGGCCTCGCCCCCAGCGCCTGACGGGCGGACAGCGGGCGTCGACATCGGTTGGACCCCGCAGGTGTTGGCTGAATGCGCTTCCACGTTACGCGAAGGGCAGGCTGTGTTCGCCAAGACCGGGGGAGTGCACGCTGCCGGCCTGTTCGATGCGCAAGCCCGGATGCTGGTTGCACGAGAGGACATCGGCCGCCACAACGCTGTCGACAAGGCGGTTGGTTGGTCGGTCATGTCCGGTGCGAACGGAGTGGACCGAGCGGCGCAGGCGCTCGTGGTCACGTCCCGAGCATCCTTCGAAATCGTCCAGAAGGCGGCGATGGCAGGTGTCGGCATCGTGGCCTGCGTCTCAGCCCCGTCGAGTCTCGCAGTCGAGGCGGCACAGGATCTGGGGCTGACTCTCGTGGCGTTCCTGCGCGAGGACCGGATGACGGCGTTCGCCCACCCCGAACGACTGCGTCCACGTGACGCGCGGCGGGCCGACGATGGGATCGCCAGCAACTAGGCTGCGCCTGTGCAGGACATGGAGGGGCTACGCCCGGTGACGGAGGACGGTCACCCCGTCAGCGAGCGCATCTGGACGGTTCCAAACATCCTGTCGACCTCCCGCCTCGTGGGTGTGCCGATCTTCCTGGTGCTGATCGTTGAGCACCACGACTTGTGGGCCATAGTGGTGCTGGCCCTGTCGGGGGTCACGGACTACCTCGACGGTAAAGTCGCCCGCGCTTACGGATCGGTTTCACGACTCGGGCAGCTGCTCGACCCGATCGCAGACCGGCTGTACATCCTGTCCACTCTGCTGGGCCTGGCGTGGCGCGACATCATCCCGTGGTGGCTGGTGGCTGTCCTGCTCCTTCGGGAACTGTTCGTCCTGGGCTTCGGACCGTTGCTCAAAATTCATCGACTACCGATTCCGCCGGTTCACTTCATCGGGAAAGCTGCCACCTTCAATTTGATCTACGCATTCCCGACGGTGCTGCTCGGTCAGCAGCCCGGGATCGTCGGTGACATTGCGCTGCCCATCGGCTGGGGGTTCGTCTGGTGGGGCACAGGGCTGTACTGGGTGGCCGGAGTGATGTACGGCGAACAGATCCGTCAGATGGTCAGGGATCGGCCCCGCTCCGCTATCAGCAGATCGACCGCCTGATGCCCAACGGTCCTGTTGCCAAGGTCGTAGACCCGGCTGCCTCGATGTCCCTCATCAACGAGTTGATGAGGAACCCGCTCGACCCGGCCTACCAACTGGAGGCAGACCGGCGGTCGACGAGTGGTGCCAGAGCGAGGAGCAGCCGTTACTCACCGGTGCTCGTCGCGGTGGCGGTCCTGCTGGGGTTCGCGTTGGCGACAGGTGCTAACGCACTGCGGGTGCCGCGTACCGAACAGGACCGCAAACGCGCGTCTCTGGTTTCTCGAATCGAGACGCGGCAGGGTGAGATTACGGCCAGTTCTGCACGCATCATCGGCCTGCGCGCCCAGATCGCCGGGCTGCAGGAGCGCGCTCTGGCGCGCAACAACGCGGACGCATCTGCTGCCCAATTGTCACGACTCAGCGCGAGCACAGGGGTCGCGGTCGTCAGCGGGGCCGGGGTGGTGCTGAAACTCGATGATGCGTCCACCAGTGGCACAGGTTCCGGCGGTGACCCTCGGGCAGTGCAGGATCCGAAAGCCGGCCCGAGTCAGGGCGTCATCACATCTGCCGACCTGCAGGTCATCATCAATGGGGTTTGGCAGGCCGGTGCCTCTGCCGTGTCCATCAACGGTCAGCGGCTGACCGGTCATTCTGCGATTCGTTCGGCCGGTGAGGCCATCCTGGTGAACTTTGTCCCCCTTGCGCCGCCCTACGAGGTTTCGGCCATCGGCCCACCAGCCCTGAAAGCCGGTTTCGAACGATCCGAGGGTGGGGTCTATCTCGCCGGTCTACGCAACGGGTTCAGCATCCGCAGCAGCATCACTGCTGAAACTGTACTTCGGCTTCCGGCCGCGGTCGTGCCGGACGTTCGATTTGCAAAGGTGGACCCGTGATACCAGCTCTCGGACTCGTCGGCGGGCTGCTCCTGGGGATCTTCCTGCACCCCGATGTGCCGTTATGGCTGCAGCCATATCTACCAGTGGCCATCATTGCCGCACTCGACGCAGTCTTCGGCGCGATTCGGGCGATGCTCGACGGGATCTTCGATGACAAGGTCTTCATCGTCTCGTTCCTGTCGAATGTGGTGGTCGCTGCACTGATCGTGTTCATGGGCGATCAACTCGGAGTCGGCTCCCAACTGTCGACGGCGGTCGTCGTCGTACTCGGGCTTCGCATCTTCTCCAACGTGGCCGCAATCCGCCGTCATCTCTTCCACGCATGAGCGACAGCGACGTCTCCGGATGGCGCACGTTGGCGCGGATGGGCCGACCACGCGCGACGAAAGCGAACCTGTTGGCTGCTGTTCTCGCCGCGGCCCTCGGGTTCGCGATGGTGACCCAGGTGCAGCTGAACCGCTCCTTCGGCCTGGACAATCTCTCGCAGGACGCCTTGGTCGCACTCCTTGACGGCGAGGCACAGCAGTCCATCCGTCTGGACCGGGAGGCAATGGCGTTGACCGCCACGCGCAACCAGTTGCGCGGCAGTGGTAGCGACCAGGCCGCACTCAACGCTGCCCGTCAGAGGTTGACGCAGCTGGGAATCCTCGCCGGCACTGTGAAGGCGAAAGGGCCCGGGGTGAAGATCGTCGTCGCCGATCCGAAAGCCGTGGTTCAGGCGCCCAATTTGCTGGACGCCGTGGAGGAACTGCGCGACGCCGGCGCCGAGGCAATCCAAGTCAACGCAGTTCGCGTCGTCGCGAGCACCTATTTCTCGACCGGACCGGGGAATCGCTTACAGGTCGACACCACCCCCATCAGCGCGCCGTACACGATATCGGCCATCGGCGACCCTCACACCATGTCGACGGCGATGGCCATCCCGGGCGGGGTCGTCAGCACGATGCGACAGTTGGGGGCGACCGCTGTCGTGACTTCTTCCAAGTCCATCGAGGTGAGCGCGTTGCGGGCGCCCGGCAGCGATCGATACTCTCGACCTGACCCCACGCCCAACGGTTGACCCGTATGTCGCCATCCGCCAGTCCGTTTCGTTCGAGGAGCCTCATGTCCCAGCTGGAGTACCCCGCCGATCTGCGTTACACCGAAGATCACGAGTGGGTTCGTGAACAGGGTGGGGTTGTGCGCATCGGCATCACGGCCTTCGCCCAGGAAGCGCTGGGGGATGTGGTCTACGTCAGCTTGCCCGCCGTGGGTGATGCGCTGAGCCCTGGTGACTCCTGCGGCGAGGTCGAATCGACCAAGTCGGTCAGTGATCTGTACGCTCCCCTCGCAGGTGAGGTGTCAGCGGTCAACGACCAGCTGGACAGCACCCCCGAACTGATCAATACCGATCCCTACGGGCAGGGATGGATGTTCGAGATGCGTCTGGCCGATGCCGCCGTTGTCGCATCGCTGCAGGACGCTGATGCCTATATCGCGTCATTGGGTTGAACCGCCTGAAGACCGCATATGTCGGACCGTCCAATCGGTACCGATCCACCTACACACATCACGTAAGGTTGCGCAATGACCGATCAGCCGGCCTCCGCGGACACCACTGCACGCATTCCTGCTATCGGTGTGGAGCCACCCGAAGTCGTTCAGTCGAACGAGGTCCGACTCTCAAGTGCAGATCAGGCCACGATCGATGCGCTACGACCCGGCACCGCGCTTCTGATCTCACACCGCGGACCAGGGGCGGGAGCCAAATTCCTGCTCGACGCGGACGAGGTCAGCTCGGGTCGCCATCCCAAGAGTGACATCTTCTTGGACGACGTCACGGTGTCGCGTCGTCACGCGATCTTCAAACGGGTGGACCACGGGTACGTGATGCAAGATGTCGGTTCGTTGAACGGCACGTACATCAACGGCGAAATTACCGACTCGGCGCCGCTGGTAACCGGTACAGAGGTGCAGATCGGCAAGTACCGGTTGGTCTACTACGGTGCAAGCGGTTCCTGAGGGCGCCAGCCACACGGTCGGCGCCGTTCTGGTTCGTCTGAACGAGGACTTTCCCGACCTGACGATTTCCAAGGTGCGATTTCTGGATGCCGAGGGTCTGGTCGTACCCGGGCGTTCGCCGTCGGGTTACCGCCGATACAGCAACGCCGACGTCGAGCGGCTTCGCTTCGTGCTGACGGCCCAACGTGATCGCTTCTGGCCGCTGAAAGTCATCCGGGAAGCCCTTGATGCCTACGACCGCGGGTTGGAGCCGCCCTTGGGCCTGGACGGGCGGCCGGTTCCGCCGGTGCCCGATGGCGATCCGGCTCTCGCGTCGTCGACAGCGGAACCTAGGCCCGAGGTTCCAGAGCCACCGCTACGTCTGACGTTGAACGAGGTGGCCCGGGGATCCGGCCTGAACGAGGCCCAAATCCGTGATCTGGCCGGTTTTGGACTCATCACACCCGACGCGGGCTATTTCGACCGGCAGGCTCTCGTGATCGCTCGGGGTGCCGCCGCGCTGATGGCGCGTGGGCTGGGTGCACGTCATCTGCGAACGTTTCGGTTGGCCGCCGAACGTGAAGCAGCGATGGTCACCCAATTACATGGCCGGGGTGGGCGCGGCGCCGATACCGAACGAGTTGTGGGGGAGTGTCTGGCACTGCATCTCGCGTTGCTGAGGGCGCAGGTAGCGTTACACCCATGAGGCGGGTAGATGTCATGGGCGTGCGCGTCGAGATGCCGACCAACAAGCCGATCGTGTTGTTGCGCGAGCGAGACGGCGATCTCTATGTACCCATTTGGATAGGCGCCCCCGAGGCAACCGCCATCGCATACGCCCAGCAAGGATTGACTCCTGCTCGCCCGTTGACCCACGATCTTCTCATCAACGTTCTATCTGAGCTCGGACATACTCTGGAGCACGTCGTGGTCAGCCGAATGCAGGACAACATCTTCTACGCAGAGCTGGTGGTCGACGGTGACACCACTATCAGTGCGCGGTCGTCGGATGCGATCGCAATCGCGCTCCGGGCCGGTGTCTCGATCTACGTCGCTGACGAGATTTTCGAGGACGTCGGAGTCGCCGTCCCCGTTGAAGAAGACGACGAAGTCGAAAAGTTCCGGGAATTCTTGGACAACGTCTCGGCTGAGGACTTCGAGGCCGTTCTCGAAGAAGATGCGGGGGATCACGTCCGTGACGAGCAGGACGAGGGCGAGGATGACGAACCCTCATCGTCGAGTTGATGGTTAGTGTTGGGAGATTCTTCGCGACACGCTGAATATTGCGGGCAACGGTCGTTGACCTACCCCGATTCTGCCCATACGTTTCAGTGACGGACGCGCCACCTCGCGGAGCATCCGCGTTGTTCGGTCAGCCGTAGAATGAATGGTCAGCACCCCCGAGAGGTGGGTGCGCGCGCAGCCCGACGAGGTCTGCAGAATTGGAGGTCCCCGATGGCTGTACGTGGCATGACAGGCACGGCAGGCGACGGTGTGTCGGCGACCGAGAACCGGGAGAGCATCGAGCCGCTGCAGGGAGCCCTCTTCGACCACCCCGCCGATGTTGTGGACACCGAGACAGTCGGATACAGGGGGCCCGTCGCGTGCAGTACGGCTGGAGTGACCTATCGCCAACTCGACTACTGGGCGCGCACCGGCTTGTTGGAGCCCTCGGTTCGCAATCCGTCTGGGTCAGGTCGTCAACGGTTGTACAGCTTTCGAGACATCCTCGTGCTCAAAGTGGTCAAACGACTCCTGGACACAGGGGTGTCCCTCCAGCAGATTCGAGTTGCGGTCAGCGCATTGCGAGCCCGCGGCGTGTCAGACCTGGCGGGCATCACGTTGATGTCCGATGGCGCGAGCGTCTATGAATGCACGTCCGACCAGCAGATGCTGGATCTGTTGCGCGGCGGTCAGGGTGTCTTCGGGATTGCCCTCGGGTCCGTGTGGCGCGAGGTCGAGGGGAGCCTGAGCGAACTGCCCACCGAGAGGCCCGAGGCAGCCGAGCCTGCCGTTCACCCGGGCGACGAACTGCGCCAACGGCGTGCAACCCGTCACGCCGGCTGACTCGCGCAGCCCCTGGCGGTCCAGGAACCAGAGGATGGACGTAGTAACCTGAAGAAGCCGTCGACGCTGGTGGGAGAGAACTCGTATCCGCTGCGAGGACGCCGAAGGGGCAATTCTCCCCAGAACCTCTCAGGCTCCAGGACCGCTCAGTCGAGGCATCTCTGAAGACTGGTTCGCCGTACCCAGGTGAGCCCTTCGACAGTAGGGGAGGCGACCGCCTATCGTCTGCCTCTCGGAGACCCCAATGAACGTTAGTGATCACGGCAATACGTTGCCTGACTTCGTCGGCCGTCATATTGCGCCCACCGATGCCGACCAATCTGTGATGCTGAAGACCGTAGGTCAGCCAAGTGTCGAGGCCCTCATCGAGAGGTCAGTTCCGGACGGCATTCGCTCGACCGAACCCTTGGCTCTGGACGCAGCGGCATCCGAACACGCCGTGATCGCAGAGCTCCGGGCGATTGCAGCTCGCAACTCGGTAGCCATCAACATGATCGGGCTCGGTTACTACGGCACGCACACGCCGGCGGTCATTCGCCGCAACGTGCTGGAGAACCCGGCCTGGTACACGGCCTACACCCCTTACCAGCCTGAAATATCCCAGGGTCGACTCGAAGCGCTCCTCAACTTCCAGACTGTCGTCAGCGACCTGACCGGTCTGCCTATCGCCGGTGCGTCGCTGCTCGACGAGGCAACGGCCGTCGCCGAGGCCGCCACCCTCATGCGGCGAGGTAGCAAGGTCGCCAAGGACGCCGTGCTCCTGATCGACGCGCACGTCATGCCGCAGTCGATAGCAGTGACCCGCACCCGAGCTCAGCCGCTCGGTATCGATGTCGTGGTCGCCGACCTGCGGCACGTCGACAGCACAGCCGCAATGCGCCAGGTAGCCGGAGACCGAGACGTCTTCGGCGTCGTCGTGCAATACCCGGATGCTGCGGGTCGAATCGTCGACTGGAGTGCTCTGGTCGGTGCGGCCCACGACGCGGGGACACTGGTCACCGTGGCTGCCGACCTGCTGGCGCTGACCCTGCTGACCGCGCCCGGCAACTGGGGCGCAGACATCGCCGTCGGCACCACCCAGCGCTTCGGTGTCCCGATGGGCTTCGGGGGACCGCATGCGGGGTACATGAGCGTGCGCTCCGGGCTCGAGCGCACGATGCCCGGCCGCCTGGTCGGCGTGAGCGTCGACGCTGCGGGCCGGCCGGCATACCGGCTCGCTTTGCAGACCCGTGAGCAGCACATCCGTCGCGAGAAGGCGACCTCGAACATCTGCACCGCGCAGGTGCTACTCGCGGTAATGGCATCGATGTACGCCGTCTGGCACGGCCCTCATGGTTTGGCAGGAATCGCCCGCGACGTGCACGCCAAGGCCGTCGGCCTGCAGACTGCTCTGACTGACGCGGGTGTACGGGTAGCCGAAGGCGACTTCTTCGACACCCTCACCGTCGACGTGCAAGGTCACGCGGAGCAGGTGCGCGCAGCAGCCCTGGAGCGTGGCATCAACCTGTGGTTGGTCGACGCGGACCACGTATCCGTCAGCCTCGACGAGACCACCTCCGTCGACGAGCTGCGCCTGGTCGCAGCCGCCTTCGGCGCCGGGGAGCCCACGTATGCACCTGGCGCGCAGAGCGACCCGACGTGGCCCGACGCGCTGCGTCGCACGGACGTCATCCTGACCCACCCCGTCTTCCACCGTCATCACGACGAGACGTCGATGCTGCGCTATCTGCGCACGTTGTCCGATCGCGACTTCGCGTTGGACCGCGGCATGATCCCGCTCGGGTCGTGCACGATGAAACTGAACGCGACCACCGAGATGGAGGCCGTCACCTGGCCGGAGTTCGCGAATCTGCACCCCTTCGCGCCCGCAGACCAGAACGAGGGCATCCGTTCGATCGTCACCGACCTGCAGGACTGGTTGGCGAGGATCACCGGGTACGACACCGTTTCCCTGCAGCCGAATGCGGGCTCGCAGGGCGAATTCGCGGGGCTGCTGGCCATTCATGCCTACCACCAGGCCAACGGAGACCACGAACGCCGCGTCTGCCTGATCCCTGCGTCGGCGCACGGCACGAACGCGGCCAGCGCTGTGATGGCGGGACTGAAGGTGGTCGTGGTGACGACGGCCGCTTCCGGTGAGATCGACCTGGACGACCTGCACGCCAAGATCGATCAGCACCGCGACACCCTCGCGGCCGTCATGATCACCTACCCCTCGACGCACGGCGTCTACGAGGACACCATCACGCCACTGTGCGATGCCGTGCACGAGGCCGGCGGGCAGGTGTACGTCGACGGCGCGAACCTGAACGCCCTGATCGGGATCGCCGAGCCGGGAACCTTCGGAGGGGATGTGTCGCACCTGAACCTGCACAAGACGTTCTGCATCCCGCACGGCGGTGGCGGCCCGGGCGTCGGGCCGATCGGCGTTCGCGCCCACCTCGCGCCGTACCTGCCCAACCACCCGTTCGCGGCCGAGGCCGGCCCCGAGACAGGAGTCGGACCGATCTCCGCAGCGCCCTATGGATCGGCGTCCATCCTGCCGATCTCGTGGGCCTACGTGCGGTTGATGGGCGGGCAGGGACTCACCGAAGCCACCCGGGCTGCTGTCCTGTCGGCCAACTACATCGCCGCGCGCCTGGGGGATGCCTACCCGGTGCTCTACTCGGGCGTCAACGGCCTGGTGGCGCACGAGTGCATCCTGGACCTGCGCGGCATCACCAAGTCGTGTGGCGTCACGGTCGACGACGTCGCCAAGCGACTGGTCGACTACGGCTTCCACTCACCGACGATGTCCTTCCCGGTCGCTGGCACCTTGATGGTCGAGCCGACTGAAAGCGAGAGCCTGCAGGAGATCGACCGCTTCTGCGACGCGATGCTCGCGATCCGCGCCGAGATCCAGCAGGTGCAGGACGCGAAGGGGACTGCCGCAGACAGCCCGCTGCGACACGCGCCGCACACCGCCGAGTCGCTTACCAAGGACTGGGACCACCCGTACACCCGCGCGGAGGCCGTCTACCCCTCAGGGGTGGACCCGATGCGCAAGTACTGGGCACCGGTTGGTCGGGTCGACGGCGCGTACGGCGACCGCAACTTGGTCTGCGCCTGCCCGCCGCCGGAGGCGTTCGAAGAGTAAAGGGCCCAGTGTCCGCGTTCTCGTGCGTACGGGTGCACGAGAACGCGGACACTCGCGGTCGCGCCGCGACTTAGGCGCGAATCATGCTGAGGTAATGCGCGATCCGGCCGATTGCCTCGGTCAGGGTGTCGACGTCGGGCAAGGTGACCAGCCGAAAGTGGTCGGGCGCGAACCAGTTGAACCCCGTGCCGTGCGTCACGAGGATCTTCTCTGCCCGTAGCAGGTCGATCACGAACGCCTGATCGTCCGCGATCGGGTAGACGTGCGGGTCCAGACGCGGGAAGCAGTACAGAGCGCCCTGCGGTTTGATGCAGCTGACGCCGGGGATCTCGTTGAGCAGCCGCCAAGCGAGCATCGACTGTTCGTAGAACCGGCCGCCGGGCACAATCAGCTCCTGAATGGACTGGTAGCCACCAAGCGCGGTCTGGATCGCGTGCTGGGCCGGCACGTTCGCGCACATCCGCATGTTTGCCAGCAGGGTCAGCCCCTCCAGGAAGTCGACGGCGCGGTGTCGTGGCCCGGTGATGACCAACCAGCCCGAGCGGTACCCGCACACCCGGTACGCCTTCGACAGGCCGCTGAACGTAAGACACAGCACGTCGTCTCCGGCGAAGGTCGCTGCGTGGTGGTGGACTGCACCGTCGAACAGAATCTTCTCGTAGATCTCGTCGCACATCAGCACCAGATCGTGGCGGCGGGCGATGTCGACGAAACTGCGGACAATCTCTTCGCTGTACACGGCACCGGTCGGATTGTTGGGGTTGATCAACACGAGCGCGTGCGTATTCGAGGTAATGCGGGACTCGATGTCGTCCAGGTCGGGATTCCAGCCGTTGTCCTCATCGCAGCGGTAATGCACGGGTGTGCCACCCGCGAGGGTGACCGCGCCCGTCCACAGGGGGTAGTCCGGGGCCGGAATGAGGATCTCGTTTCCGGTGTCGACGAAGGCCTGCAACACCATCGAGATGAGCTCGCTGACACCGTTGCCGATGAAGACATCGCCGACGCCGACGTCGGTAAGGCCCTCGCTCTGGTAGAAGTTGGCCACTGCGGTGCGCGCCGAGAAGATCCCACGCGAGTCGCTGTACCCCTGGCTGGTGGGCAGGTGATGGATGAGGTCCTGCTGGATCGGGTCAGGTGCCTCGAACCCGAACGGTGCAGGGTTTCCGATGTTCAGCTTGAGGATATGGTGGCCCTCTGCCTCGAGCCGTTCGGCCTCGACGAGGATCGGACCACGCACGTCATAACGGACATGCTGCAGTTTCGCCGACTGTCTGATCTCACGCACGGCGGACAGCCTGACACAACGGGGCTCAGAGCACCTCGTTCAGGCGCCAACCGCGTCCGGTCCGGGGTGCACGACCAGGTGGGATCCTGTCTCACTCTTGCTGACCTCGACCCGGTGCAGGATGCGGTCGCGCAACTCGCCGACGTGACTCACGATCCCGACGCTGCGTCCGCCTGCCCGAAGACCGTCGAGCATCGACATCACCTGGTCGAGTGTCTGCTCATCGAGCGAGCCGAATCCTTCGTCGACGAACAACGACTGCAGCGGGCGTCCGCCGCTGTCGTTCAGCACCGCGTCCCCGAGCCCGAGGGCCAAGGCCAGTGAAGCGATGAAGGCTTCGCCACCGGACAAGCTGCCGGTGTCGCGGGCTCGACCCGTCCAACCGTCCAGTACCCGAAGCCCGAGGCCGCTGCGCGCGCCGCCACGAACCAACTCGTCGGTGTGCTCGAGAGTGAACCGGCCATCGGACATCGACAACAGACGCTCGTTCGCCAGATCGGTGACCATCTCGAGCCGGGCCGCCAAGATGTACGACGTCAACCGCATTCGACGAACGTTGTCGCCCGACCCGGCAGCCACGTCGGCCAACGGCCCGAGAACCGCTAGTTCATTGCGATCCGCAGCCGATGAGGTGACTGCCTCGCCTACAGCAACCTGGATGCCGAGCAGTTCGCGCACTCCTCGATCTGCTGCCGATACAGCCTGAGCGGTGCTGACGCGCCGGTGTTCTGCGGCCCGTGCTGCGTCGTGCAACGTGACCAGATCCGGCGCTTGGACCGACTCGGACTCGATGACCTGCGGCTGCTCCAGGACGCCCAACGCACGGTCGTGGAACGCCCGTTCGGTCGAAATAGCCGATTGGAGGTCGATGATGCGCGCCGGGTCGACAGCAGCCAGTTCGGACTGCTCGAGGTCAGTGAACCCCTGTGCAGCGAGCATTTCGGCGACGTCTGCCGTCGAACGATCCAGCACGGCGGTGGCTGTCTCGAGGGCGCTGTCCGCGCGCTGCAGTGCTTCGAGGGCCAGTTCGAGTCGGGAATGACCTGCGACCGGCTCGGCGCGCTCGGCTGGGTTGCACCAGCACACTGCGATGTGCCGATCGCGACGTTCGCCGGCAGCAGTTGCTGTTTCCCGTAAACGTTGTTCGGCCACGTGCAATTGAACTGTCGCGGCCCCGACCTCGAGCTCGACCGCGAGGTGGTCCTGCTGCGCCGTCGCGATCAGCGCAACGGTCTGCTGCGCCCGGGTTCTTAACAGGCTGCGTTGGGCACGGCGCGCCTCGGCCGTCGCGCAGACCTCACGAGCTGCGGCTGCGATGGTCGTGAGCTCGGCCGCACGTGGTTCTGCGCAGTGGCTATCGCTTGCAGCTGCCTTGTCGCTTTCAGTCAGGTGAGCGTCCAACTGCTGCAGAGAGATCCGATGAGCTGCCCGCCGTTCCTCCCACCGGCTGCGGGCTGCCTGCAGCGCGCCGTCGCTCTGCGTGTGAGCTGAGCGGGCAACTGCTGCGCTCGACTCAGCCACCTCGACGTCGTCTGCAGACACCGGGTCGGTGCCGGCATCCGCCACGTCGGGGTGGTCACTGGAGCCGCACACCGGGCACGCACAGCCTTCGCGTAGATCCGCCGCGAGTTCACCAACGATGCCGGCGAGCCTCCGACGTCGTAAGTCCAGGGCGACACCCTCGGCTGCGGCGAATGCCGAACGGGCCTTGGACGCCGCTGTTTCAGCTGCTGTTGTCGCAACCTCTGCCGCAATGAGTCGTTCGGCGGTCCGCACCGCGGCCAGTGCCGCAGCCAGACGGCGTTCGGCGTCGCCGACGGCGTCCGGACCGTCGGCGTCAGAGTCGAGATCGCGGCTGATGTCCTCCATCCTCAAATCGAGCTGGGTGATGCGTTCGTCGACCTGCGAGCGGCGTCGGATACACGACTGCAGATCGGCGGTGACCTGATAGATGGCTCGTTCGGCGGCCGCATGTTGGAGGTCGATATCGGGTAGTCCGGCGAGAGCCGAACCACCAGCCCGGACAGCGGCCGCCAAAGCGGTGCGCGACAGGTGAGGCTCACCCCGCCGGGGCGCACCGACTAGCGCACGGATCTCAGCTGCGGACTGCTGCACGCGAAGGTCGGCGCTCGTGAGGTCGCGCCCGGCCACTGTGTGCGCAGCGGCCACAGGAGCTACCACGGCGGCCCGGTGGGCCGCTGCGAGATCTTCGACTTCGGCGTCGCGTTCAACCGTCCGGGCCTCGTAGATCGCGCACGCCGATCTCGCCTGTCGCGCCTGAGCTTGTAGTTGGAGCGTCCGGTCACCCTCGATGACGGCGTCCCGCGCGAGGTCACGATCGCGCTGGGCTCGGTCGGCCACCACCAGCGCCCGGGTCGCGTTGTCGGCGGCCAGACCCCGGCAGGACTCGATCGTCCGCAGTAGGTCGATGGGATCGAGGCAACCGACGGTCTGCGATGTGACGGACTCAACGTCGGCAGCGTCGGTTCCAGGCTCCGACGTCGTGGGCCCAGTACCAGCAGACTCGGCGTCCCGAGGTAGGTCGAGTTCGGTCAATAAGTCCGTCAACCGGTCCGACTGGTAGTTCACAGCCGCGTCGGCGTCGCGCACTCGGGCGGACAGGTTGCGTTTGCGTTCGGCCAGCCATGCCTGGGCGTGACTGAATCTCTCGATGTCGAACAATCGGCTGAGCAGCGCCGCCCGCTCCTCTGGCTTCGCTCGTAGGAACGTCGCGAACTCACCTTGAGGCAGTAGCACCACCTGCGCGAACTGCTCGAGCCCCATGCCGAGGTGATCAGTGACGATCTCGGCCGCCTCATCCATCCGGGTGCTCTGCACGATCCATTCCCCGGCCCGCAGTACCTCCAGCGATACCGTCGCGGGTCGCCGGGTTGTTCCCGCGCTGCGCTTCTTCGGGGCATTCCACTCAGGGCTGCGACGGATACGGATCCGCTCACCCGCGGCCGTGAACTCGATCTGCACGTACGCCTGCACAGACGGGTCGGCATGATCGCTGCGTATCGTCTCGCGATGGCCCGAGCGACTGCCCGGAATGGCCCCGTAGACCGCGTAGCAGACGGCGTCGAGGATGGAGGTCTTACCCGCTCCGGTGGCGCCGTGGATCAAATACAGTCCCGCAGCGTCGAGCGCATCGAAGTCGATGGACTGCCGGTCAGCAAAGGGCCCGAATGCCTGAATCTGAAGTCGGTGCAGCCTCATGCGACGCCTCGCACGCGAGAACCGGAAATGATCTCGGCGCTGCCCTCCTCTGATTCGATCCGCGGTCCTTCGAGCGCGGCGCGCCAGACCGCGCGCTCGTCGTCGGTATCGACCGCTCCGCCGCGGACGTGCGCGGTGAAATCGCAGCACAGCTCGACGTCACTTCGACCGTCCATGCGATCGGCGTAGCTGCGGCGGTCGATCGCCGTAACCGGCTGGTCGAATGTCAGGGTCAGCGTGTGCGGGAACCGCCGTCGTAGCTGTTCCATTGCTGCGGGAGGGCGGGCGGCGTCGGTGAGGGTGACCTCGCACCACGCACTTTGGTGAACGGCGAGGGTCTTATCGCCCAGCAGGTCTGCAAGGGTGCCCCTCAGCCGGGCAAGGCGACGGTAGACGGGCGCCTCGATCAATTCAGTCGACACCCCGTCGTCATTGATGTCGACCAGCACCGACGATTTGATCTGGCCCGCTTCGGAGAAGGACATGGCGACGGGGGAGCCGCTGTACCGAATCTTGTCGTCCAGCTGCATGGGGCGATGGATGTGCCCGAGCGCGACGTAGTCCATCCCGGCGAAGACCTTCTGGGGTACTGCCGCGACACCGCCGACGGCGATGTCGCGTTCAGAGTCGGACGTGGTGGCGCCGGTGACGAACGCATGCGCCATGACGACGGCCGGCGCCTGCCTTTTCGATGCGTCTTCTCCTACCAGGCGCATCGCCTCGCGCAGTACTCCGGCGTGGGTCGGCTCGGTCGCCCCCAACCGTGGTGCGGTGACCGAGGGTTCCAGGTAGGGCAACGGGTAGACGACGACGCTACCCAGGTCGACGGGGCGACCGATGCTCTCGACTGTGGTGCGGATGTGCAGCCCGGCACGCTCGAGCACCCTGGACCCGAAACCGAGCCGGACCGCGGAATCATGGTTCCCGCTGGACAACACGACCTGTGAGCCGGCATCCAAAAGGCGGACGACGACGTCGTCGAGGGCCGAGACCGTGGCGGGCGCGGGCAGGGCGCGGTCGTAGATGTCGCCGGACACCAGGACCGCGTCGACCGACTCTTCGCGCACGACATCGACCAGATGGTCCAGGTACTCCACTTGGGCGTCGAGCAGTCCGGCACCGTGGAAAGAACGACCCAGGTGCCAGTCGGAGGTGTGGATGATGCGCACGTTGGAAAGGCTATGAGCCGCCGCCGACAGGGCCTCGCATTTGGCGCGGTGTGTGCGACACCTAACCGTGTCGGATCTGCGAAAGTGGCGTTGTGGTGCGAGCGCGATTCACTGTCGGGCGTGATGCACTGCTGCGTCGGGAGGCGATGCGCTGGCTGGAGGTCCGTACCTTCGATGGCCGGGACCCGATCAGCCGGGAGGACCTCGCCAGTTTCAGGTTCGAGGGTGACCGGTTGCCGTTGATCGATCCACAGCGGGGCATCCGCAAACCAGTTGAACTGGAGGCCGCGCTCTCGATCGTCACGACGTATGCCGGCAACGGCAGGGCGCGCCCTTACGACGATCAACCGGGCCCGGACAACATGTTGCGCTACAAGTGGCGCGGCCTGGACCAGGATCATCCAGACAACGTTGCGTTGCGCTGCGCGATGGACCTCGGCCTCCCGTTGATCTGGCTGTTCGGCATTGGCTCGAGCCAGTTCCATGCGGTGTTCCCGGTCTATCTGGTTGCCGAGGAACCTTTGATGCATCAGTTCGTCGTAGGTCACGAGCCGGAGTTCGTGGTGCCCGCCCCTGATTCTCCGATGGAGGCCGCGATGCGTCGGTACGTGATGCGTGAGACGAAGGCGCGTCTGCACCAGCCCGTCTTCCGCGCGACTGTGATGCGCGCCTATGCGACGCGTTGCGCGGTGTGTTCTTTGCGGCATCCTGAACTCCTTGACGCCGCTCATATCGTTCCCGACTCGTTCGAGGCCGGAATCGCATCTGTGACGAACGGTCTGGCGCTCTGCCGAATTCACCACGCTGCGTATGACCGGTTGATTCTGGGAGTCCGTCCCGACTACGTCGTGCAGATCCGGCACGATCTGCTCGACGAGATCGACGGCCCGATGCTCGAGCACGGGCTGAAACTGCGGCACGGCCAGCCCTTGATGAATTTTCCGGCGAACAGGCGCGAGCACCCAGACCGGGAACTGTTGGCTCTGACGTTCGAGCGATTCTCCGCCGGTAGCACGGGATAGCCAGATCACGCCGCGTTCCCGGTGTGTTGTTTGGGCATGAGTCCGGGGGTCGTGTTCCAGGTGACGCCGGTCGGGGTAACGTCGGCGGTCAGCAGGTCTCGATGCACGATCGTGTGATGCCGCGCGCACAAC
>JAABUM010002890.1_pt1 | contig 22084 bp, 36 predicted proteins | sample 5559161 | NCBI WGS metagenome assembly JAABUM01 (sample SAMN10711868, study PRJNA513369) | rock metagenome | isolation source: Antarctica rocks | place: Antarctica: Victoria Land, Siegfried Peak nord
CAAAGCTTTCAAAAGCCACCATCTTGTCGCCACAGCAAGCGAACGCCGTTTTGCGCGCGGCACTTCACCATCTCTCCTGGCCTCTGTCACTGGGAAGGGTCGCAAGGTTACGGCACGTGCGCGCATGGTCGCCAATCCCGATCTGCAAACGACTCGGCGCACTCCGCCGCACTCTGTGGCGCTTCACTCTGGCCTCTTGAAGTGACTCCGACATGGCACGGAACGCCCGTGCACCGGACCCGTGCACCGTGAGGCGAGATCGACAAACTGCGGACTCAGCGCCCGCCCAGCGGACAACGGCAACCTCTATGAAAGCCGACGCGCGTCGCTGATTTTCGGCGCTTCGGAGGAACCACAGGCGACGCGGTACGCTTTCGCACAAAGGAGCATGCGTGTCGCATATACGGGGACCGCGCATGAACTATAGGCTTAAGTACTGGCTAAGTACTGGGAGACTCTCGGTTCGACCTTTTTTCGTGCGCAATGAAGTGTCCTGGGGGCAACGACTGCATCGAGCCATGCCTGATGCCGGCAGATAGCAGATCGCTGCCTACGTTTGCATCTCGTCGATCTGCTGGCATGGCAAAGATCAGGCCAGCCGCTCAGACGATCAGGCCCTGGATCTACCTTGTCCTTGCTCCGCTTGTGATCTTGACACTGACGGTGGCCTGGGAGGCCAAGTCAGGCCGCAGCATCGCCTCGTGGTTCGTCAAAGATGACGGCTCTGCCTGGCAAGCACACGACGACCGTCTGAAGCTGCACCCCGGCAGCCTGGGTGGCAACAGCTCGATGGCCGAGCCAGGCGAGGACGAGCAGAGTGCAGCTGAGCGCGAGCTAGCAGCGCTGAACTATGCGGAGGAGATGAAACATGAGGAGTATACGCGGATGGCTCGCGAGGCAGACGAGCTGCAGCTGTGGAAACTGCAGCAGTCGATGATGTACTGGACCCACAGCAATCCGGTGCCAAGTGAGTCTCGCATGCCTCGTGGCAAGTAGACAGCTCTTCTGTGAGACCATTGCTTGAGGCTTACGATACCCGAACCGCACCAACATGTTGTGCGGCTGGAGTGCCGCCGCCGCAGCCGTTCCTGCTGCATCGGCGCGGTAATCTGTGCATGGCTGATGCCCTGTCTGCCGCGGTGCAATCGCAGAGCCGTCGCACGGGCAGCTGTTCCCGGCCTACGACCGGCCGCAGTACATCACTTGGGAGCAGGACTTCGCGGGCATGAACAATGTCCGCTATCAGGTGAGCACAGATGCGGCGTCTGCCACACTCCCAGCGGCTGAGCTCAGCCGCTTTGGCACCACGGATACCTGCCATATTGCACTTCAGAGCCCCAAGACCGTCATGCAGTCAGTGATGTCCGTGACGCCACATGATGCTCGCGACTGCTGCCGCGCGGCAGGCGAGGTGCTGCTGGCCACGACGCCCTGTTCTGCCGCAGGCTGGCACGGCCGCACCATCCTGTTTGCGATCCCCAAGGCGCTAAATCTACCGCAGGTGGAGGTGCTGGCGGCGATGGCGCAGCTGTTCCGCCGCACGCTTGTGATGCCCGACCACCTAAAGGGATTTTGAATCCCAATTGAAACGTCCTTCACACTCAGGTAGAGGTGCTGGTGGTGATGGCGCACCTGTTCCGCCGCACGCTGGTGATGCCCGACCACCTGGCGCACTCGATGGACCATCTGGGGGACAAGGGCCGCCACACCATCGGCGACTTCTTCGACTTCCACGACCTGTCCACCTGGATCCCCGTCATCAGCATGCAGCAGTACCTGGACGCCAGGCAAGTGCTGGGAACAGAAGCGCACATGCTGGGCAGATGCAGAACCGGAAATGGGACTCTCCCTGGTCTCGCCAGGCAAGTGCAGTAGTGCACGACGCGTGCAGGCTTCATGTGTACTGTAGAGCGTTCAAGCCATAAAACCCTCAGAGAAGCACGTCTTGGCGCTATGTACTGAATGGGACCAATGCGGGGGCAGCGGCTGTGGTTCAGCATTCACGATGCCGCTGGCTGGCGATGCGCCCGTGCGAGGCTTCCGTTCCACAGTTCAGAATTTTGGTATGAGACTGAGAAGTGACCTTGCTTGCCGCAGGGGCATCGCGGCGGACCACGAGATGCGCCAGGACACCAACAAGCTGCGGGACTACCTGCGCGGCGAGGAGCACGATTCCACGGTGTTCCCCAAGTGGGACGCCAACAGCCAAATCATGCCGGTGAGCACTCTGCCATGGCAGACGACATGGTGAGAGGATTGCATTGCAAACGTGTACTGGCAGCAAGTTGAAATGCAGCACATGCTTCACCCGGTCCTTTGGTATTGTTTTGGTATTGTGGAGCAGCAGATCGGGTTGTGGTGGCGGGGTCACAGCAGCTCGAGGCATGTGCGGCAACCGCGGCCTTTCGCACCGCGGCTCATTGGTACTGGGCTGTCAGCGGCAGGGACACGCCATGACAGAAACCAAGGGCTCTGTCTCCTTCGCTAACCTCATCGTAACGACACCTGTTGGCAGGCGCGCCATCATGCGTCCGAACTGTCAAGCTGCTGCGGTGAAAGGGGCATCCACCTTGTTGATTGCAGATCTCGCGGGAGACGCATGGGGGCATGGTGCATAACCGGCATGATCCGGGCTGGGAGGCAGGGAACCCTGGCATGGCAACTGTGCATTGTGACAACCTCAGTGCCTTGACGCCTGATTGTCCTCCCATCCAGGTGCCGAACGAGGACGCGGTCAAGGGGCGCACCGACCCGGACTGGGAGGCGTTCAAGCAGCGCGGCACGGAGGTGGTGCTGTACACCGACGAGTACCGGGCGGTGAGTGCTTTCCGACAGTCATTGTGATGGAGTTGATGAGAGAAACTCGTGGACCTGGGCATCCAAGCAGCGCGGGACGGCGGCGGTGCTGTACACCGACGAGTACTGGGCAGTGGGGTGCTGTATGTTCTATCGAAGATCATCGAACATCCTGAAGCAACATATATGTGATCGCTTGAGCAGCATGGCATGGAGGTGGCTCCATACACCTACGAGCACTGGGAGGTGGGTGCTGCACTTGAGTTGCTAATAAGAATGGAGGGTCGCCAACCCACCTTCACAAGCAGCGCAGCATTGAGGTGGTGCTTCACATTGCAGATTGAAGCAAGGTCAGGGGCAGAAAGCGCCGCAGCAGCATGTGCAGAGCGCCCCTGTGCGGGCACTCCAGCAGCCCTGCCGGCACCAGCCTGGAAGGGGGATGGGCAGGTCGTCCAGCGGCATTTCAGTACGACAAACCCTGGCGTGTGACTGCGGCGCAGGCTCGCACGTTGCACTTCAAGATGGAGGGCGCAGAGTACCGCCTTTTCGGCAACTGCGCCGGCTTCTGGTGCGTGCCTCCAGCTAGCTTGTGCTGTAATCCTCGAAACCAAATGATTTTTTTCCACTTTCGGAAGCTGTGGGGGCCCTGGTGTCCAGGCGATGTACAGCGCTAGTCAAGGGGCACGGTTGCAGTCCATTGGCACATCCTCTTGAGGCGCACCGGACATGTAGGCGGCTGCGGCTGCGGCTGCGCAGGTACTGGCAGAGCACGGGGCGGCAGGGACTATCACATGGCAGGCATGCGCACTCCCATTCATCTTGCCTCCGATCAAAGTCAACAGAATTCGCAATGCAGGTACTGGCGCACTCGGGGGTGGCGGAATACTACATGTCGGGCATGCGGGACTACTCCCAGTCAAAGTCCCAACACATTCACCTAGGAACCCAGACGATTCACTGCTGCGGCGCAGGTACTGGCCCACCCTGGGGTGGCAGGATTACTACATGGCGGGCATGCGGGACCACTTCCACTTCCACCGCGACATCGTCGCCAACGCCTCCCGCATCGTGCACCACATCCGCCAGCGGTGCGACTCTACAAACGTTTTCTCTCATATCGTGGTGCTTTGCTCACTGTTTCCAAGTCCCTGCCGCACCACATTGCCCTTCTGCAGCAGGTGCGGGAACAATGCTGCTTCGGCTGTGCGCAAAGCACGTCGTTCTGTGCTTCATGCCTGTGTCCTCGGATGCATAGGTACGGCATGGGCGGGTTCAACGCGCTGCACGACCGCACCGATGACTTCAAGGACCAGTTCCCGCACTACTACGTGCGCTTCACTTTCCTTTGGTATTATTCGTGTGTCATTGATGTTGAGCGTGTTCGTGTTCTCGTTACTGTGTTTCCAGCGCTTGCCTGCTGACTTCATGCGCTGTCCGTTGGCGCGTCCCTGCTGATGGCATCCACTGAGCAGGACCACACCTGGTGCGGCTGCAACGAGTGAATTTGTGTCAGATGGCACAGTACTGGGCACTTTGACGGAGGGACGATGCGCTGCCGCAGGTGGATGAGCACGTGCTGGCAGACCACACGAAACTGGTGCGCAGCTGGGCCAGTCCCTTGCCTGCAGCTCTCTGGCCCCGGCCCCTCGGTGTGCCCTGCGCTGTTGATGTGCTTCACACGACCGGACGTCCACCATCAGCGGAACACCGTTTTGCTCGTGCTCCTCTCCGGCACCACACCATGTCCATTCCTCCAACCTTCCAGGTGATCGGCGACTCGGAGCTGCCGCTGTGGGTGGCGGCCGCGGAGGTCAACGAGACGCGGTACGGGCCGCTGCGGGAAAAGTTTCCGGAAATGGTGTTCCTGAACGACGTGCTGGAGGAGGTGCTCCCGGGCGTGCCGGCCATCTTCCTGGGCCCCATCGAGCAGGTGCGCTGTCACCTGCGGGAATGATGCCGGCAGTGTCGTCAGCCGACTGGCGTGCAATCTGCACAGGGCGCGTAATGCAGTTCATCTAGATCAAGCCACTGCCGCTGGATTCCCAACTGGCACTCCGGCATCGCATCGCACAATGAAGGTAGCGATGCCCACCTGGTGCGATTGCAACGCCCACCAGCCGTTGCAGCAAGCCTGTCATATTGAGTCCGGTGCTTCGTGTTCATGAGTCCGGCAGGTGATGTGCAGTAAGGTGGCGCGACCTGCGTTTGAGGAACCACCGATATGATTCAGCTTCGCACTCGGCGTCTGAAACCCTGCACGTTTTGCACGCAGCCGGTGTGCAGCGTTGCGGCACAATCTGTGGGCACCCTGGGCTGCACCTGAGCCTGGCTCAGCGTCGGTAGCCGCATCCGCTATGCTGAACATCTGCTGTTCCTCCTGTGCAGCTGGTGTGCAGCGTGGCGACGCGCTTTGTTGGCACCTTCGGTTCCACGTTCTCCGGCTACATTCACCGCCTGCGGGGGCACCACCAGCGGGCGCTCGTGCCCGACAAGGTGCGTGTCAAGCGTTTGACAGAAAGAAAATGAAGAGTTCCTCCCCATCCCTCCCTTGTGATCCTGCTGCGTTGCTCGCAAGGACATGCAGCGGCAGACGCGCCACCTGCCGGCGTCGGTTCCTGACAAGATGCCTTCAGAGCTTGTTGGATGCAATAATGCATTCAGCACTGTCATCTACATGTGGGTGAAAGTGAGGCAGGAAGCGTCATGCTTGTCGAATTCTGATGGCAATATCGGAAGTGGGACAATGGACCATTTCGAATATCGACCAGATGAAAATCCACTGTGTGCAGGGCGTATATTACACCAACTTCCCGTACCCGGACCCGGAGCAATATAAGCAGTCCATAGAAAACAACGAGCCGTGGGCCAACATCGTGTTCTGGCCGGCGGAGGGGCGGCCCCAGTTCTTCGACGCCATGTGGGCGCGCGAGTTCAGCCTCACCTGGAATTTCTCCAAGTGCGCTTCTCGCTTCACTTGTCATTCTGGCTGCTGCGTCGGCAGTTCTGTCTGCCTTCTTCACTACAGCCAGAACAAGGATCCTTGCTTTTTGGCTCCTCTTCTTGTAGTGGAAATGGTGTGCGAAGTACAGCCCCTTCCTGTCTGCACGCTGGAGGGCAGAGCTGGAAGCCAATGCCTCGAGCTTGCCGCTGACCCTGGCAGCAGGAGGCAACAACATGTTATCAATTGGAGACTGATCCCTGATGCCCAATTTCCCTTGCACCTGATGCCAAGTCTCCGTGCACTTGACAGGTCTGAGGTGCTGCGGGATCACAGCATCTTTGAACCTGCCAGGCGGCGACATAAGCGGCGGCGGAGGTGGCTCCTCAGCCTTTGGCGCCGCTGAGTAGCTTTGCGGCAAAAGACAGCCTGCAGCCTAGTGCTGGCAGCGGCCGCCAGACGTGACGCATGTGTAGCTCTAGATCTTGCGTCAGCGTAATCCTTTTGATGGCTGCCATGCCGGGCTGGCCACAGTGCAGGGGTTTGTCCAGCAATTCCGAATGGCTGGGTCTCAGGATGCCGCTGAAGCTTGGCAGCGGGTGAATCGAGACGAGGCCACCCGATCCATCTCTGCTGCTGTGTCAAAGCTCACATCCACGTCTGACCTTGGTCCTTTGCACTGCGCGCCCATTCTCAACACCAGAACCCTCTGGTGTACGACTCGTACGTCTACATCACATGCGAGAGAAAGGCATCCATGCCTGCTTATCCAGGTTCCGTTTCAAAGCACTTACGCCGAGCGCCTCTCTGAGTACCTTCACAGGAGCGCTGAGCTCGTCCCGCATCAGGGCGAATCACAAATCTACTGTCCACATGCGAGCAGGAACCAACGGCCAATGTCACAGTCCACACCCAGCCACACGCCGTCATTGCGGCCGACCTCACGGCATTCTTCAGCAGGAGCACAGCCACCCCCAAGTTCTGGCGACAAAGACGCGGCGAAGCGTGACCAGGACCTGCCGTCATCAGCTCGTTGCCACAGGTGCTGCGAACGGCGAATCTGGCATCTGCGCCGGGCCGCGCCGGCGGGATATGCTGCACCCGCTTTGTCAACTTTGCGGTGCGATGGCGGCGGGCACCGTCAGGTCGGGCGTACGGCTGCTGCGCACGCCAAATCGGCCCTCCAGCTCCAACCGCGCCGGGGCCGCTTTGGCGAGATGCGCTGAGCCCGCCTTGTCAGCCTGTCGCTGCGGCGGCGGCCGCCGGCATGGTCAAGTCGGGCGGCAGGCTGCCACGGACGTCGAAGCGGCCCTCCAGCTTTGGCGGCGGCCGGGCCGGCCGCGGCAGCAGCCGCCCCTTCTTCGGGAACCAGTCCGGCTGCAGAAGCGCCTTCAGGCCTGGATTCGCACAAGGGTCAAGGCTCTGGTCTGCCATTCGGCTGTGGCTCTTGTCAGGTGTTGCCACTCCCGACTGAGGCCGGTTCTGGATGTGAGGTGCCATCTATACAGAGGCACGATGTGGCTCCACAGGCCAACAAGTGGGCGAGGCAAATCTATCGATGCGGGCGCGCTCCACAAAGATGGTGCTTGTGATAGGGGGCTTCAGATGACAAGGGCTTCAGTTGACATGAAGTCGAGGCCCGCGCACCGAGTTTGTTGTAGTAGACGGTGGTGACGGAACCACCGGCGGCGGCGACGGCGGCGCGCGCTTTTTCTGACGCCTGGCTGACCTGTATGTGCAGCGGCACGTCAAATTGCTCCGCCCCCTGCAGCACACAAACAGAAGACGGTCAGAACCTCGTGCGAGTTGCTTATGTTCATGTTGTTCGTTGGTGTGTTGCTGAGCGCAGCCGCAGCAGAAGGTTGTAGTATATAGAGGTCCCAGAAGGGCTGCCTCCTCACCATGACCAGCAGCTGGATGCCACACTCGCCAGGTTTGTTGTTGCAGTGAGCACAGGCAGCCAGTCCAGATGTCAGGCCAGCAGCTTGACGCCAGCCCTGACGCTTTTTGTGATGCTGCTTAACCGTATTCGGGATTTGAAACGGTTTGCATGCGTCATCGTGACCAGCAGCCGTGTCGCCATTCTTTGACAGCTTCTGAGCACCTTGTCCTTTTGTTGACATCGCAGATTCATAGAGAGGATGTCCAATGTCAGCACATGCAACTTTTGCATTCCGGTTTGTGCTGCCCACCGTGGCCAGCAGCTTGACGCTGTGCTTGCTGGTCTTGTTTTGTGCACGCGCTGCTTTCTCCTGAGGTTCAATTTCGACTTTTTCGAGTTCAGGCGCCTGCAGGTGCTCACCGTGGCCAGCAGCTTGACACCGTCCTTGACGTTTTTGTGCACGGCGCCGCTGTCGCGCAGGTCCTTCATGGTGACCACCTGGCTGACATCGATGCGGCCATCGACGACCCACTTCTGCAGCCGGTCCAGGTTCAGCGGCTGCCACCAGCGCGAAAACCTGTGGCACAACGGATTGGGGCTCAGATGATGTTGCTTTGTTCCCAAGATCAATCTCTTGAGGCGGACACACGTCTGTAGCAGGTCCAGGTTCAGCGGCTGCCACCACCGCGAAAGCCTGCGGCGTCAAGGGTAAGGTCAAGATCAGCTGATTTGACATTGCTGTCTTGAGGCGACTGACTTCTGGCCCCCACCGCGAGAACCCGCAGAGGATCACACGGTTTGCTGCCTGGCGTTTTTACATCTCCACTCACGCCATCTCAGTGGCCATGCACGGCCGCCTCTGGGCAGAGTGGCAGGCCGCCGCATGCAGAGGCTGTGGCTGGGGAGTGCGCAGACAGCTGTCAGGCCGCAGTGGTGGGCCTGGGGCACTCCGCTGGTGCAACTGTTACTCACGCTTGCATAAAGACGCAGGCCAAGCCGCGTCGTGCCACTAGAGGCGAAACTGCCATGCAAGGTTGGTGACGTGTTCTCAGCAGGCGCCCACAACAGCTGAGAGACTCACGGGTTGTAGAAGCCCTTTTTGGCGACACGCAGCCGCAGCGGCGTCTGCCCGCCCTCGAAACCTGGCTTCGGATCGCGCCCTGCAGCAGGAATAGATTGTGGAATTCATGCCGGAACACTGGCTGGGTGCGGCAACGCCTGGATGCAGTGGTGCCTGCCAGATGCGCAGGTGCCAAAGATATATTTCATGCGTGTAGGACAGGGTCCATGCCCAATTGCACTAGCACATGCATCTGTCACAAGCTTGCTTCTAGACGCCACAGAACAGTCCAGCACCCACCTGAGCGGGCCTTCTGGCCCTTGTGCCCCCTGCCCGCTGTCTTTCCCTTGCTGGAGCCGATGCCGCGGCCGAGACGCCTCGCCTGCCAGATCAGCGGCGCCATGGTTTCTGCCCTTGCCAACCTGATCGTGCATCCATTCGAGCCACAAAGTACAGCAGATAACAGGTCATTATACGCTGCATGGAGAGCTTGCGCGAGGACGATCTCCCAGCTTGCCCGGCGGTGCTCTGCAGCCGCACCGTCTTTGTAGCGCCGGGGTTGTCGCTGATGTTGTTTAGGCTGATGAACTCCTGCTGCAACGGCGCGCTGGTCTGCAACTGCTGGGCGCTGCCGCTGGCGGCTGCCGCCAGGGCGGACAGCGTCTGCAGCTCTGCCGGCCAGCCAGCTGCGGCGGTGGCGCCCGGCAGACATGGCTGGCAGCTGGACTGCTGTGCGCCGAGGCGATGCAAGCAGAGCGCGCCCAGTCGCCGCAACATGATGCCCGATGCGTATGTGTATGTATGGCCGTGTGATCTGAGCAGCTATGTGCAGACGGAGAGGCTGCAGCAATGCAGCGGGATGCAGCGGCAAGTTCTGTTAATCAGGTCGACCGAGGTGGCGGCCGAGGACAGGAACACGACGTTGCGGTGCAGTTGCTGTCCAGTACGTGTGCAAGGACATGCGCGCGGTGCAATCGCCGGTGCAATATTTAGCCGTTAACCATACTAATTGCACCTAACAAGCTGGTGCGCCCATTCGCTGCACAGCCATTTCGTGGTCTGTAACTCGACTCTGCACCGTTCAGACTGCTCTTCAACACACGAGCTTTGCCCCGCCACTACTGGACGCTGCAAATTAAACACATTGCCTGTGTTGAAATCTGTGAAAATTGGAAGGCAGGTGCAGCAACCGTGAAGCACCTTGCGACTGCCGAATACCAGCCATCCAGCTCCAAGGTAGACTCGTAAAATCAGAAAGATGACGGACCTGCTGGACAGCATTGACTGGAGCGCGGTGGAGTGCCTCAACCAGAATCCTGCTCACGGCGTCGAAAATGCGCTCAAGCAGGGGTGAGCGTTGACTGGTCACACGTTGCTAATAGGAACAAGCATCGTCGTGCTGCTGACCTGGCGGCTTGTGCAAATGTCCGAGACACACGCGAGTGCTTGTGAATTTGCGCGGCATGTTCTTGCTGATTTTCGCGTTGAGGCACGGACCCTGTTGCTATCAAGGTACCGGGAAGATGCTGGCATCGTGCTGGCGTCGGACACAGACGAGCAGCTGCTCATACACATACCCTTCCAGCAAGGTGTACGGTGTCTGCGTACTGCGATCGACCATGCAGGCTTCCTGATGTGTGCTGTGCAGACGTCAGGACCATTACACTGTTGATGCCGAGCTGTGGATGATGCCATGCAGCGGTAAAGCTGCAGTCGATCACCATTGGCAGTAACGCCGGAGATGAGGCACCGCGCAGAGTCAAGCTGTTCATCAACAGGTGCCTGTTGCTCATCGCCCAACCAGCATCTTGACATCCTAAATGCATCACTGCTGAGCGCAATAGCCGCCATGCTGCCAATGGTTGCAGGGCTGAAGAGGCGCATCTACTGAACAGCATCGCGATTCTTAGATATTGGCTCTCGTTGTGCAGGGCGTCGCTCGGCTTTTCGGAGGCGGCCGACTTTGCGCCGACACAGGAGTTCGAACTTACAGAAAAGCAGCTGGAGGGCGAACCCGTGCCGCTCAAGTGAGTTGCCGCCGCCCTCGCTGAGGCTGTTTTTGCACGGTGTCCAGTTCGTCAATACGGAGTGTGCATGCACAGTCATGTGCAGTCATCAGCAGCCATGGCAGTGGCGGAGCACCAGCGGTCCTGGCATCTTAGATACAGCAGTTTTTTGCGAAAATCAGTCATGGGTGGGCAGCAGAAGCGAAGCTCCGTCTCGAGGTGCAAGCCGCTGACGCGGCTGCTGCATGCAAACGTAGGTACGTGAAGTTCCAGACGGTCACGCACCTGACCATCTTCATCGAGGACAACCAGGGGGATGAGGAGGTGACGCGCGTGGGGAAGATCCAGCTGCTGGGCACCGCAGGGCAGACCATGAACGTGGCGGAGATCAAAAAGGTGGAGGAGGGGCAGTGAAAGTACTGGGGCTGGACTGTGCTACCTACCTACCAGGCAACTTTGACTGCGGCGGCATGTAGCAAATTCACATTGGCACTTGGTCTGGAGGACTCTGAGGCCAAGGGGATGCCCTGGCTTGCAAACCACACTACCTAGACCACAAGGACCACAATCACAAGAGTGAAACACACCGCGTCAGCGCCATGCAAGTAGGCAACAGGCCCACTCCCCGCATTCAATGCGCACTGTCTCTAGCTCGTCCGCTCCGCCATCGCGTTCCCGGACGGAGGCGCTCCCTTCTTCACAAAGAGGCGGTCCAGGTCTTCCGTGACCACGTTGCTCCTGCACTGGCAGGTCCGCACAACATGGTGTGTCTGCACATCCAGCATGCTCAGCAAGCAAGCGTGGTGTCTGCAAATGAGAACCCTGAGACCTGACTCGCAGCAGCAAGCGCGTGATGCAGTGCCGAGGCAGTAGATGCATTCCGGGCGCTCACCTGCCGCGCAGCTGTGGCGGCACCAGTGCTCCGGAAGGGTTGCGCCCCGGGCGGCTGGCGGCGCCCGCGCGCGATGCCTTGGCGGGCTGCAGCTGCCCTGGCCGATGGCCGTACGGCTGCTGCCGCTTCTGCACGCTGCCGGCGGCTGGTCGCAGGCCCGGCTGCGTCTGCCTGCAGGCGTGCGGCACAGACCGTGTCAGCGATCGCCAGTCATGAACCAGAATGCGTGCATGTGCTTTGTGTAGCTCGCGCCAGAGGACATAACCCTGAGTAGGGACCAGTAGTGCTGGTGATGTGTGGATGCTCACCCGCCTGCGCCGCCGCCAAACAAATCCGCGGCGCTGGGAAGCTGGGTGCTGGGCGCCGCCTGCCGCGGTGGCGGTGCTGCCCGCTGCTGTTGCTGCTGCTGCGACGGCGCTGGTGTCTGCTGCGCGACGGGCGGTGCCGCTGTGCTCGGCTGAGTTTCCCCATCTGAATCTGACGAGCTACCGTAGCCCTGCAGCGCGTCCATGCGGTGCCAAGACTGGACAGAACCCGATGCTTCGTTCTATTTCAAGCTGCGAGTTGAGTGTGTTCCTTCAGTCCCAAACGATGGAAGCTCTCGCTCAGGTGACGATCAACAGAAGGAAGGTGGTGTAGATGCGGGTGGATGAAGGCGAGCCGAGGAGACCAAGTGCGCTGTATCAAACGGGGAGCAGTATTGAGAGTTCGGATAGCAGCTTCAGATGTGAGTAGGATCAGGCTGTGAAGTGCGCGGACTGCGCAAGCACACAGCGCTTTCAGTGGCGAATTTATTTTCCCGCCAATCCTGAGTCGTGCCTGGATTTCCCCGTTGTCCTCTTTCGTTTGGTTCTTTCGTTTGGTTCCCCTGTCGAACTTTTTGTTTTGGACAGTACCTCTGAGCACAGCGCGGCCGCGGGCCAAGCACCATCACAGCAGCAGGCAAAACTCAAAGGTGGTGCTGGCAGCTCGCAGGCCGCGGCTGCTGATAGGCTCAGTTCCCTGAGCTGAGGTGCGTCGGCAACAGAGGCAGCTGGTCAGTGTGACGCTGACAAGGGTGCCGGGCAGAGTGGCTTCCGGCTGTCGACAGGGTGCTGCTCCTGCCGCAGCAACGATGAACATCAACCGCAGCAGCTTTGGCGAGGGCCTGGCCGCAGACAACGCGGTGAGTGGGCCGGGGCCGTCTCCCCTCTCCCGTCTCCCCGATGCAATTGCGGCCTGCAGCCCGCCACGGCGTTGCATTCATCCTGCCAGGCACCTCATCAAAGCATGAAGACTCCGTTAGGGTCCTGGACAGCCGTTCAATCTTGCCTTTTGCACTCACCAAAGTCCGATTAGTACGGCCTCGGCAGCGTTTCCACCCACAGCCGGGCGGTGTGACCCTATGTCATCAGGATGTTACTGCTGCCATGGTGTTGGTGGTCAATTTTGCATTCTGTGCTGTCTGTGCGGCCGTCAAGCGGGAATGAATGGGTCCGGGTGCGAAGGGCAAAGCAAAGAAACCGCCAGGCCGCGTCCCCATAGCCGGGTGGCACTTTGTGCCATGCCTGCCTGAGTCTGCTGCACGTCAGGCTAAACATTGTGTATTTCGTGCTCGTAGCTCGCGGCCATCCTGCGATACAGGAGTCCCTTCGACGACATGGTCGCTAGCCTGGGTGTTCCGCGTCGGCCTCGCACAGGTGCTTGCGCCGTTGACCGCCTTTCCGCCGGAATCCTGCGATCTGCCTCACATCACATCACGGGCACTGCTTTCTGTGGTCCATGCGTGATTGGCGTTGCTGAGCTCCTATGGTCACCCAGGCACGAATTAATACACACAACGGGCGGCTTGCCCAGCGCACATTGGCCGGCTGAACGTGACGGCTGCTGCTTGCAGCTCTTCGCAAGCGGCCTGGCGATGCGTGGCACGAGGCCGCGAAACGCGCTGTCGCGGTGCGTTTTCTCCCAGCTTCTCCCTGCGCTTCTGCGTGTACCCTTCCACTGAGTCAGCAGCTAGCATCAGCCTGATCAGCGGCCTCAAAGCCGATCCGCTGCAGAGTGCACACCTCCCGCAACCCGCACGAGGCTGGTCTTGCGGTCCGACCGTCGCGCCCCGGCATCAACGCTATGTTCTTGGGGCACGTGCGATGTTTGCTTCGAGGGGCAATCGACAGTCCGCCTGCTGGGCGCAAGGCCCAGCGGGCGCTGCTGCTCCGATGGCAGTGCTGTCCAGCCTGTTGACCAGGCGCTTGTACGTGTGGCCGCATTGCGGCCTGTTCAACCAACTTTTGGGGGTCAGTCGGTGGGCTTTCGGGCTCTCTGACCAGACGCACCGCGATTAAAGTGTGCCCCCATTTGAGCAAGGCAGCACCCTGGCTCCTGAGAGTTCGTAACACACACTGCAGCTGTGCATGGGCCGACTGTCTGCTAGATAGCCGCCTTATCGCCTTCGAGGACGGTGACGTCACGTGGGCTGTTTTTTTGCACTGCGGCGTGCGCCGGCATGTCTGTCCAGCACCGGCCTGTTTGGAGGCCCAGCACCTGGTTTTGTCGCCTGATGCTCCCATATGCGAGCAGCTGGCCGGGGGCGGGCGCCCCCTGCAGCCTTGTGTACTGGCTACAGATGTTGTGTCAGACGTTGTGTCAGACGGCGTCAGTCAGATAGTTTAGTAAGGTCAAAACAAAGATTTCTTTGTTAAACCGTTCTTGAACCAACAAACTTAGGTTGATAGGTAGGCGCGGCTGCAGCCTCGCACAGGCTCCTGCTGGTCCAGCATGTTGGGCAGCCAAGGTCAAGCTGCAGCATCAAATCATCACATCAAATAACATTTCCTGAACGCTTCCTTTTTGCTTCCACCCCTACAGGAGGAGACCAGCCAGGAGCATGAGGTGGCCGAAGCGCTGTTCGACCTGGCCAACATGTTTGCTGCCGCGGGGCCGGTGCTGGAGGCGGAGGAGGCCGCCACCTCCTCGCCGCCAGCGCCCCGCCACGACAGCGGTCATCGCGCCAAGCGCGCCCGCGGCGCCAAGGGTCGCGGCGGCGCCGCGGCCGCCGCCGTGCAGTCATACCAGCAGTCGACCCGCGCAGAGGGCCGCTTCGGCCGCGGCGGATCGGGCCACGCGGCGACCGCCGCCGCCCCGGGACCCAGCTTCCAGGAGGCTCTGGCGCGGCAGCCGCAGGCCGATGCCGCCATCGCGCACGACTACGGCATGGTCGCGGCGCAGCTGGCGGCGGGCCGCGGCGGCGAGTGGGACCGCCACGGCTCGGCCAACGGCCTCGTGGGCCTGGCCGGCAAGGGCAGCCTGGTCAACGGCGTCGGCGGCGGCTTTGCGGCGCCCAACGGCCTGCCGGCGGGCCTGGCCGGCTTTTATCAGCCGGGGGCGCTGCCTCAGGGCTTGGGCGCTGGCGGCGGCTGGCCGGGCGGCCCCGCCGACGAGCGCGGCGCGCCTGAGGGGCAGATGCCAAGCGGATTCGGCGGCGACCACCGCTTCCCGCGCTGCGCCAGCCACGTGTACATCGCGCACTTTATCGAGTACCAGTCCAAGCTCGAGCGGCAGCGGCAGGTGTGCTTTCTTCTGTGACTTATCTGAATGTTGCTGGATTGTGGGCTCTCCTCCACTTGTGAATACTAATACCGACTCCCGGGCCTCCACCAGAGCCTGTCGAGTCCTGTTCAACATATCGACTTCCTGCTCTCCTGACGTTCGTTTTCACGCCTCGTTTTTGACCCGTGCGCAGGCAACGGGCATGCCGCCAATGAGCGCCAAGTACGAGGGCTTCTACCGGCCCGGCGCCGCACCGCCACCGGGCTTCCCGGGGCCGCAGCAGAACGGCAGCGCGCAGCAACAGCAGCAGCACGACGACCACGGCCAGGGCGGCGGCGCGAGCGTGAAGCTGGAGCAGGGCGAGCAGCAGTCGCAGCCGCAGCAGCAGGGCGGCGGCCTCGACACGAACGGCAGCCGCGGCAACCTGCAGCTGCCGATGTCCGCCGGGCTGCCCTTCGGCGCGCTGCAGGGCGCGGCCATGCCAATGGGATCCAGCGGCCCGATGCGCGGCGGCCACCTGGGCATGCCGCCAGCCGCGGCGCTGCAGCAGCAGCAGCAGCAGTATGCGGCGCAGCTCAGCCAGCTGGCGATGCTGAGTCAGCAGTCGGGCGGCGCCTTCCCGCCGTTCCTGCCGCCGCCCGGCGCGCCGCCGCCGCCGCAGATGAGCGCCGGCGGCTTTGCCGGCGGAGGTGGCATGACGCCGCAGCAGCAGGCGGCAGCGGCGGCCGCGGCGCCCTTCTTCAGCCAGCAGGGCTTCAGCCTCGCCAGCCTGCTGCCGCCAGCCGCCATCGCGCACCTCGCCACCAGCGCAGGTATGGGACCCACAATGCTCAATCCCTTTTTGCCATTGTGCTCCCCGTACTTTCCGCCTTCCGGCTAGCTTGAATCCAAGTTATCCTCCCGCAGGCATGCAGCCGGACCTGAAGGGGCTGCCCGGCGGCCTCGACGGCCTCGTGACGCGCTCCCCCTCAGCCGCCCGCCTCGACGAGCTGCAGGGTGACGATCTCGACTGTCGCATATTCATCTATGGCTTCTCTTGTGCTGCTGAAGGTGGCTCTGTCCGCCACCATGTTTTGAACAAGGAACTTTTTTTGGCCAGTCTGCGTTGGTTCGAGGTGCCTTGCATGCATGATGCACCTTGTTTTCGCAGAGCATCGCACGAGCTCATGCAGTGGACATGGCTTTAGGCGATGCCATCGAGTCATATCCTCACACGCTGTGCCCTCCGCTCGACAGGCGGCCTGCCGCAGAACGCGACGCGCGCGGAGATCGAGGCATGGGCCGCCAAAAACCTGGGCGGGCAGCAGCACGGCGGCGGCGGCGCCAACGGCGGCCAGCAGGGGCAGCTGCAGTCGCAGCACGGTAGCGGCGGTGGAAATGGCTACCAGCTCGCAGAGGCGCAGCTGAAGCAGTTCCAGGAGGCTTTTGCCAACGCTGAGCGCGAACGCAAACTCCGCACCGCAGGTGTGTACTTGATGCTGACATGATGCGTGATGATTCCACGTGTCCTTGGCACGCTGTCTTGGGCCCGGAGCTTTGCCCCTCTTGTGCGGATTGCTCAGCAGCCTGGAGCCTTCGAATCGCCAGATGGGCATTCGTGCAGAGAGCAAACCGCCGTCGCTTTCTGCATGAGTGCGGCTTGAAGGTTTCTCAAAGACTCCTGGCACGAGCGCTCAGCTGTGCGCAATGCTTGCAGGCCTGCTGGACGGGCGGAGCATGCCGCCCAATATCATCGATGCCCACGCGCCGGCCGGCGGCGGCACCCGCATCGTGCTGCACTGACGCAGCCGCTGCTGAGCTCGGCTGCCGGGAAACAAAAGAAAGCGTCGCTTCACACATTGTATGGCGAATCAGACGCCAGCGGGCACCTTGCTACCCGCCAGAGAATGCGCAGCCACACCCACACGCACCCGGGGGAAGGCGCAGCATGAGGCCGAGTTAGATACAGCCGGACCATTATCCAGGGCTCGGATTTGAGGTTCAGACGCGTGCCTGTGTCCGCAGGGGGCGGGCAACCGCGCGCGCATCAGACATTGGCTTGTGATGCCCCGCCCCAAAACTAGAGCTAGTGTCAAGTTGGTCGCGGGGGCGCCATGTGTGTGCGTGTGCGTGTGTGTGCTTATGCATACCATGGCCCCCGGCTAGGTTGACACCCATGCGACTGGTCGCGCTTTCCGCCTGCGGTGATCCTGCGTGTTTCTCAGCGTCCACGCCGCTTTTGTGTGTCACCAAACAGTCTAGTGAAAAAGTAGTCAGTCGTCAGGTCTACATGCCTGGCTCCAGAGCTTCCTGCTTTTGTAAGCTTCGCGCTTCGCGGCGGCACACACCACAGCCGGCTCTGCATGCACGAGCAGCGAAATGCCCTTCCTCTGACACATTGTCAGACATGCCGGCTTTGCATGCACGAGCAGCAGGTGCTATGTGCCCTGCTTGACACGTTCTTAGACGCTGGCTCTGCATGCACACGCAGCCAAATGCCAGTGCCCTGCCAAAACCCTTCCAAGAATGAAGCCGCATCGGCAGCGGAAGTTGTGTGCCTGCGTCGAATCCCGTTCCGAAAGCGTTGCCATATCATCGTGACAGGATTCGAGTTTCGTCAGGGAGCTGATTCGGCAGCAGAAAGCCAACAACCATCACCCTGCACGACAACGGCAGACGGCACCCGTCAATTCAGCAAAATGCCATGGTAGACGTCGGAGGCTGGTTGATAGTGTCGTCAGACGTCAGCTCGGCTGAATCTGGCCTCTTTGTGGCCGGTTCCGACGCTGCAGCTGTTCCTCTGCGGAATCGGTGCGGATCCAGTCCCGGTGCCATTCGCGAGGAAGCCCTGTTCCATATGGCTTCTTACGCCCACGCGGGACCACTGCAATGCCATCGACGTGCTGTGCCCCCTCCGCGGCAGGTGGCGGCCTCGAACCCAGCCTTCGCCAGCAAGGTCGGCTACACTCTGACATACGACGTGGTCATCAACAGCGGCGGGCCGTCGGCGTCCATCACGAGCCCCAGCCACAATGATGTGCTGACCAGCAGCGCGGAGGGCGGCGGCGCGACCCGCATCCAGTCCTGCAAGGAAGGTGTGCTTTGGTTTTGAAAACCCTTCAATCGGGTAGCACCACTTGGTACACTTGATTCGGTCCCGCAAGGGGACTTGCGTGTATTTGGCTGGCCAGGGACAGCCGGGTACTGGGGGACATCATGGAGCTCGCCACCGCCGCCTGCACACCACAGTGTCATGAGGTTGGAGCAGGCCGGAGCTCGGGATGAGGACGCTTGGATTCCAGGCAACAGAACTGGAGCACGGCCCCGGTGTGCCGGACAACAGCCGCACCTCTTCAGCGGACACTGCCGACGAGGGCGCAGGAACCAACAGCAGCGCCAGCAGAAGCGCGCATGCCGAGAAGGCCAAGCGACCCGTTGCGCCGACCGACTCGGTTGGCTGCCCGAGCGGCAGGGGTTAGTCGACCCGGGGGGCGACGGTTGGCAGATCCTGGCGGGCCGCGCGACACAGGATCAGTCCTGGTTCGAACGGAAGCGAGTCTGGCGAACATTGACAAAGGAAGTGGCGCCCGTGAGCGGCGTTCCATCTGGTCAGAGCGCCGCCAGGAGACTCTACCAGGCTGCTGGTATGGTTGCCCATCCGTCCTGATTGCAGCTCCAGACCCATGACTGGGCGCCGAAGATTTAGCATGTCTTCATATATACTGTAATGTTGAAAGGAAATCTTGCTGTGAGGAACGCTCCCGGGGCAAGTGCACTCGCTTCGCTCGCCACCCATCGTCAGATCGCGCCCTTTCAAAGTATCATAAAACAAAGGAGGCCAGGCCAGCTGCAAAAGCTTTCAAAACAGCGCCACGGGTCTCCTTTGTTCTTTCATTTTTCAAATTATGCTTAACAGTTTTCTTTTTGACACCAAAGAGCCGTCGCCGCCGCTCGCCGGCAACACAGCGGTGTTTGTGCTCGGCATCGGTCACGGCATCCACCGCGGCTTCCTGGACGGTGTGCCATTGACGCCGGCATCGTGATTCCGGCATTGCCCTGAGTCCCAACAGAGGGTGTCGCTGCACGCCGCTGTCGCCCCAATACCTGAGTGCCGCAGCAATGTTACGCATGAAGAAGACGCAACTTGTGCTGGAGCGAGCTTCCAGGGTGTCAGGGCGTCCAGTCCAGGGTACCTGACAGCAGCTGCATTTGTGCCGCCGCAGACGATGCCGGCCTGAGCAGGCAGCATGCTAAGTCAAGGTCCTGTGATATCTTTCACGTTTCTGCCGCCGAAGATGTGGCAAGCCTGAGCGGCGGAGGCGTGGCACAGTATGTCGTCGACGGGGAGGACGTTGACAAGGCCGGCTTCCTCAAGAATTGCGCCCTCTGCGCCGGCGCCCTGAGCTGGTGCGAGTTGTCAATGCTTCTAGGGCTGATCTGGCAAGACAACTTAGCAAGTTGCTGGTAGACCCGACATCGAGCACCTATCTGCTTATATTTGCATATTGCGCAATTTTGTTGGCGCTGACTTGCCCACCATGTGCAGGTGCTGAAGCACGAGCCAGGTGTGTCTAAAGGCAACAAGGGCCGACGGCAGGGAGCTCGCCATGCCTCTGGATGCCGGCAGAGCGACGGAGGGAGACGCCTTTGCCGTCCTGCACGCCATGTGGTAAGTCTGTTTCTTGTTGAGATGCTAAATCAAGGAGGTCAGGAACATGTGGGCGTATCACTGCCGCAGCAGGAATGCCGCCCAGTAGCATCAGCTTATGTCTTTATCTGTTAGTACAAAGATGGTACGAGTATCGTGTGTGTGCAGCTCGTCAGCTCAGCAGACTTGGTGGACGAGAGAACAAATGTTGTCCAGCAGCGTCTCTGTGAACCCTGCCCAACACTCGGTGAAAATATGTCAGCGGTGTTACAGGTGTCGTGAAGTATCCTGAAGCGGAGCTGCCAGCAGTAAAGGGGGAGCCAGCTCGAAAGACAGCTGTAACCTCTCGATCTCATCCCAATCTGACCTCAAATCGCTCGTGCAGCTCCGTCGGCGCACTGCTGGACGGCCGCTCGTCGCTGCACCTCGAGTCAGACGGCGCGCCGAAAACCCGCCACCTACACACGATACCGTCAATGACCAGGTCGTGCGCATCGCCATTTAGGTGCGGTTCATTTCAATCGTATTCTTGCAGACAGCGACTGGCACTCATGTACCACTTCTGTTCACAAGCTCGAACCCTGGGTGAATCGTTCACCACGCTGCTGGCAGTCTGGCCTCTGGCATTTCTGAGGTGCAGCGTCGCCGCAACCCATCCACAGGGCACCACCAAACCCTCATATGCACAAAGGCCGGCGTGCAACAGTAGGGAGGTGCCGGCCGCCGCTCGCGTGCCTGGCGGAGACAAGTGCCTGGCGGACACTCATTTTGCCTCTGCTGACGCCGTCACGACTGCAAGCGCCAGGGGCTCAACGGGAGGGTTTTGTGCCGTTTGGCAGGAGAACCTCATCACGCCGCACACTGCATCAGTGGGCGTACTGCTGCAGAAGGATCCGATGGATCCCGTCGCCACACAGCGGCACGAGGTCCCGCTCCAGGTGACACCTTCTCCCGCGTGCATTGGTCAGGTTTCACAAGGCGCTGCGGCACTCCCGTGTATCTCGAAAGGTGCACTCAGAGATTGCAGTAAGCTCAAGGCTGACTCTCTCCTGGCGCACCGCAGGTGCCGCACGGGCGCACGCTGTGGCAGCAGCCGCAGGCACGGTATGTCCTGTTTCGCAAATGTTCGGTGGCGCCGGCGGCGCCAAAGCCGGGCGGGTTCTCGCTCGGCGCATCGCTGCCTGAGGGCCGACTCGGAGGTGCGCCCTTCCTATATAAGAAACCTTAAATGCCCCACAAACCTGGGCCACAGTGCTGGCGCTGGCGGCGGTGCGCAGGCGTCTGCGGGGGGAGCAGGGCCTGTGGGCCGACTGGGAGGCACGGCGTCGTCACTGCAAGGCGCTAGCTGCCAAGGAATAGCCTGCTCTCGTGACATGATGCCGATACAGTAAAGTCTCCCCGGCTGCTGCAGCTCACTGTTGAGATGGATATAGGTTGCCATGGAGCAATGAGCGTGAGTGCACTGACAATGTCCACCTCTGCTGTGACCAGCTGAAGCAACCGATCACTTCTTTTGAATCGTGTGTGCGCAGACGCGGGCCACTTCATGGCTCAAGGCCAGCTGGCCGGCTGCGGCCGGCGGCGTCGGCGTGGCCATTATTGGCGCCATGAAGCTCGTCTGATCCGGGTCCAGGATCTAACACCGACTGCTGCGGCGGCGCCGGCCGCGCCAGCTTGCCGGCACCCGAGATAGACCGGGGCGGAAAGGGCTGGCCACAGCAGCGACCTGGCTCCGGCAGGGCAGGCGAAACATCGTGGGGAGGCTTGACATGGGCTGAGGCCGCCAGTAGCAGAAATCTTGTTGCTGCGAGACGCATGTGCACCATCGAAGAGCATCAGAGAGAGCACCGACTGCTTGAGGTGCATGCAGACAATAGAATCGCACAGAAGGAGACTGCCTGCGGGCGCCGAATGTTGTCATTGTATTTTCATTGAGGGGTATCGAAGTGATTGTCAGCGGGCACAGCCCCAGAATTTTAACACGGATTGGAAGTGGTTGCTACAGAACCGTGTAATTTCAGCTGTCCTCGATATGAAAACTGACACTGACGCACGATGTAACGTCCGCAGAAGAATGGCCCCTTGTGTTCGTTGATGCCATGCACCATGTGCTGCAAGCTGTACAGTACGGCATTACATTCCTGCCCACCGTATCAAAGAATCAGGCTGACCTCCAATTTGCAGACTTGTGCGGAACACGCCTTTGAGACCTTCAGCGCATGCCCTGCCCGCCCCCACTGCATTGCAACATCTGGATGGCCTATCAAGTCTCACCCCATCAGCAATTTAGATTTCCCCACTGTGGCCCATCGCCCAGCACAGCTCGCCTGCTCGCTGCTGCCGGAAGCAGCGCCACAC
>JAABUM010002891.1_pt1 | contig 22076 bp, 23 predicted proteins | sample 5559161 | NCBI WGS metagenome assembly JAABUM01 (sample SAMN10711868, study PRJNA513369) | rock metagenome | isolation source: Antarctica rocks | place: Antarctica: Victoria Land, Siegfried Peak nord
TACTTCGACGACTTGCACGGGCGAAGGCCACAAAACCCCTACGGACCACCAGCACAAATAACCACGCCAGAGAGGGTCAAGATTGGACGCTTATAGGGGGTCAACTTTCGGTGCCGATTGACACAGCGCGGCGAAGTCGTCGAGCAGGAGGAGATGCTCTACCGCCGCGGTGGGGCGGGGAGCGCCGAGATCACCCGGCTCGTGGTCAGCAGCGCGCCGGTGCGCGACGAGGCCGACCGCGTCGTCGCCGCGGTCACCGTGTTCGCCGACGTGGAGCGGCAGCGCCGGGCGGAGGAGGCGCTGCGGGCGAGCGAAACGCGGCTCGCCGAGGAGCGCGCGCGCCTCGCCGCGCTGGTGGACCACCTGCCGGTTGGCGTCTGCTTCGTCGGTCAGGACGGCACGCCGGTGCTGTCGAACCCGTCGCGCATGCGAGACGGCGAGGAGCAATGGCTCGCTTGGGACGAAAGCGGTGCGCGGCTGCCGCGCGAGCGCTACCCCGGCGCGCGCGCCCTGCGCGGCGAGGCGGTGCCCGGGGTCGAGTTCCTGCACCGCGCGTCGGACGGGGCGGAAACTTGGACCAGGGTGAGCGGCGTCCCGCTTCTCGACGCCGAGGGCGAGGTCGCCGCCGCCCTGGTCGTCATCGCTGACATCGACGCGCAGAAGCGCGCGCAGGAGGCGCTGCAGCGGCTGAACGAGACGCTGGAGGCCCGCGTCGCCGAGCGCACGGCCGAGCGCGACCGCATGTGGCGGCACTCGACCGACCTGATGCTGGTGGCGCGCTTCGACGGCACGATCGTCGCCGTGAACCCGGCCTGGACCGTGCTGTTGGGCTGGCAAGAGGACGACCTGATCGGCCATTCGTTCATGGAGCTGGTCCATCCCGACGATGCCGCGGCCACGCTGGCCGAGGCGGGCAGGTCGGCCGAGGGCGCGACCACCCCGCGCTTCGAGAACCGCTACAGACACAAAAGCGGCGGCCACCGCTGGCTGTCCTGGACCGCGGTGCCGGAAGCCGGGCTGATCCACGCCGTCGCGCGCGATGTCACCGTTGAAAAGGAGCAGGCCGAGACGCTGGCCCAGGCGGAGGCGGTGCTCCGGCAGTCGCAGAAGATGGAGGCGGTGGGGCAGCTCACGGGCGGGCTGGCGCACGACTTCAACAACCTGCTGGTCGGCATCAGCGGCAGCTTGGAGTTGATGCAGGCCCGCGTGGCGCAGGGCCGGGTCAACGACTTGGAGCGCTACCTTGTCGCCGCCCAAGGCGCGGCCAAGCGGGCGGCGGCGCTGACGCACCGCTTGCTGGCCTTCTCGCGCCGGCAAACGCTGGCCCCCCGGCCCACGGACGTGAACCGGCTGGTGGCCGGCATGCAGGAGCTGATCGAGCGCACGACCGGGCCGGAGGTGAGTGACGGTGGAGCCGGTCGCAGGCGTGGGCCTGTGGACCACGCAGGTGGACCCGCACCAGTTGGAGAACGCGCTGCTGAACCTGTGCATCAACGCACGCGACGCCATGCCCGGCGGCGGCCGGATCACCATGGAGACCGCCAACCGCTGGCTGGACGAGCGCGCGGCGGGCGAGCGGGACATGCTGCCGGGGCAGTACGTGTCCCTGTGCGTGTCCGACAACGGCACCGGCATGGCGCCGGACGTGATCGCCCGCGCCTTCGACCCGTTCTTCACCACCAAGCCCATCGGCCTGGGAACGGGCCTGGGCCTGTCCATGGTGTACGGCTTCGCCCGGCAGTCGGGCGGCCAGGTCCGCATCTACTCGGAGGTTGGGCAGGGCACGATGGTTTGCCTTTACCTGCCCCGCCATGCCGGCGAGGCGGACGCCCCTGAAGACACGGCCGAGCTGTCCAGCGCCCCGCGTGCCAGCCGCGGCGAAACGGTGCTGGTGGTGGATGACGAACCGACGGTGCGGATGCTGGTCATGGAGGTTCTGGAGGAGCTGGGCTACACGGTCATCGAGGCGGGCGATGGCGCGGCGGGGCTGCGGGTGCTGCAATCCAATGCCCGCATAGACCTGCTTGTGACCGATGTGGGGCTGCCCGGCGGCATGCACGGGCGGCAGTGGCGGACGCCGCGCGGGTGGCACGGCCGGGGCTGCGGGTGCTGTTCATCACCGGCTACGCCGAGAACGCCGTGCTGAGCCACGGACACCTTGAGCCGGGGATGCACGTCATGACGAAGCCGTTTGCGATGGAAGCGCTGGCCAGCCGGGTCAAGGAACTCATAGCCGGGTAGGACATGGACACGAACCGATGTGAGGGCGGCTGTCCGTCAAACGAACCCAAACGGACAGATGGCCGCCGGCTTCCTTATGCTGGCGAGTGCCCTGGGTCGGGTTTGAGAGCGTAAGCTGGAAAACCGCGGCTTTGGGGACTGCCCGGGCTTGATGCCGCCGTATGTCGTCTGGCACATATGCATTCAACAACATATGCATCGCAGGATATGGTCGCACCATGAAGGCGACGCTGGTCCAGTCCGACAAGGTGGTGTTCGCTGACGGAGCCATTCGAGAAGTCGTCATTTGGCTTGTTCCAACCCCCGTTCCTCCGGCATCGCACAGCTTCAAGTACCGCATGATCTATGTCGTGGAAGGTGTCCGGGTCATCGGGTTCGACAACGAAAGGGGCAAGGGCGACCACATGCATCTGCATGGGGTTGAGACGCCCTACCTGTTCAGCGATCTGGCGAAACTCCTGGCGGACTTCCGCGGCCTCATAGCAAAGGAGAGAGGGGAATGAGCACGTCGGGCAAGATCATCTTCCGGATCGGCGCTGACCTTGAGCAAATCGACGCCGAGATCATCGAGAACTGCCAGGCGGCAATGGCAGCCGCGGCGCGCGGCGAGGCCATTGTCCCAAAGCGGACCGTGACCTTCGAGACATGGGACACGTTCTTTCGGTCGCTCACGCCCAACCGGATCGAGATCCTTGAGCACGTCGCTCGAAACAGCGAGGTCGCCAGCACGCGGGCGCTGGCCCTGGCGCTTGGCCGGGACTATGCGGCTGTTCATGCCGACGTCGCCGCACTGCTCAAGCTGCACCTGCTGGAGCGGGACGGCAATGCGTTGCGGTGCGAGGTTGGCCCTGGCCGTGCCGACTTGGTGGCTGCATAGGCGCGGCGCTTGCCGTCATCGGCGTGTGTTCAAGGTTTCGAGTTGCCGGGCGGCCTGCGCCCAAGTTGGTGGAAGCATCCTGACGCACCGCATCGAGGGGGGTTCCCGTGTAGCGGGCAGGGTGGCCTGCTGCCCGGATGTCGCCTGACACCCGCGGCCGGCATGGCGCATTCGCCAAACTGACCAGCATCCTCCTTCTGACACCTCCTTGGCGCCACGCTTCAGCAGGCGATTGTTGAACCGGAATGACGCACGCTCTCCAGGAGGGCAGACATCACGGCAGCGATGACCGGCGTCCGGTCTGCGTGGACGAACAGGCCATACCGAACAACCAGAGCGTCAGGAAACGCAGCGTCCTCCAGCAGCCGCATGGCCGGCCGCCGGATGCAGTCCGGCGCCAGCAGCGCGACCCCAAGCCCGTTCTCGACGGCGGCCTGGACCGCGGCCATGCTCGGGCTGGTGAAGGCGATGCGCCAGGGCTGGCCCGATGCCCGGACCGCTTCGAGCATACGCGCCCGCCACGTGCAGGGCTCGGCGAAGACGACCAGGTCGAGCGGTGCCCCAGGGTCATGTTCGTAGCCGGCGCCGCACGTCCACAGCAGGCCGATACCCCAGACGGCCTTGGCCTCGTCCGACATGGCCGACACCGCACCGATCATCAGCTCCAGCGCGCCCGCCTGCCATTGCGGCAAGAGCGCTGCCGTGGTGTCCACCTGCACGTCCAGGCGCACCTGCGGGTGCGCCTTGCGAAACCGGCCGAGGGCCGACGGCAAGGCCGCGAGCGCCATCTCCTCCGTCATCCCGATCCGCACGGCGCCGTCCAGCACCGGCGGATGCAGCCGGGCATGGGCCTCCTCCCCAAGCGCCAGGATGCGCAGGGCATAGCCGAGGAACAGCTCGCCGTCCGGCGTGGGGACGACGCCGCGGCCGTTGCGGTGCAGCAGCGTCCGGCCGACCAGGCTTTCCAGCCGGCGGAGCTGCATGCTGAGTGCCGACTGCGTGCGGCCCAGCGCGCAGGCCGCCCGGCTCACGCTGCCGAGCCGGCAGGCGCTGGCAAAGCCTCGCAGCAGGTCCAGGTCGAGCGCCGCTGGTATCATGGCCCATGATATCTGCCCACAACCCTATCTGGCTAGGACGCGATCCTGATCGCTGCCACACCTTGGCACTCACGGGCAAGGGCCAGGCGATGGCAGCACGGATCGGCTCTCCCCACGTCATCCTTGCGGCCTTTGCCGCCGTGGTCCTTTGGGGCGCATCGTCGGTTGCGACCAAGTTTGCCGTCACCACGCTGTCTCCGCTTCTCGTCGCCTTGCTGCGGACGTCGCTGGCCGGAGCCGCCGCCCTGCCGCTTGTTCTTGCCCTACGGCTGCCGCCGCCCCGGGAGGCGGGACACCGGCGCGGCGTGGCGCTTCTCGCCATCTCCGGGTTCGTCGCCTTCCCCGTCCTGTTTTCTCTGGGGCAGGCGCTCACCTCGGCCGTCCATGGGGCCATGCTCCTGGCCGTGCTGCCGGTGGCGACGGGAGCGATCGCACTGGGCTGGGACCGCCGCTGGCCGTCGTTCAAATGGTGGCTCGGATGCGGCATCGCGGTCGCTGGCGAGGTGGTGCTGGCCCTTGGCCGGCCGAGCCCGGGTGGGGCAGCCAGCAGCCTGGCCGGGAACGCCCTCGTGTTGCTTTCCGTCCTGTTCGGAGCCTTGGGCAACGTGACCGGGGGACGGCTGCAACAGGCGGGCTACCCGGCCAAGGCGGCCACGCTTTGGAGCGCGGTCTTCGCAACCGTCCTGCTATGTCCGGTTTGGGCATGGGCCGTGTCCGACGTGCCCTGGCAGCATGTCACGCCGGCGGCCTGGGCAGGGGTCGTCTACCTGGCATTCGGCGTGACCATCCTTGGCTACACGCTCTGGTATTGGGCGCTTGGACGCGGCGGCATTGCCCGGGTGGGCCTGCTGCAATTCCTGCAGCCGGTGTCGGGCGTCTTTCTGGCATGGCTTCTCCTTGACGAACGGCTGACAGGCTCGGCGCTGCTGGCCGCAGCGATCATCCTGCTTGGGGTGGGGATTGCGACCCGGCGAACGCCGAGGCTACGCGAATACGGCTGACGCAGGTCAGTCCTCGTTCCTGGCGAGCGGAGAAAGCGCATCCGCCGACCAGGCCCGTGCGTCTGAGCGGGACGGTGTACTGTCATAAGGTCGGATTGGCGGCCTTGGACGTGTTGAGGCAGCGGTGGATGGTCGCTGGGTGGACGTTGAAGGTCCTCGCGACTTCGCTGATGGACCTGCCTTCCTTAATCAGCGCGAGAGCGAGCGTTTTCTGATCCGGGCGAAGCTTTTGCGGTCGGCCAAACGACACGCCGCGGCGCTTGGCGGCTTGGCGGCCCTCGTCGGTGCGATGGCGGATGAGGGCGCGTTCGAACTCAGCAACGCCAGCAAACATCGTCAGCACCATGCGTCCGGCGGGTGTGGTCGTATCCGCCCAGGGCTCCTCAAGAGACTGTAATCCGGCCTTCTTCTCGGCGATGACCTCGGCGATGCGCAGCAGCTCCGCCGTCGAGCGTGCCAGGCGGTCAAGGCGTGTGACGACCAGGATGTCGTCGTCGCGCAGTTCTTGAAGCAGCCGCTCCAGCGCAGGCCGTCCGCGGGCGGCGCCGGAGACTTTCTCCTCGAACAGCTTGCCGCACCCGCCTTCCTTCAGCCGTGCACGTTGCAAGTCGAGGCGTTGGTCCTCGGTTGAGACGCGGGCATAGCCAAGCTTCATGCCAGCGCCTCGGCGGCTGTGCGAAACTTATCGCATAATTGCCCTGTTCCGCATGGGAGTTTTGCAGCATGTAAGCGCCTGATCTTTGGTCCACCCCCGGACTGACGCAGAAGTCCGGAGTTCCGCACGCCATGTCGAGCCGTTTCCTGTCCGATGACCAGCGTGCGCGCTACGGCCGCTACGCCGGCAATCCGAACGATGAGCAACTCGCCCGCCACTTCCACCTCGATGCCGCCGACCGCGAACTGGTCGGGCAGATGCGCGGCACCCACAACCGGATTGGCTTTGCAGTCCAGCTCGGGACAGCGCGGTTTCTCGGTGCCTTCCTTGACGATCCGACCCAGACGCCCTCTGCCGTGGTCACGACCATGGCGCGTCAGCTTGGCGAGGCGCCAACACCGTGCCTGGCCTCCTATCGCGACGGCCGGCAGCGCTGGCGCCATGCCGCGACCATCCGTGAGCATTACGGGTTCCGCGACCTCGAGGAAGACCGGGCCGCCGGCTTTCGGCTGACCCGCTGGCTTTATGTGCTGTGCTGGACCGGGGATGACCGGCCGGGGTTGCTGTTCGACCGGGCCACCACCTGGCTGCTGGCGCACAAAGTGCTGTTGCCCGGCATCACCACGCTGGAGCGCCTGATCGGCCGCGTGCGCCATCGCGCCACCTTGCGGCTGTGGCACCGCTTGACCCACGCCCTCACCGACGAGCAACGGCAAAAGCTCGTGGCGCTGGTCACCTCCGATGACGACGCGTGCGACACGCTGGAGGACCTGCGCGCCGCACCGAAGCAGCGCTCGCCGACGGAGTTGCTGCGGCACCTGGAACGCATCGACACCATTCGCAGCCACGGCCTGGGCTTGACGCCGTCCACCGACTTGCCCGCAGGCCCGCTTGGGCGGCTGGCGCGCAATGCCCGCACGACCAAGCCGGCCACCCTGGCGGCGCTGCATGAGCCGCGGCGCACAGCCACCCTCGCTGCCCTGTTCCAAACCTTGGAAGCCACGGCGCTCGACGACGCGGTCGAGCTGTTCGACGCGCTGGCTGCCGACATCGTAACCCAGGCCGAGGAGGCGCACCGCAAGTCCAGGCTGCGCTCGCTGCGCGATCTCGATGCGGCCGCTATCATGTTGCGCGATGTGAGCCAGCATGTCGTGACAGACGAGGGTGACGCATTGCCGGTCGCCGAATGGCGCCGTGCCCTGTTCGAGCAGATCGCCCGGGCCGACATTCAAGCTGCCATGGCCAGCGTCGACAGCCTGGTCACCACGCCCGACGACCGGCGCTACCAGGAACTGCGCCCGCATTGGCGGCGTGTGCGCACGCTGTTCTCCGCCCTGCTGCAGCGGACCACGCTCGGCGCGACGCCTGCGGGCCAGCCGCTGGTCGCGGCGCTGGACTACCTGCGTGGCGTGAAGGATTGGACCAAGGCCCGCATGGCCGACGCGCCAACCGAGTTCCTTCCGCCGGCCTGGAGGCGGCATGCCCTGGATGACGCCGGCCACGTGGCCGACAACCGCGCCTACGTGTTTGCAGCCCTCGAAAGCTTTCGGGCCGGGTTGAAGCGGCGCGACGTGTTCGTCCCAGCCGGCGTGCGCTACGCCGATCCCAGGCAAGGCCTGCTGAGCGGGGAGGCGTGGAACGCCGCTCGCCTGACCGTCTGCCGCTCGCTCGACCGGTCGCCGGATGCCGAGGCAGAACTGGGCGATCTTGCGGCCAGGCTGAACCGTGCGTGGCACCAGGTTGCCACCAACCTGCCGGACAATGCGGCCGCCCGGATCGAACGCCGGAACGATCGCGACGAGCTGGTGCTCAGCCCGCTCGACAAGGTCGAGCGGACACCTGGCCTCATCGCCCTGCAACCGGCCATCGCGGTCCGCATCCCAAAGATCGACCTGCCGGACCTCATGCTGGAGGTAGCCGCCCGCTCCGGCTTTGCCGACGCCTTCACCCATGTCAGCGAGCGCCACGCCCGCGTCGAGGACTTCACCACCACCCTGTGCGGTGGCCTGATCGCGCAAGCCTGCAACATCGGCTTCGAACCCCTGGTCCGGACCGACCAACCGGCGCTGAGCCGCGACCGGCTGTCCTGGCTCAGCCAGAACTTCATCCGGCCAGACACCATCGCCGCCGGCAACGCCCGGCTTGTGGCCGCGCAGAACGCCCTGCCCATCGCCCATATGTGGGGCAGTGGCGAGGTGGCCTCGGCCGACGGCATCCGCTTCGTGGCGCCCGGCAACGCCATCCACGCTGGCCCCAACCCGAAGTACTTCGGCGCCGGGCGCGGTATCACGTACTACAACCTTGTTTCCGACCAGTTTACCGGCCTGAACGCCGTCGTGGTGCCCGGCACCTTGCGCGACAGCCTGCTCATCCTGGGGCTGCTGCTCGACCAGGAAACCGACCTCGAACCCACAGAGATCATGACCGACACCGCAGCCTATGCCGACACGGTATTCGGACTGTTCTGGCTGCTTGGCTACCAGTTCAGCCCCAGGCTTGCCGACATCGGCGATGCCCGCTTCTGGCGCATCGACAAGACCGCCGACTATGGCCCACTCGACGGCCTGGCACGCCACCGCATCGACATCGAGCTCATCAAGCGGAACTGGGAAGACCTGCTGCGCCTGGCCGGCTCGCTCAAGCTCGGCCGCATCCATGCCGGCGCCATCATGCGCGTGCTGCAGGTCCGTGACCGTCCGACGACCCTGGCCCGCGCGCTTGCCGAACTCGGCCGCATCATCAAGACGCTGCACATGCTCGGCTACGTCGACAGCAAGGAAAAGCGACGCCGCATCCTCACCCAGCTCAACCGCCAGGAGTTCCGCCACCGCCTGGCCCGCCGCGTCTGCCATGGCGACCGTGGCGAGATCAGGAAGGCCCACCGCCAGGAACAGGAAGAGCAACTCGGGGCCCTCGGCCTGACGCTGAACGCCATCGCGCTGTGGAACTCGACCTACATCCAGGCCGCAATCGACCAGCTCACCCGGGAAGGATGGAGCATCGATCAGGGCGATATCGCCAGGGTCTCGCCGCTCCTCTTCAAGCACATCAACTTCCTCGGCCGATACGCCTTCAACCTGCCACAGGCCATCGCGGACGGTGCGCTGCGCCCAATCCGAAATCCTAATTCCGAATAGGACTTTCGCATAGCCTTATGACAGTACACCGTCCCGCTCAGACGCACGGGCCGACCAGCTCGCGGCCCGGCTGAGCGCCTTGTCCCGCACGTCCAGTGCAGCAGCATACTCGGGAGAGCGATACCAAGCGCGCGCCTGCTCGGTGGTTGGGAACTCAACGATGATGATGGTGCGCGGCCCCCATGTGCCTTCCAAAGGTTCGATTTCGCCGCCACGCGCAAGGTATTTTCCGCCGTGCTGGACAATCGAGGCAGCCGCGCGAGTTCGATACAGCTGAAACGCATCGGCATCCCGCACGGTGACGTCGAAATCAGGAATGCGGTCACGACAGCTTCCCTCAGATCGCGGGGACAGTACAGCATCACGGCAGAGAGCCATACTCGCCGAGACTTTCCGCCTTTGAGTCTTCGCCAGGCAAGCTGCGCCGCTTCTGTTCAGCCTGCGGAACACATCTGCTGGCCAAGCACCCGGCCCAGCCACACGTAATCTTGCGCGTGCCGACATTGGACGACGATCCAGGCACGCGGCCGACCATGCACATCTGGACCTCGCACGACGCGCCTTGGCTGACAGACGGGGAGAACGCGCCCCGTTACCTGGATTTGCCCTTTTCTCAGGAGACAACCGTGCAGGACCAACCTTCTCCGCCGGAAAGCCCGGCCTCGCCGCACCCCCTGACAGCCGCAATCCGCGCAGGGCTGCGTCGTGCGACCCCGGCGGATGCCGCAGCTGTCCGCGATCTCACGCGGGCGGCTTACGCCAAGTGGGTGTCGGTCCTCGGCCGAGAGCCGAAGCCGATGGCCGCCGACTACGATGTGGCCGTGCGCGACCACGTTGTGGACATGCTGCACCTGGACGGGGAACTGGCGGCACTGATCGAAATGCAGCCCGAGGCCGACCACCTGCTCATCGTGAACGTTGCGGTGTCGCCCGCCTACCAGGGCCGTGGATGTGGCCGTGCCCTTCTGGCACACGCGGAAGAACTCACCCGTTCGCTTGGCCTGGGGGAGATGCGCCTCTACACAAGCGCCCGCTTAACCGAGAACGTGAAGCTATACGAGCGGGTGGGCTACAAGGTGGACCGGGAGGAGGAGGCCTCTCCGCACCTCGGTGTCTTCGTGTACATGAGCAAGCTTCTTCTCTGACCGCCTCGTAAGCGCCATTTAGTTTTGGGAACGGAGGGGCTGTTTGGAACCGCGACCGCAGGTCATCATATTGAACGGCATTGGCAGCGTCGGGAAAAGCTCGACGGCGAAGGCACTTCAGGCGATCACCTCCAAGCCGTTCCTGCACGTCGCCATGGACGCCTTCTTGGACATGCTGCCAGAGGAGATGCTCGCCCACCCAGATGGCCTCATGTTCGAGGCGGCGCGGGACGGCGGCAAGCCGATCATCGCCATAAGGACCGGCCCAATCCTTGAATGTGCCATGCGCGGCATGCGGCACGCCGTCGCCGCGATGGCCGGGCAGGGAAATAACCTCATCGTCGACGAGGTCATGATCGAGGCCCGGATAGCGCAGGAGTATCGTGCCCTTCTGCGGTCCTTCGACCTCCATCTGATTGGCCTCTTCGCCTCGCTCGATGTGCTTGAAGCGAGGGAGCGTGCGCGTGGCGACCGGGAAGTCGGCCTTGCGCGCTGGCAGTATGGCCGTGTCCACCGCGACATCGCCTACGACTTGGAGGTGGACACGGCGGCGGCAGCGCCTGCGGAGTGCGCCCGATCGATCCGGGACGCTTTCGGACTTTGACCGTCCACCCGTCCAGCGCGGGCGGTCGAGGACTTCCGCTCACCAACAAGCGCGGCCATAGCTTTGGGATTGAAGGCCAAATGGTTCCTGCGGTGCCCGGGACCACGCCTGGCTGTCCGGCAAAAGAACCCTGGCGGACAACTGAGCGCCCGTCCGTCTGGCTTATGGCATGGCTCCAGATGGTTTCCCCCCTTACGCCTGGTGCGCTCTTGCGTGCTGCGCCCAGCCCTGGATAGCTCCTGCTGTTCAACGGAGCCTCATCATGCCTCTCGACCATTGGCTTGCCTTTGTCGCCGCCTCTGCTGTGCTCTTGGCCATCCCCGGCCCAACTGTGCTGCTCGTCATTTCCTACGCGCTCGGGCATGGCCGCAAGCCGGCTACCGCCATAGTTGCTGGGGTAGCACTCGGCGACCTCACCGCGATGACCGCCTCAATGCTTGGCCTCGGCGCGGTGCTCGCGACCTCGGCAGTGTTGTTCACCGGGCTGCGCTGGCTTGGCGGGGCTTACCTGATCTACCTGGGTGTCAAGCTATGGCGCGCGCCAATCGGCGCCGCCGGATTTGAGCCCGCGCCACTGGCCGGCCCCCTCCGCATGTTCGCCCATGCCTATGCTGTGACGGCGTTGAACCCCAAAAGCATTATCTTCTTCGTCGCGTTCGTGCCGCAGTTCCTGGACGCGTCGCGTGCGTTCCTGCCGCAAGTGGCGATCTTGGTGGGCACCTTCGTCATCATGGCGGCAATGAACTCACTCGGCTTTGCACTCCTGGCGTCAGCGGCACGGCAACGGTTGAGGCAGCCGCGTGTGCAGCGGGTGGTGAACAGAACGGGAGGCACTCTGCTGATCGGGGCCGGGATGTTCGCATTCGGATGGCGACGTGCAGCGGGGTAGCCGCCGGCCCCTATTTCATCGCGGCCCTGTGGCCACGAAGCTGTGCAGACCGGCCATCTGGCATTCACGGTGCGTCAGCCGGCAACCGGGCCAGGGGTGTCCCTCAAACGAACCCTGGCGGACAGACGTGGTAGGTCTTTAACCTCTAAGATGCACCCCTTTCAGGGTGTTCATTACTTGATGAGTCCAATTATAGATGCTGATGGTACCAGTAAGACGGTCGTATCTGCTGATTTTTACTTTGTCATTGCGAGTGGGTCGAGCAGCCCAGTACGCGGCCCTGGAACCATGCTCCCCAGGCAAGCCAGAAAGCAGCCATCCAGCGGCCCGCGCCTACTGAAACACCCTGAAAGGGGTGCCTCTAAGATGGTCCACGAGCCGCCGGGCGTGCAGAGTCAGCGTGGCGAGGTCGCGCACGCAGATGTGCAACTGCCGCACCGCCCATTCGTCGGCCAACGGCACGGCCTTGATCGCGAGTGCCCGGCCTGACACCCGTGCCGTCGTTTCCGGCACGATGCCCACGCCGACGCCGGCCTCCACCATCCGGCACACCCCGTCGAAGCTGCGCAGCCGCACGCGCAGCTTCGGGCGCCGTCCGATCCGTGCCGCCCGCTCCGCCAGGAAGCGTTGCAGCGCGCTCGCCTGGTCCAACCCCACCAAGTCATGGTCCAGCACATCGGCGAATGCGATCCCGTCATGCGCTGCCAGGGGATGGCCGCACGGCACAACCAGCACAAAGCGGTCAGTGCGGAACGGGTAGGTTTGTAAGCTGCCCGGGTCCGCGGTCGCAGCCACGATGCCCAGCTCCGCCACGCCCTCAGCCACGAGGCCCACGATCTCGTCGGACAGCCGCTCTTGCAGGTCCACCGTGACCTGGGGGTACGCCGCCAGGAACCGCCCTAGCGCCTCCGGCAGGAACTCGGTCAGGGCGTTCGTGTTCGACAGCACCCTTACATGTCCGGCCAACCCGCCGCCCGCATAGGCGTCCAGCTCCTCGCGCATCCGTTCGGCCCGCGCCAGCAGCGCCCGCGCGTGCGCGAGCAGGGCATGGCCGGCTGGCGTGAGCGTGACGCCGCCCCGGCTGCGCTCGAACAGCCTGGCCCCGGCGGCAGCCTCCATGTTGCGGACCCGCGTGCTGGCGGCAGCCAGCGCCAGGTTGGCCCGCCCGGCGCCAGCCGTGATGCTGCCGGCTTCGGCGACGTGGCGGAACAGGCTGAGGTCGTCGAGGTCAAGGCGCATCTATCCTTCGTGCCGCGCGAAGGATGGGTCGCGCAACGGCGCATTTTCTCCCAAGCCACTGCCTGTCACCTTCATGTTCGGGAAGGTTGGGTGGAAACGGGATGGATGGTTTGCTGCTGCCCGCCGTGCTGTCGGCGGGAACCGTCGCGTTGTGGGCCACGGCGCGGTTACCAGAATACCTGGTGGCGCTGCTGTTCTTCGCCGTGGCGATGGTGCTGCACGTCGCGCTGGCCGAGCTGGTGTTCTCCGGCTTCCTGTCATCAGCGTTTTGGCTGGTGCTGAGCGGCTTCGTGCTGGGCGTCGCCATCCGTAAGGTGGGCCTTGCCGACCGTGCCGCGCGCCTGCTCGCCTCGCACCTGTCCGGTTCCTGGCCCCGCCTGATCGGTGGCGTGGTGCTGCTGACCTATGCCCTCGCCTTCGTCATGCCATCCAACATGGGCCGCATCGCGCTGCTGATGCCGGTCGTCATGGCGCTTGCCGATCAGGCTGGACTGGCGGAGGGCAGCCGGGGGCGGATCGGACTGGCCCTGGCCGTGGGCTTCGGGACGTTCCAGCTTTCGACCTCGATCCTGCCAGCGAACGTGCCTAACTTGGTCATGGCTGGTGCCGCGGAGACGGCCTACGGCGTCCACTTCGCCTATTTGCCTTACCTCGCGCTGCACGCGCCCGTGCTGGGCGTGCTCAAGGGCGTAGTGCTGACTGGCTGCATCTGCCTGCTGTTCCCAGCCAGGCCGCAGCGGATCGGCACCCCCGCACAAACGGGGCCGCTAACGGCAGCGGAGCGTCGGCTGGGGCTGCTGCTGCTGGCAATCTTAGGGCTGTGGATGACTGACACGCTGCACGGCGTCCAGCCCGCCTGGGTCGGCCTGGCCGCCGCGTGCATCTGCCTGCTGCCCCGCGTGGGCTTCGTCACCGGCGACGAGTTCGCCACCGGCGTCAACTTCCGCACCTGCATCTACATCGCCGGCATTCTGGGCCTTGCGGCCCTGGTCGCGCGCAGCGGCCTTGGCGACCGTATCGGCCAGGCCCTGCTTGCCGTGGCACCGCTTGACCCCGGCGCCCCGTTCCGCAGCTTCGCGTCGTTGGTCGGCATCACGGCCCTGCTCAACTTCGTCGTGACCGCCAACGGCGTGCCGGCACTGTTCACGCCACTGGCGCACACGCTGGCGGACGCCTCGGGCTTGCCGCTGCTGACGGTGTTGATGGTGCAGGTCATCGGCTATGCGACGCCGGTGCTGCCCTACCAGGCATCGCCTATCGTGGTGGCGATGGGCATGGGCAGTGTCCCGGTGCGCGATGGCCTCCGGCTCTGCCTTGCGCTCGCACTCGTCACTTTCGTGGTGCTGGTGCCCCTTGATTACCTCTGGTTCGTGCTGCTGAGGCAACTCGGGTGAAGGGCTGGATGACGGCGCTGGATGCCCTGTGTGCCAGGATCAACCCACTCCTGATGCTGGCCGCCGTCGTCATCGCCTTGCTCAACCTCGCGGTTGCAGCACAGCGATGGGCCATCACAAACCCGGCAGCATCGCTCCCGGCCAGGACCGTCGCGCCAACCGTGCCGGCTGACAGGTGCTTTCCAGTCCTCGCGCCGGAGTTGCGCGACATGCTGGACCACGATTAAGCCCAGTGACCGCGAAGCCGTGCAGGTTGGCCATCTGGCGTCGTAGCGCGTTGATTGGCAGCCAGGGTCAGGGGTGTCCGCCAAACGAAGTTCAGGTGGACCAGCGCGCATCGGCGCTGCCCAGTGGGCAAGCTGGCCGATCCCATTGCAGGGGCGTGCCGGCGATGGCCAGGGGCGGGCGAAGGCGGCGAACGGAACCCCATACGGTATGCTCCGGCACGTTAGTAAAGTCTGCCGGGTCCGGCTTGGTCAGCGACCCCTGGCGGTCGTCGTCCCCTGCCGTGGGTGCGAGCAGAGCGGCAACGCGGGCGAGCGACGTGCGAGCCGTCCAGCCGTGTCCGGCCCGCCGTTCGGTGAGGCCGCGCAGGACGGCCGCGGCCATGATCCAGCCCGCAGCGTGGTCCAGCGCCTGCACCGGCAAGGGCGTCGGGCCAGCCATGCCGAAGCGGCGCATCCCTTCGTCGGCAATGCCGCTGCTCATCTGCACCAAGCTGTCGAAGCCGCGCCGCCCGGCCCAAGGCCCGGTCCAGCCATAAGCATCCAGCGACACGTCAATCAGGCCCGGGCGGATGCGCGCGCGGTCGGCCGCGCCAAGGTCGATACTGTCCAGGGCACCGGGACGGTAGCCATGCACGAGCACATCGGCACCGGCCAGCAGGCTGTGCAGGACGGCCCGGCCCGTGGGATCACGCGCATCAAGGCGGGCGCAACGCTTGCCCAGCGTCATCTCGGGCACCACGCCTGGCTCGTCCCAGCTTGGCGGGTCAATGCGGAGCACGTCGGCACCCAGCCCGGCAAGTACGCGGGTACATACAGGACCAGCAAACACGCGGGTCAGGTCCAGCACACGCAGCCCGGCCAGAGGACGCGCCGGATCGGGAGTGGACGGGACCGGGCCGGATGCCGTGCGCTCGCACCAGACAAGCGGTTCCGCCGCGACTACCCGGCCCTGCGGATGCACGGCCCAAGCAGACATTGGACGCATGGCAGCCGCGCAACCGCCGGCAGCGACCACCGCTACTTCCAGCGCCTCGGCCTCCCAGCGGCGCACAGCGGCTGCGACGGCTTCCCGATCTGGCCGCGTGCCTAGCACGGACAGGGCTGCAGCCAAGTGGTGCGGAGCGTTGGTGTGCAGACGCACCCAGCCGTCGACGGTCTCGTAGTTGCCGGCCACAGGGTCCCACGATGGCGAAGCTGTCCACCCGTCTGCCTGGAACGACCAGCCAAACCAGAACGACGAAAGGCGCCGGTCCACCGTAACGGCGTCCGGCAGGGTTCCGGCGTACTCGGCGGTGGCGAGTGCTGCGGCCGCCACTGCCCCTGCCGCTAGGTCGGACACGGCGAAGGCGGATCGAAGGCTGCCTTCGCCGGTGAAGGCAACAGCATCAGCCGAGGCGAGGTTGCCGCTCAGCGCGGCCCAGATGTCACCCAGGATGCGCCGTGCCATAAGGGTGCTTGTCATTGCATGCTCCATACCGCCGTAGGGCCGAGAGCGCATCAGCCGGCACGGAGCGTCAATAAGGCAGGAGATGCCTGGAATAGGATTGCGGCAACAGCTTCGCTATGTGTCCGCCTAACCAACCCTGACGGACCGTTGGCGGCAGCACACCGTCCCAAGCCGGGTTTGGTCGTTGCCTTGTAGGACCACGCGACCCTTTGCAGGCCATCAAGTGATGGCTCAGCATGGTCCGACATGGGCCAGAGGAACGGATGCAGATAGCGGCGGGAACGGAGCTGCCCACACAGGCGCTCCTCTTCGACATGGACGGAACCCTTGTGGACTCCACGTCCGTCATCGCCGGGCTTTGGCGCCGCTGGTCCGCCCGGCACGGCGTTGACCCGGACGCCGTTCTGCTCGCGTCGCCGGGGCGCCGGACCATCGAAACGGTCAGGATGTTCGCTCTTCCCGGCGTTGACGCCGCGGCCGAGGCGGCTTCCTTGACGGAAGCCGCCACCGAGGCCACCGAAGGACTGACCCCTATTCCTGGCGCAGCGGCGCTCCTCAGGTCGCTTCCTCAAGCCCGGTGGGCCGTGGTGACCTCAGCTGAGCGGGCCTTGGCGGAAAGGTGGCTGCGCCTCGCCGGCCTGCCCGTGCCCGGCGTCCTCGTCGCCGCCGAGGACGTGGCTGCGGGCAAGCCCGATCCTGAGGGGTATGTCCAAGCCGCAGCCCGCCTTGGCTTCTCCTCCGTCGAGACGGTCGCCTTCGAGGACGCCCCCGCGGGACTTGCTGCCGCGCGCGCGGCGGGCGCCCACGTGATCGCGCTCGCGACGACACTCGCCGGGGCTGAGCTGGAGCCGCACGACTGGTTGCGCGACTTCTCGCAGGTGTCGTTCAGCGTGGAGCCGGGAGGCTGTCCGATGCTCAGGATCGGAACTGGCCTACAGGCTGAGCGCGCGGACCGCTGTTCCCGGCCCTAACCAACCCATCCGGCACCAGGGCGGCGAAGCAACCATCAATCAAAGTCGGTCGGCAATGCGCTGTCGCGTGCATGCACGAACATGCGTCGGAGCTGACCCGGCAGGACGCGGCCGAGCGAAAGGTCGTCGGGCAGGTCGCCTTCCGCGAACCACCCCACCTCCGACGTTTCCGGCCCGGTCTCCGCGGCGCCGCCGACGACGCCGCAGATGTAGAAGAGCTTGCAGCAGGAGAACACGCCGGACAGGTGCCCTTGGCGCGTCCGGTCCCACACGGCTGCGAGCTTCCGCACCCGCACCTGGAACCCGCTCTCCTCCGACACCTCCTTGATGACGTTCTCCGCTGGCGTGAGGTTCACGTCGGCCCACCCGCCCGGCAGCGTCCAGCGCCCGCCATCGGCCACCTCTCGCACCATCAACAAGCGGCGCCGGTCGTCGAACACGGCGCCACGGACATCCACCTTCGGGGTCGCGTAGCCGCTCTCACCCGCGAACAAGCCCTCAATCCGTTCGGCCGGGGCCGCGGTGTGCGCTGCCATAATCCTGGATGCCAAGGAGCGGAGCATCTCGTATCGCTCGCGGTCATAGGGGTCGCGGACGAAGGCAAGGCCGGTCTGGGCGATGGCTTGGAGTTCGCGCGTCCAGGTCAGCCAATCCGGGTCAGCCATCGCCGCGATCCCACGCCGTCAGGTGGTCAGCGTACGATCAACCTTTAGCGGTTATCAGAGGTGGCGAGCTTGACGGCGAGCGCCCCCATGATCGTCGCAGCGAACCAACGTGCCGCTTGTCCGACCGCCCTCACCCCGTGCAGGCCAGCCGCGGCGCGGGCCGCCACGAGCGCCACGATGACGAGCACGCCGGTCCCGCACGCATTGAACCACAGGCCCAAGAAGAAGGTTTGCATGGCGGCGACCTCGGGTACCCGATCCACGAACTGGGGCAGGAAGGCGATGAAGAACAGCCCGACCTTCGGGTTCATGACGTTGACCAGCGCACCCGAGCGGAACAGCGCGCCAGCGCTGCGCGGCGCGTCGGACACCTTGGCCTGAGATGAGCCGCGGCGCAGCATACTAACGGCAAGGTAAATGAGGTAAGCCGCACCGGCCCATTTCAGGGCCGTGAACGCCGTCTGCGAGGAGGCAATCAGCGCCGAAAGGCCCACCACTGCCGCGGCGAGGTGGACGAGTGAGCCAGCCCCAACACCAAGTGCGGCCGCGACGCCACTTCTCGTGCCGCTGCGCGCCGACGTGGCGGCCACGAAGGCCATGTCGGCGCCCGGCGTGACGTTGAGCGCGAAGCTCGCGAGGGCGAACGTAAGCAAGCGTGGAAGTTCGGGCAGCAGGGGTTGGGAACCGAGGAAATCGAACATCGCCGCACCTTCCTACATGCAAGCCGCGCCGGGCCAGCGGCAGTTGCTGGCAGAAACTTTGCCGCCGCGGACGGAGCGCCGCAACCCTGTCGCGCATAGAAAGTCACGCCAGGCTTGTTCCGCGTCACGCGGCTGCCCTGTCCGTCAAACGAAGGCAGGACAGGCAATGTTCCACGCTTAGCTCAGGGATCCCCTCATTTTGTTCTCTGGAATTTGAGGACTTCTCTTGATGTATATTTTCTTGGGAAGACTTGTACTATGGATACGGTGCTGCGTGACCATTCCTTGAAATCGATAGGTGCGGATGCCTCGGCGGAGATGCAAAGCGGTTCATCACTGCCGACACCTATCTCGTTGAAATCACAGTGGGAAAAATGAGGGGATACCTGAGCGCTTAGCCTGCGGCCGTTTTGTATATATCCAACCTACTTCGGTTCTACCGAGGTTCGGTCCATCGTCATCCACTTGCTGTCTGCCTCACCCGGGCGGAAGCCGTACCGAGCGTATAACCCTTGTGCATCTGCCGTCGTTAGCGTCCAGTTCCGAACGGTCGTGAGTTCGGGATGTGCGAGGATGGTTTCTATCAACGCCCTCCCGAGGCCAAGGCCACGCGCAACTGGCAAGATGTACACGTCGGCGAGATGGGCACGGAAGGTGTAGTCTGTGAGCAAGCGACCGAAGCCGACCTGAGCGCCGTCCGGGGCGTAGAGGCCGAAGCACAGGCAGTTGGCCCAACTGCGCTCTGTCAGCGCGCGTGGCCGGCCTAACGCCCAATACTCACTGGCTAGCGAGGCATGAACGAGTTCCATATCGAGGCGCGCGTGATCGTCGCTGATCACGTAACCATCTGGCAGGCTGGTCGTGTGATGATTGAAGCTCATGGTTAATCCTAGCCGGTGGACAATCCGCCTCAAGACGCATGATTGTCCGGCCCCCACCAGACCCGGACATAGGTTGGGTCCGAAACCCAGGCGACCCCTGTGGTGTCCAGGGCCATGCCTGGATGTCCGTCACCCATCTCTGATTTGTACGGTGCAAATCCTGGCTTCGATCTGTCCGTCAAACGAACCATGACCGGCCACCCCGGATGTGTCCGCCAACCCTGGCGCATGTGAGCTGAACCCCTTGGGCGAGACAACAAATCACGGACAGCTCGGCTGCGTCATAGCCCCGGGCTGCTGCACAGCAGCCCGGGGCTGGTTGGATTCGAACTCCACTGGTGACAGGTAGGCAAGAGCCGAGTGAAGTCTTTGGCGGTTGTAGGCGGTCTCGATGAACTCCCCGATGGCAGTTCTAGCGTGGGCGAGATCACGATAAGCGCTGGCATCAACCTCCTCATGCTTGAGCGTCTTCATGAAGCTCTCGGCCATGGCGTTGTCGTAGGGGCAGCCAGCCCGGCTCATGCTGGGCTGGATCCCGGCGACCTCCAGGCGGGCGATGTAGTCACCGCAAGCGTATTGAATGCCGCGGTCCGAGTGGTGAACCAGGCCGCCGGCGATCACCTCCCGGCTGGCCAATGCCATCTCGAGCGCATCCAAGGCTAGGCTCGCCCTCAGGTGATCCGCCATTGCCCAGCCGACGACCTTGCGGCTGAAAGCGTCCAGCACGACGGCCAGGTAGATGAAGGCCTCAGCCAGCCGCACGTAGGTAATATCCGCCACCCACAGCTGGTTCGTGGTCATAGGCATAAGGTGGCGCGCGAGGTTCGGCCACACGCGCCAGCTGTGGCGCGCGTCTGTCGTCGGCGGCCTGAACAGCGGCTTCGTCAGGCACAGCAGGTTGTCCTCGCGCATGATCCGGACCACGCGCTTGTGGTTGACGCACCAGCCCTCACGCCGCAGCAACGCGCCGATCCGGCGGTAGCCGTAGTGGCGGTTGGTCAGAGCCAGGCGCTGGATGATGTCGCGCAACGCCGTTTCTTCGCGCAGCGGTTCGCTGCTGGCCCAAACCCGGTAATAAGCTGCCCGGCTGACGCCGGCCAACTCGCACATCCTCCCCACCGAAAGCCCTGCTCCCGGCGTTTCGCCTTGCGAGCGCGTCACCGCCTGGATGTGGGCGAAGACGCTGTCACGCCAGGCCCGTCGCTCGGCCGGCATGAACCCTCTATGTGCTGCAAGGCGCCCCTGAAAAAATCCAGGTCCAGCTGCTGCTGGCCCACTTTGCGCTCCAGCTCGGCAATCTGAGCCCGCGCCTGGACCAAGCCATCCGCCCTGGCCCGCGACGCGCGCACGCTCTCCGCCGCAAGAACCTCCGGCGTGCGCGGGCGCCCGCGGTTGCTCGTCAGCGCCTCCGCGCCGTTCGCGCGAAACCGGTCACGCCAGTGATAGATGATCGTTCGCTGGAGGTTGAGCTCAATGGCCAGGGCGCTTGCGCGCTCGCCAGCCTCCAACCGTTCAACGGCCTTCAGCATGAACTCCCGGCTGTGACGTCCGGACTCGCTCAGGGACATCGGTACGTTCTCCTCGTTGGGAGCTGTCCGACTTCACTTGTCTCATTTCAGGGGTTCAGTCCACATGCACGTGAAAGTGGACAAGATGATTGCCGGACGGGAAAACGGACAAGAACTGCCGTGACCTGCGTTCAAGCCGACGTCAACCTGCTCACCCCGTTATGTTTGGGTTCGTGCGGTAGGGGGCTTGTTGATTATCCGCAGATACGTATCCGGCACCTGGCCATGGCAGGCGTCAAGGAACTCGGGATTACGATCAGCAAGAGCGACTTGGTGGGGTTGGCAAGGCGTGCTGGACCCTGCTCCCGGTGCGGCGGCACGAAGCCTGACAGTTTTGGGCCGGCGAGCGCCGGCCCCACTCTGGCTCAGCCTTGGACGGCTGCTTTCTGCGCGCTCTCCGCAAGGCTGCTGGAGTATTCGTCGGCTTTGTAGATGTCCGAGACGATCGACTTCAGCTTGCTTGCTTCCTCGCTCATTCCCAGCGCCTCGGCATAGGCCGCAACCGTTCCGAAACCAGCAAGGCCGTAATGCGACATGCGCTGGTATTGGGCGATCATCTCCAGATCGCGCAGCTGCGGCGGCAGGTCGGACTGCAAAGCGTGCTGCGTTGCCTCCTGGATCAGCCCCTGCATGCCTGGGCAGGGACTGTCGCTGTCCGCATCCATTATCGCGCGCAGCGCCTGCGTATGCTGACCGATCCCGGCAATGGATTGCCCAAACAACTGCTTCAGTTTCGGATCTGTTGCCTTCTCGCTGAACGCTTGCACGATCTTTTGCATCTGGTCGTTGGCTGACCAAAGGTCTCGCATGTCCGCAGTATAGAGTTCTTTGAGGGTGCTCGGTGCTGCTGTCATTTCATGCTCTCCAGGCCGCTGTCGCTCGCCTCAAATCGCGAGCGGGCGACGAACGTCCGGGCATGCGCTCAGTTTTGGCCAGAAGTAACGGAACGTCCGGATTTGACAGATAAGGGTTTTGATCGAGTGTCGGAAAACCTCTGCACGTGGGTTTCCGTGCGGTGGATCAATCCGACATGGATTTTCGTATATGATCTTTGGGGATTTTCCGAGAAGTTCTGGGCTCGACTTGAAGTGTGTGGAAAACACCTGATTCCCGGAGGTGATTTGACCACAACGACACTGTGCGGCATCGTCGGCCGCATGACCCCTTTCGACGCCGCCGTGCCGGCCCTTCCCGCGGCGGCCGGGGCCGACCCCCATAGGCGCTAAAATAAGTCACGGACGGGATATTTGACGTTAGGTTGTCGTCGTCGCGGCGCGTTGGCGAGGTGGCGGTGAACCATTGCGTTCGGCGCGACGATGCTGGCGAGGGAAAGCGGG
>JAABUM010002894.1_pt1 | contig 22069 bp, 40 predicted proteins | sample 5559161 | NCBI WGS metagenome assembly JAABUM01 (sample SAMN10711868, study PRJNA513369) | rock metagenome | isolation source: Antarctica rocks | place: Antarctica: Victoria Land, Siegfried Peak nord
GCGCTGGTCGAGGTGGCGCACAAGGTCGGTAGTTGATTGTGTGAATGTGTGGTTGATCGATCGCAGTGCTTCGCTGCACTCAGATTTCGTTATCATGTTGCTGCAACTGACAACCTGTCTTGCCGGCTGCAGCACAACGATGACCTCCCAGCCGTGCGGGTGAGCGGCAGCACCCTTCCTGCTGTCGTTCAGATATGTCAAGCACACTGATGCTGTGATGCATGATCCTGTTTGTGTTCCGCGTTACTTGCAATGTGTGATTCTGACGCAACATTTTCCCTGCTGCAGCTGTTCGTGAAGGCCGGTGCCGGCGCCAACGGCGTGGGCAAGCCCAGCGGCGGCGTCATCCTGGACAAGTACTTCGACCTGTGAGCGTCCTGAGCAGAATATGGCCACGAAGATGAGCGGAGAGCCTGCGAGGACACCTTGGGCACGCGGCGCCGGCTGGGAGCTGTGCATTCAAAAGCAGCTGGCACAGCGGCGCCCGCGCAGGAGCAGTCCCGTTAGCCTGAAAGCGCGGTCCCAGCACTGCAGCTCGTGCGGCAATATGGCTTTGAGAGAAGGGTAATGCTAGCTTTGTCAGTCCGTCAGCTCGTTTTGCATGCTTTTTGCTGCTGAACATGGTGTCGCATCATCATCGCATGTGGCCGTAGCGGCAGGCATCGGCACGGTGTTTGGGTGTGCGAATGCGCTGTATGTAACTCCTGCGGCTACAGTTCAATTCAACACCTTCGTTATCATGTCCTGCAACGACGAAGCTCGCTCGAGTTCAAGTGCACATCCTTCATGGTCTCACTCTCAGTACGCAACGGTGATTAGTCAACACATGTCGGGGAGACCAGCAAGCAGCTAAGCACAAGTCGCACCACCCGAGTCCTAACCATCTTGCTCATCGCTATCATCCACAGTTGCAAAGTCCCATATGCGCGTGTGTGTTCTCTGTACCGCGCTGCAAGCATGCAAGGTCATCCGCCGACCAGCGAGAAGTCCAGCATCCACTCTCGGCTATGAGTCAGGACACGAGGCAGTGCTACAGCAGCAACGACCATCGACGCGCTTGACAATGAATGTCTCATTATAATCTTCAGACTCGTGGACCAGCGCGAAAGACTCACGAGTCTCGCACTCGTGAACAGACGGTGGCGTTCCATTATCAGCTCGGCGGTGCTGTGGCAGACTCTGGAGCTGTCGCCAGGCTCTGGCTGGAGGCCGGATGCTCACAAAGACAAAAATCAACGAGCTCTCTCTCGTTGATTTTTCTCTCTCAGGGCGTTTGCAAACGATCGAGAGCCTGAGCGTGTAATTCTTCGACGCGGTGAGGCTGCATTGGTTGCATCATTCATGCTGGCTTGCTGGTGCGTCACAGCTTGTCGGCGTGGTGGTTCCATGGCCCTTTCCCCTCGGATCTTGCAGATCATCAGCCCTGCTCCGAAGCTGAACATCCTGCTGGCCAGCATCGGCGCGGCGTCGCTGCAATGTTTGACCATCAAGATCAACTCCCCCCGGCAGCCACATCAGCAACACAGATCTGCCCAGACTGCAGCTGTTCAAAGGGCTGACGTATCTCGGCGCGATCGTGCTGCTGAGAGCTTGCTATCAGAAGACTGGTACCTACAAGGTCGACGGCTCGTGAACAAGCAGGTTTCTCAGTTTTCTCGGCAGTGCCTCACCAGATGGCCAGATCCACGGATGGTGATCCATCCGCAGGTCTGGGACTGCCGCGGCGTGCCTGTGCATAAAGACCTCGATGGCATTGCACACAGCCTCCCCAAACTGCAGGTATGTTCCGATTACATAATTAAGCACAGCCTCGACACCCAGCCCGCTGTCAGCGTGCAGTGATGCTGTGCCAGCGCTCAAGGCCATGTGCTTGCGATGCTTCTGAGTTGGTCTCACGTGCTGTGCTGCGTCTATTGCAGACTCTGTCTCCTCTCCTTCCGGCCTCTCCTTCCGGCCAAAGGTTGCACCAGCGGGCCAGCGCGGCCCGGCGCTTGCAGAGTCGGCGGGGCCCGGCGGCTTTCTCGGAGCCGTTTCCACTCTGACACACCTGAAGACCCTTCACATCACCGCGCACCCGCAATAGCTGCTCGACTTTGGCGGCGAAGGCTACCTCGGCCCGGTGCTGCCGCTTTCCATCGAGCACGTGACTATCGTCAGCTGCGGCGTCGACCACATGAGGGACGAGCAGGTCAGCAGCCTCACGGCGCTGACGGTCCTCGAAAGCAAGCGCTCGCAGCCGCGCAAGCTGCGGCTGCCGCCAGACGCCGCGCAGCTCACGCAGCTGCGACGCCTGTCGCTCAGCACGCCAGAGGTGCCGGCCTGCCGCGGCAGCCTCCCCCTGCTGGAGTACCTGGTGGCGGACTAAACCGCGATCACCCCCGCCGGCCTGAAGAGCCTCTCGCAGCTGACCGTGCTGTCGGGTGGGCGGTCCACAAGCTGGTGCTCCATCTATTGCGTTTTCCGCTTCATCTTCGGCGCAGCGTCAATTCTGAAGAACGTCGACCTGAGCTGGAACCCGAACCTGGCGCTGTCGGCAGGCGGTAGGGGGATGGTTGTGGCTTGCCCAGCACCAAGCTGGAGGTGCTGGGCCTGCGGCGGTCCCACGACACATGGACCACAGCAGAGTGTTAATGGCTGACGCCCTGTCGCGACGCCCAATGTGGAGCTGCTGCTGGACGGCAAGGACAAGGGCGCAGTCCTCCTCGAGTGGCTGGCATCGTATCTGACAACTTGGAGTTCAAAGAGAAATGCGGCGGTCCATTGTCAGCGGGGCTGAACGATTGTCGACTCTTTGTCTTGTTGTACGATGTAGTGTGGCCAATTTCAAAGCATAGTGCATGGACTGTCGCAACGATTGCTTGATTATTGCGAGCAAATTTTGCAGCAGAGTCCCGCCTTCAGTGGAAGTAATTTTGAGTCCAGTGTCCTGGGAGAAAGCACTGTGCGGCTGCGCACTACTCTGCTTACACGAAAGCCTCATATTCGTTTGAGCATTATTCTGTTTCCGGGACCTTTTCAAAAGCCCTCGAGGTCGTCCAGCCCCGACGCCGCTGCCGGTGCGTCTGCCGCCGGCGACGCCTTCTTCAGCAGCCGCCGCTGCTTGGCGGGCCGTGTGCTGGGCCTGCAAGGCGCACGCTACTTGGTCAGGTGGACCTCGTGCGCAGCAAGAAGGCTGTTGCAATTATGCTAGAGGTTCGACCACAATCAGTTGTCTACACGCACTTGCTTAATGTGCCTCATGCATTGCTATGCTGTGCAGACTGTCGTTCAATGATCTGCTAATCTGCAGACGGCAACGCAAGCAGGTGCTTGATCTTTTGTGCACCTGTCGGCAGCTTCTGCAGCCAGAGACGCGGCCACTGCGGGGCTGGCTGACATGGGGCTGGCTGCTGCAGCTGGGGGCGAAGCCGCCGCCTCTCCCGACGATGCGGGCGCTGCCTCTGCCGCTGCCGCCGCCGCAGCGCCGCCGCTCTTGCGCCGCGCCGCGCGGATGGCTTCGAGCCGCTTCCGCGCCGCGCCGCTGATGGCAACGCCTTCGTGCCGCTGGCTGCCGCCGCCGCCGCCGCCGCCGCCGCCGCCGCCGCTGGACCGCCTGCCACCCGAGGCCGGGCTCGCGGCTGCGCCGTCTGCAGAGGGGCTCGCCGCCGCGGGCGGCGACACGCCAGCCTCCGAGTCCGAGGCCGGCTCTGCCACGAGCTCCAATTCGCTGCCACTGTCCGAATCCGCCTGCGGCGGTGCAGCCGCCCGCTTGCGCTGCAGCTTCTGCGCCGCCGCCCTCTTCTGCAGCTCCTTTCGCGCCTGCTTACGTGACGCCTTGGCCCCGCCCACGCGCGCCGCTGCGGCGGAGGCCGGGCTGGACGCGCCCGCGTCCGAGTCTGACCCGCTGCCGCCACTGGAGGTGGAGCGCGCGGCTGTGGCCTCCTCCGCATCCGAGCCGGCGGCGGCAGCTGCGCCGGCAGAGACGTCCGACTCTGCGACGCCGCCTGCGTCTGAGTCAGAGCCAGCAGCGTCTGAGCCGCCGCCGTCAGAGCCGGCGCTGAGGCTCATGCCCTTGAGCGCCGGCTTGTGGCCGCCGCCCTTCTTCCCACCCTTTCCTCTGCCGCCGGCAGCCGCCCGGCCGTCCGCCTTGCGCCGCTTCTTCTTGGCAGGCTGCCACACCAAGCAGCAAGGTTCAGTACATTGGAGTTGGATTCAGTCCGCAGACTTGCTGCTAAACACAAAAAAAGACCGTTCGAAATGCTGATTGTGCTGCACACGTAAGAAGAAATCAGCAAGTTGCTGAACAGGACTGCACCTTACTGCCGCTGCCTAGCGCCGCGCCGCCATCCTCCTCACCAGGTGCCGCGCCGCCCTCGGCGTCTGATACTGAGCCTCCAGCGTCGGAGTCTGACCCCGAGCCGGCGCTGGAGTCGCTGCCGCTGCCGTCGCTGCTGCTGCTGCCGTCCTGCAGAGCACGACGCATCACTCTGACACTGCCTCATTATTGTTCCATCCAATGCGGCCATTGAAAGTCGAGGAGGGGCATAACAAACAGCATTGGGGTCCAGCAGGCCTTGTGGCATTTGCATGCCGCACTCTGCATTGTTTCCAGAGCTGCATACACAAACGACCTGTCCCACTTGCCCCGTTGCTGGCATGGTGTCTGCAACCCTGCCGCCTCAGAGCGTGAAGAAACCCAGAAAAGGTGGCAGAAAGTACTCACCCATGCAGGGCCGCCGCCGCCCTTCTTGCCGCGCCGCCCGACTGGAAGGCCCAGCTTCTTGAGGTGGCGCGAGATCTGGGCGCGCGTGAAGCGGAAGGCCATGTCTGTGGCGATGCCCTCCAGCAGGTGGGGCCCCTCTTTGTTCTTCTCGTACGCCTCCCGCATCTCCCGCTCCTGTAAAGAATTGTGGAGGAGCATTTAAAGGGCTGTACATTATCTGCGAAGATTCAGTCCAGCAGGTGCGCGCCCTCCTGGTTTTTTTCGTGCGCCTCCCGCATCTCCCGCTCCTGGAATGGAACGATTCAGGGTTTTGATATGCCTTCACGCAGGTGGGGCCCTCCCTGTTGTTCTTGTACGTCTCCAGCAGACCCCTGTCACACATGGACTCTCGGAAGTGTTGTCGACCGCTTGCATGCTGTTGGGATCCTGTGGCGATGTCCTCAAGCAGGTGCAGGCTGTTGCTGTCCTACTTTCGTGCCTCCCGTATCTCCCGCTCTTGCAATGTTTCTGATGTGGTCTCCAGCAGGTAGGGCAGGACATCCTTGTTCTTCCCGCACGACTCCTGCATCTTTGTGAGGAGTTCTCAGCAGCTGTCCGCAAAACGGTGACACGGTTGGTTCCTGCCTTGCACGCCCTTGCCGTTCCGATTGGTCAATAGCTGCGCTCAATGCTGGCACAGAATCACACCGTCACGGTGAGCACGCCGCGCTTGACGCCGAGCGCCTCGAGGTGGCGGCCCACCTCCCCCCTGTTCAGTGAGATGTCTTATATTAGTCATACCCTGCGCTTGTCTGACTATGTACGCACCTGGGTGACGGTGAGCACGCCGCGCTTGAGGCCGAGCGCCTTGAGGTGACGGCTGACGGCGGCCTTCTTCAGGCCCAGCTCTGCTGCGATGGCGGCCGTCGCGCCGGGCGCGCCGCCATGCTCGTCCCACGCCGCACGCAGCTTCGCCTCCTGCTCAGTGCGCAACGAAACAGAAGTCGTGTCCAGCAACTCAGAAGAGGTGACATCGCGCCGGGGGCGGTGCGGTGCTCGTGCGCAGACGCGTCAAGCAAAGACGCCAAAGCATGTTCAGGCGTTGGGACTTCCGATTCCAGCAAGACAGCACTGCATTGTCACTTGTGTTCTTCAGTGGATCCCCACCCTGATAGCGCACCTGCCCTCCGGTGAGCACGCCGCGCTTGAGGCCCAGCGCTTTCAGGCGCGCGCCGACGGCCGCCTTGCCGACGCCTGCATCCAGCGCTGCGGTGATGGCGTCCAGGTAGCCCGTGCGCCCGCAGAACTTTTCAAATAGCTCCGTCAGCCGCACATCCTGCAGATGTAGCATTCCAGGTTGATGACCAAGGTAGGGAAGGTAAAGAAAAGCAATGTGAAGCATGAATTTTCTCTGACAAGCCAGGGCACTGCAAAAGAGGTCCCGCAAGTTCCCCAGCTGCTGGTCCTGTGGATGGCGCATTTACTGTCCTTGCGACATTTCTCGGCGAACCTGCTGTTGCACTGATTCATATCTTGTACCTTCGCTTGGTCATGCACAGAAAGCACCTGCTGCGCAGAGAAGGGGGGCCCGCCGCGGGGCTGCGCCCGGGCGCCGCCGCCACCCTCGCCGTCCGAGCCGTCGGCAAACGCCGCGCGGATTGCCTGCACCCTCGCGTCGCCGCTGCCGTGCTCGATCTGCGTGCACATTAGCTTGTCAGCTCGAGTGGAATACCTGAAATGATCCGAGCCGTTGATAGATGCAGTGCAGATCGCCTGGACCTGAGCGACGCTGCTGCTGTGCTCGATCTGTGTGCATGAGAAATATGGGGCTTGGTTAGCTATTCACCGCACGTCGCAGCCATGCGCTGCAAGCTTGTAAGATCGCCCTGTCGGGCGCCGGTGCGACACCACACGACATGAGTGAAGGCAGACATGAGGTCCACATGCAGACAGTGTAGACAGTCTTCGCGATTACATGTCTTAGGCGCATGTTGGCAAACATCGAGTTCCATGAAAGAAAGCGCACCCGCCACTGGTACTCGTCGCGCATGACCTCTGCATCGCGCGCGTTCTTCCAGAACAGCAGCTCCAGAAAAATGAGGCGGCCAGCGCACTCCTTCGCCTGCACAGCGCGAGTTGAGTAGTCACAAACTGTCCTGAACATGCTGCAGCTGCTGACACACGTGCCACTGGTGCGCCTGTTTCAGCATGGGCCGCGGCAGAAACAAACCTTGACCAGTGCAAAAGGACGGCAAAAGGACGGCATCCGTATCCTGGTCTTCGATGTGGCAGGGGACACCAAGTCATAATGTAGTTGGACTCACTGTTCATGGTTCAGACCCTGTCACAGACACACACCTTGACCTGCTGCTCCTGCGCTTTCCGCTTGGCCGCCGCCACTGCCTCGCCTGAGTCAGCGCCTGCGCCGCCGCCTCCTTCGCCGCCGCCGCCCGGCCATTCCTCCACCTCCTCAGCCCCACCTGGCGCCTCAGCCGCCTTCTCGGCGCCTGCTGCCGCATTGGCCGTGGCGGCGTCAGTGGCGGCCGCGCCTGGAGCGGCGGCCGGCGGCGCGATGCGCGCAAACATGTTGCGGAGCACCTTCTTCACGAACAGCCCCACCTGCGCGATTGGCACCACATGTTTGTCAATCACCCCTTCGCTCTTAACAGCAGCAGGACGTAACCAAAGCAAGTTGTCCTCGTCGTGCGGTCCCCCACGCATTCAGCATTCGAATCCCCCAGCAGCTGCTTTACATATTTGCTTTTCTCTTCATCATATAGAGTGGATGCGCACCTCGCGGCCGTCAGACGAGCGCAGGAAGTCGACGTCACTGCAGATGCGGTTGAACACGCGCAGCACTGTCAGCTGCAGTGGCAAAACCAATACGTTGTCATATTGTGTTGAACGTACAATCAGCAGTTCAAAAAAGCGAGTGGGTCGCTGCAGATGCGGTTCAAGACGCACAGCACCGCGTGCTGTAGCAGTGTTGGCGGCAAACAGTTAGTTGTCTGCTGCCAAAATGCCAGATTCAGTGCTGCTAGGTAGCAGCAGACACACGGCCGCACGTGCGCACCCGCAGGATTTGATTTACGGCCTATAGTTAAGTAGCACGGCTGACCTGAGCGCCGGCGAGGCGTGTAGAGGCGCGAGTTGTGGAGAGGCAGCAGCAGGGCTGCGCCAACCCTCGGGGCAGGGGAGTCTGAGCATGCAAAACCAGACACATGGCATAACGGACATGTGATATGTCGCAGGGGGGCACCTGGTACAGCATGGGCTCCAGGTTGAGGCCATGCTCGGGGTGCGCAATGCGCTGCAGGAAGGAGATCAGATGGTGGTTCGTCTCCCGCCCGTTGCTGGCATAGCCTGCGGCATGGAGGCGACATGGTGTGTTGCAGTTACAGGTGTCGAGGTCGTGTTCTGAAGAATCACTGAACTGCCAGAAGGCGCTGGAGGACATCAGGAAGCTGGATACCTGCTCCTGGCCATTGCCCCTTGCACACACGAGTGCAATGCCGCGCTGCAGTCATGTCACCATGACCACAATGTATCGGACTCCCGCCAGCCAGCACTGACTAGGCAGAATCAGGCGCACCGTGCAGCAGCTGAGAGTAGATGTGCACGACAACAGGGAATGCCAGCGCTCTGCCGGGTGGCATTTACGTTCAAGCTTGGGGTTGGCTACCAGGTGCTGTGTGACAATGCCGCACGCACCGTGCAGCAGCCAGGAGTAGAAGTGCACGACGGCAGGGAAGGCCAGCTCCTGCCGCACACGCTGCTTCATGTTGTACGCCACCTCCCGCGTCGCCCGCCGCGTCTCCTCCTGTTATTTTTGAGTCTTGGCACCTCAGAACTCTCGCAATGTTGCAAAACTTCAGTTCGACCGCTCACTCATGTTGTGCGCCACCTCCCTTGTCGCACGCTGCGCCTCCTCTTGTATATTGACACGAGTTCACCTGCAACAACGAGGTGTGGACCCCTCTGCGCGACAAAGATGTTATGCGCTCAACTGACCTATCCTCAGCGCTTTGCGCGTGGCGGCTGGCGCACTGCAGGAGCGCAGGTGCCAGACCACTCGCTGACTGCGTTGGTGCCGCGCACCCTGAGACACCCCTGCAGCACTCGCGCACATCGAGAACACCCACCTCCTCCTCGGCAAAGGGGTCGTAGCGGGTGGCGCGCCCCGCGCCGCAGCCCTCGTCGCCGCTGCCGGCACTGCTGTCGCCTTCATTCTCGTCTCCACCGTCCCATCCGCGCTCATCCGCCCCGTCCCGTTCTGCCGCCTCGCCGGGCTTCGGCGCCCCCTTCTTGGCCGAGGCGCCGCCGGCCGCGGAGTCGACGGCGGCGTCATCTGTTGCTGCATCTTTGCCGGGGCTGCCGGGCGGGGTGGCAACGGACTTGCGGCGGCGCGGGCCGCCGCCGCCGGCGCCGGCAGCACGCCGCTTGACCAGGAAGCCGCCCTGCTCTACCGACAGTGGAGAGGCTGATGTCAGCCAGAAAGTTCCTCCAAAATCCCCTTTTGGGACTCTACAAAGCTGCGGCTTCGCTTCCGTCTCAAGCTGACCCACCCTATTCTATCCAAGGTTAGATCGGTGGCCAGCAATCGACATCTGCTGTGGAGCGCACAACTCGTTCGTCATCTCACTGAGTTGTCGCTAGGACCTGCGCCACAGCGCTGAGTGCTATGACGCGTGGCAGTGAACGTCAGGCTAAGGGGCGACGCACCCGAGGAGTTGAGGCGGGTGAGCAGGCGCAGGGTGGTGTGCAGCGCCGCCACCAGGTCCACGGCATAGGCGCGCGGCGAGTGGCGCGCCGAAAAGCCCTTCACCAGCCGCGCCAGCACCGGCAGCAGCCCGCTCTCCTTCATGTCGTCGTGCAGCAGCCTGCAGAGTGAATGCATGCACGTAGAAACAATGCTTGAGGCGAAGTTTCGATATCCTGATCCGGATCTGAAGTGTGCCGACGCGCCCTCCAGCACTGGCAGCAGCCGGCGCTCCTTCATGTCGTCCTGCAGCAGAGGACAGATGCAACAGCAGCAGAGCAGCAGAAGCAACAGCGGCAGAGTAGCAGATGCAGCAACAGGGCAGTGGACAGCATGCGGTCATGCAGCAGCCTGCTCGATGCATCAAGGGTGCAGGCACTTGGCCGCCTGGCAGCCCTCGTGATCGAGGGTGGCATAAATTTGGCAAGAGTGCAACCCTTGCGGACTTACTGCAGTCCAGCACTTGCGCTGGCGCACTGGCACCAGCACTGCCGGCGGTCGAGCAGTTCGAGGGCGGCTACTAGTTGCAACGCGGCGTGATTCAACAGGATATCCTACCGCCGCTGCAGGCGGTCGGCGGCGCGGCGGTCGGAGGCGGCGCCGCTGTCTGATGCCGCATCCAGCACCGCCAGCATCTGCCGCAGCAGCGCCGTCGCGACGTGCTGCAGGACACGTGACGCAGCTTAGTCAGGTTTTGCTCTTGACCGCCTGCCAGACCACACTGTGTGCAGAGTGGCCTTGCCAACACCTACCGCAGCAGCGCCGTCGCAATGCTGCAGTCATAGGGATAGCGCCGCTCCAGTATCCTGGAGTCAATTCCCATCGCAAACTGGCCAGGCTCGAGGCACCGTGATGCAGGTCCGGTCGGGGCAGGAGCGCGCGCCCTCAAAACACTACAACCTTTATCAAACAAGAGGCATACCTGGAGCTCCCAGTCCTTCTCGGCAGAGGAGGGCGGCACGTCAATGACCTCCAGCCACGTCTTGTGCACCTTCGCACAAGACACGACCATACAGTTGCTAAGAGTGTCTTGTGATGTGCAGGACGTTCTTTAGCAAGCAACCCGGCTTGTGTTTTTACGAATTGGGTGAGATTCTACATCGTATGCTGGCACTGACTTTAGAAATACCTTGTATGTCTGGTCGAATGCTCAGATTTGGGTGATCCGACGCTCAAAGCAAGCCGCACCAGGTGGAAGGTTTCCCAGCCCATGCTGGCGCTGATGGCGGCGAATGGAGACTCCGGCCCCGCTGGTGGCGCCCCGCCCGCGCTGTTGCCGTCCTCGGCCGCCGTGTCGGCGGCTTCGGCGCCCTCGGCGCCGCCTGGCCGGTTCTCCTTCTCCTTTGCGTCGCCAGCCTTTCCGGCTCTGCCTTTGCCCTCCTCCGCCGGCTTTGCGAGCTCTTGATCCTGTACGGCCAGAATTCCTATCAAATATCAGAGCATTCAGCAGCAACAGCAGAGGCAGTACGTCACAGCTCGTCTTGTGCGTCCATGATTCTAAAGACCACAGATGCGTTCACATGGAGTCACTCACATGCTTGAGGCGGGTGTAGCAGGTGAAGAAGGAGGCCAGCTGCATGAAGCGCACGAAGTCGTTGCGGTGCAATCGCGACAGCCCCAGCCCGCCCTCTAACTCCTGCGTTGTCACGAACTATACATTGAGCAACTTTCGAACCCACTGTTCTTGCTGGCTCTCACTCAGTTGCGCACTTTTCGGACGTTGCCCAGGAGCACTTCGTGGGAGGCGCTCAGAAACTGCTCCGTTCTACCATTCTCATTACGAGACTCAAAACACACTATAAAAACACAAAAACCATGACTACCTTGCGGACGTTGCCCAGGAGCACATCGTAGGAGGCGCCCAGGAACTGCTCCGCATAACCCGCCATGGTGGCCAGCAGCCGCTGTGGCAGCGGTGCCGCGGTCGCGCCCGCGTCCGCCGCCTGCAGAGCATACATGATGTGAAACGAATTCGTCATGTCGACAGGATCTGGCCGCCTCAGCTGCTGTGGCACCAGACAGCATGAAAGACGACATGCATCGTCCCGATTCGCAGGACAGTTCCGGGAGGACAAAGCGAGGAGAAGCTGAGTGGCTCACGTGTGGCTTCTTTGAGCCCTTGGGCGGCGGTGGCAGCTCCGACAGCCGCGCCGCGGCGGGATTGACGCGCGGCCCTGTCTGGCCGTCGGGCGCCCGCAGCACGTAGGTCGCGCCGAAGCGCGCGTGCCGCGGCACCGCCTGCTTGGCCGCCCGCATCGCCATTTTGTCCCGCAGCTGCGCGGCCCGCTGCGCCGCCGAGCCGGCCTGCAGTCAGAGGCGATTGCACTGTTTCTGGCTGATCATAATTTCTCATATTTGCAGTGTTCCGGGACACAGGCCCAGAACACGGCAGCCGCAGGAAGGCGCCCCCGGAACAGCAGTCGTAGCGGAAATCCCAAGACCCTGTGTCCAGTGCTGTACCTGCGGCTGCCTGCTGGCGCCCGAGGCCTTGCCGGCCGGCAGGCTGCCGCCGCCAGATGTTGCGTCGGCTGCCTCCAGGGGCGGCGCCGCCTGCCGCGCCGCCGCCACCGCCCGCGCCGCCAGCAGCGCCCCCGGCTGCAGGTCGTTGAACACCGCATGAAACACCTCCAGCAGCAGCGCCGCCTCGCTCTTGAAGGGCGCCTGCAGTATGCGGCACATAGTGTCGAAGGATTCTGCATTTGGATTTGCGTTGGAATCGCGACACAATCATTAGTGAGGACACCTCCAGCAGCAGCGCCGCCTCGCTCTTGAAGGGCCCCTGCAGCACACAGTATCGAGTCTTGATGAGAACCATACACGGTTCTCCCGTTCCAGACACTCTACTGCAGCAGCGCCGCCTCGTTCTTCAAGGATCCCTGCAGCACACAGCAGATGATAGGTAGCTCCTTTGTTCCACGATTACTACGGCATTCACATGCTTGATGAGCTGTTATAGACGTGGGAGCTTCCGTGTGTGCACCCTCGGCGTCTGAAGTGTTCATGGCTGTGTGCAGCACGCTACTGAATCTCTTTTGCACTACCACTTTACAACCTACCACATCGGTGTGCTGCGCAAACACCAGCAGCAGCTCCAGCACGTGGTCGTCCGCAAGCCGCTGCAGCAGTTCTCCCCGCAGCCGCGTGCGGTGGTCCCCGCGCGAGCCGGAAGTGGACCGCGCGTCGGGCACTGCCAGCAGGTTGCGGAAGAATGTCACCACCAGCTGCACGATCAGCGCGTCCTGCGGCACGCCAACACACACGTGTCGAGGAGACGGATATCCGGGAATTGTTGCCCACTGCCCAAACGGACAAAACCCAGATTGTCACGTGCGCGCTCAGCTTGTTTGATGCCCTGTTGGTATTTCATTCAATCCGAGAGGCGTCATGAGCGGCACCTTCTCCGACATGCGAGGGTGGCGCGCAAGCGGGTCAGCCACAAGGTCCACGATGACCTTGAGCGCGTCCTGTGCCAGCGCCGCCTCTTTCACCGCCTGCGCGCGAGCGAACACGACCGCCTCAATGCTTTTCTGGACTTTCACGATGCTGTTGCCAGCAGGAAGTCAGATGATGCACAGGACCGAGGGCAACGCGTTGTTTTCTGGATGACGTTGACGTGGCGTACAACAGCTGGAGTTTCTGCTGTCCTCATGGTGCTGGATTGCAGCAGCATCACATCAAAGCAGCCTTTCGTTCAGGTGTCTGCTCGCTGGCGCCTGCACCTGCATGTTGGCGATCTGCAGGGAGGGGTTGTCTGACCCCGGCTCCAGCGGCATAGTCAGCCACGTCACCACCTTGACTGCGGCGCAGGTGCACATCTTGCATTGGCGCATTGCATTTGGGAATTTACTCTGCGGTTGCATGGCGTCAGTGCAAGTGCATCTGGCCTCCACCACACAGAAATTCTGCGGCGCCATTGAGCTGGCTAGCATCCTGACCCAGGAGCCTGTGCTTGGCCCTGGCTTTGTCAAGCGGCCGTTTGCACACTCACGTGCGTTGTAAACCAGGTCGGTGTCGTCGGGGTAGGTGGTGATGAGCGGCATGAGGGCGTTCTTGGCCAGATTGAACTGCCCAAGCGCAAAGAATGCCTGCCGTGACTCGGAGTCATCCTGTCGCAGGAAGCGCTGGATGTCCTTCAGGCACTCTGCACGGCACAGCGACGAGGAGTCTCAGGAAAGATGTGACTTTACAACAAACTACACTGGCTACATAAATCTGCAGCAGATGTACTCCAAAAGGAACTGAGTCCAGAAGCATGTGCTGCGGCGCGGTCGTGGGTAGGTGCATGCACTTCAAGAACCCTGGCGCGGCGAGCTCGACGCTTCTAGCAGCTTCGGTAAGGCGCATGATGGTTTTGACGCTGTGCGCCAGGGGCTACAGGTGCTTGGTGCATGTCTGTGCACCTAGGCAATCGTCATCCTGGACGAAGGCAGCGGAGCCGTCCGGCTGCTCCTCCTGGCGCCCCAGGCCGCCCGTCACCGACAGAAGCAGCGGGATGTCTAGATCCATGGTGGCGCCTTGCGCTGCGGGCCTGCAGTGTCGCTGCCAAGTCCCGGAGGATGTCAGATGCCGCTCAAAGATGGCTCTTATGGCAGAGCATTTTCCAGGGCAGCACGCTTCTTGACTCAATGCTTTCTCTGCACAAGCTGCATTTGCAAACTGATGCAAATAACAATGCGTGCGAAAAGCTGGATGTTTCAAAATTGAACGAAATTTTGCCGGGAAATTTTCGATTGGAATTCGGCAAATCCCCATAATGAGCTCTCGCACGTGTTGCCGACCCGCCGCATATTGGGACAAGGCAGAGACGCGGCATCAATTCACGCGCTTAGCGGCTACTGGCCATATTGCAGGATCAGCTCATCGCGGCCCCGCACCGCCATCCGAATCACAGCGCCCGCTCTGCGCCGGCTGACGTGGCAGAGTGATCGGCGACTGCCAGGCTTTGACAAGACTGGGCAACACAGCAGGTATCATGTAATACTGCTGTAAGTTGTGTTCGCGTTGCGTGAAGAGCCCGGGCCATGCATATGACGCCTCTCCATTTGCGCGCAGGCGCACTACCTGCGCACCGCACAGCCACTATGGACGCTGCACTGGGCCTCTAGCATCAGCGATCCAATGCTTAGGGGGCTGTGCAGGCAGCGCTGCACTGCGAGGGCAGCCCTGTCGGCAGCATGCGCGCCGCCAGCCGCATTTGGCGGCGCCAATGGACTAGCCAGCACGCAGCTCGGCGCAGTACGGACGCTGGCCTCGGCAGCGCAGCACAGCGGCGGATCCGAGCACGAGGCGGGCGGCCCGTGGCTGCGGAATGCCGCGCTGGCGGCGGCCGCGGCGCTTGCTGGCGGCACCCTCTGGGTGAGCAGACATCTGTCCATCGATTGTGCGTGCTTGCTACATCCACAGTACTGCCAGCACGACGCTCTCTCGCCACAGACTGACACAGAAGAATCTGCAAGTTTTGGGCCGCCGGCGTAGTACACTGAGCCGTGGAGGCATGGCCGCATGGGCAACCGGGATATGATCAGCATAGCCTTTTCTCTGAGATTGCAACCTCATCACGGCAGTGATATCAAAGTCCATGTGTGCAGGCGTGGCAGCAACAGTGGGGCGAGCCCGCTGGGGCGCCGCCGTATCTGGGCGTCAGCACCGCGCACTGCAAGGCTGAGGATCGCGTCTACACAAAGGACGAGGTGAAGGGTGCACGACTTATACACCACCGGCATTGGTCAGCACAAAGCGTGAATGAAAAGGTCTCGGCCGCCGTCGAGCACCAGTAATGCAACACATTCAGAGGCATCACATGGGTGCCGGCACTGTGCCCAGGACGGTTGGGCACGCTGGTTCGGCATAAAGCCACTATGTGACTACCAGAGACTCCTAGCTTGACGGCTTCGTAGACTGCCTGACCGACTGCCCACCCTGCCTGCCTGCGCATCACAGGTGGCGAAGCACAAGACTAAGGCGGATGGCATCTGGGTGACATACAAGGACGGCGTGTACGACATCACCGACTTTGTGGACGGCCACCCCGGGGGCAGCGCGCGCATCATGATGGCCGCAGGTGTGCCCTGCAGTCCTCCTGTGGGTTTCGGGCTCTGGATTTCATCCAGCTGGTGCTTCGCAAGGCATGGCCATGGTGGAAAAACGTGTGGCGCTGTGGCTGCCGCGCAACAGGACCGCAGGAGGAGCAGCGCATTGTAGCTCTCTATCAAGGCTGCTGCTGTCGTGGCACGGCTTCTGAGCCAGATCCTGGACGCCGCAGGATCTAGTGCCCAGGAACCGCAAGGCCACCTGACAGTGATTCATTGGCCGCAGGCGCGTCCATTGATCCGTTCTGGAGCATGTACGCGCAGCACCAGAACAAGGAGGTGCATAAGCTGCTGGAGACGTACCGCATCGGAGCCCTGGTGCGCCCTACACCTTGCAACGGAATGCTCTTTTTCCAATCTTCGGATCATCTGCAGCAGCTGGCTGGCTGTCATCGGGTTGCGAGTTTCAAATTTCGCTTTCGCACTGCTGACCGCTGGCAGTTTGCTCACCTTGTCGTTCAGCATTGGACTCGGCATGGTGTCGGCCCTGCAAGCGGGCGTCGCGGCGCAGGACGCAGCAAATCTCCCCACGGCGCAGCCGGACTGCCACTGACAAAACTCCCAGTTCCTTATTGGGAGGTTTTGATGAGCATGCATGACTTGGCCCCGCAGAAGGGCGGCGCGGCGCAGGACATGTCGGACCCCTACGAGGCGGAGCCGGACCGCCATTCGGCGCTGCTGGTGCGCAGCCAGAAGCCGTTCAATGCGGAGACGCCGCGCGTGCTGCTGGGAGAGCAGCTCAACACGCCCAACGACCTGTTCTATGTGCGCCACCACCTGCCGGTGCCCCACATCGACCCTGCGGAGTACCGACTCTCCATTGAGGGTGCGGTTCCGACAATACTCAGATACGTTTTCAGCAAGACATGTGCAGGCTAAGCCACCACCTGCCCGTGCCGCAGGGCAAGCCCTGAGACTGCCTTCTCTCAATCGAAGGTCCACTTATCAGATACTGTAGTGTTTAGCAGAAAGAAAATCAAGTGCGCCACCACCTGCCGCTGCCCCACACCCATCCGGCATTTTACCGCGTCTCAATCGAAGGTGTGAGCAAGCACCTAGGATCTGAAAACCACCTAGACATATTGTCTGTGCGTCACCACCTGTCGGTGCCCACATCGAGCTGGCGGAGTGCCGGCCCTCCACTGAAGTTTGAGGTCTTGGAAGAGCTCAAAACATGTTCCATATGCCCCACATCGACTCCGTCAAGTAATGCCTCTCAGTCAAAGGTGCGGTGTTCATGGACTGGTGCACCAAACGTGCTGGAGCACAGCTCGAAGTGATCGTCCTCCAGCGTCAGCGTCGCCATGCGCACGCCCTCGCAGCGTCGCCATGTGCACGCCCTCGCAGCGGGTGAGGGCGTGCGCACGTTGAGCCTGACACTGGAGGACCTGAAGGGCGAGTTCAAGAAGCACACCATTGCAGCCTCGAAACACACCCAAGACCCATATGAAAAACTGCCGCCATCTGCCGTTGCAGGCGAGGGCGTGCGCACGGTGACGCTCACGCTGGACGATCTCAAGAGCAAGTTCAAAAAGCACACCATTGCGGCGGCGCTGCAGTGCACCGGCAACCGGCGACACGAGCTCAAGGCTGTGAAGGAGGTGCAGGTACGCTGCGGTTCTACGCCTTCGTTTTTCCCTACAATGCTGTACTTCTCCGGCGTTGTTGAATCCTCAGTGTGGGTGAGTGCGAGGCGGCCGCCCTCCGCATCAAGACCAGCAGCAAGGCATGCGCATCGTGTGCTGTGACACGACCCACCAGGCTGACGTCAAGCGCTGGCTGCGTGGTGGTGCAGGGGCTCGACTGGGACATCGGCGCCATTGGCAATGCAGAGTGGGCGGGCGTGCGGCTCTCCGACGTGCTGAAGGTGCATCTCCCATCTGCCCCCGAATGTCAAAAGCCGGTGACATAATGCTGCTGCTGCCGCTGCTGCTGCATGCTGCTGCTGCTGCTGTGCCTGACGAGTGTCCCCTTGCGGCCCAGAATGCAGTGCTCTTTGCCCCCGGCAGCCGGCACGGCCCTTGCCAGGCAGCCAGCGTTGCTGTGTCGCCAATCATGCGTGCCGCCAATCAGACGGCTTGCATGCAGTCTACGACTGGCGCCAGTCCATGACCTTGAAACAAATCCAGACCGCTGACTCGTGTGCGTTCCTGGGCCTTCAGTACGCCGGCTTCGACCCTGAAGAGTCGCCAGAGGTGGAGCACATCCAGTTCGAGGTGCGCGCCCCAAGGCATTGCAGCTCTGCCTGATCAGAGTTGGACATCCTCCTGCAGCTGCGCAGCTGCGCTGAGACCTGCTCGCGCTGCATGCATTGTGTCAAAACAATTTTAGAGCCGTCGCCGCCATTGCGCTGTTTACACTGCGTTTCGACAACCCAAGGCATGGCAATCATTCACTCGACGCCGCGGCAATTGCTCCCTTCACACCTTGACACGACCGGTATCGTCAAGCAGTGCGGAAGTTTGCCGTGTGACTCCTCTTGCAGAGCTACGACATCGATCGGGTGGGCACATGTGACGCCACCATCATTTCGGTGCAGTTCGCCAGGACAGTGCCGCAGAAAAACACTTGCTTCTTTTTGTGGACAACAGCTTCTTTTTGTGGACAACAGCTGTAGGCAAACTCTATACTGATAACAATACAGGGATACGACAACGATCGAGCGGGCACCTTCTATGGCGCCTCCATCCCGGTGGAGCGCGCCGTGTACCCGCACTACGATGTGCTGCTCGCCTACGAGATGAATGGAAAGTGAGTCGCCCTTCTGCCCCACCCAGCATGACGCCTGCTCGTCCCCCTGCAAGACGGACACTATAGCTGTTCCGCAGCCCACCACCCAACAGGCCTATCGCACGGCCGATGAGAGGAGGCACGGGGAGCCGACAAAGCGCTGTCCCTGATTTCCAGCATGTGCGACGTCAGGTCATATTGCCGCACTGCTGGAACACAGTACCGCCAATCAGTCCCTAGCGCACTTCTGCCTCGCGTGCCTAATACGTCGGTTTACGAATGCACAACTCGCAAAACGGGTTTCACAATGTGCAGAGAGTCGTCCTGAAATGAGGGCGCCCAGTGCACGTGAACACTACAATATCGCATAAACATGGTCCCGAGTAGGATGGAAACTTCAACGCAACTCTGTGTATGCTGTTTCGGCAGGGAGCTGCTGAAGGACCACATGGCCCTGGGGCGCATGACCACACCCGGCACCACATACTGAGAACCACACCACACACTCCAAAGTTTGTCACCAAATTCTCTGTGCCTTGGACAAATTCCAGGGAGCTGCCGAAGGACCATGGGTACCCGGTGCGGGTGGTTACGCCCGGCATCACGGGCGCGCGCGCCGTCAAGTGGGTGCGCCGCATTGTGCCGGCGCGGCGGGAGTCCCAGTCCCAGTGGCAGCAGAAGGACTACAAGTCCTTCAACCCGGGCGTGGGCTGGGACGATGTGGACTGGTCTTCCGCGCCCGCCATCCAGGTCACAATGCGTCCTTACTTCTGCAGTTTGGACATATACCTGTACATCACAAGACTAGAAGTGCACCACACAGCTGACTACAAGCTCTTCAACCCGGGCGTGGGCTGGGACGATGTGGACTGGTCCTCTGCGCCCGCGATCCAGGTGTGGACGTCGGACTGATCGCCGAACCTTCAAACCAATTAAATCTCATATTTCCGAGAACACACACTGGGCATCGATGCAATCTCCTCGCACCTGCAATCCACGTCAAATGAGGCTCTGCTGATCTCCATTGAGACTTGACATCCCTCGTCCTGCAGTGACCGCTGAACAAGGTTTTCCCATCTACCGCCACCAGCTGGACAGCGCCGTCAGGACACCCACTCCGCTGCGCTTTCCTGGCTGAGCACCAGCACCCGCTCTCACCTGCCTGCAGGATGTGCCGGTGACGTCCGCCATCACGGACCCGCCGGCGGGCTCCAGTGTGGACCCAGATGAAGATGAGATTACAGTACACGGCTACGCGTGGAGCGGCAGGTGGGAATGCTAGGGTAGCTGCAACCTGTGGGATGCAGCTACTTACCGCGCTTTGAAATGTCAGCAGGCTGCTGCATCGTCACACTCTGGGAGTTGAATGGTTTTAATGACTGCTTTCCCCGTCAACGACACATGCTGTTGTTGCCGCCTGCCTCTCGGTTTCATCGACGTGACGGCCTTTGTACGTTCTTGCGCCTGCAGCGGCAACGGCATCATCCGGGTGGACATCACGGCCGATGGCGGCAAGACGTGGACGTCGGCAGACCTGCGGCAACACGACATCGGCCAGAAACGCGGCAGGTGCGCTGCAGACTCTCTCATCACCAGGGGTAGTGTTCATCTGCAGGGATTGTGTCAATGCACTCGCTGTGCTTTGTAAACGCACAACAGCACTCCACGTCGAGGACCTCCGGCCGCTGACCGTTGCCGGTGTGCCAATCCTGCATATAGTCCTCGCCTACTGCTGTGCGGCGCTGCTGCGCAACGCATGGACTTGGATGCTGTGGGAGGCGGCACATTTCTGCTGCTGGCGGACGCAGTTGTAGAACCTTCCTTCTCACTCAATTGCAACTTGTGTTGTATCACTCGATTCTATGCAGCGCATGGGCGTGGACGCTGTGGGAGGCGACGCTGCCGCTGAAGGGCGCGGATCGGTCAAAGCCGCTGCAGCTAGCGGTGCGCGCCGTCGACGGCGCCTACAATGCGCAGCCCGAGGCGAGTTTTGGGTCATTGCAAATCCATGTTCCTTGCATATGACCTTCAACCGGCTGCAGCTGGTTGTGCGTGCCTACAACGCGCAGCCCGAGGTGTGTCTGAAAGAATGGCTTGACGGCGATTGAGCAATTGGTACATGCCATAATTTGCATGCGCTCCTGCGCTCTTGTAGCTGGTTCAGGCAGCACTCAAGACGCGCAGGCCCGAGGGCAGATGGCGCTGACCACAGCTCGCAATATTGATATTCTCTGATTGGTTTTCACATTCCGTCTGTGCTGTCCGTTGAGGCAAAAGCTCTTGGCATTGCAGGATGCCGCTCCGCTCTGGAACTTGCGTGGTGTGTTGAACAACTCCTGGCACCGAGTGGAGCTGAAATGGGCGGCAGAAGACGACGAGTGACAACTTCAATCCGTGCATCGTGGGGCAGGCAGGCACCTCGACGTACGTCTGTTTGTCCACGGTCGAGCTGATGTGTTGATTGAATGTAGGCGGATTGAGAGAGAGAGAGATTACACTGTTCCAGCCTCACTCAGGCTGATTAGCGTTCATAGATGTTTCAGAGCTGAGCAAATCCGAATCGGCCAAACCCTTTGCAAAAGGAGTTGCGTTCCATCGCTTCTCTTCCCCGACCGCGCCACTGTCACAAAACGTGCAGTAGCGGTCCTGCCTGTCTATCTCTGCAAACCTGAAGTCTCCACTGGCAGTGAGTGCGATCACAAGCGGAGCCTCTAAGCAGCGCGTAGCTGCGGCGCCGACAACCCCAGCTGCCAGAACTCGCCTCCCTGCGCCCAGCCAGGGCGCGAAAACTGCTGCGTATGTCGTCCGCTTCACGCCGCCTTGAAGCATTGTCCTCGGGTACATGTCCACAAACTTCCTGCTGCTCTAGCGCGGCCGCGGCAGCCGCCGCGGCTGCGATGGCGCCCTCATCTGCCGCTGCCATCATGCTGCCATCAGCGCCCGTCCGCGCCATGCCATGCTTCTTTGCACATGCCAACAGTCCAGCTGCCCAGTTTGGTATGTTGTACTGCTGCGCCGCCGCAAGATCATCCATGGCCGCCTGCTTGACGATGGAGGTTTCTGGCAGCGCGGTCAGCGCACTCCCAAATCGCAGCGCCTGCCGCTTGCATTCCAGCGCCAGCAGCAGCTCGCCAAGCTCTTGCAGGAGCACTGCAGCGGGGACAGAGCGCCGCACGCCGCACAGCTCCCTCATCGTCTGTACGTAGCTGGCCTCCAGTTTGTTTCGCCCGGTTCGACACTCCGCCATCATATGCCGCAGACCCCAAACTTCCCTTGCAGCCTGTTCCATGACTGCTCCATAACTTTCGTGTTATCATTCAAGGCAGAATATTCGGCAGGGATTCTGCCCGCGTGCCTGCTTCATGCAGAGAAGCAGCAGTATTACAGGCTGCTCGAGGCAAACGCTTTCAAGAGATGGGCTGGCCCGTTGTGCTGCGCGCAGCCCGGGACGTGTTTGGTCTGGACCGTCCTTGTCTGCTGCGACACACGGGAGACTCTCTGTTTCGAAAAGGCTGGTAGGCAGCGCTGCCTCGTGAGGACTTTGCCGGAAAACGCGGCCGGGGCGCTGGACAGGCCACAGTCTCCATACCACGTCTCCTGGCAGCAGACATTCCTGCATTTGTTGAATGGACCCCCTCGGACACCCTACCTCTGACGAACCTGAAGACGACTGCAGCTCGAGCTTGTTGCAGGCTGCTCCTGCTGGGCACACAGCAGCGGGTGCTTGCCAATCCAGATTGGCTATCGGCAGATGTGAAGGAATTGAGCCTTGGATGAATGGCCCTGGATTCAAGGAAGGTGATAATTGAG
>JAABUM010002899.1_pt1 | contig 22045 bp, 25 predicted proteins | sample 5559161 | NCBI WGS metagenome assembly JAABUM01 (sample SAMN10711868, study PRJNA513369) | rock metagenome | isolation source: Antarctica rocks | place: Antarctica: Victoria Land, Siegfried Peak nord
AGGGCTCGTCCAACCTGCGACCACCCCATGATCTCGTCACTCAGACCCGCAACGACGCCGCCGCGCCGAGCAAAACCCCTGCCCTACAACGAAAGTTGCTTCGACTTCTTCAGGTCGAAGTAGCTAGTCGCCTTCGACTGGGACTCGGGCACGGTCCTCGAGAGGACGAGGAGGTCTTCGTCCACCCTCGCGACCCCCACACCCGCATCGACGTGCTGCGCATCCTGGCGAGTGCACGCGAGGGCAGCCTTCGCGGGCCTGTCGTTAGTGTCCTGCCGGAGAGCGTCGGGCGTTGACCCGCCTATGAGGAGGAACCGTGTCCCTGGCCTCACCCGCCCTGCTGGTCCGGCGCCGGTTGGTGCTGGCGGACCTGCTGCCCGGAGCCCGGATGCGCGCCGCCGCACTGGTGCTCGGCGCCGCCGCGTTCGTCGGACTCAGCGCGCAGGTCGCGGTGTCGCTGCCGTTCACCCCGGTGCCGCTGACGATGCAACCGTTCGCGGTGCTGCTCGCCGGCGCCACCCTGGGGCTGCGCCGCGGCGCGGCGGGGATGGTGCTGTACGTGCTCGCCGGGATCGCCGGGATGCCGTGGTTCGCCCAGCACCACGGCGGCAGCGCGGTCGTGCACGCGGCGTCGTTCGGCTACCTGCTGGCCTACCCCTTCGTCGCAGCCCTCGTCGGCGCTCTGGCCTGCCGCGGCGGTGACCGCACCGTGCTGCGCAGCACCGCCACCATGGCGCTGGGGTCGCTGGTGATCTACGCGTTCGGGTTGCCCTGGCTGATGGCGACCCTGCACGTCGGCCTGGCCCGCGGGCTCGCGCTGGGGGTGACACCGTTCCTGGCCGGCGACGCGGTCAAGGTCGCGCTGGCCGCCGGGCTGCTGCCCACCGCCTGGCGACTCACCGGGCGCCGCTGACGCCGGCGAACGTCCCGGCTCAGCGACCGAGGGCAGCAGCGTCCCGGCCGCCGGGCCAGGTGGCCGGCCGGGCAAGGACAGGGTCGCCGATGCCTAGAGGCGCGCGGGGTCAGTGGCCGGTGGGCGTCGTCCGGTACGTCGCGCATCTGGATCGTCTTGCCCGGCGTGAACCGGTACGGCGCGTGCGACCGCCCGGCTTGTCAGGTCGGTCCGGGCGCGGTGTAATGGCCACGAGGACGGCCCCGTCGAGGGGCCGCCCCCGCACCGACCCGCGGTGCCGGCGAAGCGCCGGCTCCGGTCCGGACCTGGAGGGGGCGGCATGGCCGTCGCGTCGCCTGTCACTGTGCCGTGCTCGGCCGCTCGGCGCCAGGAGTTCGACGTCCCGCTGACTCGCGAGCTCGCCCGCGAGCGGCTGCGGGAGGCAGCGCTCGCCGAGCGCCCTGTCGGCGCGGTCGGCCTGGAGCTCGAGGGCCATCTCGTCGACCTGGCCCGGCCCGCCGCTCGGGTGCCGTGGTTGCGGACGTCGGCGGCCGTCGCCGCGCTCCCGCCGCTGCCGGGAGGCAGCGTCGTCACGATCGAGCCCGGCGGGCAGGTGGAGCTGTCCGGACCGCCGGCCGTGGGCGTGGTGCGGGCGGTCGCCTCGCTGCAGGCGGACGAGGCCGTGCTGCGGGGGAGTCTGGGGGAGCGTGGCCTCGGGCTGGCTGCTCTCGGCGCTGACCCGGCCCGCCCCGCGCAGCGTGTCAACCCGGCTGCGCGCTACGAGGCGATGGAGGCGCACTTCGCCGCGACCGGGGAGGGCGAGCCGGGGCGGGCGATGATGTGCTCCACGGCTGCGCTGCAGCTCAACCTGGAGGCCGGCCCCGCGTCGGGGTGGACGCAGCGCGTCGCCCTCGCGCACCGGCTGGGCCCGGTGCTGGTCGCCGTCTCCGCGTGCTCGCCGTTGCTGGCGGGCCGGGCGCCCGGCTGGCGCTCGAGTCGGCAGCAGGTGTGGGGGCGGCTGGACGCGGCGCGGTGCGGACCGCTGCCCGGCAGGGCGGAGCCGGCCGAGGAGTGGGCGACTTACGCGCTGCAGGCGCCGGTGCTGCTCGTGCGGACGGCTGGGGGAGCGGTCCCTGTGCGTCGGCGGGTCCCCTTCGACGCATGGCTGGCCGGGGACGTGGCGCTGGCCGACCGACGGCCGACGGCCGCGGACCTGGACTACCACCTCACGACGCTGTTCCCGCCTGTGCGGCTGCGGGGCTTCCTCGAGCTGCGCTACCTCGACGCCGTACCCCGCCGCTGGTGGCCGGGGCTCGCGGTGCTCGCCGTGACGCTGCTGGACGACCCCGTCGCCGCCGACGAGGCGACCGACGCCACGGCGGAGGTCGCGGGCCGGTGGTCCGCCGCCGCCCGGCTGGGTCTGGGCGACGCGGTGCTGCGCCGGGCCGCGGTGCGCTGCGGCGCGGCTGCCCTGGCCGCGCTCGCCGTCCCCGGCGTACCCGCGTCGCTGCGGGCGGACGTCGAGGCCTGGGCCGAGCTGGTCGACCGGGGGCGCTCACCCGGCGACGACCTGCTGGATGCTGTGCGGCGCACCGGTCCCCTCGCGGCCCTGACGGAGGCGGCCCGTGCAGACGCGTGAGGCCGTGGCGCAGGCGCTCACCGCCGCCCGCGCGCGCACCCTCGGGTTGACCGGCCACGACGAGCCGGAGCTGCTGCGCCAGCACTCGCCGCTGATGAGCCCGCTGGTGTGGGACCTCGCCCACGTTGCCCAGCAGGAGGACCTGTGGCTGCTGCGGGCCGGTGACGCGCGCCGGCCGGGCCTGTTGCCGCCGCAGGTGGAGTCGCTGTACGACGCCTTCGTGCACCCCAGGGTCACCCGGGTGCGGCTGCCGCTGCTGCCGCCCGTCGAGGCGCGCCGCTACGGCACCGAGGTGCGCGGGCGCGTGCTGGACGCGCTCGACCGGGACGAGGAGCTGTTCCCGTACTCGATGGTCGTGCAGCACGAGCAGCAGCACGACGAGACGATGCTGGCCACACTCCAGCTGCGCCAGGGGGTGCCGCTGCTGGGGGAGGGCGCGGCGCTGCCGTCCGGGCGCCGGGTTGCGGGCAGCACCGTGCTGGTGCCGGCGGGCGAGGCGGTGCTGGGCGTCACGGCGGCGGAGGTGCCGGAGTCGCTGGACAACGAGCGGCCGGCGTTCGCGACGACCCTGCCGGCGTACCGGATCGGTCGGGTGCCCGTCACCAACCGCGAGTGGCAGGCGTTCGTCGACGACGGCGGGTACGCCGAGCGCCGCTGGTGGTCCGCGGCCGGCTGGCAGCACCGGCGGCACGCCGGGCTGCAGCGTCCCGCGTTCTGGTCGGCGGAGGGGACGCGGGTGCGGTTCGGCCACGTCGAGCAGCTCCCGCCGGACGAGCCTGTGCAGCACGTCTGCTACTTCGAGGCTGAGGCCTACTGCGCGTGGGCCGGGGGCCGGCTGCCGACCGAGCACGAGTGGGAGAAGGCGTGCGCCTGGGACCCGGTCGCCGGTCGGCGGCGCCGCTGGCCCTGGGGGGACGCGTCGCCGACGGCCCGGCACGCGAACCTCGCCGATGTCGCCGCCGGCCTCGGAGCGTTGCGGCCCGCTCCGGTCGGCGCCTACCCCGAGGGCGCCTCGGCGTACGGCGTCGAGCAGTCGATCGGCGACGTGTGGGAGTGGACGTCCTCGCCGTTCACCCCGTGGCCGGGCTTCGCCCCGATGCTCTACCGGACCTACAGCGAGCCGTTCTTCGGCGCGGATCACCGGGTGCTGCGGGGCGGGTCGTGGGCGACCGCGAGCAGTGCCGCGCGCCCGAGCTTCCGCAACTGGGACCTGCCGGTGCGCCGGCAGATCTTCGCCGGTGTCCGCGTCGCGTACGACGTCGAGGATGCGGGCTGACGTGTGCCGCCACCTCGCCTGGCTCGGCGCGCCGCGCACGCTCGCCGACCTCGTTCTCGACCCGCCGTACGGGCTGCTCCGCCAGTCCTACGCGCCGCGTCGGCAACGGCACGGCCGGGTCAACGCCGACGGGTGGGGGGTCGGGCTGCTCGGCCCGCAGGGTCCCGCGCGGTGGCGGTCCACCCGGCCGCTGTGGGGGGACGCCTCCTTCGCGGCCATTGCACCGCTGCTGTCCGCCGCATGCGCGCTCGCCGCTGTGCGCTCTGCCACCGCCGGCATGCCGATCGAGGAGACGGCGACGGCGCCGTTCACCGACGGCAGGTGGCTGCTCTCACACAACGGTCGCGTCGACAGGGACGTGCTGCCCGTCGCCCCAGGCGCCGAGTCCGTCTGCGACGCCGCGCTGCTTGCCGCCGCCGTCTTCGCCGGCGGTGTTGACGCGCTCGCGGACACGGTGTGCGAGATCGGTCGCGCGGACCCGGCGGCGCGGCTAAACCTGCTGCTGACCGACGGCGAGCGGGTCCTTGCGACCACGTGGGGCGACACGCTCGCCGTGCTGCGCCTGCCCGACGGCGTCGTCGTCGCCAGCGAACCCTGGGACGACGACCTGCGCTGGACCGACGTTCCCGACCGGTCCCTCGTCGAGGTGACCGCAGCAGGGGTGTCGCTCACCCCGCTACCCGTGCGAGAGGCAGCCGCGTGAGCATCACGCTCGAGACCCACCTGCAGCCGTCGTCGTACCTCGACGGACTGCGCGCCGACGTCCTCGCGGGGTTCACCGCCACGCCGAAGCGCCTGCCGCCCAAGTGGTTCTACGACGCCCGCGGCAGCGAGCTCTTCGACGAGATCACCCGGCTGCCCGAGTACTACCCGACCCGCGCCGAGCGCTCGGTGCTGTCGCGCATCGCGCCGCAGGTCGCCGCGCTCACGCAGGCCGACACGCTCGTCGAGCTCGGTTCCGGCACGTCGGAGAAGACGCGGCTGCTGCTGTCGGCGTTGCGCGACGCCGGCACTGCGCCGCTTCGTGCCACTCGACGTCGACCCCTCGGTGCTGGCCGCGGCCGGCGACGCGGTGAGCGCGGAGTACCCAGGGGTCAGCGTGCACGCCATCGTCGGCGACTTCGAGCACCACCTCGACGCGTTGCCGGCAGACGGCCGACGGCTCGTCGCCTTCCTAGGCTCCACCATCGGCAACCTCGAGCCCGTGCCCCGCGCCGCCTTCCTGCGCCGGCTGGCCGCGACGCTGCGCCCCGGCGACGCGCTGCTGCTCGGCACCGACCTCGTCAAGGACCCCGAGCGGCTGCGGCGGGCGTACGACGACAGCGCCGGCGTGACGGCCGCGTTCAACCGCAACGTGCTCGCCGTCGTCAACCGCGAGCTCGACGCCGACGCCGACCTCGACGCCTTCGAGCACGTCGCGCTGTGGGACCCCGAGCAGGAGTGGATCGAGATGCGGCTGCGCGCCACCCGCCAGCAGCTGGTGACCGTGGGCGCGCTCGACCTGGTCGTCCCGTTCGCGGCAGGCGAGGAGCTGCGGACGGAGGTGTCGGCGAAGTTTCGCCGCGCCGGCGTCGCGGCCGAGCTCGACGCCGCCGGCATGCGGCTGGTGCGCTGGAGCACCGACGACGCCGGCGACTTCGCCCTGTCCCTGGCCGTCCCGTCGGGTGTCTCGTCGGCGTGACCCTGTCGTACGACGATGTCGGCGCGGCCTGGCGGGCGGCCCGACCGCCGCAGGTCGGTCACCACCTCGACAGCGCCGCCTGTGGCCGGCAGAGCAATCGGGTGCTGGACGCGGTGGCCGGGCACGCCCGGCGCGAGGCAGAGGTCGGCGGCTACGTCGCGGAGGCCGCGGCCACGGCCGTCCTCGACGAGGGACGGGCCGCGCTGGGCGCGCTGCTCGGCTTCGCCGGCGAGGACATCGCCTTCGTCGAGAACGCGCAGGCAGCGCTCATGACCCTGCTCGCGGCCCTCCCGCTCGAGCCGGGCGATGTCGCGGCGTGCGCGCCGGGGGAGTACGGCCCGAACCTCGCCGCCTTCGACGCGCGCGGGCTGCGCGTGGCGGAGCTGCCGACGGACGGGGAGCGGCGGATCGACGTGGCCGCGTTCGCCCGCTCGCTGCGGCGCCCGGGGCCACGGCCGGACCTCGTGCACGTGACGCAGGTAGGCAGTCACAGCGGGCTGTTGCAGCCGGCCGCGCAGATGGCGCAGGTGTGCCGGGAGCAGGGTGTCGTGTGCGTCGTCGACGCCGCCCAGTCGCTGGGGCACGTCGATGCCGTGACGGTCGCTGCCGCCGCCTACGGCACCTCGCGCAAGTGGCTCGCCGGGCCGCGCGGGGTCGGTCTGCTTGCTGTGCGGCCAGCCCTGGCAGGACGGCTGCGGCCGGCCCTCGGCCCGGACCGATGGCCCGAGGACCTGCCGGCTGCCCGGTGGGTGGAGTCGCGCGAGGGGCACATCGCCGGACGGGTGGGGCTCAGCCTGGCGGTGGCCGAGCACCAGGCACTCGGTCCCGAGCGGGTCCGGGCCCGGCTCGCCGCCATCGGAAGCCGCACGCGCGCCCTGCTGGCCGGCGCCGGCGGTTGGCGCGTCCTCGAGTCCAGGGACGAGCCGACGTCGATGACGACCCTCGCACCACCGACCGGCGCGGACGTCCGCGCCGTGCACCGTCGGCTGCTCGCTCTCGGCGTCGTCACCACCTACGCCGGGCCCGAGCGTGCGCCGCGGGAGATGCGTACGCCCCGGCTACGGGTGAGCCCTCACCTGGACGTGACGGACGAAGACCTCGCCGCGATGCGCGATGCCCTCGAGAGGCTCGGCGACGGACTGCGCCAGACTTCGACGTTCTCTCGTCGCTAACGTGACAGCCCCGGCGGCGGAGGGACAGCGCTGCTGGGCGGTGAACTCGGCGTGCCGCGCCATCTCGCCGGCCTCGTCCCCGTCCCAACGATTCAGGTCGGCGCACCGGCAACCTGCACAGACCCCGCCCGCCGCTACAGCCGGCCGCTGCGGCACGTGTTCTACCTGTCTTCTCAGACCGCCATGATGCGACCAGGTCCCTACCGTGACTACTACCTCAACAAGCGCGCTCACGGTCAAGGCGGGGGCCCACAGGGCGAGGTAGACGAGGGCGACGAGCACCGGCACTTCGATCAGCGGCCCGACGACCCAGCGAGGGGTTGGCCGGAGGTCGCGCCGAAGACGCCGATCGCGACGGCGATCGCGAGCTCGAAGTTGTTGCCGGCGGCCGTGAAGGCCAGCGTCGCCGTTTGGGGTACCCGAGGTGCAGGCGGACGCCGAGCAGGAACGAGCCGCCGAACATGAGGCCGAAGTAGACGAGCAGTGGAAGGGCGATCCGGGCGACGTCGCCGGGCCGGTTGGTGATGGTGGCGCCTTGCAGGGCGAACAGGACCACGACGGTGAACAGCGGGCCGTAGAGGGCAACCGGGCCGAGCCGGGGCAGGAGCCGCTGCTCGTACCAGACCCGGCCGCGGCGGGCCTCGCCGAGCCGCCGGGTGAGGTAGCCGGCGGCGAGCGGGAGGCCGAGGAACACCAGCACCGAGCAAGCGATGTCCCACAGCGACACGCCGAGGCTCTGACTCTGCAGGCCGAGCCAGCCGGGCAGCAGCTTCAGGTAGAAGTAGCCGAGGGCGGCGAAGGCCACGATCTGGAACACCGAGTTGATCGCTACCAGCACGGCGGCGGCTTCGCGGTCGCCGCAGGACAGGTCGTTTCAGATCAGCACCATGGCGATGCAGCGGGCGAGTCCGACGATGATGAGTCCGGTGCCGTAGGTCGGGGAGTCGGGGAGCCGCAGCCACGCCAGGGCGAACATCAGCGCTGGGCCGGCGATCCAATTGAGGACCAGCGACGCGGCGAGCATTCGCCGGTCGCCGGTGACCCGGCCCAGTTCCCCGTAGCGGACCTTGGCCAGCACCGGATACATCATCAGCAGCAGGCCGAGCGCGATCGGCAGGCTGACCGACCCGATCTGTACGGCGTCGAGGATCCAGACCGGCAGGAACCGGTCGAGGGTCGACAGCCGCCCAAGGATTGGGGCGTCGGGATCGGGAAGCGCCGTTTCGGTGACGAGGTCGCTCACGAGCAGCCGCAGGTGCTGGGCAGTCCGGCGCTGGTGTCGCCGCAGCAGGACGTCTTCTCCGACGGTGCGCAGCAGCTGGCGGCGGTCCCGGTATCGCAGCACGGCGACGAATTGGCGGCGGGCGCGGTGTTCGTCGCGGGCTCCGCTCGGCCGTGGTCGCCTGCGTCGGGCACCCACTGGCCGTCGACGGTGCGGCAGCGGCTGGTGCCGGTGAGGTCGCCGGCGTCGGGGGCGTCGGCGAGCACGGTGTAGACCTCCCACGGCGCCCCGTCGGGGTCGTGCACCCAGCCAGCTGCCGGGTCTGTGGCCTGGCTGACCGGGGTAGGAGATGAGCTGCCTGCGTCTGGCCGACCTGCGCCTCCCTCAGCTTGTCCAGGCCGCCCTGGATCTGCCGAGCGGCTGAGGCGCATCCGCGGCAACGGCGTGTCGGGTAGGTCGTACGCCGCCGAGTTCTCGTACGGTCGCAGCGTGGAGTTGGGGTACGCGCGGGTGTCTGAACGAGCGGGGCGTGGGGGTGCGCAACCTTGCCGACCCGATCAAGGTTGACTCGGCCGACCCGCACTTACGTGGAGACCCCACTCTTTCAAGATCTCCCGCTCGACCTTGAGCTCGGCGTTTCCCCGGCGCAACTTGCTCTACTTTGCCCGCTCGCAGCCGTCAACGGCAACATCCCATTAGCGTCGGGAACACCTCGTTCGGCCGCGTCGGCCTTGACCCAGTTCCCGAGCGTCGTGTCGTTGATCGACAGCTCCCGGGCGACCTGAGCGATCGTCTTACCCGTCGCTTTGACGAGCTCCACGGCCTGTTCCCGGAACTCCGGGCTGTACTTGCTGGGACGGCCCATCAGGACCCCTTCCTCGGGCGAAGTGCCCAAGATCAGGGTGTCCACCGAAGCGGGTCAACTCCAGGGTGGCAGGGGTGCTGCGGTATGTGATGAGGTGGGTGCGGTCACCGGTGCATGTGCATCCCTATCGTCGAAGACCTCGTGGGCGAAGACGACCGCGTTGTCCAGGTAGCTGCGGGTCCTGCGGTCGAAGCTGCCGCCACAGGTGATCAGCCGCAGCGTGGGAGCGGCGGTGTCGCCGTAGACCAGGTCGGTCGGGAAGCGGTTCTTGGCGAATTCGCGCACTGCATCGACGGCAAAGCTCACCGTCGAGCCGTCTAGCCGGCCGATGACGACAACGTTCCCAGGACGCAGCTGCCGCAGTCGGTAGAACACTGCCGGCCCACGGTAGGAGTCGACGTGGCCCAGGACCACCGCCGGCCCCGGATCGCCGGGGCGGGCGCCTCCGTCGTACCAGCCCGCGTGCGCAAAGTTCGTGGGCACGGCGACCGTGCCGTCGGCCTGCAGGCCGAGAAGAGTCAGCGGGGTGTCGACCTTGATGTCCGGGATTTGCAGGCGGATGGGAGGCGTGACCGCACTCGGCACTGCGGGCGCCGTGTCCGGGGAGGTCGGGGCCGCCGGCGTGGCGGGGATCGCTGGCCCGGCTGCGTTCGCCGCCGGAATCACGCCCGCCTCGACCGGCACCGGCGCAGTGGGATGACCCCACAGCGCCAGTGCTCCACCGCCGCCGAGCACCACTAGGCCGGCGCCGAGCGCAGCCGCGCGCAGTCGCCGGGGCCACCGGGACGGTCGGCAGGAAGGGGGGGCGCCGGTCGCCGCGGCGGGAGGCTGTCGAGATGCTTCGGCGGTGCACGGCTGGGGGTCGTTGAGGGATCCGGTCTCAGTGGCCGGTTCGGTGGCCGGTTGCGGCGCGTCGGCGCGCAACTCAGCAGTGGCGTCTGCGGGGAGGCGAGCGGCGGGTCCGCCCGCTGCGCCGGTCGATTCAGCGGGCGGGCGACGCCGCGGGCTGGGGTTGGTCATGGGTTAAGAGGCGCGGTGCCGACGCGGCATGAACGCACCCTCGGCGGCGAGCAGCCGACCGCTGTCCGCCGCGCTGCTCGACGGTCCCGGAGGACCGCCCCCGGCGGTCGAAGGTCGACCGCCCCGGTTGACCGAGCCATGGTGTGCCAGCGCACCGTCGGAGAACATGCTGGCGAGCGGCGCGCGTGGGTGTTGGCGCCGTCACCGGCGGCCAGTTCCTTGGCTAGCCAGCCAGGCTGCGCCGTTCCCTCAACCGCCTGCGGCTGGATCTCCACCGACGTGATCAGCAGGTTCGTGGAGATCACCGACTTAATCTCGAGGCCGACCATCCCGCTCACCCCTTTCATTCTATCTCCTGTCACCGGATTCTATTTACTGTGACCGGACAGGAAAGTATGTGGGTATGGGAGGAGGCCGCACTGCGCTCTGCGAGTGGCGGCTGGCCGATGGCACCGCCTGCCTGATCCGCCCGAAGGTCAGGTCCCCGAACGTCGGCGACGGCATGCGCAACACGCGACCTGAAATGTTTTGTAACCCCCGGCACGGCGTCTTACCTACCGCCCCAGTAGGTACAGTGCGGTCGGCAACAGGCCAGCCGGCAAGCGGCCGCGAATCCGTCCGCATGGACGGCAAAGCCGCGCCGAGCCGCAATTCGACGTTCCTGTTCTGAGGGAGCAAGGGAGCAATGGTGGTCACACGCTCTAATTCGGTGCGAAAAATGTGGGCGGTCGCAGCAATCGGCGCCGTCTGGCTCATCGGCTCACCGGGGGTAGCCCAGGCGGCCACGTCCCAGCAGTTGCAGGGCCGGTCGCTGCCCACCAGCAACCTCACCCTGGCGAGCGCCAAGCGTGTGGACCTCACCCTCGACTACGCGACGCTGCCCCTGCACCGGGGTGTCGCCAACGGCAAGACCGTCTGGTTTGTGGTCACTGACGCCTCGGACGCGGGCATCGCTCGTCAACTCGGGCTGAACTTCGCCCCTCGACTGGCCAACATCACAGTTGGCTGCCCCGGCTGCGCGCAGAACCTCGCGGCCGGCAACGGCCCAGCAGGTCTTCCGCAACTGCTCCGCGGCCACACCCCGGTGAAGTTCCTCGGCGCCCCGGACTTCAGCCCCAACCGGATGGACGTGGCCGGCTCGCCGATGCCCTTCCCGCCCAGCGTCTTCCACGAGGGAGCACGCGCCGGGGCGAAGTACAGCCCGTTTGTGATGGACGCCAACAAGGTGGTGTACGACGCCCCCGTCGTGGCCGTCGGTGACGGCCCGTTCGATGTGACCACGCACACCGACACCGCGGACCGGGTGCTGCGGGTTGACACCACCAAGATGGAGGTCGATCTACTGTTCGTGCGCGGGTTTGCCAACGGCAAGCCGATCCTGTATCTGAGCTTCGACTCCTCTGACCCACTGGTCGCGACGCAGGAGCGCGTGACGTTCACCCCGGTGCTCAACCTGTCCCCGGCCGCGGACGGCGGACGGTTGCCTAGCTCGGCCCGGTCGGCGATCTTTTCCGCGATCAACGGCAAGTTCGGCACGCTGGCCAGCCCCCCTCGCAGGGCCAGGCCCACTTGCTGGCCGACGGCATGATCGAGAAGGAGGCGAACTTCGCCCACGGGTCCGTGCTGAAGGCACTGGCCGCCGGCGGCGACGCCCACAACGTGTTCGACGTCTTCCCGACCGAGACCAGCACGAGGGACCGGGCGCTGTACAGCCCGCTGTGGGACCTGCAGAACTTCATGTACTCGTCGAAGGCGGTGGCCAGCGGCGAGAACACCGCGAAGACCGACTCGAACGTCATCCGCCAGCTCGCCGCACAGGGCGTGGTCACCTCCCCAGGCGGCACTCCCTTGCGGTCGTCGGGCGTCATCATCAACTGTCCGGCGTTGGGCTTCACCGACAGCGCACCAGCCGGGCCGCAGACCGCACTTTCGGCCCGGGTGCCCGTGGGTGGCGTCCAGACCGGCGCCGGCGGCACGGCGACCGACGGTGCGGACCACACCGGAGAGCTGGCGGCTCTTGCGCTGGCGGCGGGCGCGGCGCTGACCGCCGCCGGCGCCCTCTCTCTGCGACGGAACCGCTCGCGAAGCTAGACGGGTGCCTCGGCCGGGTACGTCCCCCCAGACGTGCCCGGCCTGCGGCCGTCCGCCGCGGGTCGAACAGAGTCGTATTGCAAGCTTGGGCCCGCCAGTGATCTCCTGTCCCCCGATCGACTGACTGTGGCGCGTTGTCGCGAGAGGGCCACGTCTCAGCCTGGTGAACAGCCCGCGCACAGTCATGGCGGAAGTGTGCGCCCTAGGCACCCGGAGCGAGTGGTACGGGGGGGACGGAGTGCGGGCGAGGCGGGGATGGGTAATGACAGCGCCAGAGTCCTGCTCGTCGATGACGATGTCGTCCTCGCCGACATGGTGACCCGCTATCTGCAGCGGGATGGCTACGCCGTCGAGTGGTTGGCCGACGGAAATCGTGTCACGCGGGTCGTCGCCGATTACACACCCGACCTTGTGATCCTGGACCTGCTGCTCCCCGGCCGGCACGGGCGGGAGGTTTGCCGGGACGTGCGGCAGACCAGCAACGTCCCCATCTTGATGCTGACCGCCCTCGGCGACGAGCCCGACAGGATCGCCGGCCTGGAGGTCGGCGCCGACGACTACCTCGCCAAGCCGTTCAGTCTGCGCGAGCTCGTCCTCCGCGTGCGCGCGATCTTGCGACGAACGCAGCTGCCCGAATCAGGCGGGAATGGGGGCAGGCTCCTGCGCGTCGGGGACTTGGTGGTCGACACCGGCTCCGGCGACGTCCAGGTGGACGGCAAACTGGTCAGGTTGACCAGCCGGGAACAGGGCCTGCTGCTGTTCCTCCTGAGTCATCCGCGCGAGGTGTTCAGTCGCGAGCAACTCCTCGAACACGTGTGGGGATGGACTCATGGAGATCCCTCCGTCGTCACCGTGCAGGTGCGACGACTGCGGGAGAAGATCGAGACCGATCCCAACGAGCCCCGGCGCCTACTGACTGTGTGGGGCGCCGGATACCGCTACCAGGCCGCCGGCTCCTGAGCCGTGTTCATCTCCGCTACATCGCTGGCCGGGGGGATCGCCACGACGATCGGCGTGGCCGTGGTGGGAACTGGTCTGCTCTACCTTCTGCGCCGCCGGTCGATCACGACCGTCCTCACCGCGACCGTCCTCACGGCGATCGTCGTCGTGGCCACCGGCGTCCTCGGCAGCGTCGCGGCGACGCTGCGCGGAAGCCAGCTCGACAACCTCCTGGTGTCCATGTCGGTCGCCGCGCTGCTCAGCGTGGCGATCGGGGTCGGGCTGGCGAAGCTGATCATGGCTGCCAGTGTGGAGCTGCGGCGGGCCGTGCGTCTGCTCGACCAGTATCCGGAGCTCCCTCTCCCCGACGCCCCGACCGCAGAACTGCGCGCAGTCGCCGACGAGTTGTCGCTCACGCGACAGCGACTTGCCGAGGCGCGGGCGCGGGAGAAAGCCGTGGAACACAGCCGCCGCGAATTGCTCGCGTGGATCGGGCACGATCTACGGGGACCGCTCGCGCGGATCACGGCAATCGCCGAAGGCCTGGAAGATGGGGTCGTCGAACCCGCCGAGACCAACCGGTACCACCGGGCCATCCGCCTCCAAGCCGAGCGGCTGGCCGCGCTCGTCGACGACATCTTTGAGCTGGCGGCCATCGACGCCGGAACGCTCCGGCCTTCCCTCGTGTCGATGAACCTGGCCGACCTGATCTCCGACGCGCTCGCAGGAGCACAACCGGCGGCAGAGGGAAAACAGATCACGCTGACCGGGGACGCACCCCGGCACCTCGCCGTCCACGCCGACCCCCGCCTGTTGTGGCGGGTACTCGACAACCTCCTCTCCAACGCGCTGCGCGAAACCCCGCCCGGGGGCACCGTCGAAATCATCGCCAGAGACCGTGTGGATGCCGTCTCGCTGGAAGTCGGCGACACCTGCGGCGGAATCAGCCAGGATGCCGTTGCCCGCGTGTTCGATCCCGGGTTCCGTGTCGACCCCGCCCGTTCCGCGGACGGACGCGCCGGACTCGGGCTCACGATCGCACGCGGATTCGTCAACGCTCTCCGAGGCGACCTCACCGTGCAGAACACTGAGATCGGATGCTCGTTCCTCGCCATGCTGCCGAAGAACGTGTTGGGAAAGCGCGGATGACATCGGGCTCGTAGTGGGCCAGGGTGGGGTATGGGCTCTTCCCCGGCCTACCCCCAGACCTGACCGATGAGCAGTGGGCGTTGATCGAACCGATGGTGGCCGCGCGTGGCGGTGGCCGTCCAGTGATCCACCCACGATGCCGGATCGTTGATGCGATCTTGTATGTGGATCGGACCGGGTGTTCGTGGCGGCATTGCCGCAAGACTTCCCGCCGTGGGACACCGTCTACTTGGTACTTCCAAGGCTGGGCCGCCGATGGCACCACCGACCGGGTCCACGACGAGTTGCGGACCGCGGTCCGCGACGGCGACGCGGGGACCCGATGGCCTCGGCCGGTGTCATCCGACTCCCAGTCGGTGCCCGGCGGATCCGCCGTGGGGAAGGACTCCCGCGGCTATGACGCCGGCAAGAAGGTCGACGGCCGCAAGCGGCATCTGGTGGTCGACACCATGGGCCTGCTGATTGTGGTGCTGGTGACCGCGGCCAGCGTGCAGGACCGCGATGGCGGCATCACCGCGCTGGACCGGGCGAAGATGGCGATGCCCTCGCTCGGCCCATCTCTGAGCCCGACGGGGCCCACAGCCGCCGGTGCAGCGAGTTCGCCCACCGGGTGCTGCGGATCGTCGTACAGGTGGTCCCGGGAGCGAATCCGTCACACGTCGGCCTGGCGGCGCCCGACCCGCGGCTGATCCGGGCCCTAGCACCGCGGGCGCCGGCGTCGGCGTTGCGCCAGTCGCGGTGGAGCTGCCCGGGCCGCCAGCACTCAGGTGCTGCCTCGCTCCACTACCCGTGCTTTGGAAAACGGCGCTACAGGGCTGCGCCGGGTGGGAGACGGCCTGCAGGAGCGCGTAGAGGACGCCGGCGGCCAGGCCGAACCACAGGTGCCCGATCACGAACTCGGCGACGTCGTGCCGGCCGTAGTGGCGGTAGAACACGCCGGGCGGCGAGATCAGGTTGGGAATGTCGGGGTGCAGGTCGGGCCAGGCGCCCACGACGATCCCGCCGAGAAGGCCGTGGACCGCGCCGGCGAGCAGACCCCACCAGGCCAGGTGGTCGTTGTGCGCGGCGGCTTGGAAGAAGGTGGCGTACAGCAGCACGCTTGCGGCGGCCAGGGTGGCGTGGCCGGCCCAGCCGGCGAGCCGGCGGTAGCGGCGAGGGGCGCGCAGGATCGCGCCGCCCTCGGCGAAGATGTCCTGTCGCAGACCGAGCCCGGCTGCTCGCAGCAGGTAGGTGGGGGCTTCCATGAGCTGGCCGGCGAGCAGTCCCGCGACGGCGGCAGCGGTGGGGTCGATGCTCACCGGCGCCTGGACGATCGGGGCCGGGCGTCGTAGTTACCCTCAGCGGAGCGGACGGGTCGGCGGTGGGCCAGTCGCCAGCCGAAGGCGCCGGCCGCAGCGACCGCGGCGCCCCTGGCCAGGGCGGGGTGGAAGCCGACCAGACGGGTCCATTGGCTGCGGGGCAGCGCGAACCGGACGACCCCGCCGTCCACGGCTCCGCTCCCGGCCGCCGGTGCGGTGAGGTTGCTCTGGCCGCGGTCGGGCTCGGTGCGCTGCTGGCGGGCGAAGACCTGGCCGCCGACGGCCAGCAGCCGGTCGGTCAGGGCGGGGCTGAGCCGCTGCAGCAGAGCGAGCTGGGCGGCGGCGCCGATGTAGATGTCGCGTCGCGGGTGGTCGGCAGCGAACACGATGGCCTCGGCGACCGCTCGGGGCTGGTACACCGGGGGGATGGGTGCCGGCCGCACGCCCATCCAGGACGCCGCGGAGTCGTAGAACGGGGTGTCGATCGACGCCGGCAGGATCGTGGTGACCCGCACACCGGACTTGGCGTGCCGTTCCTCCAGCCGCAGCCCCTCGTACAGGGCGTTGACCCCGGCCTTGGCGATGCAGTACGGGACCATCAGTGGGACGGCCCGCACCCCCAGCCCGGAGCTGACGCCGATGATCGTGCCGTGTCCCTGCTCGCGCAGGATCGGCAGGACCGCCTTGACCCCGTACACCTGGCCGCGCAGGTCGACGTCCAGGATCCGGTCGATCGCCTCGACCGGCAGCGTGTTGAGCTCCCCGTAGCCGGACACCGCGGCGTTGTTGACCCAGACGTCGATCCGCCCGAAGCGCTCGAGGGCCGCTCGCGCGAGGTGCTGCACCTGCGGCCACACCGCGACGTCGGTAGGCACGACCAGCGCTGTCCCGCCAGCGCGGGTGACCTGTTCGGCGGTGGCCCGCAGCGCCTGCTCGCCGCGGGCTGCCAACACCACCGCCGCGCCCTGCGCGGCGAACAGACGGGCGGTCTCCCGACCGATCCCCGACGACGCCCCGGTGATCACCACGACGCGTTGGCTGGCCGTGCCCACGGCGTGCCTCCTCTGTTCAGCCGGCAAGGGGGTGTGTTGGCGCGGGTGGGACAGTCAGGACCGGCGGGCCGGGTCCAGGGCGCAGTCGAATACGGCGCCGGTGGCCTGGGCCTGCACGTACTTGTCCACCACGTCGATGGCCCAGTCCTTGGCCGTCCATTTGCTCGGCTGGTAGAGCCCGAGCGCGGTGTTGAGTAGGACGTCGCCGGTGTAGACGACCGCGAAGACGGTGTTGACCGCCTTCTGCCCGCGTAGCCCCTGAGCGGCCGCGATGCCGTACGCGGTGCCCCACATCCCGCCCAGCGAGAAGTGCGTGGTGTAGTTCAGCCGCCGACGCCCCGCCGGGGTCTTGGGGTGCACCGGGAGGAGCTTCTCGGCGAAGTCCGCCGGGGCGTAACTGTCCTGGCGCTGGGTGAGCGGCATCTCGATGAGCTTCTGGAACGCGGTCATCACCACGGTCCCGGCCAGCCCGGCGAGCACCCCCCGGCCCAGCACGGTCGCGGTCGACGGTTTGTCGTTCAGCTGCATAATCGTTCCTCCGAGGTCGTTGCGGGTGTGGCGCCTTGGCGCTTGGCCCGGCCGTGGGCGGTCGGGAGGTGCTGTCAGGGCTTGAGGACGACCTTGATGCAGCCGTCCTGCTTCTTCTGGAAGATCTCGTAGCCGTGCGGGGCCTGCTCGAGCGCGAGCGCGTGGGTGGTGAGGTCCTGGGTGCCCAGCGGGTCGTCGTCGCCGGTGAGCGCGGGCATGATGTCGTCGACCCACCGCTTGACGTGCGCCTGGCCCATCCGGATGGTCACGCCCTTGTCGAACAGGTTCATCATCGGGAACGGGTCGGCCTGCCCGCCGTACACCCCGATCAGCGAGATCGTCCCCGCGCGGCGAACCGAGGCGAACGCGGTCCGCATTGCGCCCATCCGGTCCACGCCCATCGTCTCGGCGGCCTTGCGGGCCAGCGGACCGGGCAGCTTGCCGGCTGCTGCGAGCGCGAAGGCCTGAAACGGCGTGCCGTGCGCCTCCATGCCGACGGCGTCCACGACCCCGTCGACCCCGCGGCCGCCGGTCATCTCCACGATCGCGGCGGGGACGTCGTCGACCGTGCGTTCGTCGAGCACCGCGATGCCGTGCCGCCGGGCGAGCTCCAGCCGCTCCGGGACGCTGTCGACCGCGATGACCTGCTCCGCGCCGAGGTACGTGGCGATCCGGGCGCACATCTGCCCGATCGGCCCGAGGCCGATCACCGCGCAGGTGCTGCCGGCCCCGACGTCGGCGTACTTCACCGCCTGCCAGGCAGTGGTGAGCACGTCGGACAGGAACAGGAAGCGTTCGTCGGGGTGCTCGTGCGGCACCTTGACCGGCCCGAAGTGGGCCTGCGGCACCCGCAGCAGCTCCGCCTGCGCGCCAGGCACCGACCCGTACAGGGCGGTGTAGCCGAACAGGCGCGCGCCCTTGCCCTGCTCGGTGACCTGGGTGGTCTCGCACTGCGCGAAGAAACCGCGGGTGCACATCCAGCAGTGCCCGCAGGAGATGTTGAACGGCACGACCACCCGGTCACCGGGCTTGATGTGGCTGACCTCCGACCCGACCTCCTCCACGATGCCCATCGGCTCGTGCCCGATGATGTCGCCTGGCGTGAGGTACATCCCGAGCACGTCGTACAGGTGCAGGTCCGAGCCGCAGATCGCCGTCGAGGTCAGCCGCACGATCGCGTCCGTCGGCTCCTGGATCTGCGGATCCGGGACCGTCTCCACCGACACCTTCTGCGTGCCCTGCCACGTCAGTGCCCTCATGCGACCTCCTCGACCGATCGGAACGGGAGCGGACCGGGGTGCGTCCGCCGCGGCCCAGCTACCGACCACCGCTGCTGACCTACCCCGCCCTCAGCATCTGTACCTCTCGGTACAGTCCCCAGCTGGTGCAGCGGCCCGGGCAGCGTCACGCTGCTGTCTCCCGTAGCCCCACGTTGACCCCCGCCCGAGCGCCGACCCCCTTGCTCGCCGCTCCGTGGGGAGGGGGGGTCGTGTACGGCGTCTCGTGTGAGGCGCCCGCTTCGGGTAGGACCAAGGCCAGCCGAACGCCTCCCACCTCTCGAGCAAGGCCAGCGATGCCGGAACCGATCACCCGCCGGGGGAAAGCCACCAAGGGCCGGATCGTGGAGTTGGCGGCTGCGCTGATGTACGAGCGGGGCGTCAGCGCCACCAGCATCGAGGACATTCTGGTCGCCTCGGGGACAGGCAAGAGCCAGCTCTACCACTACTTCTCCAGCAAGGAGGAGCTCGTCGCCGAGGTGCTCCGGCACCAGCTCCAGCAAGTTATGCAGGAGCAGAGCCTGTTCCAGCTCGACACCTGGGAGGGCATCTCCGCCTGGTTCCAGGCAATGGTCGACATGCAGCAGGACCAGCGGGGCTACCGCGGCTGCCCGCTCGGGTCGATCGTCAGTGAGTTGGTCGACCAAGGTGAGCTGCTCCGCAGCCAGGCCGCGGACGCCTTCACCCGCTGGGAGTCCTCCCTAGGCGACGGATTGCGGGCCATGCAAGCCAGAGGGCTGCTGCGCGACGACGCCGATCCCTACGCCCTCGCAGAGTCGACCATCGCCGTCCTGCAGGGCGGCTACTTCCTCTCCTCCACCAAGCGGGACATACGCCCCATGCGCAACGCCCTCGCCGCCCTAGGCCAGTTGAAGTCCTACGCGCCGTCCTCGAAGGAGTCCCGGTAGAGGCTGCCGTGACGGCACTCGGCGATCGTGCTCGGTGAGCACAGTCCACGCCAAATAGCGCTGGTAAGACAGCGCCATGTGTCGCTGAAGATCACAGGTGACACGCCGAGCAGACGGTGTCCGAAACCCCCGTCCGGTGTGGCCTCCAACGGTAGGGGCGCGGTTCCGACAGCGCTATGTGGCCGGGGCTGCTCCTGCGACGCCAGCAGCGGACGTATCTCCGGCGGCGCGCTCGAGCGCGCGGTAGACCGTAGATCGGCCGACCCCGAACAGCTCGGCCAGGTCGGACGGGGTCTTCTGGCCGGTCTTGTGCAGGTCGACGAGCAGCGCCTCCCGTGCGGGGGTCAGCTTTGGCTTGCGTCCGCGGAGCTTTTTGCCCGCGGCGCGGGCGACAGCGAGACCCTCCCGGGTGCGGGCCTTGATCAAGTCGGGCTCGAACTCGGCGACCATGACCAGCACGTTGAACAGCAGCCGGCCGACGGTGTCGGTGGGGTCGTGCACGGATCCGCCCAGCTGCAGGCGGACGCTGCGGGTGGTCAGCTCCTCGACGATGTCGCGGGCGTCGGGCAGCGACCGGGCAAGGCGGTCGAGCTTGGTGACCACCAGGGTGTCGCCGGCGCGGCAGGCCGCCAGCGCCTCGCGGAGCCCTGGCCGGACCGGGGGGCCGGTCAGGCCGTGGTCGACGTAGATCCGATCGGCGTCGACCCCGAGTGCGGCGAGGCCGTCGCGCTGGGCGGTGAGGTCCTGGTTGGTCGTGGAGACCCTGGCGTAGCCGATCTTGAGTCCGGTCACGCCGAGACTCCGACTCGGCGTGGGCGTGACGGGTGGCTCGGGCGCGACCTCGTCGAGTGTCGACTGCGCCCCAGGGGAACCGGCCGGTGAGCCGCGCTGGCGAAGTCCGGAGCCTGGTGGCTGAGCGGGAGCGCCGACAAGGCCAGGGCCGCCCGTTCGACCGCCTATACGGCCGGGTGTGCGTCGAGCGAGACGAGGCGGCCGCAGGGGCCTCGGGGAGCGGGCAGGAGCAGGGAGCGCGCGCTTGCCGGGCGCCCGCTGGTGACCGCCGGCGGCCGCTTGATTGCGGCGGGTGGGCGGGGAGAGAACCCCGTACGCCGCACGACATGGCACATGTGAACAGTGGGACAGATGCCAGCGCGTCGGTTCATGAGTTCGATGGTTGCGCCGTCCGGGTGGTCGATCCCGACCGGGTGCGGTCGGTGCGGGAGGCGATGCCCGGCGAGCACGACGTCGGGGAGCTGGCCGACGTGTTCGGTCTGCTGTCCGATCCGGGGCGGCTGCGTCTGCTGGTGGCGCTGCTGGAGGGCGAGATGTGCGTGTGCGGCCTGGCCGCCGCGGTCGGTCAGTCAGAGAGCTCGGTGTCGCACGCACTGCGGCTGCTGCGTGCCCACCGGGTCGTGCAGGTTCGCCGCGCCGGTCGGATGGCCTTCTACAAGCTCGCCGACAGCCATGTCCGGATGCTGCTCGACGTCGCGCTGACGCACGTGGGGCACACCACCTCGATCCACCCGGAGCGGCGGTGACCCACGACGGGCGCGTCACGACGCGGGACGTGACCACGCCGACCATCCCACCCGGGACGGGCACGCCGCACATCAGGACCACGACGGCCACGACGACTGGTTCTGTGGGCATTGGGCAACGCCGGGCAGAAGACCGGTACGGGGTCAGGCGGGCAGGAGAGTGAAGCTCGGGATATGTGCGGGACGCACGACGGTGAAGTGCCGGCGGTCGAAGGTCGCCAGGGTGGTCAGGCCCAGACGTTCGGCTAAGGCCACCAGCGAGGCATCGGTGCCGCCTAGGCCGAGGTCGGCGTAGCGCTCGGCCAGCTCAGCCATCCGTGCTGTGTCGGCGACGGTCAACACAGCCAGTTCGAGCTCGCCGGCGGCGATGCTGCGCAGGAACGCCACCTCGGGCGCGGGGCCACCGAATTCATGCAGCAGATAGCAGGTCTCGGCCAGCACCGTCGGCGCGACTAGGAACCGGTCGTCGGTCTCGCGCAGGAGGCGGGCGGCAGCGACGTGGTGGGTGTCGGCGGTGCGGGCGGCTGCGACCAGGACGTTGGTGTCGACCAGGATCACCCTCGGCCGAAGCCGCGCTGCAGGTACTCATTGACGCGCCTGGACACATCTGCCGGACCACTCTGGACCGAGCCGATGAACCCGAATCGGTCCGGCTCGGCAGCCGGTACCGCGCGATCCGGCGACGGTGCGTCCAGCGTCGAGACGATGTGGAGTCGCTGACCGGGGCGCACGCCGTGCCGGCGGAACTCCTCGGCCAGATCAGCCGCGTCCTCCGGGACCGTCAGGTCCCAACCGTCCACCGCACTCATGATCAAGACTGTACCGTCGGGAGAAGCGCTAGGCCTAACGCCCGTGCTCGGCGAACCAGGCCACGACGCCGTCATAGCCGTGACGCTCCACGTATTCGCTCAGGGCCTGGCGCAGCACAGCGCTGGCGCTGAGGTCGACCTCAGCCATCACCGCCCGCTTCTTGAGCGCTGTGAGATGGCCGTCAGCTCGGTCGTCAAGGTGAACTTGGGTCTGACGAAGCCGGCTTCGTCGTCGTAACGGCGTTGCAGCAGAGTCACCCGCTGTCACGGGGGCGCCGACCACCCCCGGCGGAGCCGGCAGGGCTGCCAGTCCCGCCGGTTCCGCCGGTGCGCTAGTCGCGCTCGGCCTGAACCGCACGGAGGGCACCTGGGCGATCAGCTGAAGGCAGCGGCCGAGCTTGGCGGGGCCGCACTTGACGGGCGAGCGACCCCCAGAGACCCTCAGACCCGCCGAGGAGGGCGAGTTCTGTCCTCCCCGCAAGGGCTGTGACCGCCGCACGACGGCCTCGAGCCCCCTCCTCGGCATCACCTCCGCCGAGAACCCGCCTTCTTCAGCAGGCTCCTAGTGTCGCTCGCCGTTAGTTCGCTCGCTAAGTCGTAGTATGGTTCATGCCGCGAACTGGTCGTCCGAAGGCGCCGTTGGAGCTGACCGAGCAGGAGCGTGAGCAGCTCAACCGCTGGGCGCGGCG
>JAABUM010002900.1_pt1 | contig 22041 bp, 29 predicted proteins | sample 5559161 | NCBI WGS metagenome assembly JAABUM01 (sample SAMN10711868, study PRJNA513369) | rock metagenome | isolation source: Antarctica rocks | place: Antarctica: Victoria Land, Siegfried Peak nord
CCGCTCTGCACAAGGCATCACATGGGTAGTCAGCAGGCGGTGACAGTCATCATTCTGTAGACTCCACCTCGGTAAACAGGCCGGGCTGTCGCAGATCCGCCGGATGCCATGAGGCTGCCGATGGCACGATGCACGATGGCACGATGGCACGATGAGTCACTGATGAGTCACTCCAGAAAGATGCAGTCCCATGAAGCCATGAGGCCAGAGCAGGAAGCAGTCTTACAAGCGGCAGAGCGGCAGGCATTCTCCTTGAGTGATTGGAGCACACCAGTATGAAGAATATCACTACCACACTGCAGGGCAAACACAGATTGCGCATGAGACGACACCGTGTCAATAGATGTCTCAGGTTGCAGCACTGGCTTACCGGACAGCAAAGTGTCGAGTAACAACGATCAGTCGTGGTATTTCACCACACGCAAATATATTGACATAAGGCTGCGGCTGCTGCAACAGAGTGGGAGAGTTGCAAAGCCCTAAAAACACTTCACGGCGCGCGCACCATCCGGAACAGACCGATCTGCGCATAGCGGACACCAGGGATTCTAGCCAGTCACACACTTCACGCGACTCAACGTGCTCCAACAAGCCGGCGTGCTGTGCCATGACAGTGCAGCACTGCAAGCCGGAGTGTTCCTCTGCGACGCACAGCGAACTGATGCATGACGAAGTTGACCAGCCTGCACATTCCAGCTCCTGGATGTGAGTCACTGTGAGGCATGACCGCAACTCTCTGCGTGGACATGCAGGCGTTGCTGCTGAGCATACGAATTTCGCCAAGCACAGACTTATCGAGAACTGTACCAGAACGTGAAGAAGCCAGCGGCTGACGGCTGCAGACCCACCACCTGTTGTGATGAAACAAGGAAGGCCGTGTGCGATCAGGACAGGATCACGTCGATGCAATCATGAGGTCGCACTGTAGCATGTGTGGTGAGATATGAAGACGCATGGTGCATGCAGCATGCGCATGTGCCTGGCATCAGGCACAGCCAACACAGCGCACCCAGTAGACCATGCTCGACCACAAGCAGGTCTCGACTATGCCTTGCAGAAAGGAGAGCAGCATCATGGGGAGCGCAGCAGCCCACGCCGGGTAGAACCTGTGGTCCCCTGCGTGGCGCAAACGCAAACGAGAACTCAAACTACTGACAGGCCTTTAGTTTCTCCAGCAGCTCTGCAGCCTTGCGGCTTCGGAAACCAAAGGAGGGCCCGCGAACATGTCGTTACGCATTGCAGGCTATCCGAAAACGCAACCTGCAAGCTGCCTTTGTGTGATGAAACATGAAGAAAAACTGGGAATTGAATGAAAGAGTGCACACAAAGAAACTACAATATGCGCACTCTGCTTGTACAGCAGCGGCAGTTTGTCCACCGTCAACTGCGCCTCCGCCCTGTGCACATTAACATGGAGAAAGGCAGGGTTTGGGGGCTTGGCACTTGAGCTGCGTCATGTCGGGACGTGAGGAGCAGTGTCGGGGCAGCGAACACGGTCCATGCGCCTGGAAACGTGCGCACCAGTTGCAGAAGATCTGGCTGCCGGAGAGAAGGCGATCACCTGCGATCAAAGGACAATACAAACCGAAAATAATGCAGGCATTATGACGACGTTGCACCATCAGTTCCTGGCAGATAACGCAGAGCACGCTGACCTTCAGGTGCCGTGAGACCAGTTTCTGAGCAGATCAACATGAAAATCTCACCCCAAAGTAGAAATTGGCTTCGTCCATGCCGTTGGGGTGGCGGGTGGTGCGGAACTGCAGTGCGCTGCAATGGAGAGATGACATGTCAGCGGATGTGTTTTGGCGTGCCAAGTGTGACCAGCTTGCAAGCAAGCATGTCCTGATGGCTCTTTGTGACGGAACTGCAAGCCTCACCTCACAAGAAAGGCAAAAGCAAACACCTGCAGCGGCATGCATAAGTCCTTCAGTGACCTGCTCGACTCTTTTTGGTGCATGCGACATGTGTGACGTCTGCACAGGCGACGCGCCCACGAGATTTTTTTGTTTTTCTGTGAAATTATACTAGGAGTTTTTCGTACAAAATAGCTGGGATCGCACCTGGAGCAGCCTGCACAGAAAAGGGCGCTGCGGGTCAGGATCCGAAATAAACTTTTGCAGTCGCGCTGGCCAGCAGCTCTGCCAGGCATGAGCCAAAAACAAACACGCGCATGAACACATGGTTCTGCCGCAGCACGTGACTCCTATAGATGAGGTTGACCACAGGTAACGGTGTCAAGTCACTCTGAATCCACTGTAAGATCAATGGAGCGCCTCGCCTGACAATGTACATGGGGACATTGCGCCGGAAGAGAAGGAACACCCGGGCGAGCATCGCCTGCAGCAGCCCGGCAGCCCGCAAGCCGTAAGCCTGTTGGCCCTGAGCAAACAGCAAAAATGCACAATCTTAGTCAGCCCATGGCGCTGTCGTTCACTGGGCTGAGTGAAAGAGAGCGGCCCTAAAAACTTTAAATTCTGAAATTTCATCAAGACCTGCTGCCCGAATTGGCGCTCTGCCTGCGCCGAAATCACGGCAGCGCCAGCGTTGAGCCGCATGCCTTGGTGCCAGGCAGCATTAAAGGCTGCCGCTGCTCATTGTGCCAGTCCGGCAAACGTCTGCCAGGACCTCCTATGCAGAGCAGAGCAGAACCACGTGCCAGAGCGCCCGCTGGGGAGGCGGCGCGGTCGTAGGGCATCTCCAGCTCCGCGGCCGCTCGCTGCCCTCAAGGCGACTTTCGGAACGCCGCAGCAAGCTCGGACGCCGGCGCAGCGCGGCGCTGCAAGCCAGGGTCTGTAACGAAGTTCTGTCCCTGTCCGCCGCAGTAGATTGTGTCCTCCAGGAAGTCGGCGGCAGCCTCGCCCGGCTGCGGGCGCAGCCCCATGCCCGCGAAGAACGGCAGCACCTGCAGTCGTACGGCGAATGACAACGATATGCTCTCGACGTGGTGAACCAGCAGAGCAGGTTGGTAGGACGGCAGCAGCATTCAGCACGTCTTGGTGGAAGGGGGGAGTGGATGACTGTCAACAGCGTCGTGCTTTGGCAGGGTGTGCTTTGCACAGGTGCGCGGTGCGGTCTGTACACGAGTTACGCACATCCTCCCGAGGCCCATGGAAGTCGACTTGGCCTTCTGACAGCAGCAGGACATCGTCGAACAGGTTGTACACCTGATGTCCGCAGGTACACGCACGATATTCAGATGGTGTACGACATGCAACAAAACAGGAAGTCGGCTTGTGCCGTCTGCCTGACGGGACTGCACTCTTGAACGCCATGAAAGGGCAGCATCAGCAAGGTTCTTTGACAGTTTGCACACGTCTTGCAATGCGGCGACCGGCTGCTCACCTCGGGCTGGGGCTGCAGCAGCGCCAGCAGGATGGTCGCGCTGCGGATGTGGCAGAAGTCGGCGAGCGTGCGCACAACCTGCAGCGTGGTGCTGGCGTCCAGGCCGGTGGAAATGCCGTCCTGCGTGGCAAATTGTAATTAGATGGCTATTGCACGGCTGAATCAGTTTCACTGTCCCCTGACGCTTGGTGCTAGTGACTGGTGCTAGTGACTGGTGCTAGTGCAGATGCGAGGCGGAGTTGCAAGCTGCAGCGGCAATCGCCTCCGCCCGCTTGCTGGCGATCAGACCTCCTCGGCGACTGATGCTGCATTTGTGTGTTTGCCTTCACGTAATACATCTGCTGGCATGGGACTCACCATGAACAGGGTGGTCTTTGGCCCCACGATCATCTCCGCTGCGGTGAAGCGCAGCAATAAAACAGCATCAGCTTCATCGGATGGAACATCACAAATTTATCTCCGTGCATGAATTACGGTCACAGCGATACACATCGTGCCAGATAAAGACGACGAGAAGGCACTCGCTGCTGCATGAAGCAGGTGCCAGTGCGCAATAGCAGAAAGTCCCTTCACCAGTCGTGGTCTGCCGCCTCTGGCTGCTGCTGATGCCCAGCATCGCATCACTGCCCACAGGGGTGTCGGCAACCAGCTCCAGTCCCTGCCGCAACACCTCGAGAAATTTGCATTGAAAACGACGAAGGTGGTCCTCAGATGCCAGCAACGGCTGAAACGGAAGAATGCATTCCGAAACCTTAACAACTCAGCTGCGACTTTGGCGGGCCGGTGGCACCACCTCATCAGATGCAGGACTACACTGTGACTGCGGTTGTACAGCGTGATTGTCGCTCAACAATGGCAGGCCTGCCACTGATGCGGAAAGAAATGCGCACCAGCAGGCGCAGGACCAGGTCGGTGACGACTCTGCTGCGGCCGCCCTGCCGCGCCTCTGCCTGTGAGGCAGCGGCAGGAGGAAGCGCATCAACCCCAGCCACCAGGAAGGAAGGAACAGGCGCCCGTCAATAGCTGCTGCCTGTGTCTGAGGTTACAGAGTCTTTGCGGAGTCCACTGAGCAGCGATCAGTAGCACACACTACAGCGCACGTTCATGAAGGCCTCGATCTCGGCGTCGGGCTTGATGCCGGCGGCCGCCTCCCGCCGCCGGAACTCACACAGCTCCGCCGCCTTGTGCCCGGTGCCCTGCACCCGCGCCGCAAAGCCCAGCGTCTCCCGCACCTGCAGGTGTGGGGTTTAGGGTTTGAGCAAGGGCGTTGAGAATGAATAGACCTCATGTCGATGTTCATGCTCGCACGGTCGCTGTCCGCTGCAGAGCGAGTACGCCAACGCAAGGCCGAGGTGCCGAATTTCCCACAGCTCAGCTGCCGGACTCAATGCAGAAAAGAATGCAGAAACCGGCACCTGTTGTGAAGGAAAGAGCGGGGACCCCACCGTGAGTTCTGCAGAGTGCACATCGCACCCGTCGACGTACGAGCTGGTGCGCTGCGTCACAAACTCGTCCAGCCTGCGGACAGCTGAGGACCAAAGTGTTTCGGGGCAGGAACTTGTCTGCTGCCGCAGCTGAATTCTCTGGTCCATTGACTCTGCCAACTGCAGCAACTGGCATCTGTCAGCACATGCTCATTGCGCATGGACGCATGGGAAAGCGGCAACCGAATGGCGCGCTCACGTGTGGCCGTTGTAGGTGACCTCCCCGCTGACATGCAGCGAGTCCGGAAGCGGCTCGCCGCTCAGCGCCCGCAGCAGTGTGGATTTGCCGCTGCCCGGCGGCCCCAGCAACAGCGTGAAACGGCCCTGTAGTCATTGGCCAGATGGTCAGATCGCCAATGATCATGTGTACACTGTCATGCGCGTCCTCTGCGGCGAACGGGCGCAGGCGCCGGCATCAAACATGACTGGGTTGAAGCAGTGCTGTCACACGATGACGCACCGGCTTCAGGAGGCCGCTGACCCCATTGAGGATGGTGCGCGTCTGCGGGCTGCTGAGCTTGACCCAGCGCAGCGGAGCCTGCTCAGCGAAGTGGATAAGTCTCGATCAGGCTATGACATCAATAGGCTATAGTAGCAACGGGTCGTATCCTGGTGCAGACATGGAGGTTGTTGTCACTAGCAAGCGGCAAAGGAGGTTCTGCAGCAGGAGACCCTGGAGCGGACACCTGCAGCAAGCCGCGGAACGAGCTGGGCAGGGAGGGGATGCCGCGGCCGTTGACACGCTGCGTGCAGCTTAGGCCGCGCCACCGCACTTCGACGGTGACGGGGTCGATGCCCACCCTGGAGCAGCCAATATTTGTCCGAGTTTTACTGTCCGTATGCGCGTGTGTGGAGCGCTGGCTCTCGTCAGTTGTTGTGATGCACGGCTGCCCGGCAGTGCATATGGGAGTCATCACAGGCCGGCCCGCCCGCACGCACGTCTCCATGCGCTGCTGCAGGCGCCTGAGGAAGGGCGAGCAGTCGCCGTCGTGGGCCGCCATTGTGTCAGTGTTGTGCCCCTCAGCGCGCCCCTCAGTGTGCTGCCTGCACAGGGGACGATGCGTCAGTCCAGGTCATAGAATGGACTTGTCTTTCACATCCACACAAGACTCAGGAAGCTAGTCAGATTGGCATCACGCAGGCCTGTACTTGTGATGCAAGATCAAGCACCATCGTGCGGGAGTCATAGGATGCCCGCCACTGCCACGTGCCCATTCTGGTTCACTCTGCCGCGCAATGAAGACATCATCTATAACCGCGCCATGGCGCACGCCGCATCAGCAATGTGCTCAGGCCGCATTTTCATCACGCAGGGGAACATCAAATGCATCCCCGTTCAAAGGAATTAAGCGATGCGGACGAACCGGTATGCGACGTTTGAAATCACAGGCTTTGGTGACGCCGCTCCGGAACGATTTCTGCTAAAGCTGTCGTCCGCTGCAAATTGAGACGGCAGTTCTTCACAAACTCGCCTTGCCAGATGGATATTAGATTTGATTACCTATCCACCACGATTCCTGGACAGAAAATGCCAGGACAATCGAGGTGGTCCAGGAGGCTGTACCAAATCCCAACGGCGCAGGGATGAGAGTCAAATACAAGCCTGCAGAGCTTGCACTTCGACAATGAATGTCACGAAGATGATGAGATCCTCTAGACTGCAGTAAAATCACCTTCAAGTCGTCATTTCAGGATCAATCGCCGGTGTGCCATCGAGTGCCATCGAGTGCCGCCTGGTCTTGCACTGTCGTCACACTTTCATCGCATTCGCCTCAAGCTCCAGATGTGGGTTTCAGGTTCGTCACGCCATCGCTGTGCCAGCTGACTTGGCCGCTGTACCTGAGCTGGCTGCCGCTGCGGTCTCCGACTCCTCCGCAGCCTCATCTGCAAGGATCAGCCAAGCGAGCAACAAGATGCCAAGTGCATCACGTTGAACGTGCTGACAGCCGCAGCTGGTTGCACACGACAACAGGCACAGCAGAAGGTGTCGGCAGTCTGAGAAAAAATCACGAGCCGCAGCCCCTCACCCGTTTCAGCAAAGCTTTCCGGGATGTTGAGCGTGGAGCTAGTGGCTCTCGATGCGCACGAGCTGCGGACGTGGTGGCTGTCCTCAGGGCCCTATTGTATGCAGCACGGACGTTAGCAAACGCACAGAGGTAGTGAAACTACAGGTGGATCCTGACATGTACCAGGCCAGAACAGGTTGCAGCTAGCTGTGCTTTCTTGCAGCTAGCTGTGCTTGCTGAATTGCCCCGCGCCAAGCTTGCCCACAGAGGGGCCACTAGGGGATTGCCAGCTCACCAGGATATGGAGGAGCTCCTTGGTGCTGGGACGGTGCTCCATCTTGATGATGGCGGGCACAGCGCCGGCGTCGCGCGCCACCTTCTGGAAGGAGCCCTGGCTTTTCAGCAGCTGGTGCAGGCTGTCGCAGGCCCTGCGGCGGAAATCCAGGATGGTAGAGCGGACAAGGTCTTTCATGCCGGTCAGAGAAGCCTCAGTGAGTCTGGCTGTGCAGTAGACGCTCTTGATTGCGTGTGCATGTGCACTTGCACCAACGACAGGCGGGTGAACACATGTACGGCAGCAAGGAGCAGTGGGCAAGGTGACGACGGCGGCGAACCAGTTTTTGAGCTCCCTGCTTTTGGACTTTGACGCGTCTTCCGGCGAGTCCTGCATGATCTGAACTAGCGGCACGACAGCCGCCTTGGCCTGCGCAGAAGCTTTCGTACTGTAAGCTTCCAGATCATGTCCCTCTCCAGCACCAGCGCTGATCCCAGATGCATGCGCAAGGTACTGACTCATGGAGCAGGCACCTTGTAGCCTCGAGCGCAGCGACCTGCAGATTCCGGTGGTGTGTGCGGCTGCGCAGCAACTCCAGGGCGTCTACGCCGCCCGCCTGCTTGATGTGCTGCAGCTGCTCCGACGACTCCTGCAAGTGCATTCTGTGAACATCTGAGAGCCTGGTGCATGTCGTGTGTGCAATGCATGTGTCCAATGCGCGGCAAGGTCGCGCCGCGGGCACGGCAGAGCATCTCAGCAGGCAGCTTCTTCCGGCACAATGCATGTGCATGCATGCAAGCTCCTGCGATGTCATGCCCGGAAGCCGAGTGAATAGATCGATCGGGCTGCCGCCGGACGACTGCGTACCTTTGCTTTGGCAGCCAGGGAGTGGCAGGCTCTCGTCTGGACGAGTTGCAGGTTGCCGTCCTCCAGCCTCGCGATCATGCCTTCGATGGTAGCTGGCTTTGCGAGGTTGGTCAGGCCCTGCAGAAAGGAGGACACGCCACCGTGGTGCTGCTCCGTGGTCTCCCCCGCCATCGCGTGCTGCGGAGCGTACTGCGTGTCAGCATAGGCTCCGGGTCCTGTGACGCCGGGTGCCGCGGAGCCGCGATCGATCGCCGAACAGTGCGCCTGTCGCTTTAATCAAGGCTGCACTGGCTGCCCTCGACGTGATGCAGTGGCAGCGCCAGCTACTTGTCAGCACCGCGCTGCTCGTGACTGCCGGGTGGCGCAGGCGACAGCATGTCCAGCGGAGAACGCTCCTGACTCAATAGCGGCCTAAGCTATGCTATAACGGGGCAGCGCAGTCAGCGTCTGCAAGTCTGCGCGAGGCTCAGAGCGCGGCGAACGTCCTCCGCATGAAGTGTGAGATGATCTCACTGAGATCCAATCAAATTGCTCGAGTCTTGTGATTCTGCTTGTAGAGTCCGCCTGTTCCGCACTTGATCCCATCGGCATTTGCAAACCTCAACGCTTTCGTTGCGGTGTCGGAGTGGCGCTGCACCCAGCCGCATTCTGCAAGGGGTGCCAACGAACCGCCGGGGCGAATCCGCTGGTGTGGACTGGGCACCTCGGGGCACCTCGGGGCACCTCGGAACGAAGCTGCTGCCCCCAACCCCACCCGCGCACGACAGCTTCTCAGCCCAGGTGCCGGTCAATTGCCATTAAGTCGTTGCACGTGCCTCCTACTTCATCCAGTTATTCAGTGCCCAGAAACGAGAGATTATGGTGACAACATGCATGATCAGGCACGGGGCTATCGCCGCTCCTTGGTCCGGTGTGCCGTGCCTCGCGCCACCCACGACCGGCTGCAGCAAACCGTGCCATGCAGCAGCCCCTACAGGAGGCGGACAGCCAGCAGGCCGCCTCGCAAGGTACGCTGCTCTTGCTATCTGCCGTTCGTCCACAACGACGCTCGTGAACATTGTCTTGCCAAGATAGTCGGGCCGGGGCCCGTCCCACTGCGGCACGGCCCCACCCGAGCGCCATTTCAAAATCTTAGTGGACCTGGCACTGGCGCTTTGCCCCAATGACAAGCAGTCGATTCCAAGGAAAAAACTTGCGCTTCTGGCAGGCAGCGGGCGGTCGATTCCGTGGCTGAACGCGCTGGGCTGTGGCATTCCCGGACTGCCGCACTGGCCGGTGCAGGCGTCCACCTCACAACGCGCCACGAGCAGCATCCTAGGCTGGGGCGCTGACGGCGCGCCTCCGTGGTCCGGGCCGCCGGGCCAGTCCTCCAGACAGCCGGAGCCGCAGCCGTCGCAGCAGCCGGCACCCGCGCAGGGCGGCAGCGACTCGCAGCAGCGCGGCTCGCAAGCGCAGTTGCAACAGCAGGACAGCGGGTCCCGGCGGCAGCGTGCGGGAGGCTCCCAGTCGAAGCATGCAGGCTCCCAGCGGCAGCAGGCCACTTCTCAGCTCCAGCAGCATGCTGCTTCTCAGCAGCGGTCTGCCTCCCAGCAGCGATCGCCAGACCTGCCACCGCCTCGCGGCAGTCGCGGCTCGCAGCACCCGACGGTGTCAGCTGGGACGGCGGCAGCCGCAGCCATGGCGCCTGCAGAACTCACGTGAGGCGCAGGCACTCTGCTTGCTGCTAGACAAGCCTCTGCTCTCGCTATGGCAGTATTGTTGATGCTGCGCCACGCGTTGAGGATTGCATCCTGCATGAAAGCCAGACCCTGGTTTAATGGGCCACAAGGTGCAGTGCGCCTTCGATTTAGCACTGCCGCACGCGATGTGCTGACAGTCGATGACGTGCTTGCCGACCTGCTCCCTGCGTCCACGCAGCCGTAGCGGCGGCGGCGGGGTGACGGCGGCGGGGCCGGCGAGGGGCGATGCGGCAGCCACCAGCAGGGGCGATGTGGCAGCCGCCGGCCGGCCCACACGCAGCACCGGGAGCCGGCCCGTCCGGCCGCTGCCGCTGTCCTTCTCTGGCAGCCTGTCGGCCGGCGGTCGGGTGCGGGAGAGGAAATCCTAGCAAGTTGCCAGCCCGAGAACACCAGAGCCTGGCGGCCCTCGAAAGCCCCCGGGCTCTTGACGGACAGACGCCTGGCGGTGACAATGCTGCCGTGGTGCATGCATCCCGTCATTTGCACCTCGAAGCCGGGTCTGCTGCCCGCATCCACACCTGCACCTCGCCCTGCTTTCCTTGGGTTGTTGTTCCTCTGGGTTTTAGCAGGGCAGCAGACCTGTGACCTCGCTGCTTGCGCGTCTGGGCACCACCCTTTCGTTGACCACGCTGCAGTGACTGCTCGCAGCTGGGCGTGGGGCGCAGCGCGGAGGAGGTGTCGGCGGCGCTGTCGCGCGAGTTCGGCTGCTCGCTGAAACATAGCTGACCATATGTTTCGATGTTTTTCATCTTGTCCACAGCTGGGCGCGGGGCGCAGCGCTGTGGAGGTGTCGGCGGCGGTGTTCCGCGAGTTTGGCTGCTCGCTGGCGTACACAAACCAGGAAGGCTCCGCCACCTCGGACGAGGTCCACCACCCAAAGTGCGCATCTCTTACTGAATCTGACAGAGAACGCGTGTGTGCCATCTCTTTCGTGGCGAATAGGCCACGAGCTCACTCAGGCCTCCTGGCAAGTTCGCTCGAAGATGCAAAGGTCCGTGTGGGATCGTTGCAGCCTTGCAGGCTGAGACCTGTGCAGCACTGACATCTTGCTCTCTTCACAGGCTAATTCCGAGGAAGGGCGCGGGCCCAACGCTGCGGACGCAGGGAGGCAACGAGATTGACGAGTACCTGATGCGCCTGCTGCGTGTCGGCGCTGCAGACGAGGCGGAAGCCCTGCTGTATGCTCAGGTGCGCAGTGAAATGCATAGATGGCACGTTCCCACCTGCGCGACTGGTGGCATTGCAGTCTCAATTGCATCACCCCAGTTTCGCTTCCCACTGCAGAGCGGGTCGGCTCCACAACGTGGCAGCGTATCGCTAAGCTTACCGGTGTATTTACACTCTTGCGCAACAGTCCAAAGCAGCTTCTTGTGGAGGGGCTGGAACATATTCCCAGATATATATATTCAGAAACAACGGGGGTCCATGTTTGCAGGACAAGCGGGAGGCGCTGCAGACGCTGCCGCCGCACCAGGCGGGGGACTATCGGCCCAGCAGCGCCGCCGCCGGGAGCGCCGCCGCCGCCGCGGAAGACGCCGACGGCGCCCAGTCCAGCGGGCCTGCGGCGCTGCAACGGCAGGAGCAGCAGGTGCCGCAGCCGGCGCTGCTGCCGGGCCAGACGTTGCCACCGCCGGCGCAGCCGGGCCGGGCCGCCCCCAGCTTTGTCGGCTCCCAGCACGCCAAGGTCGTCTCCCCCAAGAGCTGCTTGCCGGGCCTCCGTGGCGGCGGCGCCGCCGCCAACGTCGGCGACTCTGCCGCGGCGCGCGCCCAGTGGGCGCTGTCCGCCACGCCCTCACGGGAGGGTGCGGGGCAGCAGCAGGGACTGAGGGTCGGGCAACAGAGCCGCCCCGCTGGCGGCTCCTCCGGCAGCGACCGCCCGGCGATCTGCGAGTGGCGCGGCGAGGCGCGTGCGACAGAGTCCGCTGCCGGGCGCGGCGGCGAGGCGGCGCCGCCGCGGCCGCCGCGCCGCGTCTGGGGCTCCGCGGGCGCCACCAGGCCGCCCCAGGACCAGCGCCCGCAGCACCAGCAGCTGCTGCGGCTGGGGCTGCCTCAGGCCGCCTCGGCACAGCACTTTCCATCCGGCCAGCTGCCGGCGGCGGCGCGCCTGAGCGAGGGCCTCATCGGCTTCCACCCGCTGGCGATCATCAGCTGTGCCAACTCCGACGCCGGCGCGGTCAGCGGCGCCGGCGCCGTCAGCGGGGCTAGTGGTGTTAGTAGCGCAGAGCCCCGGCGCAGCCCCGACGCAGCCATATTGCTGCCAGCGGGCGCTGCCGTTGCGGGCGTTGACGCCGTGGACTCCAACGTCGACCTTGCAGCGCCGGCGCCGCCGCAGCAGCAGTTCGCTCCGTCACTGGCGTCAGCATCAGTAGTGCCCACGGCGCTGCCCGGCGCGGCCGCGGCCGTCGCCGCTGACATCGGTGCGCGGCAGGCGGCCGAGGCAGCCGGGCGGCAGCTGGAGCCGGACGCGGAGGCCACGCAGCGGCTGCTGGGGCAGGGCCAGTATGCAAACGTGCGCGTGACGCTGCAGACGCAGGCGGACGAGTTCCGCCGCCAGCTGGGCGAGCTGCACAGGTGCACATGCTGAGCTGTAACTTTCTAAATCCTGCTGACCCGTGATTTTCCACATTTGTGTCCGACCTAAACTGCACTCAATCAGGCTGGTTTAGCACACGAGCCTCAGCATGCGACCGGCTCGCATACGCTGCACCTCTCACCAAAGACGTTGTCCTTACTCGCATCTTGCTGGCGCTTTGTTGACAGAAGGTGCTAAAGCGTGCCACCTTCCACTGCAGGCTGGCAGCCGCCCAGCAGCAGCTGGAGGCAGGGCCACAGCAGCCGCAGCCGCCGCAGCCAGCGGCGTGGTCGCCGGCGGCCGCGCAAACGGGCCGCACCTCGCCGGCGGCCCCAATGTCGCAGCCCTGGTTTGCGGCGGCGAGCATGGCGGGCTACCCCGGGGCCGGCATGCCGATGATGTCGGCGTTCGACCCCATGGCGGCCTGGTATGTGCAGCACGGCCCCGGCAGCATGGCCGCTGCAGGGTGGGCCGCGCCCGGCGGCTTCCCGATGCTGCCCATGCTGTCGCCCAGCGGCGGCGGCTCCCCTGCCATGCAGCAGCAGGGCATGCAGCAGCCTGGCGCCGTGCAGGGCGCTATGCAGAGTATGCAGCAGCCTGGCGCCATGCAGCCTGGCGCCATGCAGCCTGGCGCCATGCAGCCTGCTGCCATGCAGCAGGGCACCATGCAGTTTGGCAGCCTCGGCGCCGCAGCAGGCCTGGCTGCGCAGCCCATGGGCGCAAGCTCCATGGGCTGGTACGGTGCAGCGGCGCAGCCGTGGGGCCCGCCGATGGGCAGCTCGCCGGCAGTCCACCCGGCCTGGTGCTGCAGGCCGCCAGCGTGTGGTTCCAGCCTATGCCGACGCCGCCGTTCACAGCGGCAGCGCCGGGCGGCGGCATGCACGCCGGCGGCAGCGGCTACCGCGTTGCGCCGGCCGCGTTCGGCGGGCCCGGCATGGGGTCATTGGGCTCCGGCATGCTGCCAGGCTTTCCGCAGGTAATTGCCGGCATGCCGTACCCGGCCATGGTGGAAGGAGGTTTCGGCGGCGGCCAGGGCTATGGCATGCCTGCGGCGGAAGCCGCAATGCCCAGCGGGCCCGCCAGCCAGCCGCCGTGGGCGCAGCCACAGCTGCCATTGCAGCGGCAGCCGCATTCTCAGCCGCAGCCGCAGCCGCAGCCTCAGCCTGGCGGCAACGGGCTGATTGCGGCGCAGGGGCCGCAGGACGCCGGCCATCAGCCGCCAGTGCAGTGGGAAGAGTCTAAGAGGCAGCACAAGAGGCAGAAACGAGAGGGGGAGTCGTCTCCCCGCACGCCTGAGCAACATGCCTGAATGTTCTTCGGTTTCATGGCACCGGTCATGGTTTGATACGCACCAGCCTGCCGGGGTCAGCTGCGACCTTGGTAATGGGGCATCCGCTCAAGTCTGCGCACGAACTATTTGAGAGGCAGAGCATAAGAGGCAACACACGGCGCGCGAACGCCAGCACGCCTAAGGACTACCACGCCTGATGATTCGTGTCGTAAGTATCGTGAAGCACATGGCCCATGGCGCGCCCTCAGCAACTCTTCTGCAATCTGACCAGTGTTTGAGCCAGTTTGATTCTGGCATTGCAGCAGTGAATTTGATGCGTGTATCTTCGTTGTGGAATTGTGAAGAGTTCTCTGTTTCGTTGCTCAAGGGCGAGTGCCCCGCCACCAACCCACCCGCCCATTTCGTCCAATCAATATTCGGCGGTGATGTTCGTCAGTCCAGCTGTATCGCCTGCTGTTTGTGCTGCGCCAAAAGGCAGCAATACGACTTGCTCAGCCTGTCTTCTCAAGGGTGTCTTCTCAAGGGTCATCCTCTTTTGACGCCTTTCTTTGGGGCACCGCGCTTCGAGGGAACTGAGGACGAGCAAACATGAGCGGCAGGTGGGACCATGGCGCCTGCTCAACAACAACTCTTGCAGGTTGAATCTTCCCTGCGATGCAACAGCAATCAGGTCTAACGCTCACGATGTGCTTCATACAGGGGGAAGGGTACCCAGAGAAAGACTGCGATCAGGTGAGCAGCGATGACCATGCAGCCTGCCCTCCTGCCGCTTGTCTGTACTTGGTATACGGACCACCTGAAGAATGAGGATGCAAGTTCGACATGATGTGATCGCCTCAGGCACTTTACCCGCCCAGATCACACGACACTTGATCACGAAGCTGTCTGCACCAGGCGTCAACAAGAAACTGCATCGCCGCAGCAACTTGCGCTGAGTCCATCCCCGGTGCCTGTCTACAAACTTTGTTTGCAACTTGCAGCCGGAGTTCTAAGGCCGGGCTGCAGTTTCCTGTGGGGCGTGTTGCGCGCTACGTGCGCTTCCAGACACGATACACAGAATATTGCCATATTCAAGTGCCGCGCTGCCGCTTCATGCCACTGCATGCATGGTATGCACAATAATGGCCCGTAACTATATGCTAGCTGCAGAGCAGACGGATTTGCCACAGGCACGCAAAGACGGAACACAGTGCAGAGCAGTTGCGCCTTGTATCTGCAGCTGAAGAAGGGGAAGTATGCGTCGCGCATCGGCGCCGGTGCGCTGGTGTGGTCGGTCATGGCCAGTTTTGGGTTATCATCATCATTATCTGTGCGTTGTGACTTGCTACATAAAATCTTTCCCTGCTTTACATGCAGGTGCGCCGGTCTATCTGGCAGCAGTGCTGGAGTACCTCGCCGGTGAGCGCTTCTTGCTTCCTTGAGTTTGTGGGCTGCCGGCCGCCCTGCCATGCCATGGATTGCCTCTCCTGCCGAATTGGCTCAACTTCGATGCGGCCTAGCATTCGCCATGCTGGATACCTCCATGTGCTCGCTCAGATCCCTCAAGCATTGTGACTCGCATGCCGTCCCGCAGCCGAGGTGCTGGAGCTGGCCGGCAATGCCTCGCGCGATAACAAGAAGGCGTGTCATCGTTCCCTGGCATCCCCAGAGGGCTTGAGCGCATTCAATTTGACACGTTCGAGGGAGAGTCTGACGCATTTCAGACAATTCTGCAAGGCTGCCGCGTCTGCATGCACAGCACGGAAACAGCTTGTGATGCGCAGAAGCGCTGACGCAATTTTCTTGGGACATACAGAGTCGCATCAGTCCGCGCCACATCCAGCTGGCCGTGCGCAACGACGAGGAGCTGTCGCAGCTGCTGGGCGAGTGTGTAATTTTCTATTTTTTTTGCCTGCTGTAATTGCTCTGGCCTGCTCTGGCCCAGCGCATTAGGTGCATCTTCTGCATGTTACTTTACAGCCTGCTGTGGCGTCCGCTATTTGAAATCAAAGCGCTCTGCACCTACGCTGCTAGTCTGGTGTCGACGGCAAGACCGAAGACACATGGCAGCATGCTGCACTTTGGCCCCGTTCTTGGTACATACGTACCAAGTTCATGCGCGAAGCATCATTTGCGTGTGCGCAGCGTGACAATCGCCCACGGCGGCGTGCTGCCCAACATCCACTCGGTGCTGCTGCCGAAGAAGACCAAGTCGTCCAAGGGGAAGGGAGACGCCGAGGCGTCAGAGGAGTTCTGATGCAAGCGTGTCATCTGGTGCGAGCGTGGTATTGACGATGGCGCAATGCAGCGGTCGAGGGCGCGCGCCGATCAAGTCATTCATCTAATCCTGGACGTTCGCAGACGCGCGTTGTCTTCTGATCAGGTTTATCCTTCCATGTGTCCGTGTGTTCGGAGATGTAGGACGGAGCAACAGATATAACTGACGAACGCCAGTAAATCCGCAGCCACTCCACATCAGCAAAGTTCCTGACTGATACAGACTGACTGTGCATGAATGCCCCTGATCAAGAAGCTTGAGCCGCAGAGGCAGCTAAGTGGTCCAGATCACATTCTCGCTTACAGCTCAGTACCATCACGCGGCACTAGACCTGGCGCACTCCTAGTCGATGTACCATCTGCGCGTCAGCTGAGAGCCACGCCTGTCAGCAACGGAACTAAAACGACTTACATTCGTCGGATTGTCGCTGTGGTCAGCTGTGTGTCGACGAGGCGATGGTGGCACGCTGCCAGTGCACTTTTTCTGCACCAACCGCGCCTTCCTTCCAGCCTGCAGCCGCTCAGCTTCGATTAGTGCGCTTCGATCGAGTTCTCAAAAACACTACGTAGCTGCTGAAAAGGGCTATGTGCAGGCTATATCCTCCCTGTTGACCCCTTGAGACTGTAAGCTGCACCGCTGAGGCGCATGTGTGGCTCTGACACGACTCAAGGCTGACGAACCCTAGCCTGCATGATCGTGACCGTCTTCATGTCGAAATGAGCAGTTTAGGCCTTCAGCCCGTGCAGATCATGTTTGCAGGCGGCTCGGCCACGGTGTGTCGTGCGGAGGATGGCCGCGCCGGCCACCTGCGCTGCCGGTGTCAGGCCGGACATCAAATTGATCGCGACAGACGTGGACGGCACCCTCCTGAACTCGAAGCAGGAGCTGACGGAGCGGACAGAGAGGTCTGTTCGTGCCGCCGCAGAGCTCGGCATCCCAGTGCGCGCCTGCAGCCAATCCGGTGCCTGTGGCAGGTGCCGCCCTGCATGTATGCTACCTAGTTGCAGGCGACACCAGGCTGCAGCAACTTCAAGGCAGAGAGGCACATGTTGTTTCATGGTTGCTCTCGCGCCAAATGGGCTGCTGATAAACCTTTTGTGGCATATCTGGCAGGTGGTGGTCGCCACAGGCAAGCCGCGCGGCCCGTGGGCAGCCTCCATCCTGCCGCGCATGGGGCAGCCCGTGCCTGGCGTCTTCATGCAGGTGCGCTTCTTCTTTACAGAGGCGTCTCAGACACAACCACACTGCTGTGACACGAATGCAGATTCGCAGGCATCGGTGTGGAGCATGTGTTTGCCGGGAGGCACGACAGACACATGACACAGGTCCCACTACCTGCCGCAGGGTCTGGTGATCACTGACGGGGAGGGGAAGACGCTGTACTCGAGGGACCTGGACCGCGGCATCGCCGTCGAGGGCACCGAGATTGCGCGAAGACTCGGTCCGCATAGTGACCTTATTATGTCATGGCTGCCGCTGCTGCATCTCTACCATGCGCAGCCATGGACGCGTCATTGCGACTGCTGAGATCTGTTCTCTGGCCTCTCTTTTGCAGCCTCTGTTCTGACTTTCTCGCTTCTGTCCTATCTCTCCACAGCCCCTTCTGTTCTCCGGCATCTGTGTCCCAGCTTTCCTGCATTCTCTACCGTGCTGTGACCGCATTGCCATTTTTCGCTGCAGGGCTGACCTTTGCAGCGCACTGCGGCGACCGGGTGCTTTCGGAGGTGATCAACCAGCACACCGACCGCCTCATATTTTATGGCGAGCCGACGCCAGAAATGACAGAGGGCATCGAGAACGTTGTTGGCAGCACGCTGCCGCTTCAAAAGTACATCCTGCTGGAGGAGCCGGACCGGATGCAGGTACGCCTGGCAGATGTGGGGAGCGACTTTTGCAGAGCACATGGGTGTTTTGCCGATGCCGCGCCGGCATGTACAATTTCTCCTGCAATGTGCGACCGTGTCGGCGGGCTGCCGCCAGTGCCTGCGCATCTCTCAAGCACCAACGATCGGGGGTCGTGTGGGTCTTGACGTACTGGTTGTGCCCCGCAGGAGGTGCGGCCGGAGATAGAGGTGCTGTTGGGCGAAAGGGCCTCGATCACGACGGCCCTGCCCGGCATGCTGGAGGTGCTGCGCACCGCCACCCTGCACTGTCACGCTCATGCTTAGCCATGTTTCACCTGGGACCTGCGCCTGCAGAGCCTTGTTGCAATTTGAGATCAGCAGCGTATGCTGCGTGTGTTGCAGAACTCACACAAGCATCACACTTTTGTGCGCCTTGCGGCAGGTGCTGCCCAAGGGCGCTTCCAAGGGCGACGGCCTGCGGCGGCTGCTGGAGATGATGGACATTGACCCGCAGAACGTCATGATGATGGGCGACGGTGAGGAAGGGTGTTGCTGGACATTGAAGAAAGCGCCATGATTACGACCGACCCCTGTCATGTTCAGGCAGCGTTGTGCCTGTCTGATTCGTCTCTGTCTCTGAGAGCTTCTCCTGATGTAATTGCAGGTGAGAACGACGTCGAGGCCTTCCGCATGGTGGGGCTGGCGGTGGCGATGGGCAATGCTGTGGCGGAGGTGTGCCTTGGGGGAAGCGTGTCGGCAAACAATTCATACAACATGCAGTTTAAGATAATGAGCATTCGTGTCTACACACAACGGACCTGATTCTGCAGGCAGACCATCTAAATGATCGCCTCTAAGTCCGCCGTCTTGCTCGGTCCTACCTTGCGCCACTCAAGTTGTGCAGGCGCGGGCGGCGGCGGACAAGGTTGTTGCCACGAACAACGAGGACGGCGTGGCACAAGCCATCGAGCGCTTCGTGCTGGAGCCGATGGGGGCCCTGGCGACATGATGTGATGGCTGAAATGTGAGATTAGGTGATACTGGTGGGGGCTCTGGTGGGTTGAAGCTTGAGCGGTGCTGCAGCGCGGCGCTGTTGAGCGCAGAGCTGATCTCAGCCTGCCGCCTCGTAATAATCCGATAGCTGTAAGCCAAACTTTGCTGTGCGCCAGCCCCTCAAAGCTTCGCAGTATTACTGCATTTTATAAGTATGCTGGCAGGGGTCAGGGATGGTCCTTCCTCGTGACTCCCTGCTTCCCACCGTCACACTCCTCCTAAAAATCATACATGGGTCAGTACATAATTGATTTGCTGCTCGAGAGCAGAATATTGTGGCCAAGATCGTTGCACAAACATCTTGCTGAATATACGCGACCTTCTGCCTGCCTTTGTTGTGCAATTGCCTCGGCTTTCACCATCTGAATGTTCAGGTTGATAGACAGCATATTGCAGTTCCTGGTAACGCCGATGTCGCGCGTTCCGTTTTAGCACCCTCTTAGGGAGACGGCAAAACTTCCTGCCAGCCACGCCGGCGCCGCGCTACCGGTGGTCTCCAAGCTGGCCCAGGTGAGCTGTGTATTCTGCAGTGATCAATCTGGAGGGAAGAGGGAAGAAAGGAAAAAGGGCGGAGCTGTACCGATTTTGCGCTTTTTGCACCAGCTCAAAAAGGCACTCTCGATCCAGGCTCCAGGACTCTTCCCAGCGCGCGCCGCTGTCACCGGTCTCCTTACTGCTTTCATCTTCTATTGCGGGTCGCCTTGTAATCAGCCGTGTTCAAGCAGCTTGGCAGAAGGAACTTGCTCTTCGTGGTCAGCCCAGTGTGTGGCAATACACCATGGTTTATTGCCATATATGTAGGCTCATACGCTCGCGCGCCCAGCGCTGTTCGCGGCTGTTCTATGCGCAAGCCACCGGTCAGACGCTCACCCTGCCCGCGCCATGCTGGCTGCAGGGTCCCAGCGCTGCGTGCTGGACCCCAACACGGTGAAACCACAGACGGGCCGGCAGCCTGCGACGCCTGCGGGCGACGCGCAGGTCGTGCCGCAGCAGCACAAAGATGCTGATGGAGACCCCGTACTTGGCCTGCGGCGGGCATCGAGCGACGGTGACGAGGAGCTGAGTAGCATCCCACAACTCCGACCGTTCTTCGCGAACGGCCTTGCGAACAACGGCGCTTCGGGCCGCGGCCCAGGGCAATCGCTGGACATTTCCTGGGTGACCAGATCGACCGGCGAGGTGTGCAGCTGCCCAATGCCTTGCCAATAGACTAGCGTTTCATCTATCCGCAGTAGCACAAAAGCACCGATCAAAAAGCCAGCTGCTGACTGGACAATCGTTGTGTCTCACGCGCGGCACGAATGTTGTTGATCGCATCTAGCGTTGCGCACAGGACGGCGACAGCATGCGGGAGGCGTCGAGCGTCGGCTCATTCACCAGGGGCCTGGAGCGGATCGCGAACCAGATGCCGGCGCGGAAGCACAGGGCCGACGAGAAGGACGAGTACCTCATGCGGCTGCTGCGGCCGACGGCTGCTTCCGCCGCCTTCCTGCATCCCGCTGACAGCGCCACCGTCACCGCTCGCACAACGAGCTCGGTGGGCGCCGCCGCTGGAATGTCGGTGTCCATCGGCCAGCGGCCCGCGGCCAGCCAGGCGACGCAGCAGGCCAGCCAGGCGACGCAGTTCCAGGTGGCGCAGCTTGCCGACGCGCCGTCGCTGAGCGAGAAGCAGTCTGAGCCCATTGGAGTGGTAGCGCCTGCCGCGCACGGCGCCCTGGCGGCTGCACGGCCGGCCCCGGCTCCGCCATCGACAGCGCAGCAGCAGCTGGCGGCCCTGCAGCAGGCGTCTGCCGCGCAGCAGGGGCGGCAGCAGCAGCAGCAGCAGCAGCAGCAGCAGCTGGCCATCCCGCGGCCGGCCCTAGCGCAGCAGTCCGCCCCGCCGCAGCTTGCCGGCCGGCGGCCCGGCGTTGTCTGCCCTGCCCCGCCCACGGTGGCCGCGATAAAGCAGCGCTTGGGGCCGGCCGCCTTCAAGGCCGTTCGCGATACGTTGCTGGCGCAGCAGGGCCAGTTCAACGCACAGATCTACATGCTGCACGCGCTCGCGCAGCGGCAGCAGCAGTTGGTGGGCGCGTGCGAGGAGCCGGAGCTGTTCCAGATGGCGCTGGCTCGGGAGATGGCGCGGTCGCCGGCGTCGGGACATGCCGCTGCCCCGGCAGAGGCGGCTGCAACGGCGCCAGTGGCGCCGCAGCGGCTGCCGCTGCAGCTGCAGGGTGCTGCGACAGCCGCGTCGGCGGTCGGCAAGCCGCCCTCGCCGCTGCCGCAGCAGCAACAGGTGCAGTCCCTGCAGCAGCCGCCACCGCAGCAGGCGCAGCGGCCGCCCAGCCTGCAGGAGCAGCTGCAGGCGCAGCAGCAGTCGCAGCACAGGGCGGCGCAGGAGGCGCAGCAGCAGCAGCAGCAGCAGCAGCAGCAGCAGCAGCAGCAGCAGCAGCAGCAGCAGCAGATGTTCCTGATGCAGCAGCAGGCCTTCGTGATGCAGCAGCAGGCGGCGGTGCATGCAGCGGCGCAGGGCATGGCGTCTTACGCTCCCTCGGCGGCGTTCGACCCGATGTCCACGTGGTACACGCAACTTGGCCGCGGCGCCATGCCGCCGCCGGGCTACGCTGCCCCGGGGCTGCAAGCGTTTGGTGTGCAGCCTGGCTTTGCCGGCCAGCCGCAGCAGTTCTATGCCGCCCCGCTTGGCGCGCTTCCGACGCAGCCGCCGCCGCTGGCGCCGCAGCAGCAGGCTTGCCTGCAGCAGCAGCTAATGAGCTACGGCAGCCTGCCGCCGGCGCCATCGCTGCTGCCGGCGCCGGCGTTGCAGTTCATGCCGCCGCTGCAGCCTGTGCCGCCGCTGCAGGCGCAGAACGAGGACTCGCAGCAGCACCTTTCGGTGCTCTACTCCGGCCCGGTGTACGTGCCATTCATGGGCGGCTGCGCCAGCGGCCAGCAGCCGCAGCCGAGTGGGCTGCCCGACCACCAGCAGCCTCAGCCGAGCGGCATCCCGCAGCAGCAGCTGCAGCAGGCCGCGGCAGCCAGCGCCGTCGCCAGCGAGCCCGTCAAGTGGTGGCGCGATCCGCAGGCGACGTTCGGGCCCGCCGCCGCGCCGCCGGGCATTGACTCCCCCAACGCCTTCTACGGCAGCCAGACCGCTGCCTCTAGTCGGCCCTCGGCGGCGGCGATATCGCCCGCCCCGCACGCGTGGCCGGCAGCGTCTACGCAGCTCAAACCCGTGCCTTCTGCTGGCAGGTGGGTCACGCTGATCCATGACCTCCGCTGCTAGAAGTTCTCCCCCACTCGTGTGTGCATGCCGCTGCACTGGTGCATGTTGTT
>JAABUM010002901.1_pt1 | contig 22035 bp, 36 predicted proteins | sample 5559161 | NCBI WGS metagenome assembly JAABUM01 (sample SAMN10711868, study PRJNA513369) | rock metagenome | isolation source: Antarctica rocks | place: Antarctica: Victoria Land, Siegfried Peak nord
TATGCTGCGTGTGGCTGCATGGCAACATGGCGAATCTGGGAAGGGAGGGCGGGACTGCACGGCGACCACGCGTCTGTCGCACAACCCGCCGTCCTGCTGACATATGCAGCTGCCACGTGTGCCTGTACACCCGCGAATGTGCTGTATCTGGTGCAGCGCTGCCGCTGCATGAACTGTTCTCACATGGTTGCAAACCCTACTGCTCACTATGCCCGCTGCAGGCGCCGGCGGCTGCCCAAGCTGGTGAGCCTGCAGAGCGAGATTGGAGACGACCCCTGGGCCGCCATTGGAGACGACTGAGCACCGACGAGAAAACGAGTGGACTGAAGTACAGAGGCCTGCGCCTTTCAGATCAGTTGCTCGGCTGCCCTGCTGCTGCATTCGTGCTCAAGCCAGGCAGCAGTGTGCAGCGTAGGACGGCTCACTCTGGGACATTACACGTGACAGCGCGCCACCTGCAGATATATCTGAACAATTCAACAGTTTCAATGCTGTACAGCATGCTTATTATTCTCCGCCATGGCACATTCTTTGCAATAGCTGAACCCGTCGATCCAGCAATCAAAGGCTCCACCTGCCCTACTAGGGCAGGCTATCACTCGTGATGTGTAGTGTGGCCAGGGCAGTGCATAAGCTTTCGCCATCGCTAGGTACTTGAAAACAACACATGTCCTGAAACCAAAAGTGATGCACGCGCTGTATCCTGCACGCACATGCTCACGATATGCGATGAAACAACTACTGGTCGGCAAGCAGCCAAACTCATGAGCTGCGACCTCTTTCGCCGAACCTGAATCTGTATCCACTTTTGAATACCTTGCGCCATCATCGGTGCGTGTCTGCTGCATGGCATGGCATGGCCGCACCAGGCGGTAGGATTTGCTGCACATATCGTCGTGGTGTTTTACCACAGCTTGATGTCACCACAGCGTGCCGGCGCTCCGGAACGCCACGCAATCTGCAGATCCATGAATGTTTTTCAGCGGCTGTTGCCCTTGGTGCTGCTCACATTGCGCCGGCGCCGCCCATGCTGTTGGTGCATTTGTTCGCTGCTTCCATCACTGAGAGCATGATGCGCTGGGTGTGTCTGTCGGCGCTGCTGCCGGCAATACCAGCGTGCAGCGGCAACTGCCGCTGATAACGCTCTTGCTGGCGCCGCCTGCAGTGCTGCTGCCGGAGGCTGCCGTCTCATGCCTCGTCTTTGCCACCTGCAGATGCACATGTCAAGTGCACTCTTGTCTAACCGTTGTACCGCAGGCACGGTAGTGTGCAATGGTAGAAATGATCTGGCACATGTGTACCCTCATTCTGTTGCACGACACACCTCTGGTCGCCTTGAAGTTTGCTGCTGTCATGAGGTCATGCGGACCGCCGCCAACGCCAGCATTGCCAGAAGCAGCAACGCGGCGACCGCAAGGATGCACCGCGTCGTCTCGTCTAGCATTTCTGCTAGGATGCCCTTGAGGTCTTCGAGCGCAAAGGAAACCTCCTCGTTTCGTCCCCTGCAGGTGGGAATGTGCGCATGGCGTTTCCATCCGCTCATGCAGGCTGCTCTGGCTGCATCATCTCTGTTTTGCTGGTCGTCTGCAGCCGAGGCTGTCATATGGAAAGAGCCTGGTAGGCTCGCGCTGTTTGCTTGGGCGCATGCTTGGCCATACTGCTGGGCAACACCAAGGGTACATGTGCTGACGAATGGACGCGAAGACATCCGTCCCATTGTGACAAATGTATTGGGTAGGACGTGTGAACGCACCTTTGGGATGCCGCGGATATTTCGGCGGAGGCACTCTTGGCGGGCTGCTGTAGTGTCGTCATGCTGTTTCGCGTCCTTTCAGCCAAAACTCAAGCCCGTAACTACCAAAGCAAAGGGGAATTCGCTTTTGACCGCAAGTGGCTGTATAGTAGGTCTTATGTGCCAACCTCCAACAGCAAACTTGGCCTGAATTCGCGCATGAGCTGGCAGCCTGCTTGTCGTGTTTGGGGCAGAGCACCCTCTGCCCCTTCCCGTCTTCTTTGAACAGGGGCGGGCACGACAGCATATGGCGCGGCAGCAGGAGATACCAAGTCTGATTCGGGAACGCTGTAATGTAGTGAGCCCCCAGGAGGGTGTAGGAAGTGCGCGAGAAATGTGGGGCGTGGAGGCCAGGGAGGGGGAGCACTTGGCTGCAACCGGGTAACCCTAGCCTGTTCGGCGCTGTTCAACTGCCGTATCAAAGCTTTCAAAAGCCACCATCTTGTCGCCACAGCAAGCGAACGCCGTTTTGCGCGGCACTTCACCATCTCTGTCACTGGGAAGGGTCGCAAGGTTACGGCACGTGCGCGCATGATCGCCACTCCCGATCTGCAAACGACTCGGCGCACTCCGCCGCACTCTGTGGCGCTTCACTCTGGCCTCTTGAAGTGACTCCGACATGGCACGGAACGCCCGTGCACCGTGAGGCGAGATCGACAAACTGCGGACTCAGCGCCCGCCCAGCGGACAACGGCAACCTCTATGAAAGCCGACGCGCGTCGCCGATTTTCGGCGCTTCGGAGGAACCACAGGCGACGCGGTACGCTTTCGCACAAAGTGTCGCATATACGGGGACCGCGCTTGAACTATAGGCTTAAGTACTGGCTAAGTACTGGGAGATTCTCGGTTCGACCTTTTTTCGTGCGCAATGAAGTGTCCTGGGGGCAACTACACTGGACTTAGAATCTTCTAGCGGCAGCGCACATGTCCCTTTCTGCGTGTCTGAGCATGTAAGAGCCGAGTTCTCCGAGTTCTGCCAGATTGTCCTGTTGACGCCAGGTCGGCCGCCATGCCTGTCGCAGAGGACCACCGCCATCATAGAACTGCACTAGATTGAGGAAGCGCCTCTACTGTGGCAGTGTGCAGATGCATGCGGCTAACTCTATTTGCATTATGGCTTACCTGACTCGTCAGGGATCTGTGCAACAATGGTTGTCCGGTAGAATACGTGGCAGCACTCGCTGCGCTACCCAAAGCCAAATCAAGAATTGACAGTGAACCTCCGCATGATCTGTCCGTCCTGTTGATACACCTGCACATGGCCAGAACCGAGTCCCCGCAAAGCCTCCCCAATGCCAAGACAGCCTATACATGGACTCTCTATAGTTGGAGGCCATCTCACGACATGCCACTCACCTGCGTCAGGATACCAATGCAGAGTGCCACTGACCCGCCGCCGTCTCGCAACACCGCCTGCATGCCATTCGATGCCCGATCATGCAGATTTCACGACAGATATAAGGCCAAGAGCTTGCCAAGGGCAGAGCTGTTCAGCGCCGCCTTCTGTTGATTGGGCTTTTGATAGGAGGAACTCACCGACAGCAGCCCCAGGTTCTGGACCTCATGCGGCTGCAGGCCAGCGACATCAATCCCAGGCGCCTGGATTTGCACACGATGCGATTGTTCAGCTGCGCGGTGCTGCCGAGCGAGCGTTGATCAGCCTGACATGACAGGTGGTACAGATGCAGCAGGTCTGCGGAGCAGAGGCCCCAAGAGGCACGCCTAACATGCAGTTCTGCCAGTGTGCATCGTCACCTCAAAAGTAAAGCTGGACGGCCCAGGCGGCAGGTCCTGCGGCTGAGTTTTGCCGAGCTGCACGATGTGCTTCAGCGCCGCCATGTCCACCACGAAATCGACCTGCAGGAACAACAGCCGTGAATTTGAAAGACAGCCCAGATCACGCTGAGATGAATGGGCAAGCAGGTGCGCTCTGCCAGGGGTGTTTAAAGGACCTTTAGATACCCCTAGCTCCGCAACGAGCATTGGACGGACACCTTGTGATGAGACCGATGTGCAGGTCATCTGACCTGCCACGTGGCGTCAGGCAGAGCTTCTGCGAGGCTGAATCCTGCGGAGAGGGTGAACGGCTCGCCGAGCAGGCCCTCTGCCGGCTCGATGCTGCAGCTTGCGGCGGCCGCTGCCGCCGTCATCTGCCGGGGATTGTATCTGCCTGTAAGCCCTGTTAGCGTTTCAAAAATATGTCCAATTCCAACAGTAGCTGATAGAGGGTCTTGCGAAATGTCAGCAGCAACGTGCCAGGATCTGCGCTGGCGATGCGCCTCCGATGGCGCAGTGGAATGGCAGTGAGGTTGCGGCACACCTCTGGACAAGCCGAGCTGTCGCAGTGTATTACATGGATTGTCTCTAAATCAATCGCAAGGTGCAAGTGGTGAAGTGTCACCAAATCAAACCCTCAGACCTGCAGCCTCATTCCTGCTGGGACTCGGGGTGAGCTGCACTGCGCTTTAGGCTCCCCATGTTGGTTCCGGATTTTGTCTCCAGAGATTTCGCAGCTCATTCTACTGTTTGGTGTGCGATTCACTGACCTAAGTCGCTTCAAGGACACATTCCGCGCCTGTGATTACGCTTGCCGCCAGTCTGCAGCCCTCCTGACGCAAACAAAATGGCGCTCCTCAGCACGGCATCCCGGTCCAGCATCTGCACGTCAGCGGCGGCACAGCGGACGTCATCACCAGCTTGCTGCCATGCGCGCATTCAGTCCTGCCCACACACGACGCCAATCTTCCTGACAGGTACGTTCGTTGGGATTGCTGTGCTGGCAGCGAGTGCTTGGCCGCCAGGCATTTTGGCGATCCACATACTTGTGCAATCCAGGGGCAAGCCCTGGCAATTGCAATGTCATCTGTAATGAGATGGGTTGACGAACGCGACGCAATTTGAGCAAAAATTATGGCATTGCGCCGCTGGCGCCCCGGCACACAGAACCAGAAAACCTTGCCTGCAGTGCGGCAAGCACAGCCACAGTGGCTGAGACGGAGCACCAGACTCTGCACGCGGGCGGTGCTGACAGCAGAGGCCCAGTCTCTGGATGTCACGAAGGTGCGAACGCTGTGTCGATGCGCGCAACTAAATTCCTGCCGTTATTTACGGGCATAGTGTCGTCAAGGTTTATTGTCCAACACGGAATCTCGGTACATTGCACTGTGCACGGTGCCATTTTGCGCTGCATGGTGAGATTGCAAGACAGCTTATCTTGAGCCTCCTAACCCCCATTGTATTTCGCAGATGGCGCCGCTGGGTGACCGGCTGCTGGTGCAGCCTGAGGAGGAGTCCGCGGTGAGCCTGCAGCTCAGGATGGCTGCACATTCGTCGTTGCACAGCTTCACCCGAATCATGCAACATGCATGAGTGCACAGGCACCTGCAATGCTGCACCTCTGTCGACCGCACCACATATGCTGTCCACAAAGGTGCCCTTTGAGGCTTGCACCTCCACACTGCCCTGACGCCAAGTGCTGTTTTGTTCATGCAGACGACATCGGGCGGGCTCATCATGTCCACCAGCGGCACGAAGCAGATCCACGACGCGCTCATTGGCACAGTGATCGCGGTTGGCGAGGATGTCGAGGTATGCAGAATAACTCTTCATTCCTATAAGCGACATTGGTGCCTCCACCCTTGACGCCAGGGACGGTCAAGCAATAGGGAGCAGATTCACTGCCAGAGCCCTGATGTCCGTGCAGTGGGTCTTTATATCGAGAGTGCTGCAGCAGCCTGGATGCGGTGGTTTGACTCCTTGCTGAGTTTAATGCCTCAAACCCTCATGTGGCAGCCTGCCCGCGCCGCAGATCACGGTGGCGAAGGGCGACACGGTGCTGTTCTCGAAGCAAGGCTCGTCGGACGTGCCGGTGCCGGACGGCGAGGTGTGCTTCGTGCAGCAGCGCAGCATCCTCGCCAAGCTCAGCTGAAGCTGCTCGTAGCTGTGCGGCGGCGCGGGATCAGCTGAGGCGAGCGCAGCAGCGCAGAGCATCCTGTCAAGCTCAGCTGAGGCCTGCGGCATGGCGTGAACGGGCAGCAGCGCTGCGTCCGCGGCATGGACAGGGCCGGCAGGCGGCAGCATGCGTGCAAAGATCAGGAGGGGCTGCGGAAGTGCAGCCCCTCGATCGCCAGCTGGACGCTGCGGTTGACAGTGGCATACGGGCTGCGGGCTGCGGCCCAGCACAGCCAAGCCGCTCCAGCGTGATTGATGCGGATAGCCAGCTGGGCAACTATGCAGGCAGCTTCTGATGCGGCCTGGGGCTGTTGCGAGCTGCAGCGGCATCGGACGAGGAGCCACAGGCGTCGCAGCTTCCGTGCCGCTGTGCTGGCCAGTCCAGTCTCCAGTCATAAATATGTGGAGCCAGATCACCAGAACGAATGCGTACAATGACGTGGTGTCTGCTCTAGCCTAACGCCAGCGCAGTGACGTGTCTATGCTCTGTTTGGTTCTCGATTGTTGTACCAGCTACAGACATACCCGGTGCTGAGTGTGCACGAAAGGAGGAGGTAACTTCAACTTGTAATATTTGCAGCCAAGGTGGAATGCACGTCAGAACCCAAATACCTACCTAGCTCAACAAGATCCTCACACAGCCGACTGCGCTTGCAAGGAATGTTCCACGAATTTCTGCACAGCATCATTTCATAGTTGCAACCTTGATCATATCAACGTCAACCAAATACACAAAAGGATGTTCCACCTCATGGGATAACTGATCGGTCGATTCAGCTGCAATCTTGATCGCCTTGCACAGCAGAAATTGTTTAGACTGCAGCGCAAGCGCCCTACCAGCCGCTAATGAAATGTTGCCGCATTACCAGTACTCTCGGCCTCCGCACCCTCGCATCGTGGTCCATCATGGCGCTGCATCGGTGCAGGCTCCTGGTGCTGCTCTGCTTGGGTTTCTGGGTTCCTTCAGGTCGTATTTCTGCATGACGCGCTCCGCTTTCCACGTGGAACATGTGGTCTGGCTACCTCTCATGGACGCCAACGAATCAGTCCCTCGCAGCCACAATCTCTGTGTCGGCATCCAGGAAGACGAGGTGGAACATGCGCCTGTCGTAGGTGTTCTCCGGCGTCGCGGAGTGGAGCAGGCGCCGGTTGGCCCACAGCGCAACGTCGTGCGGCTGCCACTTGAGCGCCAACACCTCCGAGTCGGCGGTGGCCGCCTGCGGCGACAACATCCACACCCAAGCTCAGAACGTTCGAAGCGAACCGTCCTGTTGAGGGGCGCGCCCGTATTGCCAGTAGAGGGTAAAGATACGGAGCGCCGCTGCGCAGATCCACACAAGCCTTTTGTTTTGACATGACACTTTCGATCACGCTTGATACCCTGTCACGCGATAAACTGTCGTCATGCTTTCGTGACACTAATGCCAGCAGGTATGCGTGCCTTCAACAGGCGCTCGAGCAGGTCTAGGCTGTCGGCGCGGCTCATTTCTTGCGCGGGATCCGCAGCCGAGCGGAAGTTGACCACCCGCTGCACGCTGGCCAGCAGCGAGCGCCGCCCGGTGGCGGGGTCGCGGATGACCAGCGGCACCGGCGGCACCTCTTTCCACATCTGGTTCTCCTTGGCCACCTCGATGCTGCACACAGGAGAAGGAGAGCGCTCGGTCAGCTGTGCACTTGCTGAGTCAGAGGCCGCAACCAGGGCGCTTGCTCGAGAGGTCTGAGCACTTTCACGCAGCCTGTACCGGATTTCGGATCAAAGCTAGCTGCACAGTGTCGGGAGCAGGAGGCAATTCCAGGCAGTTCTCACGCACGCTGCAAAGATGTCATCGAGACGTCGAGTGCCGTCAGTGGTCAGGTTCAGGGCGCTGGTGTCGAGGTCGCTGCCTGGCGCGTTGACGGTCTCGAGGTCCAGCACAAGCTGCTTTGTTTCGTCGTCCAGCTTTTCGAAAGCAAGCGTCGCCGACGCAAACAGCGTCTCGCCGCCCGTCTGCGGCGCCAAAAAAATCATGTGCATCGAGCTCACCTGTGGCGCCAACAGAGAACACGATCAAGTCATGTAGCTCACACGATGGCAGCTGCCGCTGCTACAGTAGTTGTGCTCCTCTCCGGGGACTTGAGCATGCAATGATCCGCTCGAGAGTTACTCAGAATGCATGTGCCCTTCGGCATCAGCGTGCAGATGCAGTGCCACACAGCAGAACAAAGCAATAAAGTGAAATAATGGATGGTACGGGCTTGCTGAAGAGAGGAGCTCTAAGATGGCGACTTGAGATCCGGTAACAACGTTGCACCTCGGGCGGCTTGCTGCTGTGCGAGAGGTCCATGTGCCACAGCCGACTGCGGCGGAACACGCCGCGCTGGAATTTCAGTGTTTGCAGGTCCTCCTTGGGCACCCCGTAGTGATCGTCCAGATCAATGCCGCCGCCCCGGATGGCCAGCTGCACCAAGACGCCGCAAGCATTCAGAGCTCTGGGGACCCTCGTTCGGCATGATGCGCAGAAAGAAGACGGTCCATCCTCATTGCAGAGTTAGCAGATCAGCAGCTCAAGCTCCTTCAATCATGTGATTCTCCTTCTCGTGCGGAGCTGCTCCCGCCGTTGGAAGAGCTCACCAGCGGGTGGCTGGGGATGCGGGGCTCGAAGAAGCTCGCGACGAAGTTCTCCTCCTCGATGGCCTTGGCGTCGTGCGGGAAATAGAGCAGCAGCCGCTGCTCGTCCCCTGGCGTGAGCTCCTGGCCGCGGAAGAGCAGCAGGTCATGCTGCCGCCAGGCGTCCAGCAGCAGCGCCTGCTGCGCCCTGCTCAGCGGCTGCGTGAGGTCCAGGCCCTTTACCTGCACGCCGAAGTTCTCGTGCAGCGGCACCAATTCCACACCCAGCTGTTTGGCGCGCTGCTGCAGGTCTGACGCTGCTGGCGGAGCAGTGGCGGTCATGCTGGCTGATGCTGCTGAGCGGCAGCGTTGGCACCTGTGGCTGACGCGGTGTTTCGGCTGGCTGAATGAGCGCTGCAGCCGCCTCCGCCCGCCGTACACCTGCGGCGGACGGTGTCCAAGGTGTGCTGGTACGCCAGGGCTTGAAGTGGCGAACACGCTCCAGAAGATGCATGGTGTGAGACAAAAAGCGATAGTGATTGAAATATCGAAGAACCTGGATGCGCTCTCAGCCGCTTGGAAGCTCCGAGCAGCGAGCGCACCTGCTGGTGAAGGAACTGCCTCGACGCGGAGCCTCGCTGCTCAGGCCTCCGTGGCAGCGAGATACGCAGCGGGTTGTGTGTGTTTACTGAAATAGGATCCCTCATCGTGCGAGTAATTTGCACCGTCGAACTTTGCGGCAGTTGCACCCCGGCAGCTTGGGTCATCAATTGCATCAGCATCACGAGGTCAGCATGCTGTGGGCAGTTGGCCAGAAGCGACAACTCCGGAACTCCTGGTCGTTTATGATCGATGGACCATTTCAAATGCTTATGACAAGGAAGGTCGAGCGCTGGCTGTGAATGTTGTGAATATTGTCTGGCTGCAATGACTGTCGAGTGCAGGACTGATTACACTGAGACTGCCCGTACCTGTCCTTTCAATTTGACGCTGCTGCTGAGCGGAAACTGTTAGTATGCATTTTGAACATTCCAGTTTGGATAACACAATTTGTACATTCTCGCAACTTCAGGCAGATGACAGCAGATGAACCGATGCAGGTACTGGCACAGGTCGCCTGGTGGCACACCTCGGATACTGCAACTCCGGTGTCCGGACACATTCTGCGCGCGACCAAATTCTCGCCAGTCAATAGAAATATATAATGTATGTCACAAATCGATTCGGGCTAATTGCGTTTACACATTGAACCATTTGATTTTCAGATACACATTGACTCGTGCTTCATCATGATGCTGGCAGTCTTTTGCCGCCTCAACTCCTCTCTTGGGTCGCACTCCATCGTGACACGCTCCGCACTCGAGCACTTTGGCGTGCTAGCCATTTCCTCCGCAACAGGATGGTCTATCGGCATGCATGCCCAGCCATGTAGGTGCTGCTGTACGTCACTCCCGTGCCGCCACGACTGGCGCATCAGGGTCGGCGTCGAGGAAGACCAGGTGGAACATGCGGCTGTCATCGTTGTAAGCAGCTTCCGCCGTCCCCGAGTGGAAGATGCGCCGGTTGGCCCACAGCGCAAAGTCGTGCGGCTGCCACTTGAGCGCCAACACCTCCGAGTCGGCGGTGGCAGCCTGCCAGCACATGTTCGACATGCGGATCACTAGAACGCAGAACTGTAGAAAACCCTTCATTGAACGCGCCCGCCGGGGGAAGGGGAGAGATGTGAAGCTCTGGTAGCAGTGGTGGGTGGAGTCAGACGCCAGTCTTTGCATCACGTTCACAGCTTCACATCTCCACAGCTTCGTGCCAGGATTTCCGGGACTCTTGTCTCACCTTCACCAGGCGCTCTAGCAGGTCCACGCTGTCGGCGCGGCTCATCTCCTTGAAGGATTGGCAGCGGAGCGGAAGTTGAGCATCCGCTGCACGCTGGCCAGCAGCGAGCGCCGCCCGGTGGCGGGGTCGCGGATGACCAGCGGCACCGGCGGCACCTCTTTGAACATCCCTTTCTCGTCGGCCAGCTCGATGCTGCAAACAGGAGAAGTGAACTTTTTCAACGGTTCCGTATTTTCCATCCGCTGTGCCAGAGGACAAACCTGACACGTTCAACGGCCGTTGTCTCGCAAATTTGAAGCAGTGTCACAGCAGCCAGCAGCGCAGGATCCTGATTGGCTGTCCGACATCACTAGCGATCCCGCAACACTTGTCATCTGGTAGGCACCTTGCCGTTCACACCACGCTCGCTTCCGTCTCGAGACACACAGTTGCGTCTCAGTTTTGAGGGCGGCGCCTCCAGGCGCACCTGACGAAGATATCGTCCTCGCGGCGGGTGCCGTCGACGGTCAATCGCAGGGTGTCCATGATGTCGCTGCCCGGCGCATTGATAGTCTGCAGGTCCAGCGCCAGCCGCTTGGTGTCGTCGTCCAGCTTTTCGAAGGCCGTCGCCGACGACGCGAACAGCGTCTCGCCGCCGGTCTCCGGAGCGAGCACCATGTACATCGAACTCACCTGCAAAGCCAAAAATCACAACTGGGTCCTCGAAATTAGTTCCAGAGTCGGCCTGCATCCGAAAACAGTGCGCTCATCAGGAGCTTCCGCATCTGCAAGGCAGCTGGTGGTGCCCTATGGTTGGACTTTGCAGGTTTCGATGATGAATGGCACCCCGAAGACGAGGCAACTACTGTATCATGATCAGGCCTGGTAGTCGAGTCAAACAAGATTCAGACAGTTCACCCCGCCCTCCAAGCGACAACAGACTCTACCTCGGGTGGCGCGCAAGCATGGGAGATATCCATGTGCCACAGGCGGCTGACGCGGTTGGGGCCCTTTTGGAACTTCAGTGTCTGCAGCTCCTCCTTGGTCACCCCGTAGTGGGTGTCCAGAGGAATGTTGCCGCCCCGAATCGCCATCTGCACCGGCACGATGACGGCATGGATCAGCGTCTAGACAGAACGGCTCATCCACGGCACTGCTGACAAAATTCAGAGTTACACACGCCGTCGTCACAGGCTCATCTCAACAATAACTCACTGAGTCATGTTCCCGATCGTGCTACATGCTCACGACTGGACCAGGGGCGCGACGCAAAGATGCTCACCAGCGGGTGGCTGGGAATGCGGATATTGAAGAAGCTGTTGCAGAACCTCTCCTCCTTGATGGCCTCGGAGTCGTGGGGGAACAGAAGCAGCAGCCGCTGCTCGTCCGCCGGCGTGAGCTGTTGGCCGCAGAACAGCAGCAGGTCATGCTGTCGCCAGGCGTCCAGCAGCAGTGACTGCTGTGCCTCGGTCAGCGGCTGTGAGAGGTCCAGGCCCTTGACCTGCACGCCGAAGTTCTCGTGCAGCGGCACGAGCTCTATGCCCAGCTGCTCAGCCCGCTGCTGCAAGTTTAATGCCGGCGGCGGCGGAGCAGTGGCGGCCATGCTGGCAGATGCAGCGGTGACGCCTGTGGATGACGCAACGTTCTGACGAATGTGTGAGCGTCGCAGCCGGCTGCCTCGTTTGCTGTGCACCTGCGGCGTACGGTGTTGCCCAATGTGTTGCTGGTACACGAGGGCGCGGGAAAGGCGAACAGGCGCTCTGCTGTGTGCTGCGCAGAACATGAAGCAACTCGCTTGAAATACAAAATGTGTCTGCCAAACCATATTTGCCATGCAGGCGCAAGTCGGCCAGCGCTCAGCGGCACAGTCTGCGACTCCTTGCCAGATTCGCAAGATGATCCAATGAGAAGCTACATGGCTGTCCTTCGACTGCAGATCAACGATTAAATCAAGCTCGTGCCCTCGTTCCCGGAGCTGCGCAAGCCGTCCCACGGCATCTACATCAACGACCCGGACGCGCGGCCGACGGCGACGCAGATCGCGACGCTGGCAAAGCTGCTGCCGGTGGCGCTGCTGGCGGTGTACACACACCAGGACATCCCCCAACTGATCGAAGCGCTGCTAGGCACGCAGTCGTTGTGCACTTGCCTGCAAGATCTGATCTCACTGAACAAGAGCATTGGATCAACTGCTGCAAACCTGCTTGCCATTTCGATGTAGCGCTCATGACAAGGGCCTCCATTGCAACAAATCGCACGTTGGAAAGACGCAGAGAAACGATCCGCAGCACAAAGGGTAGCTGTCTTGCGGAGGAGCAGCAAGGCGTGACAGTGACAAGCATTCCGGACTGGTGCCACCCTCCGAGCCAGACACGCAGCTGTTGCCGATGTGCCGGTGGGGGGAGGGCGACAGCCAAGCGCGGAATATAGCCCGCAGCAGAAAGACATCTCGCAGAAGCACGTCGCACATTGATCAGCTGGCACAGAAACACTAGATATTGTACCTGGGACAATGGCGGGGGCAAAGTTCGGTTGCGACAAGGTCGCTGCGTGCGCCACTGGGATGTTGTGCTAGTGACTGCGGCGTTGGCTGCCTTGCAGCTCGCATGCAAGCCACTCTGCCGGTCTTCAGAAAGCTTGTTACCAGCTCGGCGGTCGTCAGCCCAGCAGCCTCCAGCGCATTGGCGAACCCGGCGGTGTCGCCCTCGGCCCTGGCTCGGAACACATCGTTGATGGTCTGCATGCAGCCGGCGCAATTTAGCAGTGCATAATGGAGTGACAGGATTGCAGAGAAAATAATGGAGTCAAAGTCAGCAGAAAAGTCAGCGCCAGCCAGCAGCAGCGCGGGAGTTGCGGCTGCGGCTGCGGCCACAGCATCAGCAAATCAAAGGGTGCGTCCACGACCTGTAGAACAGCAGATGATCTTGGGAGTCAATGTCTCTGCAACCCTGCAGAGGGAACGATGGCAGAGCAACACGCACCCGGCGCATGAGCTCCTGTGTGACGGAGGCATTGTTGGTTTGTTTGGCGTGTCCTACAGCGCCATGCAGGTCACTGTGCTGAGCAGCCCCCGCGAAGGCAGGCCAGGTCAGCATCTGCGGCGTGCCTCCTGCATCTTACTTTTGCAGCAGCAGCGCAGGCGGCCGTGGCTCAAACTTAGTCAACCCACCTCTTCTTTCTCCATGCGCCGCCCCGTTGTGGCGTCAGCACCGTCAAAGAAACGCTCGCCGTCGATCTCCAGCTGGTGCGCCTCGTAGTGCATATCCCGAACCTTCAGCCTGCGGCAAAGGCAACCTGCTCGTCGGGCACAGCTAAATCCTCGCCGCACAGCCAGCGCCGAAGATGCGGCAGGGTTGCCCATGCCAGCAGGATGCTTAACAAGAAATGCACGGGAATGGCTGGTGTTCACAGCGGCTGGAGGGCAGGGTTGAGCTCCCAAGCGGCAGGTTCGCAGTCGGAAGGCTCCATCAGGGTCAAGGGCAGCTGTTGGGAAGCGACTATTTGGGGTTGCTCGCTGGTAGAGATAAATGTGTCTGTCGTCTGTAGGTCGTCTGGCAAATTTGAAATGAGCAGCTTACACGATATAAATCGGTAGTGCTGAAGACTTTGAGCTAGGTACTGAAATCCAAGAGCAGGGCGATGCATCTCAACGCCGCGGGGAGGAGATGCGGGCCCCCTCAAAGCTGAGATAGAAGCGCACTGATGGCACCATGCAGCTCGGCACGCGTACCTCCCAAGCCGTCAGAGGGGATACGGACTGACGCCTGAAAAGGCTGGGGGCACGACTCAGCTGCTGCAATACCATGCCAGCTGTGCGTGCACCGCCTGGAAAAAGCAAAAGGTAGCTAAGGGGCTGCCGAGGCACCCACTACCCAGAAAGCAGTGGAATCAGCAATTGTAAGGCGCTCTTGCACACTGCTCCCTATTTTTGTTTCCTCGCCTTCCAAATGCTGTGAATGTCTTGAGTCCCGCTGAGAGCGAGCCGGCTGTGAGTTGCCTTTGCCTGATGCGCTGTGCTGCCCTTGGTTGTTGACCTCGATGTTGTGCTCCTGCTCCTTTTGCCGTGGCTGCGTGCTCCCACGCATTGAAAACCTATCTCGCGCCACCGTCCTGGCAGCGGCGCGGCAGCCGCCTCCTGCCAACGGGCCTTACGCCGCCGCCTTCACCCTGGCACGGTGGTTGCGGCCCATGGACGAACCGCTGCCGACACGGCCACCGCTGGTCTGCGAGTGTGTCTTGCCGCCGCTCGCCTGCCACCGCGTCTGGCGCGCAACTGGCAGCGCAGCCTGCACGTTCAAGGGCAACATCTCCCCTTGAGCAAAAAACGGGCCGGGTTAGCTCGTTCTGTTCCTCTTGTGGCGCCAATGAAGGGGCTCTTGCGGCCTCGACAATGTGCAGGATGAGATCGGCTACACAGCAGGCGTATCAGCCGCCACAAAGAGCACCACCTGCAGCAAGTCCCCTCGAGATGGCCGTCATAGTTATGTTCGTTGCACACCTCGGCAGCAATGACGGCGCGCGGGCTGCTGACGTCCTCGATGTCAGACTGCGCGGCGTCGTCCGCAACCGCCGGGACAACACCCATCAGGCTCGCAGTGCCCTGCAGCAGATCGCCGACCTTTCAGACCACATCCTCTGGCTTTGCAGGGTGTGGTGGTCACAGGCAGCAGGGCACTGCGAGGAAGTGCGCTTCTGCAGAATTGCTGCAGCTGGGAGCCCAGCAGGCCAAACAGATATTCATCAACACTGTCGTCGATCACTCTTGTCGATCAAGAGGATGATCACGACGAGGTTCGCACCTTGGCAATGACGCGGGCAGTGCCGGCCGCAATGGCGGCAGCGAGCGCGGCGGGCGAGACGGGCGGCTCGGCGTCGTCCAGCACCTCCACGCCGGCGGAGGTGACGCACACAAACTGGCCCTTGACGCGCGGACGCGCCTGCGCCAGCTGCTTGCGGCTCTCGTACCGGATCTTCTTGGTGAAGCACAGGTTCTGCGGGGGCAGCAGAGGCACAGAAGTCAGGCGGGAGATTTTGTGCGTCAGTAAGCATCTTCGTAATGGGAACTGCAAACAAGTGGAGCAAAGTTGCGATACTGCTCTCTTGAGACGACTTCACCGGGAGAGATTTGTGGAGATTTGTGGGTCCTCACCTTGCGCTTCTGCTTGTACTTGGTGAGCGCCTGGGCGCGGCGCTCGCGCTGCGTTGGCACGCAACCACCGCAGCCGTCGTCCTCCAGGCTGCCGCCGTTGCCGCCGCCGCCCTCCGTCGGAGCGGCGTTCGACTCCGCCACCATCGTCGTGGGCGTCGGCGCCCGCGGCAGGCCGCCGTTTTGCGTGGCGTCACCAATCTGGCCGGCATGGGCGTTGTTACCGGTGCCGTTGTTGACGGCGGCGGCGCTGCCAAAGCCGGCGTTGCTGCCCCCTGCCGAGGCGTACTGCTGCGCCATGCCGGCGGCCTCGGCGGCGAGCGAGCGCATGCGGCTCAGGTCAGCCGCGGCGCTGCCGGCCTGCGGCTGCTGCTGCTGCTGCTGCTGGGCCTGCGCCTGGTGCTGCTGCTGCTGCGCCTGCTGCTGCTGCTGGGCGTGAGCAAGCTGCGCCTGCTGCTGCTGCTGCTCCTGGGCCTGCCGCATCTGCGCCCAGGTGGCCTGGAAGCCGGGGTAGCCGCCGCCGCCCTGCAGTGGACACACCCAAGGGTTCAGCGTCAGCTGTCTACATGCATTGCGGCAGCATGGTAACAGCACAGATGATGTGTGTCATGTAGAAAAGCACAGCCGATCGGTAAGCCAGGACAAGCACTCTGGAAGAAGGAATGGCGGGGGCACGAGTGTGTATGCACACCATGAAGGAGTTCATGAGATAGTTGGGGTAGCCCATCATGGCCTGCTGCATCTGCGCCTGCTGCTGCATCGCCTGCGCCTGCTGCGCACCGTAGGCGTACGACTGCTGCACGCTGCAGCCACCAATCTGCTGCACGCTGCAGCCACCAATCTGCTGCACGCTGCAGCCACCAATCTGCTGCGGCTGCGGCTGCTGGGTCTGAGCCTGCTGCTGCTGCTGCGCCTGTTGCTGCTGCTGCGCCGCTGCGGCGTGGCCGCCCCACATGCCGAAGGGCATCGGCGAGAAGTTTGGGGGGACCATGTGTGGTGGCATGCCCCCTGCGCGGCAACATTGAGATGCCACGTCAGAATCGAGGGTGCAAGAGAAGACTGAACTTGAAACAGATGTGACAATGGAGACCTAAAAACTCAAAAGTGTCAGCAGCATGCTTCACTTGTTCCTCACCATATTGGAAGCCGTTGCCGCCGCCAAAGGCGCCCCGCATCTGCATCAACATCTGCTGCTGCTGGGCCTGCTGCTGCTGCTGCTGCTGGTTGTGCTGCTGCTGCTGGTTGGGCTGCTGCTGCTGCTGCTGATGATGTGCCGCCGCAGCCGCCTGATGCATCTGCTGCATCTGCTGCAGTGCCGCAGAGGTAGGGGGGGCCCACGCAGCCGTCGCGGCTGAGCCGCCGCCGTTTGGGTTGGCGGGCTGCTGCGGTGCGGCCGCCAGCGCCTGCTGCGGCTGGGACGCCGCGACGGGCAGCAGCGGTGGCGGCATCGCAGATGTCACCGCTGACAAGTTTGCCTACATCAAAGTCATTGGTCAGATAAATCCATGCGCTCTCGGGATGTGCTGCGCTTGACATCGCCAATGGTGCGTGTGCACTCACATAACGTCGCTGTGAGCTCAGGGCCAGCACTCCCATGCAATCAAAGCCAAAAGCAATGTGACCAACGCCACAAGTGATCGTCGAAGTGGTACTTTGCAGAATTTGGTGGTCACCTTGGGGCTGGGGTCGGAGCCGTTGCAGCGCAGCGTGACGCTCGCACCCAGCAGGCCGCTGCTGCCAAAGTGCGTGAGCTCGGACGCGCTGGTGCCAGCGCTGGTGAAGGCGCCCGTGCAGGCGCTGCCAAAGCGATCGCGCGGCGTCAGCGCCGCCGCCGGCGACTGCGAGGCGGGGACCCTGGCCCTGACGTTGCGCACAGGCGGCAGCGGGAGGCTCGCAACATGGCCGAGGCTGGCGGCGCCGCCCATGAAGGAGGCGCTGCGTTTGAGGGAGCTGCCGTTGCGGTGGGAGCCGCCGCCGTCCTCCGGAGCGGACGCAAACGGCGGGCTGACCCAGGCGCGAAAGCCGGCCTGCGCCGGCTCTTCTGGGGCCGCCTTTGACACCGCCGCCGCCGCCGCAGCTGCGGCCTTCGTTGGGCTGCGACCTGCCGCGGCTGCCTGCGCGGCCGCCGGCTGCAACGCCATGTGCTTGCCCTGCGCAGTGCCGTCCGTCTCTCGCTTCTCAGCCGTCGCCCGCTTGGCCGCGGCAAGGGCTTCGCCCTCCATGTTGCCGACGCCACTGTTGCCGCTGCTGCCATTTGCGCCCGGCAGGCCGCCGTTGGCACCGGCGCCGGCCGCGCCCACCTGGCCCTGCAGCTCGGGGGAGTCGGAGGCGAGCCGTTGCCCCGCCGCAAGCTCCTGGTTGCCGCTGCCGGAGCCCTGGCCGCTGCCGTTGCCGCGGCTGCCGCCAAAGCCGCCGTCGCCGGAGCCACCGCCGCTGCCCTCGCCGCTGCCGGCGTCGGTCGTGCGGTACACCAGCGGCGCATTCGTGGCACGGCTCGCGTACACGTGCGTCGTGGACGCACCATTGCCGTTGTTGCTGCCATGTCCGTCGGCTGTGTTGCTGCCGTGTCTGTTGACAGTGTTGCTGGCATCGCCGTTGAACACGCGGCAGCCGCCGTTGGGCTTGGTGGTGGAGTTGCGGTTGGCAGAGGAGTGGCCGCCCCCCTTGGGAACAAGCGCTGCCTCAGCGCCGCCGACGGCCACGCTGCTCTCGTTCGAGATGGGCTCGTCGCCTTCCTCACTGCGTCGCAGATATAGAAGTTCAGCAGAAGAGCCTCCAGTAGCTGGCGCAAGCATAAACGGAAGCGCCTGAGCAGCCACGCACATGTGTGACAAGTGGTCTTTCAGCAGACTGAAAAACACGTGCTTTCCAACCCATGCAAACAGTGCATGTCAGTATACATGCAAGCAGAACGCACATCTTGGTCTCGTCGCTGCCGCTGATGCTGAACGCGGGTCCGCCGGCCACAGCCAGCGGCTCCGGCCCGGGTGCGCTCCCTGGGGTGCGGACCGCCTGCAAACACAAGAGCATCAGCAATGCCGCTGTTTGCAATGGCACGATGCCTGACGGCTAGCCAGGGTGCAGGACCGAAAGTGTCAAGTGGCTAGCGAAATTGAAACTTATCGCAAGATACATATGGCGGCAGATATTCTAGCCCATTCCAGCCCACAACAGGGACACACCTGGTGCCACCACGCCCTGGTCCATATATTACGCAGCTCCTGGACGCGCAGAGGCTTGACCAGGTAGTCCGCCGCGCCCAGCTTCAGGCACTTGAAGACCTCCTGCCTGTCATCCGACTGAGACATAACTGCGCGACAGAATTTGTGGCGGCGTCAGCGGCTCGAGCAGGAGATGGGTCGAATGGTGAGCACGCATACATTCTGCAGGGAGACATTTCCGACACAGGGGCACAATTTTCGTCGCATGACACAACAGGTGCTGTGTTCCTGGCTTGGGCAAACACGGCGCACCGACGACGGGAACGCCGCTGGCCTTGCGCAGGAAGCGACAGGCGTTGACGCCGTTGGCTGGGTCGTGGTTCTTAAGCACTATGTCGAAGGAGCCGTTCTCCAGCGCCGGAAGCGCCTCCTTTGCCGTCCTTACGGCCGTCACCTGTGCACAGTCAACAGGAGGTGCTCTTCTTTGGCCGGGCCCAGTCCAGCGGGCCACCGAAGCTCGCCTGTGCGGGAAAATGTGTACAGGACTGCTAATCGTCACGGGCGCCGCGGGCCTGCTTCCTAATCCAGTATACGGCCGCGCTTGGGCCATCCCAACAGACAATCCTACGACTTCAAAAAGGTCCTCGCACAGGCCTGCGCTCGCAGCGGATCGCCCCGCTAAAATGAGAGGGCGCCGCAAACAGGCCGGCGTATCAGGCGGCCTCACACTGGCACTTGCCCCAGGGGCCACAGCGGTCAGGGTGCGGCTGCAAAGCTAAGTGCTCAGCCAGTGTCTGCCCATGTGCCCGGCCGCGGGCGGCCGCGTCAGCGCGACGCCCGCGCGGCATGCTGAGCCTGAAAAAAGGACTACAGCAGGCACCGGGTTTCGGCCCCTGCTGTTGTGTCCGCAGCCGTGCCGACCAGGCAAGTCGATGCTACGAGGCGAGCGCCAAGACAGAATCTTTGACCCCGCGATCTGACCTACCTTGAAGCGGCACTGTTGAAGCAAAGATAGTATGTGCGTGCGTGAAGCGCCTCCATCGACGAGCAAAACGCGCAGCGTATCGGGGACAACCAGGCCACGCGTTGTTGCGGGCGCCTCCATGGGGTGCGTGCCGCTGTGCTCAAATCATCCAGACCAGTTGCAACGCAATGCTCTCGCTAAGACACGCTCGAGCAAGCAGAGAATGCAACGAGCCGGAAAAATTCAGAAATATCTGGAGCCACATCTCACTTGTTGGCAAAGTATCTTCGTGCGAAAAAGGGTTTAGAGGCCGTGTCGGCGGGACTCCCAGGTTATCGTGTCCTGGGACGTCCCAGGATCCTTCCTCATTTCAGGGTTTGATTCATTCACAATTTGTCATTGGCAAACTTTTTTGTCATTGGCAAACCTGGACTGCGGGCTTTGAGCTGCCGGCGAACAAGACAGAACAAGTTGCATCAGATCGGCTGCTGTACCCCGTGTTGATATAGCACCGAGCCAGCGTGCATCCCCCGGACGATTTACTGCCGGAAGCAGATGGCATCCCATCTGTCGGGCTCCGTGTGGAATACCAGCACAGGGAATCTCTATCTGTTATGTCGCCCGGTGCAGCACGCGTTCGCCCTGCCTCACGGTAGCGCGGGCCGCTATCTGACCAGCTTGATCTCGTTGCGGGGTTGGTCAGCAGCGGCGGCGCGCCCACCTCATGGCCATGCCGCCCGGTGGCGCATCGCACCGAAGATCAGGGTCGCCGCAGCTGCCGGCAGTGACGTGCGGACGGAGGCTGAAGCCCATGCCACCACGGCCTTCGGCAAGGTGACTGCGCGGCAAGATATCTGATATTGCAACATGCGGCGCAGCTTTCCCTGCCTCTGAACACAGACATCATCGGCTAGGACACCGCACTGACCGCACCGTTTGGCATTTCAAACAGGTCATGCAGGCGCAGGCGAACTTTGTGCGCGTCAGGATCGACAGGCTGGAGGACGACGGCCCGCCGCCAGCGCCGCAGCTGCTGTGCGTGGTGCGCACGCTGCTGAAGAAGATCAAGCAGACGGTGCTGGTGGGCGACGAGGTGCAGGTCACCGGCATCGACTGGGCCGACGGCCGAGGTGACCATGCAGCTGTGCGACATCGCGTTGTACCTGTGTTCTGAGGCACCAATGAAACTTGGGCAAGGGCTGATTGCATCCGATGTATTGTCAAATGCTGCTGGATGCAGCCTGCAACCCTTATGCCGCCTGTAGAGCATCAGCCCCTTCCAGTGTGACGTCTGCCCCGCCGATATGAATCGCAACAGCACCACCCAACACGCCGCACCACTGCGCCGCAGGCATGGTGCAGGAGGTGCTGCAGCGGCGCAACTCGCTGTCGGACCCCGCGATCGCCAACATCGACCAGGCGCTCATGGTGTTCTCGCTGGCGCAGCCGCCCTTCGAGCCCGCCAACGCGACGCGCTTCCTGGTCACCGCCGAGCAGGCCGGCATTCCCGTGACGCTGGTCCTCAACAAGGCGGACCTGCTGCCGCCCGAGCAGCTGGACGCCGTGGTGTCAAAGGTGAGACACACCCGAGTTCTTCTGTTCGTTTACGCCTCATGCTTACATGTTGTGCCGTCGGCTGCTCAACAAGGCGGACCTGCTGCCGCCTGAGCAGCTGGACGCTGTCGTCTCAAAGGTAAGGCGCGGTGGTTTCCTGTCATGGTCCACCTCTGATGCGAAATGTTGTTTGTGGTGCACTGTAGCAAACTGTCGTCCTGGCTGGTCTGCACCGCAGTCAACTTCTGAGACTTGCAGACACAGTCGCTTGCACAGCAGAGTGACGCACGGCAGTTTGCTGACCGGCCCACTGAATAAATTTCCGTCTCCTGACGCCGCAGGTGCAGGCGTGGGGCTACACGCCCGTCACGGTCAGCGCGCACAGCGGCCTGGGCCTGCAGCCGCTGCTGGACGCGCTCGTGGGCAAGGTTTCTGTGCTCGCCGGCCCCTCCGGCGTCGGCAAGTCCTCCCTGCTCAACGCGCTGAAGACCAACACCAGCGAGGCGGAGGGCGGCCTCTCAGCAGCGGCAGAGTCTCCAACCGCAGCAACAGAGCCGCATGCGGCAGACACTTCGGCGGGCTTTGGGACAGCCGGGGCGGCACAGCAGTCAGCTGCGTCTCCAGCAGAGCAGCGTGCAGCGCTGTCAGTTGCCGGCCATGGCGGTGCCGACAATGCGCATGAGATCAGCACAGCGGACGACGGGGGTGCCACTGCGGCGTCAGATGACGGCTTCGCGCAGCGGCGGGTGCCCTGGAGCGCCATCAGCAGCCGGCGGGCGGCCGCCACGCAGCGTACGCACGAGGAGAGCTCCAACCTGCTGGGCGACGAAGTGGACCAGCTCCAGGTCTGTTTGCTGCTGAAAAGCGGAAATCTCTGAACTAATGGAGTGCAGCCAGTACACTAGCTTTCACGAATCATATCAAGATATGCACGACGAGAGCTCCAACCTGCTGCGCGACGAGGTGGACCAGCTGCAGGTGAGAATTGCTGCCGAGGGGACGGTTTTGTCATCAATGGATTGCGGTCCAGAAAGCAAGTGGTCATGGTTACAGAGAAGGACTTCGAGA
>JAABUM010002902.1_pt1 | contig 22026 bp, 32 predicted proteins | sample 5559161 | NCBI WGS metagenome assembly JAABUM01 (sample SAMN10711868, study PRJNA513369) | rock metagenome | isolation source: Antarctica rocks | place: Antarctica: Victoria Land, Siegfried Peak nord
GTGGACAGGGCCAGTTGCTCACTCGCTCCTGCAATTTGATGCCAGGGGCTCTTACTGTGCGAGGCAATTGCAATTTCATGTGCGAAGCACCTCCTATTCCCGGGATCCGAGCAGCGAATCCCCTTCACCTGCATGGAATGCACGGAACCGGCGGCGGCAGCGCGTGCGCCGCCGGCGGCTCCCTTGCTGGACGGCGGCATCTCCCCTTGTTGGCCCGCCTCCTCGTCGCTGTCGGCGTCCGACAGCCGCTTGTGTCCCCGAGGCGCACCTGCCGCGCCGCCGCTGACGCCAGCCGGCGCCGAGGTCATGAGGTCCTCCTGCGGCCGACACAGCTGCGCCTTTCAAGTCCATCGCGTTCTGTTGCCACTCGCGTGATTGGCGCCCTCGCATCAACGCCTCTTGCCCTTGCATCCGGGCAACACCGCAGGGACGCAGCTTGCACAGGCAGCTGGCACCAGTTATGAGGCTGCGCTCCTTTGAGCGCCGAGCCTCTCTTGTGTCCGAATGCGTACAAGCACTGATAGCATGCTCCAGATTAGTCGTCAGCACAAAAGTTCAACGAGGAAGGCGTGTGCCTGGAAGGAAGGGAGGCTGCCGCTGCCGTGCCGTGCGCGCACCGACGGTGAGCGGGGCGGCCCCTGCGCATCTGCGTGCACCGCCGTGTCCCACCTGCCAAGCAAGCACCATCAATGAATCCCGGCGTGAACGCAACGAGCCGAGGTGGGCATCGCCTCGCTTCCTGCGCAATGCACGTGTTGCGCGGCGCCGTTGCGCGGCAGGGTCATGCAACATTGCGTGGACAAGTGTGGAGGGTCGCGGCCTCCTTGTGCATTTAGTTTCAACTGGCACGCGAGTCCACAAGTATCGCGTGCCGTTGCGCGATGCCCTTGGGAGCAAGAGGCGTACCTGGTACTGAGGATCGTGGGCAGAGTTTCGTGCCTCATGCGCAGAGCGCCATCGCTGAGCTACGCGCCCTCGATGCAGGCCGAATCGTCAGCAGCGATCGTCCATAGGGCGTGCAGGTTGTTAAAATTCGTGAACAAAGCCTCCACTGGTGTGTCGTTGGACGTGATGATGTCTCCCTGGACGAGCTGGCAGAAACCCGAGCTGGCACGATCGCCGCCTGCAAGTTTGAAATTCAGCAAGTTGTTGCAAATGCTGTTCTCCCGTCCTAAATGTACAAGCTCTCTGACCTCTCGCGAGCAGGTTTTGTCCAATGCAATAAGTCATGTGCACCGACTTTGCCGCGACATGAGCATTTGCGCACTCGGCTGCCCGCCTGTGTACCCGTCGACTCTGTGCTGAGGCACCAGATCTGCGCATTCGGCTGCGCGTGGGGGCGGCGCCGGAGTTGTCCCCCCCGCCAGATTGCTGCACCTGCGGGAGTATGGCCGGAAGCTCGGAGGCATATGTGCAGGCACGACATGCACTACGCACGTCCGTCTATTTTCTCAGAATGAGCGGCTGTGCGCTGTGTTGCTGTATGTGTGTGTCAGAGCCCATTGCCCAACCACCGCAGCGGGCGCCGACAACTCGGCGATACATCGCGTTTCATCGCATCACGCGCATCCGTTTCATCGCATGATGCATTCTCTCTTGGGTCTTCTTCTGAAGCCATGAGCAGGATCGAATATGGCGTTCCATTTCAACATCCGTTCATGCGCGTACGCAGGAGGAGGCGCTCATTGCAATTGACCACCTGCAACACCTTTCCAAGAAGGCAAGTGGCGCAGGCTCTCTCTTGTTATCGGCTGTGTGCGAGCCGGAAGGACAATCTGGGCTGCGCAGCGGGCTGCGGTGCCATCACCGCTTCCCCTTCCGAGCAGCCTCCCGCGACATGCAAATTCTGTGATTTGTGTTGCTTCTCCAGCTGAAGGCATCACATCATCCTCACCCTCACCGTCACTCTGGTCTGCGGCATGCAGGATCCACCGCGCTGGCCTCTGGGGCAGATCAACCCGAAGCCGCTGAAGGCTTGCCGGGTGCGCCGCAGGCATCCCTGATTCGCGCCACATCATCAGCGGTGCACGTGTGCCATGACGTTCCGTGGCGCTAACCTCAACGTAAAAACGACGCGCTTTCTGATCTGCGCATCTCGACTGTCGTCTCGCTGACAACGCCACTGGCAGGCGCCGTCAAAAGCCTGAGGCACCGATTTTCCGCGCCAGCCCGCGACTGGGCCAGGGCGGCGCCACTCACTCCATGTGCTCTTTTTCAATTCGCAGGGCCTGTTTTTCTACCACACGCAAAAGGTGGGGCTGGGCGTGGGCGTGAAATGGGGCCGGGGGTGGCTGGTGATGCGCACGGGCCTAGACCCGCCCGCCTGGTCGCCGCCGGTGTTTTACAAGGTGCTCGAAGGCTCCATCGGCTTCACGGCAGGTGAGACCAGGTTGTGGGATTTCATGACGTGCAGACCTACATGCATGTTTCGATTGAAAATGGAGGACAAAGACTGAGAATTCGAGCGAAGGCAGATTGGCCGGCCGCCAGAGCGCACTGCGGCGGCGGCATCCCGCGCTGCGCATGCGTCGACCGTAGCCCAATACGTCTGCATCGGTAGAAGAATATATTCATGATTCTTGCATTGATAGTCCGCACTGGATCCAGGCGCTGGCAGCTCCGCCACGCCCGTGGCGCTGAGCACTGACGAGGCAGTCGAGACATTCTGCAGCGGCAAGGCGGCTCATCATGACAGGATGATTCAACCGTCCTCTTATTTACCGCGCAGGCGCCGGCGGCTCTGCCACGCTCGTGGCGCTGGGCACCGACGAGGCGGTGGAGGCCTTCTGCAGCGGCAAGGCGGTCCTTGGCGAGGACTTCAGCCTCACGCTCATGGGCGAGGACGACAGCGCGGACTCCCAGAACGCGTTCGACAGGTGTGGTACCCCAATCTGTTTGCAGCAGCCTCTTCTTGACAGGCGCAGTGGCCGAGGCTGCTGACTGCAGCAGCCATCACGCCCTGCGGCCGCGGTCGCTCAATGAGGCGCAACACATTCCGCGACACGGCGACAGAGACTGGTCAGTGAGTTGAACCTCCAGATACCTGTTCATCATGAAGTGCTTGGTTCAGCATTAGCAACTCGAGCTCTCTATGCAGGTCCTGGAAGGAAAGTTGCGCCTGGACGATTGCCGACGGCCTCATGGTGGACGCCAGTCTCACAGGTGAGAGCCAGGATGCGCTGAACATGTACTCTGTGCCTCTGGTTGGGCTAGGAACTGACTGGCAAAGGCAGAAGCTGCCGTAGCTGCGTGTAGCATGCAATCGTTTGCCACCGCTGCCAAGTTGGTGCTCTTGCAAGGCAATTCATATTGGCGACTGCAGTGATGGCCGTCTTCTGCTCTTGCCAAACTGTGCTTGGCGTGCAGGTGGCCGCATTTTCGTAGACAGTCAACACAACAAGGAGCTGTATGGGTCTGCGGCGACGCCCACTACGGTGGGGCCAGCGCCGCATGAATGCTGCACACATGCCTCACCTGCAGGTGTGTCGCGGCTCCTGCACCACACTGCACACTTGCGTCCCTATCACAAGCAGATGGCCTAGATTCTCTGCAATATCTCGATGCGCAGATCCTGGTGACGGCGGAGACCAGCAAGCAGCCGCCAGGGTTTAAGGGCGTGTACCGGGAGCTCAACCGGATCATTGCAGATGCGGACTCGGACCCGCGCAAATTTACTGGCTTCGCCAAGCACTGGTCCCCCCAAAAGGCATGCACAGCCAGACGTTTCATTCGAATGACTGAATCGTGTGACTGTGACAAGCCACGCTGGGTCAAGGGCCTGCATTTCAGATCACAACCGCCGCCGCTGAAGCATCGCAGCATGTCTGTTTCTGGACTCGGGCAGTACACACCTCTGATGCAGTTGGTATTCTACACACACAGGTGCTGGGGCCGGCGGACTCGCTGGAAAACAACATGGCGACGGGCTCGGCGGCGCCCGGCACAGAAGAGAACCCGCTGCCGCAGCCCGAGGGCGGCAAGCACAAGTCGGGCGCCGGGCAGGCGGCGTCCACGGAGGAGAAGCAAGGCCTGCTGTCAGGACCCAGCCATGCGCACCTGGCGTGAAAAGACTCAGCTGCCTCTCGAGGCAACTGGTATGGCTCTGCCATGTGTTGCCGCTGGACAGGCGGCGTCCACAGAGTCTGATTGAAAAAGCAGGGCATGTTGCGGCCACGCGCATCAAGCTTGAAGTTTTGGGCTGTGTTGGCTCTGCCGCACGTTCTCGCCGCTCCAGTGGCGATGATCCGTGAAAGATGGTTTGGCCGGGGGCTGGCCAGCGGCGGCTGCTGAAATGACTCAGCTACCTACCAAGGCTGGGTACCCATTGGCCAATGCTTATTTTCCTGCTACGCAATCAGTCTCCACACGAATGATTGCACTTGGTCGTGACTCCCGTTCCTATCGCAGAAAGATGGGTCTGTACGAAGCATTGATAGAACATGGCGGTATTTTGCAAATTGTGAGCATTTGAAGGTACTCAATTTCAAGGATTTCACACATTCGGAGCCACGAGCTGTGAGAGCCGGATAAAACAGAAGCAACAAATTCAAACAGAGTGCAGCCGCTGCAACAGGTGCAAGGTTCCTGGCGGGTGCCAGCGCTGAGTTTCAATATGCAAACAGACCCACAGCCGCATTCACATTTAGCTAGAGACGGACACGATCCCATTGCAACTCCCTCCTGATTCACAGACAAGAGCGACCTCGATGCGCGAGCGCGGCTTCGGGACTTCGGTTCTCCAGTCGGACTGTCAAAGCCTGCCCATCTTGTCCTCTAAGCACGACACAGCCTCACCTCCTGCCAGATTCCGCGCCCTTGGTGAATCTGAGCATGTTCCTCTTCAGGTTTGCCGGATCCTGCGCCGCCGCCGCCATTGCCGTCGCCTCTGCCTTTGCGTGTCTCAGCGGCGCGGGCCGCAGCAGCGGCGCCGAATCTGGAGCGTCGCCGCCGGCTTGCCGCGCATTGTCCGCGCCGCCGCCGCGGTGTTCCGCCGCCGCCGCCGCCGCCGACATGGACAGCGTCCCCAGGTCGCGCATCGTCAGCTCGTTGGCGGCCTCGTTGGCGGAGCCCGTCGACTGCAGGTCGTCTTCACGCACTGGAGACTGCGCCCCTGCCGTCGCCGCCGCCGCTGCTTGGCTTTCGGCATCGACGTCCGCCACTGCCGACGCCGCCGTGGCGCCCACGCCCAAGCGTAGCTCGCCGCTGCTGCAGCCCCCGTGCCGCCGCTGCTGTTGCTGCTGCTGCCGCTGGCCGCCGCCGAAGGCACCAGTCCCAGCCTCGTCACTGGGGTTGAGGTTGCCGGCGCGGCTGCCAAGCTCCATCGGCGCCGACGACGGCTCTGCGACGCCTGAGCTGGGGCCGATGCCCCCGGCGCCAAAGACCGCGCGCAACTCCGGCAGCGCCGCCACCGCGGGCACGTAGCTGCCGGTGCTCGCAGCCGCCATGTTGCGCATCGGCAGCTCGTTGGCCGCCTCCGTGCCCGCCGCGTCCTGCATCCAGAGCCTTGAGTTCAGATAGGAGGTTCAGTGAGGGTGCAGTCCGAAGCCATCGCCTTCCAACACGGCTTTGCACCATTCCTTGCGCCTGCAGAGGTGTGAGCGCAGGTGCCCAGCGGCCCTGAGCTGCTGCCTGGAGCTTGCACGACTTTGTGCAAGCAATGTACAGCAGTCAACCAGGAGGCCAACAGGCCTTTCGAGCATCGAGTGTTCAGACAGGGTGCAGCAGCCGTACGCACCGGGGTTGGTGGGGCTGCCTTCAGCGCCCGTATTCAACCCAGAAACTGCAGGGCGTTCACAAAGGGCGCAGGAACATGCCAATGTTATGCTGTATTCTTGTAGCACACCGGGTCGGTGGGGCTGGCAGCCAGCGCTGGCGTGAGCGTCGGTGTCGAGGGCATCGACTCATCGCCCGCGCTGCTGGGCGCATACCGCGCCTCGTCGGATGTTTGGCTCGTCCGGCTCAGCCCCCCGCTGCATGCGCAACAGGGTAGCGCTCAGCGACAACTAAGACATGGGCAGGCTGGCAGGGATGGTGTAGCGGGGCAGTTCAAGGGGCCAGCTGAAGCAGCAACGCTAGCAAGCAACGGGCTGCAAGGCGTCGGCGCTGCTCTGGCAAGGTTGCCGGCGCTGGCATGGCACGCAGGTTCATACGACCACACTCTTCCTGGGGCACCACATGTGACCCCCCATCCGCCGCCCAGTCGCCGCCGCCGTCCGCATTGTCACCCAAGGCGCCGTCAAAGGAATGCAGTATTCTGTCCTACTGGTTCTCAGGTACTAGTTCCCACCTGTCGCCGTCGGCGCCGTCCGGCCCGTCGCCCCAGGCGTCGTCAAAGGACTGCAGCGTGCGGCGCGGCTTGCGCGGCAGCGCCGACTCCGTGGCGCGCCGCGGCCGCCCATTGTGCCCCAGCGGCAGGTGGTGGTGGTGCAGCCCCCCGCCGGCCGTCGGCGAGTGCTCCCGCGGCGTGCTGGTGGCTGCACATGGCAGCGGGCACATTGAAGACTCCGTTCGACTTTCGGAGCGAAGACTCGTTGAGCTCATGCATCGTGACGAGAACGATGCGGTCAGGATTCTGCGAGCGCCCCCGCGGAGTGCCGCCGCCGCCCGCGCCCGGTGTACTCGTGGCTGCACACAATGGTTGGGGTTTGCATCTTGCTTGGCAATAGGTTCAGACAGGAGGATGCCACCGCCACGCGTCACCGACTGCCTCGTCAGAGTGCTGCTCAGCAGCGCCTGAACAGTCATGCCTGTGCCATCTGGCATCTAAAGAACATGTACGGTCTCCAGCCACACGTGTCTGCGCGCACCTGACGACACTGTGTCAGTGGTCTGTGCGCGCCGCCGCGGCGGGGTGCCGGCCGAATCGAAGTTGACGGAGTCGGGCGTCAAGTCTGCCACCTGCCGCGTGAGCGCCAATCGCTCGGACGCCTGTCGCTGCAGCGCCTGGTAGCCCCCATTGGCCCGCGGCCCGTGCTGCAGGTATAAATGACATGTGGCATTCGTACCGCTGCGAGCTTGAGGCTGTGAGCGTGGATGCATCAGGACATGCATCCCCTGGGACTCGCCACTGGCTCATGGGCCGTGCTGCAGGTGCATGTGTATGCAACACATCAGAGGCGTGCGATTCATCACAAGGGCGAGCATGGGGAGAGATCAGAACGACTGCAGGGTTGGCCCAACCTGAGCTCAGAGGTGCAAGGCCTCACAAGCGATTGGTCGGAGGCCAAATGTGTCTGACTATCATGAACCATAATCATGTCGCACCTGAGAGCTGTTTGGCGAGCGGAAGGTCGGCGTGCGGCTGCCGGGAGTGCTGCCGCCCGAGTCCTGCCGCACGCTGTCCGGATAGCTGCCGTCGCTTCGCCCGCCTGAATGTGATCAATCGGCGTCAGGATGCCATGCCTGTGCCCATGTACACCTGTTGCACAAGCCGGGCGAGCGAGCCGGGACGCAATACGATGGTGGAAGGAAGCGGCCCGGAACGACGGCAAAACGGGCAGCTGCACCCCTGAAGGCTCACGTGTCTGGTTGTCAACACTTCCAGCGGTTGCAGTCAAGACTGCCTCATGCAAGGCGTCATGCGGAGCTGGAAAGAGCTCCGTGAACTACTTGCCCGTTGAGGGTTCTTGTCATTTTATCTACCTATAGAGGGCTCAGGGGTTTGAGGGAACCCAGCGCACCGCGGTTCGAGCCGGCGGGCGGCTTGCGCCCATTGTGCATGCTGGCGTTGCCGTTGGCCATGCCGGCCAGCGTCCCGCCGTGCACGCTGGCATTGCGGCTGGGTGCCTCGCTGCCGCTGCTGCCACTGTCCTTACCCTTCACACGCCATGTATAGTCCATCTTCGGCGACGAGTTGTTGCCGTCCGCGTCAGGGTGCCCGCCATTGCGCTGCGGGCGACGGGCAAGCAATGTCAGGGGAGGTTTGTCCAGGAAAAGGAAGCTATCAGGGGATTTCTCTCAAATGTTGTCAACTGCATTTCTGAAAAACGTTTGTCTCGCCGGTCAGCTTCGCAGGTGCCAGTCACCAGCGGTCTAGCCAGGCGCCTGCTGCTCCCCCCTGCTCTCCCCTCGCATGTGCAGTTGGAAGGCTGCAGGCAGCCCCAAGGGACGTTGAGCCCCACAACAGCTCTTTCGCCTGCTGGCGGTGCGTGCCGGACTTATACATTCTGTAGCAGAAGGGGGCCACGGCCAAAGATTTTGCAGGATCGTGACCAGAACTTCAAGGCTCACCGCGCGCATGTGCTCGACCCACTGCGGCAGGTTCTTGACGCCCGCGTACAGGCTGTCCATAGCCCAGTTGACGCCGTTGATGATGATGTAAGTGCCCAGTCCCGCGACCACGCCGTAGGCGATGGAGTAGGTCAGCGGCATCACCGCGATTGTCAGGAAGGCCGGGATGGCCTGCGTGCGCGGAGGGGAAGCAACACCACATTGAGGAATTGTAGGCAAGACCGTATCGGGAGATGGTTGCTGCATCCCAGCGTCCCTGCGATTGTCAAAAACAGGAACGCCGGGATGGCCTGCACGCGCAGAGGAACGGGAGGACACATCACGGCGGAAACCTGTGGGCCATGCCATGTCCAGGAGAAGCATCCATCGACTCGGGTTTGTGGCGTCGCCGCAATTGGAAGTAACCCTGTCCGGCCTACGCGCACATGTCATGGCAGCTCGGGACAACGCTGCGCCGGTGCGTGTTCTGCGGGACTCTGGCATGATGCACCTCTGGTCAAGAGGCAGGCTTGCAGGCACCAAGCGTCGGTGCTGCACCGCCGGTCCCGCCAGCCAATGGAGGATACCTCGCAGGTGAAGTGTGCCCCCTTTGAGCAACCAGCCAGCTTGATGCAAGGGCTTGGGCCATCCCCACCGATGGCTGGTCCGCTGGAAAAGCACTTCAACCATGAGTGGCATTGCAGGCTGCGCACCTGGCCGATGCGGTCCCAGGGGATTTTGGCAACGTTGGCCACCATCAGAGCGCCGACGATGAGCAACGCGCCGCCGACAGCGTACGGCGGGATGTTGGCTGCAGGGATAGCGAGCAAGACATTAGCCGTTTGTCGACCCTTCTGGATGCTCGTCGAAGCAACACTGGTGTGCTTGCGCCACCAAGGAGCACGCCGCCCACCGCGTGCGGCAGGATGTCGGCTGCTGCCAGGACGTCGGCGCGGATGCTTGCACAGCAGACACACCCCAGAATGAATGTGGCCACACAAGCAAGCTGCAGCTTGCTTCACACAACAGGCAGTGGGGACTGGCGGTGCGGCGAGTGTCCAGTGGAACGAAAAGGCAAGGCAGAGGCTGCCAGCTGCTGGCCAAAAAGCGTTGGCGGAGCCAGGCGTCTTATATAAAGTTCTGGACATGCCTTGAGCTGCCCAGCGGGCTCACCCAGCACAGGCACTCGGCACAGAGACACTGGCATGAGGAAGAGATGGATTGGCAGAAGGCTCACAGAGCACGGGCACGAAGAACAGGCTGACGAAGAAGTAGAAGGCGCAGGTGAGCGCCGTGAGGCCGGTGCGGCCGCCCTCCCGGATGCCCGCCGCCGACTCGATGTAGGTGGAGATGGGGGACGTGCCCATCAGGCTGCCGCACACCTGCGCGCAGACACCAATAGATGTCGACAAATGGACAGGAACTGACAAACGATGTCGGTAAGCACAGATTGATGCGCCGCAGTTGTTGTCGTGGTGGTTTTCGGAGCGGTGTGAAAAGGCGTTTGTGGCAAACGAGGGACGCACCGTGGACAGGCCGTCCACCACGAATGCCGCCTGCTGCCGCGGGAACTGCTTCTGCTCGTTCACGAAGCCTGTGGCGCGGTGGGGTATAACATAAAGGAAGGGTTCCATTTCATCAAACTGGGATTGACTTGTTGGGCAACGACTTGAGTTGCAGTCGTGAATCGGGGCTCGCGGGCTCTGCAGCAGGATGGCGGCCGAGGCTCGGGGCCGATGTTGACCATATCATGGCAGACGGCAGGCGCGGTGGTTGATGCCATTGTAGCTGAGCTTTCCAGCCACAAGTCCTGAGGTTCTTTAGTCAGGCAGGGCCGCACCCGGGATGAAGTTGTTCATGAAGTTGGCCATGCTGAAGAGCGTGCCGGTGGTGTCCAGAAAGTCCACGTACAGGAATGTCAGCATCGCCAGCCACAGCTGCGTTTGGACACGCATTGCCGGATCAGCATGTCGCCACTGAAGTCCATGTTTGTGGAGGGGCGCGCAGCAGGTGGGCTGGATACAGCCACCCAGGCGGCAGCGCTCACTGCTTCCGCAGGCCCCGATGGACAAACAAGGCCTGCCACTTCATACCGTGTCAGGTGCCGCCTTGGTCCAATCTGAGCTAATTCAGGTCCATGCACTTCACAAGGTGACATGGTGGCGGGCGGGCGCATGGGGTTGAAATTTCGGGTTTGGAAGCTGGGGCATTGCTTACATGGCCATTGGCGAATCCCTTGAAATCCAGCGCGAGGCCGGTGCGGCCGACGGACGGCGCGCGCACGATCTGCTTGAAGGTGTCCAGCCGCTGCTGGCCGCCCTTTATGGAGGACTCGGCGCCAAGGTAGCTGGCGGCGTGCCCCGGGATCCAGGCGATGACCGTCACGAACACGATGCCGATCATGATGGAGCCCTGCGCGGCGAGGCAGCCCACAATTGCAGCTACAGGAGGGTGAGTGAGGGATGCGAAGGTGCGAAGGGCTCGGCAGCTGCCGACGGCCACAGGCTGCACGAGCTGCATCGGTGCCGCCATTGGCGTCAGAGGTGCAATTGGCGTCAGAGGTGCACCCCAGGGGAAGCATGCGGTGGCAGCAATTGTGGCCGGGGCCTGCGGCAGCTGTGCAGCGGGCAAGGCGCATGCCGGAAGCTGGCAGCAGTGCTCGCTGCGTGTTCCGCTGCTGCTGCTTCCGGCGGCCCTACCTTGATGCGGCGCTGCATCATGATGGAGGTGATGCAGAAGCCGGCGATGCCGAGCCACATCGTGGCGCTCTCCATGCGTCCGTGCAGGCACTTGTACGTGGGCGCCCCGAATCCCAGGTTGGCGACCGCCGTGCCGTTGGTGGCGATTGTGCACACCGCATCTGGGTCCCGCACCACGTACGTCGGCGCCTGGTACTTTGCCGGGCAGCCGCCTGTCAGAAAGGCAAGCCCCGCAATTGAGCCGACGCCAGGCGTGGCCGCAAGCAGCCGGTTGGCACGTCCTGTGGAACATCGAGCAGGCGTGCTGGTGCCTCGCGGGGCAAGCGCCTGGGCAATCGGGCACAGGAGGCATTGAAGCCTGCCCTGAGGAGGACTGCCGCTGCAGAGCTGCTCTTGCTGGGGGCGCGTGCACTTCCAGACATTGACCCCATCAGCACGCTCACCCAGCGTCACCACGGTGGTGTCGCTGTAGGTGGACACGCCAAGGCCCTGCTGCGCCTGGAGCCCGATGAAGGCCAGGAACAGCCCGATGCCGGAGCTGGTTGCCAGCATGATGGAGCGGGGGACCAGCTTGATGATCGCCGCACGCACGCCGGTGACCGCCAGCAGCACGAACAGCCAGCCCTCCACGAAGATGCCGGCGAGCGCCTCCTCGTAGGGCACCTGGATGCCAAAGGAATTAGGGTTTACGCAAGTCGCACGCACGCCAGAGTGACCGCCAGGAGCACAGACAACCGGCCCTCGATAAAGATGCCCTGTGCGGTGTCCTAGGGCACCTGTCGCCAGAGTTCCAGGGCTTGAGAGCTGCACAATAGCAGGGTGCTCGGGGCAGCCAAAGGCCCACTCGAAAGCGTTTCTTGGGAATTTCTCCTCTCATGAAGCGCCTTCTTCTTCTTTGCTTAGCAATGGGACACCTTGTCTTCTGGCCCGGCCATGCAGACATGCGCACTTTCCAGGGCCACGCAAAGAGAGGGTGCACAGGACCACTCACGTTGCCAGTGCCGTAGTAGCCAACCACCGAGCTCGCAAAGTATGCGTTCAGGCCCATTCTGCAGCAACAGAACCTCGCAGTAGGACCGTTGGACTGGTGTTTGCACACCGCATCTGGGAGCGTATCACACTCATCGCGACTGCCTGTGGGACGCTCCCAAGCATGTGTTCCCTGAGGCTGCTGGAGGCTCGGTGTGATTGCGCGCGTACTTTTGCGGTGAGTCATGTCTCACCCGGGCGCCAGGGCGAGCGGCATATTTGCGCCGGCGCCCATGATGAAGCACGCAATGATGCTGCTGGCGGCGGTGGCCGTAACCAGGTCCTGTCGGACCTCTGCCTGCGCACGAAGGCGCGCACTTTTGAGCAGGCGCGAAGCAGTGGAGACTCTGGCCGTATCACAAACTGGTGGCTGGTCCGATGGATGCAGGTGGTGCAGCGTCTCCACAGCATGTGCAAATCCTTCCTCCCAGGCGACAGTCTGCTCCGATCAGCGCTGCAGTCACCAAAACAAGCAGAAGAGAGCAGCGGGGCGGGTGCGCACCACGCAGGCGGCATAGCCTGGGTCGAAAAATCGGCACTCAAAGCTCTTGTCCGGGCCCTGCGGGGCAGCCGATCGATTCACATATGCATATTGAGTTTGATAAATGCACTAGAGGGCCCTCCAAATGCACTGCTGCGTCTTCTCACCGTGCAGTCTTTGGAGGTGCAGTTCCCTCCCGTGTCGGCAATGATGTTTGCGTTGACCGCCATGATGTACGCCATCTGCCAGCCAGCAAATGCAAAGTCACAGTTCAGCAGTTTCAGCAAATGCCAACTTAATCGCTGCGCCGGGCATGGTGCACGGCATGCGAGCAATTATGCGCCGTGGCGGCAGCATGCGTGCCACGGCCGCGCATAGTGCAGCCATACAAGTTTCTGCCCCCTCACCGTCAAGAAGGTGACTGTGCCCGCGCGCATCTCCAGGGTGAACGTCGATTTGCGCTCATTGAGGCAGAACCACGCCCCAAACTGCAGGGGCAGGCAAGCAGTAGGTGTGATATGGCAGACTGATGTGCCGTGCAACTGGCTGCGCCAGTGTGCCAGCCTGTGCGCGCTGCTGCACTGCAGCCCACCCCGGACCTGGCACACCAGCAACGTGCAGTTTCGTCCCAGCCGTACTTTTTTGCTTCGCGCTGCTATGCTGCAGCATAGAGATTCGAGCAGGGAGCCAGCTGTACCTAAAGCTTCAGACCAGTACCCTTGCTGCACAAGACACACCCAGCGGCCCGCCCCAGCACGCCCGGAGAACATGTGGCAGGAAAAGGTGCTATGCACTCTACACTCAAGCAGCACACTTGCAGCCGGCTCGGGCAAGTTGCAAGCGCGAGGATGGCCACGGGACCCTCTCACGAGGTGGCTGCGAGGTACAGCGCAGCTCCGATCATGTGGTATGCCTTGCAATGATGCCAGGGCTGCTGGCTGCTGCTGCAGCAGCGTTGGGCGCCGCGGCACGAGCCAGACTGTCCCCCACGCTCGACGTTACGCGAGTTGGATGTGAGCTGCAGCGGCCGTGCATGTGCCCGTCAGCTAGTCCCGTGGGCAGGCAGTTGCTGATTCCGTCGCGTGATAGCGCACAGCTGCCCTCGGAGCTGCTGGCACACCAGATGCCTTTGCACTCTCGGACATCCACCCTAACGCGCTTCCTGCCGCCCGCCTGGCAGGTCGACCACGAGTGAGCGCGCTGCATCATGGCTGATCACAATTCCGCACGCTGCAGCAATGAACAGCGAGGACATGTCGATCCTGCCTCCAGCTCATGACGGCCCAGCGTAATGTGCTCCCACACGACGTCATGGTTTGAAGATGTTGTGGTCGATACACCTCCTCATGCGCCTGCGGCGGCGCCGCGCGTGCGTTGAGTCGCAGCTAGGATGCTGAAGCGCATGGCACCTGGGCGGGGTGGTATAGGCCGCACAGCTTGGACTTCTCCCACAGCCAGATGGCGAGCGGCCAGTCCGGGCCGCCGCCCTGCGCCGCCAGGTACCGCCCGTCCGGGCTGAACGCCAGGCTGACCCATTCCTGCGGCAGGAGACGATGTGCGCTTCCGGTGCCGAACTTCTGCTTTGTCATGGCTCAATGGTAGCATTTGTCGGCTGCTGAGATGCAGGAATCGTGCAGGGTATTCCACCGCTGCTTGCAGCTGCCCATCTGCATTGAACACATCCATGTGTGTATATGTCACCTTGCTTCCGCCGTCCTGGGGCACCAGGACTTTTCGCTTCTTCAGAATCGCTAGGTCGTAGATGGTGACGGTGCCCTTTTCAGCGCCGCGCTCCGACACCGCCAGCCACCGGCGGTTGGGCGACACCGCCAAACATGAGGTGCCTCTGCTGTCCGCTGACAGCGTGATGAAGCGCTGCGCTCACCAGAAAAGGACAGTCCAAGTCGCATTTGTCTGAACTGACGGGTTCAATGGCTCACTGAATCAGGCATGTGCGACAGTGTTTTGCTATTGTTTTGCGGGGTGCGTGCGTCGCCGCACCTGTGTGAGGGCATCGATGGAATGGAGCACGATGCAATTGCCCGCCACAAATAGCACCACATTATCATCGAGAAAGTGCACGCCGTCCCTGAGATCGGTTCTAAGCCCGAAGACGTGCCTGCAGCAGTCGTGACAAAATGAGAGAATGTTAATCTGCCCGATGAGAGCTCACAAATGAAGCGGCGATGTCGCCTCACGGGTATCAATCTCAATGACGAATGTTGATTTCTTGCACTTGCGGATCGCGCACACAATGCGGGCAGATCCAGCACCGGCTGAAGTGAGTTCATCCTGCCAGCTCACCTCGGCACCAAAGCTGCGGCGGCGGACATGTCTTCTCATGTGTAGCCTGAAGGGCTGTGCTTTGTTGCAGAGGCTACTCTCCGGATTGGCAAAGCTTGTCTCGTGTGTGAGGCGCGCCTTTTGTGCGGCATGCAGATAGTCCTTGACCGTACTGAGATTTAGATTCCCGCGCAGAAGTCGCTGCTTGCCGCAGCGGGATCGGTACACACACATCTGATTGCGTGTTGAAGGTTGTCTGGAAGGCCTGCCGCTGGGTTTAGCTCGGCGACGCCACCTGAGTTACCCCCTGGACCAATGCGCTATGGCTTGGCAGAGCGAATCCCCGCTGCAGAGGACCCAGGTGACGCCAGGCATGCTGCACGAAAGCTGCAGATCACTCCTAACAAGTCTTGGTCAGGTCGAGGGCCTCTGATGTTGCATATTGGCTGCATGGCACACTGGCCGGCTTGGAGGCTGCGGTCCGGCGGCAAAAAGCTCCATCAAAGACCGCTGTCTGGCATGCAGTCCTGGAGCTGCTGGACATGTGGGCAGCTACGATCGAACCCCGGATGGCCAGTCAGCTGGTACGCAATGCTGTGCATGCGCTGCCGTCGGCGTGGCAGCTGCTGCACTGACGGCATCCCCCTCGCCGCTAACAGTGCTGCGAATGCTGAAGCAAACGCTGTATCACATGCATCCAATTGCTTCAAAAACACCCACCATGCCATGCAGATGCGCACGCTGGCGAATGTGGCGCCTCTCACCAACCTGCAGCACCTGAAGCGGATCAGGTGCAGGCCATGGATCGTTTGTGTTGAGAGGCTGTTCCAATGATGCCCGGCAATTACGCAATCACGCTCTCAAAGGTTTGGACACAGGACATTGGATGCTTCGCCTGCCTGCAGGAAGTTTGGCAGTCCGGCACAACAGCAGCTGCAAATCCTGCTGTGCCCCGTCGGCGGCAACCCCGCAGCTGCGGCTGCGACAGCAGCAGCCGCAGGTACAACCGCAGCAGGCACAGCCGCCGGCACAGCAGCAGCGGCCACAGCAGCGGCCAACGGCGCAGCGGAGCAGTCGGCAGGGCCGTCACTCGAGGGCCTGGGGTTGGCAACCCCTCCCGCCACGCCTGCGCATGTTGCAACCGGAGACGCGTTGGCAGATGGCGCTGTCAGCGGCATCGCGGAGGACAGGATGGGCAGCGGCGCCGCTGGCGGTCTGTCAGGCCCGGCGCTGCCTGCAGCGGTCGCCGCGCTCGTGCTCGAGCATGCGCTGCAGCCGGCGAGGGTGCAGGTGAGCAGTTGGCATACACAGGCTGCTGTTATGCTGTGCTGCACCTATGCTGTGCTGTTCCTGTGCTGCCCGGTGTCCACTTGGCCACTGCTGCACCTGTTTGTGCAGCCCCGGCGTCGCGCCAGCTGTGCATCCTTGGGCCATGCGGGCGGCCAAGCAAGGCGGTCCGCGCAGCTCCCGCCGTACATCACTCAGTTCCAAATATTGTTCATCAATCTGATCCCGCCGCAGGTGCCGCAGAATGCGCCGGCAAACAAGGGGCAGCGGGACGACTGGGGTGCCGTGTGGCCCATCGCCTGGCGTCCGCCAGAGGCGACGCGACCAGACGAGCTGCTGCCGCTGACAGTGGCGGAGCAGGTCAGAGATCTCAGATATATTAGCATGGTTTCCTATTCGAGGAGACTGTTGGTGAAAGATGTGCGACAGATTCGCCTTTTCACAGCATCGGACATCGTATGAAGAGAGCCAGGTGCAGATCTGCAAGGGTGTGCTGAACAGGCCGCCATGGGCGCCGCCATGGACGCTGCGTTCGCGACGGCGGCCGCGGCGGCGGCGCGGGGGCAGGCGGGCAACGGCGCGGTCATCGTGGACCCGACGTCGGGGCAGGTCGTGGCCACCGGCGGCGACGCCGGCCGGCTGCACCCGCTCAAGTGCGCGACACGTGCTGCGCCATCTGCTGCGAGACACCGTCCGCATGTATTGGAACATGCGTGTGCAGCGAACGAGCCGCTGGCGCAAGAAGGCCGCAACCGCACCGCTGCTGACGTCTGGCAGCATCCTCGACGGCAGACAGGGTATTGCCCAAGACTCTGCGAATGCTGGTGAACGTTGTGTGCACCCGATGCTGACGCCGTGTGCCCCGAACTTGGTGAAGGATCATACTCCTTCGTCCTGCAGGCATGCGGTGATGATGGTAGTGGACGCGATGGGAGAGCGGGACAGGCGCCTGTGGCCGGACTGGTACCAGGAAGTCGACCAGCAGAACCTGCAGAACGGCAGCGGTGAGGCTGCACTCAGCTGCACTCAGTGCAGTCTGTGCATCGCGCCGCAGGCTACAGCTGAACCGTACTAGTCTGCTCGCTGCACAGCTAGCAGCAATTTCGAGGTGTTGCGGCAAGGTAGCAAGGCATGCCTTGCACTGCTGGCATTTGTGAGCCCCGCTGATGTCCAACTTATCATTCTGCCATCTTGCAGCCGCGGCCCCGGAGGAGCTGCCGTGCAAGCGTCGGCGTCTGAGCGAGGACGCCGGCAGCTCGAGGGACACATCGCCCACCGCTGACGCCGCCGCGCCGCCGCCTTTGCCGCTGGGGCAGGTCGCAGCTCCGAGGCCAGCAGCTACCTCGCCGGCGGCTGCCCTGCCGGCACCAGCCGCATTGCTGCGGCGGCAGCAGCCGCCTGACGAGTCGGGCGTGTTCGCATTTGCAGCGCGCCTGCCGCCAGGGCAGCAGCCCGCGCAGCACAGCATTCCTGCGGCGCCACCGGCCTCGTTCACGCAGCCGCAGTCACTGCAGAACGGCCTGGCGGCGGCTGCATCCCTAGCACGGCAGCAACGGCCGGGGCATCATGCAGAGCGGAGCTGCGCCGCTGCTGGGCAGGCTATTGGCCCTTGCGCATGCGGGCAACAGCTGAACGGCGTCTGCAATGGCAACGGCAACGGCCTCGCGCACAGCATTGGCGGCGGCGACGGCAGCGCTGGCAGCGGCGGCGAACAGCCCGGCAGTGGCAGCGGTGACAACGGCGTGTCACCAGCGGCAGAGAAGAAGCCGTACCTGTGCACCGGCTTCGATTGCTACGTTGTGCGGGTGTGCACCTGCCGGCTGTTTCGTCCTTTGTCTCTGTCCTCTGTCGAGAGGCTGTCATTGGTATATTCGCGGTGCTGCAATAGGGTAGTCACCAACATTGCTGTCCACCAAGATTTTGTGTTGCATCTGTGCATCACAACGGACGTGAAGCTGTATACGGGCCTGGTGCAGACCCGTCTTGTATTCCTGCCGCAGGAGCCGTGCGCGATGTGCGCCATGGCGCTGGTGCACTCACGGGTGCGGCGAGTGGTGTACTGCCTCCCGGACCCGCGCTTTGGCGCCCTTGGCAGCCGCTACCGCCTGCACGGCCAGCGCAGCCTGAACCACCACTACCTGGTGTTCCGACTGCCGCTGACGGATGGCGAGTTCGGCGAGGATGGCGCGATTGAGAACTTGAGTTGAGGATGGCGCAGCAATTGCTGTGGCAATCCCAGCTGGCGGCGGCTGTGGCTTGCTGAGAACGTCAGTGTCGTGGTGACGATGACTGGCGACCCTCACATGATGACTTACTGCTGTTATGGGCCGGGCTCTCCCACTTTCAGTCTGCTTACTTCTCTGCCTATCTGGGCGTCCGACCTCGGTTGCCTGCCACCTGCTGCAATTCCTACCGCCCTCGCCAGAGAAATTCTTTATCCCCGGGATCTGTACTTCATTTGCACCAAAATGCAAAATCGTTACAAGGTCGCTGCTACAGTATGCTGTTGGCCGTTGTCTGGTGCGCCGCCATCGTCAAGGCAGCTTAGAGGCACGTTAGCTATGGCAGTGCCTTCGCCAGGCTTGTACCGCATTGAACATTGCTGACGAGCTCCTTGACCGCTGACGATTGTCACGTGCTGCTTTGTTCGTGAAATCGATGAGCTGTGGATCGGGGCTCGGTTCCGGTGCGATGTACGCGACCCTATTTACAGTCCTGGCTGGTGTTGCTGTAGCACACGTCGAGGCGGCAGTTTCCGTACTGCCGCAGCTTGCAGCGCATCAGCTAGCGGAGGCGCAAGTTCAAATAGCAGCCGGCGGCTGCGTAGACGTCCTCCTGCCTCTCCATTGGCAACTTCGACGTGCAGCCATAATCAAGCCTGCTGCGGGCTCAACATGCGCGACAAAGCAGTTCAGGTATGGCCTCTAGTGTGCCGCAACCTGTCGCCCCCAATGCGCCCACAAGCATGCAAGTAGTCTTGATTTTGACATTTCTGTATGGCGCTGATCTTCCGCGTTGGAGCGCCATCTCACCGACATGCTGCGAACTTGGCCTCTACACCGAAACACCAAACGCCTTTGCATGCCGAGCCTAGACGCGCACTGCTGCTGAACGCTGACTCATTTCGAACCCTGTCCTATTTTCGTGGCTCACTCCCACCCACGCGAGCGAGCCGGGCGCCAGACTGGCCATGGCTGAGCAGCAGCGGCGGGCGGGTGTGCAGATCTGCATGTTTGGTCGTGGTCCAAGCTTGTCTCGTGATTGCTTGCAGGGTGTCAGACTCAGCCTGGCAGCGGCATCTGGACGAGGACAGCGGCTGCCGGTTGCACCCCCAGCCTCTCAGCTTGCGGCCGGGTGTGACAGAGCGGCGTCCGGCTTCACACAGACAGAGTGCAGCAACAGCAAGTCAGATGGATGAGAACATCCGACACGTAGGAGGTCAGCCACGGCAGCAGCCTGACGCGCAGCAGGCGTTTCCAGACGGCCGGGGCGGCTGCGCCATCCGCATATGCAGCCGCTGCCGCACCGCCGCCGAGGTGCACGTCCAGGTGTGGCCAGAGCCACGGCAGCGCCGCGGCTGGGCAGCCCAGAAACAGCAGCGGGAACAGCGGAAACAGTCGCTGCAACATGCGGCGGCGCTGAGCGCGTCGCGGCGGCGGCTGCTGGACTCGGGCCCGGAAGTGTGCTGCTGCCCGGCGACCGTGCAGAGCAACGTCACGACGGTGCTCACGGACAGGCGGGCCATCACGCCGGGCGACCGCTGCTGCTGCGGCACCTTCTCGTGCGCCCTCCTCCTACACCTTTCCTTGACGATGGGTGCCGTCGGCGCATGCAGCTGCGCCCTGGCATGTGCAGGCTTCATTTGGCCGCTGCCTGTTGAGTGTGCGCGAGTCAGAAAGCGCGCAGCATACATGGCCAGGGACTCTCTCGCCAGCCTGCTCAGCCTCTGAGCATGGTCACTATGGCGTTGTACAGGAAGTGCTGCGCACAGCCGTCTGGCAACAACAACCAGCTGAGCAGCATCGGCGGCGGCAGCGGCGGCGGCGTGTGCAGCGGCAGCAAGTGCATCATCCTGGCGGTGCTCATCGTGCTGTCCGTGCTCATCATCTCCTGCATCGGCTGCGGTATCTTCTACTGTTGCAGGCGCGCCCCATTGTGATACCTCGAATGTGGTGTCCAGCACCCCTATGTTCCCGCAGTCAGCCGCAGACTTGCTGTGAATGGGTTTCAAGATGCAGCAGGTCTCAGCAAACTGTTTTGCACTTGAGTATGTCCCAGCAAGCTGTTCGAACTCAAATCAAATTACAAAGTCGCCGGCCTGCTGTGCAGGCGGAATCGGAGAAGCAACCAGGCGGTGTTGCCGCTGCAGGGCCGCCGCGCCCGCCCCGACCGCGGTGCGCGCCTCCTGGCTGAACCTCTCCTGGCCACAGCGTTGCAGCGTGCATACATGAATGTCCTCCCAGCTAGAGCTTATCAACTTGCTACTTGAAAGACTGCTCTTCTCACCCGCGTGTGGCAAGGCAGCAGGGAGTCAGCAACATGTCCATCCATCCGCTGCCGACTGTGCGACCCAACACAGTGCTCGTGTGCATCTGCTTCTTAGCACGTTTGCGTGCACGCACCTTTGGTGAAGACGGCAGAGGACGTAATCACGGTGGTGCAGGCGCTGCCGGAGTAGATTACTATTCTACACCTGCAAGCCGTCTCTGAAACCTCAATCCTTCGCCGCAGGCGACCCAGTCAAGGCGGCGGAGGACATGCGGGATGTGTGAGAAGGCGCTGCCAGAACAGAAGATTTTCTGATCCAGTTCAATAGGTCGAAAGTCTTTTCAACGATTGACCTCAACGCTGCAGGCGACCCGGTCAAGGCGGCGGAGGACATGCGGGACGTGGTGAAGGCGCTATCGGTGAAGGAGTTCACGCCTGAGCGCGACTGCACCTGTCCCATCTGCATGGACGCCGTTGCAGCCGCGCCCGGCGCCTGGCAGGTACCAAAAGGTCGCGGCACGACGCAGGACACTAGCGAGCCTTCAACTCTTGGCTCGCATTCTCCGCGATCGTCGTTGCCCGCGCCAGGGAAGCACCTATCATCTGCGACAGCAGCTGCTATTGCGATGCGCTCCGATGCCTGTGGGTGCTTCCGCCTTATAGCACCCTTCACACGGAGGACGGTCGGATTGACAGTGCCATTATGTGTGCAGGTGCTGCCGTGCAGCCACGGCGTGTGCACGCGGTGCTTCGAGACGCTGGTCGCGCGCGAGGCGCGGCTCACCACCTGCCCCCTGTGCCGCGAGCGCATCCTCAAGCCCAGCCCCGAGGACCTCGCTGCCGCCGCCTCTGCTTCGGCGGCGGCGTCGGAAGCAGCGGCCAATGCGCCACCCACGGCGACGCTGGTGGCGGTGCCGGGGCAACCGCTGAGCTTCGAGGCGGCGCGGCGGTCCGGCGCGACGGACTTGGCCTGCTCCTCGAGAGGCCGCACGCCCGCGAGCGGCGGCGGCGGCGGCGGCAGCGGCGCGCGGCAGCAGCAAGGTTCCACATTTGGCGGCCTGTCGTTGGCAGACTACGGCATCCTGCCGGCACAGATCGGCCGCTGAGCCGCCGCCGCCAGCGACACCGCAGGTCATTCAAATTCAGTTTTCGCTGCTCGTGGCTCAGGAGTCTTTCTTGAGGTCAGACTCGTGTGGCAGCCAACCGACGTGGCTGCCGCCAGTGGGCCGGATGCCTGGTTCGGCCAGCTGCTGCTGGCGAGCGCCGTTGTTACGCGCCTCTGGGCATGACGCATCGGCGGGCCGCACCCTGGGGCCAAGCAATGGCTATCATTGTTTGACATCCCTGCAAAGCGGCCGGCGACAAGCAGTCATGACCACAGCTGCTTGTCTGAGACATCATGCTCTTGCCTTGCAGAATATTTGAGATTTACACAGCATCGAAGGCGAACTTAGAGAAGCTAGCGAGTCTCTGAGCTGGTGTCTGGTGACATACCGGAGGGACGTGGTACTCCATGAGCTGCCTGTCATCCGCCATCTGCTGCCCGGCGTA
>JAABUM010002905.1_pt1 | contig 22010 bp, 30 predicted proteins | sample 5559161 | NCBI WGS metagenome assembly JAABUM01 (sample SAMN10711868, study PRJNA513369) | rock metagenome | isolation source: Antarctica rocks | place: Antarctica: Victoria Land, Siegfried Peak nord
CGCGCAGCACTGCTGGAATTATTATCCACCTTTCGCGCGGATTTCGCGCAGTGCTGAAAACCCGCGCGAAATTGCTTCGCGCAGCGGCCGCCGAATTATGTTTGCGCGAATCATGCCCGTGAGTACGGTATAATAATGAACCCTTCAAAAACATTGTGTTACCTAGGTTCACGGCTTGACGCTACAGCATGAACAGTCGATGCTGTGGCGCATTCAGCCGTGCGCATCATTTCCACTACCGACTCACCATGTCAACCTGTTTTTTGATCAAAGCATCAACAATCCTATACGCTCACATGTACTGCTACACGCGGACTATCGCCGACGACCGTTTGCCCATGGCATGGCATGTGGTGCTGTCAACGCTTGACGGCGCCTTCAAAGCACGACTCCTGAACAAGTGCTGGTGTCATGTCCTGAGAAACACCACGGAAAACTCCCCAGGCGTACAACCCTGGCTCGCTGCAGTGTGCACCCGCTGTCCCCTGCAGCTTGGCATCGCTGAGCAGCATCCAACAATTCCCAGAATGGTACAATGCTGAAAGTGGCAGTTCTGCACATGGCTGCGCCCCACGCCTTCCGGCGTCTTCACATGTCGGCAGCGTCCATGCCGGCGGCGACGTGCGCCCCAGCGGGCCCCCCTGCAGCGTTATTGCTGCCGTCAAACGGCGCCGCGACGCCCTCCGCCTGCCCAGCGCCGACGCCCGGCTGCGCATCCCTCATATACGGCCGCAGCGCGGCCATCGCGCCGGCGACGCGCCCCCAGCGGCCGAGATCGATGGGCGGCGGCAGCGGGCTGCCGCGCAGCTCGGAGCCGGGAAGCAGGGGAAGCAGCTCGTTGAGCGCGGTGTGCAGCCGAACCAGCGCGCCGCCCAGTGACACCAGCAGCACGCTGAAGCCGCTCCAGCGCACCTGTGGTGACAGCCAAGTGGGCGCGATGAATCTAGTATGATAACGAGTACCGCAAACTAATCGAGCGATGCCAGCAGCACATGGAAGCCGCTCCAGCGCACCTGCGAGGTGGAAGAGAATAGAAAAGTTGGTGCTGGGATGCGTTGTGGTTGCAAATATTAGGTTCGAAGGGCCAGGCTGAGGTTTTCGCAAGGGCAGCATCAGTGGCGCGGTGAGGAGTCTCTGAAGGGCAGCAGCCGCTGGCCCCTTGCAGGCTTGCCGTCAGATTAGGGTTTAGGGTTTAGGGTTTCTTGCCAGCAGAGTGCTCTACGCAACTGGACTGTGGCTGTGGACCCAGAAACAGCAGCACGCCTGCAGTTTCGCGAGCCCAAATCGCCGCGCCTGCGTGACATATCCGTCCAGGGTGTCTGGGAACAGCGACGCCGGGTGCAGCGGCGGCGGTTCCCGCCCCGCCATGTCATCGCCGCCACCGCTGGCTGCTCCAGGATCGTCCTGCTCGTCTGCCTCTGGCGTCACCCGCCGCGAGACGGCCCCCCCACCACCGGGCGCCGCTGCAGCCGACGCCATCGCCGCGGCGGTTGCTGGAGCCGCGGCGCAGGCGCAGTGCGCCGCCAGGCTGTCCCGCAGCGCCTGGCGGGGATCCGAAATAAAATCTATCACAGCAGACAGCCAGCCCACTGTGAGCACGACTGGCAGCATCTGACGTAATCGGGCCTCTGGTGAGACCCACCACCATTAGGTTTCCGTAGCGCAACATCCGCACCTCCAAAAACCAGCTGACAGCGTGCCCCAAACGGGAGCCCTGCACTAGCTCCGCCATGCGTCGGCGGAGCCTCACACCATGAGACCATCACAGTTGAGCGCGCCTGCGAGTGCCAGCTGGCGGCACACCCCTCCGGTGAGCCCGGCAGCAGCTCCGCCAGCGGCGCCATGAGGGAAAGGGCACACTGTTTGTGATTTGAACATCAGTCTCAGGGGGAATTTCAATCGCGGCAGCGCACCTGCGAGTGCCAGCTGGCGGCGCGCTCCTCTGGGGAGCCCTGCAGCAGCTCCGCCAGGGAAGCCGTCAGCCCCACATGCCAGCTGCCACGCGCAGCCCGCGGCAGCGGCTCCGGCATGACGCCATCGTTGCCGCCCTCGCCAAAGCCGTCGCCAAAGCCGAAGCTCGACCGCTGCACCCCGCCCCGCACGATGTCCGCAGACAGCCTGGACGCCAGAAACCGGAGCGCCGCCGGCGACGCGGAGGCTCCGTCGACGCCGCTGCGGCCGTCGCCACCGATTCTGCCGGAGCCGCCGCGGCCACTACTGGAGCTGTCCAGCGCTCGTGCGCTGCTGTGCGGACGTCCATGCGACGCGTGCACGCTCGGCACGTCCAGGCTGCCGTGGCGGGTGGTCTGGTGCGCCATGGCGGCAGCTGGCGGCAGCGGCGGCGGCTGGAAGAAAGCGCCGCCAGCGGACCTGTCCTCGCCTCGCGGGTGCTGCCGCTGCCCCGCAACAGGCGGCGCCGCAGCTCGCAACGGCAGAGCCGACGGCAAGCCCCCCCCGCTGGTCCGTCCGGCTGACACGGGCATCGGGTCGCCTGCTGCGCCGGCGGAGGCGCGGGCCTTGGCTTCGCCATTGGGCCGGCTGCCTGCCACTGCGGCTGGCCCCTCAGCACCATGCGGGCTGCCGCCGCAGCCGCTGCGCTGCGCAAGCGCTGTGCCACCGCGGACGTCGCTCTCTGCCGTCGCTGGGGCGCAGCTGGAGCCGCCGCGCTGTGCGCCAGCAGAGACTGTGCCGCCGCGGACACCGCTCTCCGCTGACGCCGGCGTCGAGGAGGCGCCGGCCAGCCGCGCCATCTGCAACCGCCCAGGGGAAATCGGCAAGGCCGCTTCCCCGTTCGCCATTGGGCTCGGCGCGCCATCAGCGTCTCCGCATGTTGGCTTGCCGGAGTCCGCAGAGCTGCCGTCCGTCGCGGCGCCGTAGCGGCTGCCCTCCAGGCTGTCCGCCACCGCTGCGGCAGCAGCATAGCCGCCGCCGCTGCCTGTGGCGCGGCGGCCGCCCTCCCCTTCCGCTGCCGCATGGCCCCCGGCGCCGCCAGCGCCGTGGCGGCTGTTCCCCGCGGTGGAAGGCGGGCTGCCGGTCTGGCGGCTCAGGCCCAGCAGCCGCTTGTGGCGGTCGCCGGAAAGCGCCAGCAGCTCCTCGACGGCGGAAAGAAAGTTCTCGATGCTTGTGGCGGGCGCCCAGCCTGCACAACATGCCAGACCCTGTTTTCGATGGACGACGGGTGCTCGTGGCTGCCCCTCTTCATGCGAGACGGGTTTTCAAATGTGCGGCTGTCGGGCTCCAGTCTTGCGCCAAGGGCAGGCAATGGCGTTGCGTTGAGAATTTGCCGCCAGGGATGCGCGTGAAAGAGATCCAAAAGAGCATGCATGGCTTTTCGAGCTCGTCAGTGCATCGATCTCACTCTCATGGTAGGAAGGCTGAGCATCCGTGTGTTGTAAGTACTAGCAAGCTGACAAAACCTCTTTAATTTCTATAATCGCCCAATAAAAAAGCCTGCTTAGACAGCAAGTTTTTATTTTTGAAATAGAAAAAGGCAATCTTGTAAGTTTTGATTTTCAATCAAAACCAAGCCAGCAACCTAATTGAAAAGCAAAGCTTTTTAATTGTGCGCTCCTGCAGAGCTGCGCACCTTTGGTCGCGAGGCTCTGCCCGGGGCAGGCAGCCAAAAGGTCGGCCATCGACGCGTCGCACTCCATCTTTAGGGTCCCCAGCAGCGGCTGCGGGAAAAACAGCAGCAGCGCCTGCGGCAGCGAAGCAGGCGCGAGTCGATTGGATGGACTGCGAACCAAATCTGGAAGCGTATGAACAGCAGGCCGGCGAGCGATGCGCCGCGCTGTCGTTTCAATCTCCCTCAGCAGCGGCTGCGGCAGAGACACGAAAGCCACGCATTCGTAGGCTTGTATTATCTGAAATTATCATAGATTATTATTAGTATTATTATTATTATTAGTATTATTATTAGTATTATTATCTTTGGACAGCGCCGTGCGACACTGCTATCGAGCTCCATCTGCGTCGCCTGGACCAGAAACAGTGGCGGGAAGTGAACTTCTACGGCGACATCCACCCATCCGACTGATTCGCGTCCATTCGCTGCAGGATCAGGGCAGGGCGCCAAAGCAGAAGCAGACTCGCCTGCATCATCTCAGCATCAAAGCCGCTGGTGGCGAGCATCTTCTGGAGGCCAAAGACGCCCTGGCGAACCTCCCGCAGCGCGACGCGCACCGCCCACAGCTCCGCCAGCGGCATGTGCCAGCGCCGCGCCGCCAGCCACTTGAGCGACGGGGCAAACCACCTGCAATGAAGGATGAACGGATCGGTGATTAGCATTCCGTCCTCCGGCTTTGCCAGCGGCATGCGCCACCACCGCGCCGCCAGCCATTCGAGCGACGCCGCAAGCCACCTGCATTTTCCGATCGGCGATTCATCATTGTGCCCTCCGCCAGCGACATGTGCCAGCGCCGCGCCGCCAGCCACTTGAGCGACGGGGCAAACCACCTGCAATGAAGGATGAACGGATCGGTGATCAGAATTCCGTCCTGCAAGTTTGCCGGCGGCATGTGCCACCACCGCGCCGCCAGCCATTCGAGCGACGCCGCAAGCCACCTGCGTACAGACGCGGAACTCAGCAGCTTGAATTTTCAGATGACTTTGCTTTGCCAGCAGCACGTGCCACCGCCGCGCCGCCAGTTGCTGCAATAGATGTAATTTAGAAAACTGACCTGCATCGAAAGCTGCTTATCGTAGCCCCTCGGATCAGGCAGTGCCAGTCCAAGCAGGACGACAGCGGCGGACTCATGGTTAGCCTCCAGCTCGGTCTCGTCACCAGCGCAGGAGTTAAAAAAATAAAAATAGAAAATAAATAACAAATAAAAAATTCCCAAGCTAAATTAAAAAATAGTTTTTAATTGAAAAATGCCCCAGCAAGGCTGCCAAGAGGCGGTCCGCAGGCGACGCCGCCCACCTGTGGCCGTAGCAGTCGGTGCCGATGTAGATCTCGGAGCGCGCGTTGAACACGGCCTCCAGGTAACGTGTGAAGCTGGTGTAGCAGCGCGACACCTGGTCCTCCCAGCTGAGGGCGTCCGCCGCCTGCAGCAGACAAACACATCTAGAAACCGTGTCTTGATCTGCTGAAGCTGAAGCTTGTGTTGCGGCAGTGCGACACCCGGGTCCCCTCCAGCGTCTCCGCCAAAGTTGGTCGGCAATATTTAAAGTAAAAATCGCATGTGGGCATCGCCGATGGCATTGTTGCTGAGGAATCAAGTATACCACGAGATGATTTTTAAAATCTCGGATAGCTAGATGGTCCTAGGCCGAGCTGCACCGCATTTCGCCCATCGTGATCGCCAGCCTATGATGGCGTGCCGCCTCACCGCGTGAGATGTGATACGGCTGCCTGGCCGTCCATGAAGCTGAAACACAAGAAAATCGGCATCCGGCAAACGCCCCATCAAGCAGAGACCCACCGCATTTGGCGCCTGTGAGCCCGCTCTCCTCGCGGCAGAATTCATGAACCGAGCGGCGCGTCCGGCTGCCGCAGCGGCGCCGCCGCCCCGCCAGCTACCTGCGCTCCGCGAGCCACCACTGCTGCCACCGTCGCCGCCGCCCGGCAGCTTGATGTCGATGACCGCATCGCCATTCTCCTGCACGCCAATCGCATAGGCCGTTGTGGGAGCAACACGGCCGCCCATATAGAGATCGGCCTGCTGTGACAAGTGTTCGCAGCCGTTTTGGGATTCCCTGGGAAACGTTTGTCCGCACCTTCGGCGGGAAGTCGCGCGACGGGATGGCCGGCAGCTCCCCAGCAAAGCTTTGCCCGACAGAAGACTCGTGAAAGCGTGATGAATCTATCGCAAAGTGTGTGGACGCGCCTGCAGCAGGCATTCACGTGAGGGCAGGGACAGCGGCTCCTCAACGCACAGCCCGCGCCATGTCAGGCGGTTGAGCGCCGCAGTCGCCTCCAGCGCGTCTCTCGTCATCTCCACCGCCTGTTTCGGCCACAGATGCACGGGTTCTGATGTAGAATCGCTTGGGGTTGGTGAGGCTCCAAGATTCAGGGCAACAGAGCACCTTGTCTGAGGTGCTCAGGACTGAAGACCGTGGCCGCTTACACTGTAGCGAATCTGCAAACCCGTGCTGGAATTGGCTCATTTTTATAATCACCTTGCCGGAGGCGCTCAGGGGAAATATGGTGCATGCCAGAACGAGCGCCAGCACGATGCCGATGCAGATGGCGGCGATGCGGCTGCCCGCCAGGATCACCACGTTGCCGTCCGACATGTAGAATCCCTGGAACGCGACTGCGGCGACGGCAAGGAGCAGGGGCAGGTGTTGCTACCAAAGATTATTGCGGCAGCAGAACATGATCCACATCATTTGACAAGACACATGTGTGAGGAAGGCAGATGAGTACAGTGCCTCACCTATCACGTAGGTGACCTGAAAGAAGCCTACGTAAAACACAGTCCACGCAGATCACTTGGAAGGACAGACGAAGTTTGCCTGTCGAAGTGTGCTTGAAATTGAGCGCCGCTTGGACACACGCTGTGCTGCAGTAAAGTGCTCGGCAGGTTTTAGGGTTTAGGGTTTAGGGTTTAGGCGCGCACTCTCATCAGCAGACTAACTTCTCACCTCCAAACCTTGTGAGGTCATCGACCTGGGATGGGGGGGACTCTGCTGAGGGCTCATGAGGCGGACAAAATCGTCATGATTTTCATACTTGTGCTCGACTAGAATGCAAGGCTGCTCCTGTCGTCCCATCAACAGACTTTTCCTTCTTCAGGCTGTCCTTCTCACCTTGCACATGCTGGTCAGCATGACTACCCCAAACGTCACGAACGCCAGGCCGACGCCCGAAGGTATCGCTATCACGATCCCGCACGCCAGCCACCCTGTGGTGTGAGAGGCACCGTTGAGTGACTGGGATCCGCATTGAGTGACTGGAATTCAATACGAGCCGCACTTACGCTGAGGGTCTCACAAAGGTAAGCACCAGGCACCCCCCTACAGCAAGCAAGACTCTCACCGCCGACGACGTTGCCCATCAAGCGCTGTATACACAGCCACGCCGTCGCGCCGACGAACTCCGGCGCGGACACCACGATCAGTGTCACCGCCGCCCACTGCACGGCATACGTGCACCGTTGAATTGCGAGGCGCACATGTTGTGCGGTCGTGCGGCCGTAGCTCGAGGTAAATATCTGTTGATGCTTACTGGCATACATACCAATGCTCCCTGGTGGATCCAGTTGTAGGCGCTGTTCGTGCCGTCGCCACTGATCTCGCCGCCGCCCTGAGCGGCATCGGGGCCACGGACCAGAAAGTCCACCAGAGCCAGCGCCAGCAGGCCCAGGCCCAGCCTGAAGCCGCCCTTCCATCCGTCCGGTGGCCTGATCCTCATGACAGGGCTTGCATGCTGGTGGTGGGTCCTGCTGGCGCCGTCGTGCCACGCCAGAGGGTGCTGGCCGGGTCGAGCTGTGCACGAGCCGATGTCACGATTGCACAGCTTCGCTATGCATAGATAAGTGCATCAGTGCAGCAACGCACGCGACAAGGCTGGGCAGGGTGAGCGCAGCAAGGGTTGTGTCGCACAGTGTGGTTCGTGCAACCTCAGTAAGCCAGAGAGAACTGCGACGCCAAACGTGCGTGCAGTATGGACAACCAGCGTTCTGATCCCGGAATGCTTGGCTGAGCGTCTGCGACGTGCAACCGCGAAAAGTGGCCTCCAGCGTTTTGGACCTGACTCTGACTGACTGGTCTCACAAGATCTTCGCCATCTCTGATCACCAGCTCCGTGTAACAAACAGTTACCGGTTACACTGCCATTCATCTGCTTTTGATCCGACGCCGTGTGTGGTGCAGGCGCAGCACGGCAACTTGGCTGCGCGGGCGGTTGCGATCTGAATTCAAAGCTGAGCTCTGGTGCAGCCGGCGAATCGAGCTCGATCCATGATGCAAGGCGCAGCCGTGCATGCACGCATAGAGCTGAAGGTCGCACCAAGGGGCTGCAGCCCGGCTGTGTGCACTCTCAGCACAGGACGGCCTCTGCGGTGTCAGACCTCTCCGCGGCAGCAGCAGCTGCAGCAGCGGCTAGTCAGGAGGGCTCGGACTGCAGCCCGGACTGCAGCCCGGCCAGTCCTTGCATCCGCTCAGCAGTCAGCCGTGCAGCTGACTGAAAAGGAGGCCAGCGCCAAGCAGCACTTCTTGGACCAGGTCAGCGGTGGCGGCCAGCCGGTGGAGCAGCAAGCCATTGCGCTGCTGACAGATGCAGCACGGAACCGAAAGGTGTAGGAACTAAATGAAGGGAGTAGGAATTGCTGCAGGGCATCACTGCTGGTCGCGGTACGCTCAATTTTAGAGTGCCAGCGCCATGTCGGAGCATCCTGCCGCCGCGTGCAGGCGCCGCCACAGATGGTGATCGGGGCGCTGGCGCACCTTGAAAGCGCGGCAGCCTCGCAAAACGGCTCAGGTGATCTTTTAAGCTTGGTGCCCAAATTGTAGAACCGTTCAAGGCCAAGGGTGACGGCGCGGTGCTGTTCGCAGATGCGCTCTCCAAGATCCAGGGCCGGTGGAAGCTGGTGTTCGGCTCGAATGGCCCGCCGTTCATGTTGTACATTCCGGTGAGGGTCTCAGGCGGCACTGCTGCTGCACAGCTTCCTGGAACACCTGCTCATCTACATTTTGCAGCTTGTCGCCGCTGCACACCAAAGGATGTAATTGCCATGCCCCAGGTGAATGAGGTGACTGACATTGATGTCGCCACTGGAACCATCGATCTCGCCAGCGACATCGGCCCGCTGCTCTTCCAGTGCGTCTTTCAGCCGTGCGCACTGATCTGGGGGCATGAACAGTGATCACACTCGATCACATTTGATGTAACATCTGGCCTTGCAGCTGGTGCGGTATGTGCCATGCCTTTCATGTCCGCTTCACCTCGCTCCTTCGGCATACACCGTCACGTGACGTTTGCCATCGCCGTGGCAGGTTCTTCGGCAAGTTCGAGTGGAGTGCGCCGATCGGCATGAACTTCGCTTTCAACGGCAGCCGCATCAGCGCCTGGCGGCGACAGCTGTCCGCCAAGACCTGGGAGCCGGAAAAGGAGAAGACATACTCCTTCTACTACGTGGACGAAAACATCGCGGCGGTCCGCAGCAGCGCCGGCGGCCACATCCTGATGCTGCGACAGTCCAGCTTCCAGTGAGACGAGTAGCGCTTTGTATATAGGAGGACTTCGGGGGATTGGGTTAGATGTCAGCATGCCAGAAGCAGAATGCCCAGCATGCAACAATGGAAGGGCACGCCCCCTGAGAATGTTGAGGGGACTGGGCTGGTTCGTGTACAGGCGCTGCCGTTAACGCTAATGCTATTCGCAGACGGAGGACACAAAGTGTCGACAAAAGAAGGGCGACATGCACTGCAGAGCACATACCCGCTGCCATTGGCTGCCGAAGCAAGCTACCCCGGGTTTGTTTCCCTCTTCAAAGGTCGTCTAGAGGATCCCGTCGCCTGTGGGGCGTCGACGCAGACTCCGCCTCTGCTGCGGCGCTGGGCTCGTTCTGGATGCTGCCGTGCAGGATCGTCCACACCGCGTGCACGCTGGGCCAGTCGGTGAGCTGGATGTCGACCGGTGCCGATTTGCGTTGCAGCGGTGAGCCGGGTAGCACCGGTAGCAGCCGGTTTACGGTGGTCAGCAGGGACACCACTGCATCTCCCAGTGTGACCATCAGCACCACGAGGCCATGCCACCGCACCTGCGCGGCACAGGCCATGGACTCTGTTGCACACTGCGGCTGGAGGAAACCCCACGCTAAATGTGGTGCTTGCGAGCCCAAGTCCTTCCACTCTGCACATCAGCACGAGCCAAGGTTCTGCACCTTCAGCAATGCGGAACCAAAGCCTCACTGCACCATTGCACCTGAGCAATGTAGGCTTCCATCTGCTGGGGCTCGTCGGCCCAGCCGCCGGAAGCCGCGGACGCAAAGCTGTGCGCTGACGAGGTGTCTGAAGCAGCAGGAGAAGGCGCATACGACAGCTGCCCCCGCGCTGCGGAATGCGGCTGCCGCTGGCTGCCGCTCTCCTGGCGCCCCCGCAGCGGCATCTCGGACGGCTGATGTGGCCCATGTCGTGCAGCCGTGGAGGGCTGCACGCCAGTGGCCGCCTTGCGGCGGTGCATCGATTCAGACCGCCGCGCGATCTCCAGCAGCCGCTGGCTGCTGTGTAGGCGATGTTGCGGAGAGCCTGATCGTCTGAGCGGCGACTCAGCTGCCGATTCTGCCGCCGCCGCCGGCACGACTGACACAGCCGCTTCCGGCGCCGCCAAGCAGTCAGGCATGCGCCTGCCTCCGCCGCCGCCGACCGCCTTGCTGCCATCTTGAATCGTCTGGCCGCTGTAGCTTCCGCTGCCGCTGCCGCTGCCTGCGCCACCGCTGCCGCTGCTGCCGCCTGCTCTGCCGCTGCCGCCGCCGCCGCCGGCCAAGCGCCTGGAGCCCTCATCGTGCCGCGACGCCGACCTCGTTGGCGATCCAGACTGCTGCTTGCGGTGCGCCCAGTAGGACAGCATCTCAGGGTTTTGCAGCGCCGTCTGCCAGACGAGGGCGTCGATTCCGTCCAGCATCCGCCGTGTCGGCTCCGAGTCCGCCCAGCTGGAAACCGCCAGGTCCTTGTCGGGAAAAGCGGCAAGGCAGCCGGCGAGCGCCTCGCCGCAGGCGTCCTTGACGCTCTGCAGCACTTGCCGCTGTTCCACCACCTGCGAAGTGGATATTCTGTTTGCCGACAACGTTCATGCTTAGTAATGTGACCTCGTGAGGTCGTGAATAAGGTGACAGCAGGATGACTGTGCAGAGACTCGGCCGTCAGTAAACGGCCTGAACACGCAGGTGACGCCGCCATGGTGTCCGCTGACGCAAAATGCGCGGCTTGCAGCCCGCACCCCTGTTTGACGGATCTTTCGGACAGTATGGACCTTCTAGGTGAGGGTCTCCATACATCCTTAGGTACGCACCTCGAGCATGTCGAAGTTCAGGCCCTCTAACAGCATATTGTGGATGCCGTAAGCGCTCTGCCGTACCTGCACATTGCAAGTCGATTCAAGGTTTGATCAACCACGTTCCTGCTATCTCCTTTCAGTCCTTCTTTCATATGCAACATATCACAGCGTCGGCATCATGAAATAGCAGCAGTTTGCTGATGGTGAGCTCCTGCCACACCTTGCGTGTTGCGGTGCGCACAGCCTTCAGCTCGGTCTTGGGCAGCTGCCCGCGGAACAGGTGCGGCCACTTCAGGGTGGGCAGGAACCACCTGCAGTCTCAATCAGCCTGGTGATGTGAGGGATGACGTGACCTAGTGACCGGCAGTTCTGCGAGGTGCCGCGGCACACAGTCAGGGGCGAGGGCGTCGCCAGCCCCGGATTCCTGCTCGGGACGCCATGCAAATCGAAACAACATCCATGGCGCGGGGGTTGCCTGTCGCCGATGATGTCGCCCGCAATGCAGGCAGCAACCTCGCGCCCGTCAATTTCAGAGCAGGTACAAGCCAGAGTCTGATGGCGAGCCCCGTGGCGGGACTCGCAGATCTGCAACGCTACCTGCGCCCGAAGCCAGTCGATGCCAACGCACACCTCAGACCACGCGGCCGGCCTTACCTTCTCTCGGCTACAAGCTCGAAGGAGCAGCACAGCAGTGTTTCAGCTTGTGCGGCCACACTGACCTGTGGCCGAAGCAGTCGGTGCCGACGTACACCTCCGACTGCGCGTCCGACATCGCAGCGCGGAATGAAGACAGCCCCGCCGCGCACTTGCTCATCTGCTCGTCGAACAACGCCTGGTCGAACTTTGGTCCACCGTCCTCCGCCTCGTCAGAGCCGGCGGCGCCGCCCGCCGCCCGGCCAGAAGTATCCGCGCGCCGGAACCTGCGCATGCCGATGCGAGCAGCGGTGCCGAGGCTGCGCCATGCGCTGCGCAGGCGGGCGCCGTAGCTGAGCTTTGCCGGGCGGCTGGGTGTGTCGGTGCCGGCGCTGCTGGTGCAGCTGCTGAGCGACGCCTTCCCAGAGGGCGCCTGCCGAGGCAGCGCAATGCACATATACAGTCGATATTCAGGCGGAGGGAGGAATGAGAAGGCGCAAGTAGCTGCGCACATGGCCCCTTCACCCTGGAAACCAACGCCAGGTCAACAGTAGCGCAGATATTGGAGTGGATATTGGAAGAATGCTAGAAAACAGTGTTGCCGCCTTGTACCGAAAGGCTGTGCATGGAGCTGCTGTCCTTGCTCTCCACCTCCAGCGGTGGTGCGCCCTCAGCAACGTTTCTCTCTTCAGATCTTGTGCACGAACCACACTTGGTTAATCCTGCAGTACTCAATGTGTACCCGTGCTGCTCACCGAGAGGCTGTGCGTTGGACTGCTGCCCTTGCCGACTACCACCACGTCTTCCAGTGGCGCCGCACTGTCCGCCAGGCTCTGCCATGCCAGCCGGCTGACCTCGTTGGTGGCCTCCATCGTGCCATTCGTCACCTTGACAGCCTGCACAGCAATAGTGATCATAGTGACACGATGTGATGGAAAAAACTTGTATCACTATGCAATCATGATATCACGATTTCCTATCACATCGTTTGCGGTCCAACGCACGGCAAGGACATGCAGCAGGAGGGTCCTGCATGGATGGTTTTAGGGTTTAGGGTTTAGGGTTTAGGGTGGACTCTGTGAAGCGGGCATGCCACATCGACGAGAAAGCCTGTAGCAGTGCCAAATGTGGCTCCATCAGAGTCAGGCTCGTGAATCACAAAACGGCTCGTGAATCACAAAACGCCGTCCAATTGCCACGAGGTGTGCCAGGCCCAAGGCGCTTTGCAAGCTGAAGATAATCAAATAAGATTTTTTTCTGTTGATTTTATAAGTCTGCTGCAAGGCAGAAGAAGCACGAGCGGCGCAAGGGCTGCCACTGAGGTCAGCAAAGATGTTCACCTGGCCAAAGGCGCTCTGCGGGAAGAGGATGACCGACATGACGAGGCCGAGCAGCACGCCGATGACGATGCCCACAACGCGCACCCCCGCCTGCAGAATGTTTAGTCAAAGCAAGTGAGACTGGAGTGGTTCCACACACAGAAGCAACGCAGCACGCCGATGGCAACGCCCACGATGCGGACCCCCGCCTGTAGGATACTTAATGATGTTGAGTTCCAGTTGATCAATGCCAGGCGTGCTCATGTGTCGGAAAGCTATCACCAGATGTCGCCCACCTGCAGGATGAGCATGGACGTAGATTCGAAGTAGAAGCCCTGTAGCGCGACAATGCACCAGGTGATGGAGGTGAAGGAAGCGAACCGAGTGAAGTCGCCAACCTGTGAAGACCAGCGGGAGCTGCTCAGGAGCGTGGGACAGCAGTGTGTTCAGGCGACGCGAGGCAGGATCTCTGCTGCCTTTGTGCTTCTGCATATTGTGTCCTTTCGCCACGGGCATCTGGCCGCACAATCTGCAGTTCGGATTCTGAGTGAGCAGCACACCTTGGTCAGCGACGCCAGCACGGCCAGCGCCGCACCGCAGAACGCGAGGCCGGTGCCGGATTCAACGCCTGACACCAGACCATAGGCGATGAAGCCGCCGGCAATGGTTCCCAGGATGCGCTGCAGCGACAGCCAGACGCAGGCGCCCAGCGTGTCCGGCGTCGCGATCAGCACCTGCTACATGCGAGGAATGGTATATCATTCCGCATTCACAACTGAATTGCCGCTTGATTGACATGGTGTCGTGCTGGCGTTGAGATGCAAGAGTGGCACAGCGACGCACCAGCGTCACGCCCGCCCACAGGCAGGCCGAGTGTATCCAGTTGTAGGCGCCGCTGTTGGGGTCGTTTGCGGGCCCGCTGACGTTGAAGTTGATGAGGGACAGGATGAGCAGGCCGGCGCCGATGCGCAGCCCGCCTTTCAGGTTGGACAGCAGAGCATCCTGAGGGTACTTCATGGCAGTCACAGCGACGGCTGGATCTGATCTAGTGCGGCTGCAGGTCCTGTGGGGGGTTCATAGCAACCAGCTGAGGCTCTTCTGCGGCGGCCGCAGCGGTGTCAGGCGTACGGAACCTGCCGGGTGCCGGGAAACCACAGTACTGCAATTGCTTGGCCTAATAGGCAGTGCCGAGCCCGATCCCCGTATGTCAAGAGATTTTATCAAGAAAGTTGAACCTGCACGCGAGATTAGTCATCTGCCATCGAATGGCAATATTCGATGCTTCGCGATTGTTGAACGCACTTTGACAGCCTTGCAGCAATATATTTGCGAGATTCAACATGAAGGCATCGGTGGAGGTACACGAAGTGTGCAAACTGCATCGCGTAGGCCTGGGCCGTGCAGTGAAGGGACTCTCATCGAGGATGGCACATGCAGTGAGGTCGACGAAATTTTGGCCAGTTTGCCAGCACATTCTTCCTCGCACAGACAAGCTTCGTTCCTCATGCTTCGTTCTTCAAGCTTCGTTGCTTAGCGCTGTGCAACGTGTAATGCGCACATCCTAGTCGACCCGTGTCGAAGGGGTCAGTGATCTCGGCTCAGCTTCGTAAGCGGGAGAACACCTGCGACACAGTGCAGCATGGAGCACCAGAACTTCACATGGACCGGTGTGCTCGGAATCTCATTGCACGGTTCTCGCACGACACGCAGCAAACTCGCGCAAGCTGTGTGCCATGCACACCTCTCCCAGCGAATCATCCTGCTGGAAGGCTGTGGGGAGTGACAGAGCCGTTGCCTCCTCCACTAGCCTGATGCAACGTCTGTTTTGTGCGCAGTGGAACACCTTCAAGAGTGCCTGGCGTCGGCAGACCTCGTCAATGCGGCGTTCGCCGCCGCGGATGCAGGTGTGCATACTTTAAACTGCCTTGCTGATCAATCGGATCTCGAATGCAACAGACCCCAGCTCTAGCAGTGTCTAACCAGCGCCGCCAACGCCACTGCCGAGCCTTCATGCCCACATGCAGCGCTCTACTGTGAGCGTAATGCAGTTCCTCTCACATCCTGTCATCCGCTAACAGCGCCCCACTATGTGCCAAAACTTGGACGCGCAGACGGTGACGGCGTCGTCAGTCCCGCTGAGGCGCCGGCGTTCTTCCGACCGTCTGGCCTGCCGGAGCAGGAGCTCTCCAAGATCTGGCGCCTGGCGGCAACGTCGAACGCCCTGCGGACGCCGGTGCGCCTGCAGCTCCACGCTCTGGCTGAGAGAGGCTGTCAGTGCTACACTCGAGCTTCTGACCTCGTGTCGCGCCGCAATTGCATCCTGCGTTGGTGACCTACCCTTGCAAAACATACCAGTATCACAGACTTCTGATCGTGCAGATCCATAGCATGCAAACCCCCTGACCTACAGGGCCAGCTGCGCGTCGCGCTGCACATGGCGTATGACGCGATGCGGGGTCAGCCCATCCCAGACGTGGCGGACCCGCCGGCCTCGCCCACCGCCGCCGCTGCCGCCATGGGCGCGGCGGGGCTGCCGTCGGCGCAGCAGGCGCCGGGTTCAGGGGAGCGGCCGCCGCCGCTGGACGTGGCGGAAGTGCAGGCGCTGCTCTCGCGCTTCAAGGTGCCGCCCCCCTGCTGGCTGCCGCCCTTTCAACGGGGCAAGGGCCCTTTCAATGGGGCAAGGAAACCAGAGGTCGACATGGGCCCCGGCTGCTGCACCCGTGGCAGCGACTTGCAAGGCAACAGTGTCCAACAAGACCCTAACGCAGGCGCCGACGGCACCTTCACGCTGACGGGCCTGGAACCGAGCCCTGCGTTTTGCTCCTTTCGGACCGACACCTGCGCACCGGTGCACCACAGACGCCCGACGCGGTCGTGGCGGACGTTACGCCGTCCGAGGCGGCCAAGTACGAGTCGCACTTTGAGCGAGCGCGGGGCCGCGGCTCCTGGGTCGAGCTCAGCCGCGCGAGGGAATACTTCGCCAAGGCCAACCTGCAGGTGCGGCCTAAACCCTAAACCCCAATGTGCTCACTATGCACACCAGCCGGACTGACAGTGCGCCTCCTACATTTGTGCCGGGGCGCGTATCTGGAGTGCCGTGCATCAAACGATCATGCCCAGCAACGTGGGGTGCTGCCACGTTGCCACGTGCGTGGGGTGTTTCTGCTACCCGAGCCCCTCCTGCTGTAGGCCACACCCAAACTCCAGATGCTGGTCGAAGCACGTTCATGCCATGAACAGGATAACCTGCGCTCTGTCGTCGGCTCCGGCTAGACGCTGTAGTAGTAGTGTGCTACGCTGGTCAGCGTTCAAACCCAAAACAAGTAGGAAGTCCCTAAACCCTAAACCCTGCCATACACAGGACGACGCCATTGACGCGGTCGTGCGCTTTGCCATCGGCTCCGGCAAGGCGCTGCTGAGCCATGACGACTTTCTCGCCGTCATCCATGTGATCTACGTGGCGCACCGGGAACGTGGCGGGGGCGCCGCGCCGGCGCCGCCCTCCCCCGGCAGCCTATCCCGGGTGAGGGTGTGGCAGTGTTTCACGGCGTTCTTGGTGTGCTTGAAAGGGTTGGCGTTCAGGAAGCGTGACAGAGCGCAGCGCAGGCGCTTTGAGAAAAAAATTGGATTTAAAATTGCTAGGTTTTTTTCGTGTTGTTGAAATTTCACCAACGCGACGCCGCCGCCCTCGGCAGGCCGTCTCGGTGACGCACTGCGATTCCTCTGCTGCAGGAGCGCGCGTTCAGCCTGACGCCGTCGCGGCTGTCCGTCGTGACCAACGTTGGCGGCCAGGCGTCGCCGCCGCGGGGGCCATCGCCGGACCGCAGCGCCCTACGGACGCAGCCGTTTCACGCCGCAGGTGAGTGTCCCACTGGTTCTCAGGGCTCAGGGTGCAGGGGTGGGCGCGGCCCGATGCACCTGCAAGTCTTTTCAGTGTCTGCAGCCATAACCCCCGTACATTCCGGTTCTGGCCTGCGCTGGCTGTCGCACTGTAGCGCTTTGCAATGCTTGGGGCTTGCACTCACCTGCGTGCTGCTGACAGGGTGTCAGCTGTCAGTCTTCTGTTGAACAACAGAACTTGTATTCCATTGACAAATCACTGACTCATTTGCTGGTCCCGCAGCTGCGCCTGGCTTCCACCGGCGGGGCGCCTCTGCAGACATTCCCTCCCTTGCGGTCAGCACCCCGCCCGCCGGCAGCGGCGCTGCGACCGCAGCCGCCCCGGCCGGCGGCGTCGCGGCGGCAAGGGCGAAGGAGGCCCGCATCCGCGCGGCGGAGGCGGAGCTCGAGCGGCAGCGGGCGCGGCTGGCGGAGGCGCGCGAGCTTCTGGCCGAGGCGCGGGCAGTGGCAGACGCGGAGCTCATCGAAGAAGCCATGCAAGCGGAGCAGCGGCTGCAGGTGTGGGATGCAGGTCGACGATACAGTTTCGCCTGACATGACGTAAGGGCGCTCTTGTACAGGCGGTGACGGCGCCTGCGGGCCGGCGTGCTTGCGACGGCACTGGCGGGGTTCCGCCCGGCGCGAGGGTCAGATGTTGTACCCGATACAGGCTTTGCATCTGCCCTAGCGCAGCTCTGGGCATGACAATCGCCTGCTTTCGGCCTCTGTCACTTTTCTGACCGACTGTGCCTGCGTGCGCGAAGGGGCAGGTGCTGGCGGCAGAAACGGAGCTGGCCAAGGCGCGCGCAGCGCCTTCCCCCTCCGCCGGCAGCGTGGCGCAGGCGATGAGCCTGCGGGAGCGGCTCAGAAAGCTGCAGGCGGCTGAGGCCGCGGGGCGGGTCCGCCCGCGGACACAGCTGCCGAGCGCCACAGCCGAGGTGAGGCAACACTCGTGGTGTCGATGTCATGTTGGTCCGTTCTGGAAAGGCCGTCAGAGCCTTGACGGTGAGTCAAGCGGCGGCGGCCCGCGGATGCCACTGCCCACATTGTCACGCCCCAGGCGGGTTTGCGATGCCGGAAAGTTCGCCGAGCTAATCATCTCATGAAAAGCTGTGCTCAGACATCAAAGCTCTTGTCAGTTCATTTGGCTGTCTTTCCGCCCGGCGTTGCAACCTGGTTTGGCCGAGAGGCCGCAGGCGGCTGCATCAGATGATGACTCATGTTCCGCCAAGAGCAGTGCGCCAGCTTCTCCTGTATACTTCACAAGGTTTTTTGCCCACAACAGCCCCATGCAAGCGGCATTCCTCTGTCATACCTCTGCAGGCGGAGGATGACTTCACTTTCAGCCCGGTGCAGGGCGCCAGCCCCTCGTCCACATTCCGATTAACTATTTCGATTCTGTAACACTGTCCACAGCAAGGAAACCTCAACTCGTCCCCTGTCCACAGGCGGAGGACGACTTCACGTTCAGCCCGGTGCAGGGCGCCAGCCCCTCGTCAACGCCGCGCTCAGGCCCCCTGTCGCCTCGCGGCTTCGGCAACCTGTCCCGCCAGCTGTCGGTGCAATCCCTTGTTATTATTACCCAGACACATTCGTTGGCGCACCTCAATGTCGACTGGAACATGCCCCTCTTCTCGACTCGCAAAGGCTTCGGTGGCACATTGTATTGAGAGTGTGCCGATATGTTTCACTGTGTATCACGCCAGTGAACGCAGCCAGTGTGCGGCCTGACTCCCAAACCCAGACATCTTATCTAAACCCTACAAAACCCACGGCCGGCGCGGTGGGCGGTTGCCACCGGCGGCACATGCCTCTGTATCTCCACTTTTAATGCGACATTGATTGCAGATCCGATTTGGTTCTCCATTGACCCCAGTCGTGTGCTTGCCCAGGACACGGCCGACGCGGTGGGCGGGCGCCACCGGCGGCACAGCTCTGCGTCAGCAGGCATGGGGGACTTCATGCGTCCCAGCCGCCCGGCGCCCCGGCCGCCGTCCGCGCCCCCTCCTAGTGTGCCTAATTTCGGTAATCATGCCCTAATCATGCATCTCCTGTGATGTGCGCTGCACAAAAGAAGCGATCCTGCTCCTGGGTTGGCCAGCTGTGCTGGTACACCTGCTGAGCAGGCCAGGCGGTCTGGCTCAGAATTGCATGATCTGCATGAGGAGGCCCATGCACTACCTCCTTGCTCAACCCTTATCCAGCTCAATCGAGTCTGATTCAGGCAATCTGGCGGCCGCAGGCGCTGCTGCGTCAGGAGAGGCGGGCTTTGCGCCGGCTGGCGAGGCCGACGCCGCGCCGCAAGTGCCCAGCAGCGAGGCGCCCGCAACAGTGATGGCAGCGGTCGCCGGCGCAGCGGCGGCAGCGGGCTCGGCCGTAGCCGCGGGCGGCGCGGCCGCCATCTCATTCGTAACTGGGCTCGCAGCCGGCGGGGCCGGCAGCACTGCCCCCGATGAGGGCGGCTGCGCCACCTCTGGCGGTGAGGCGGCTGCGGCGCCGCAGCAAGCGGCAGCAAGCGTCGCCGCAGGGGAGGTCCCGGCAGCGCCGGCGGCTCCCCACATGCCGCCAGAGTCGGCGGCTCCAGCTGTGCTCGCGGACGAAGGCGGAATAACAGCAACAGAAGAAGACACGCCAGCAGCGCCGGCGGCTGCCCACATGCCGCAAGAGTCGGCGGCGCCCGCTGTGCCTGCGGAAGCCGACAGCTCGGCAGCGACACTGGACGCAGACACGTCCGCCGCGCCAGCAGATCCCCATATGCCGCCCGAGTCGGCAGCGCCAGCAGCGCCTCTGGCTGCGGGCAAGGGCAGCGATGCCTTACAACATGATGGCGAGCCTGCGGCAGAGCTCAAGGTGGAAGTCGAGGACGCTGACAGCACAGAAAAGGGTGCCGAGCCGACGGTGCCGGCGGCGCTGCATATGCCGCCAAATTCTGCGGCGCCGGCCGTCTCACCTGCCGGCGAGGACAGCACGGCTGCGGTCCCGCTGACAGAGGAGGCAGCACCAGAGCAGGATCCTGAGACCTCTGCAGAGTCAGCAGCGCCTGCTGGAGAGGCTGCACAGCTGATGCTCGCGGGAAGGCCCGACACGGACGCGACGCCAGCAGCGGCCGCACGCGCAATGCCGCAGATGCCGCCGGAGTCCGCCGCTCCTGTCGTGCCGCAGGCGCCCAGGCAGCCAGACGAGCTGTCGCCAGCTGACGGTGGCGGCGCATCTTCCCCCGCCGGCCAGGCCGCCGTCGCGGGTGCGGCCCCGGCGGCAGCGCCTCCGCTGGAGACATCCGCCTCGATGGCCGACGCAGCCGACGAGGCGATGCTCGGCGGCGACATCCCGCTGCCGGAAACCATTGCCGAGGCTTCAGAGGCGGGTTCGGCGGCCGGCCCCGAGGCTGGCGTCGCCATGGCGGCTCCCGCCGCAGTGCCTGCCGCAGTGCCGCCGCCGCCGCCTCCTGCAGCGCTGCACTCCGTTCCGGTCAGTGCGGCAGCCGCGCCCTGGTCTGGTATGGACCACGCCGCTTCGCGGGCGCTCAGCGCGGCGGAGTCCGGCCTGTCCAGCGCGTCGGAGGCCGCATCTGCGCCGACTGCTGACGCTGAGGCGGCGCCTGTCGCCGGAGAGACGTCTGCTGGCGCGGCGCAGGCGGCCGCGCCAGCGGGCAGTGCCAGGCCTGCAGTCAGCGAAGCTCTTGGTGGCTTCTCTGCTGGCAGCGCAAATGCTGCCACCGGCCCGGTGACGCCCAAGGAGGAGGTCGAGCTGGCAGAGTCGGTGGCCGAGGCCGCGAAGGTCTTCGGCACGCCGCCCGCTTCTCCCGCCATGTCAGCGGGATCACCCGCGACAGCGGCGGCGGCAGCGGCGGCGGCAGACACGGCACCGGCTCCTGCAGCAGCGCCCAGCAGCGAGGCTGCTGAGGAGCAAGCCACGGATGGAGCGCCTGCGGCAGGCATCGCCGCAGAGCGGCGGGCCGGAGAGACGGGGGAACCGCGGACTGGCACGCTTGCAGAGTCCCCGGCGTCGCTTCCTGGCACCCTGGAGACTTCCCAGGCGGGCGTCGACTCGGCGGCCGCCGCGGCGCTGCTGGAGTCAGCCGAAGCGGCACAGTCAGAGCCCGGTGCGCCAGACGCGCCTCTGGCGGAGGCGCCCGCGGCGGCAGCACTGCCGTCGACCGGCGAGGTTCAGCGGGCTGTGGAGGAGGATGCTGCCGCTTACATGCCGCCCACTGCCCAGGCAAGTGCAGCACGAGTAATGCTAGCACGGTTCTGCCTTGCTACGAGTTAATTTCTAGTCGCTATGCGGATGTAGACCTGAATCCTTTTGCCGGAAGCGTGACTACACAGAAGAGGCCCATGCCTCTGAGTTCCCACTCAGACGCAGGTCCCAACACTGCTGAGCACGTCCTTTTGCACAGGTGGCGGAGCCCGCGGCCGCAAATGGCGACCAGTACGTCACAGCACAGCGCGACGTGCCGGAAGAGTTGTTTGCAGGGGCGCCCGTGGGTTTAGGGTTTAAGATGGGCGCCGCAGCTGGCAACCGCAGCCTGAAGGCACCATCTGCAACGGACCTTGTCGCCGCCGGCGGCAACGGCGACGTCACCGCCGCCGACGACGCCGCCGCTGGCGCTGGCAACGGCACAGCGGCTGCGGACGGCGAGGGATCCGCCGCCGCCGCCGCCGCTGACGGCGCCGACTTCAACCCCTTCACGGATGCCGAGCACTTCAACACCGCGGCGCGGGCGACCTCCGACGCCGGCGCGGCCGCGACAGATGCTCTCGTGGACGCCGCAGTGCGCTCCGAGTCGTCGGTGCTTCCTGCATCCTCCGCCGGCAGCCTCGGCACGGACGCCACATGGGAGACATTCAACTCTGTGGCGGCGCTCCCCGCGCCTTCCGCTACTTCCGCTACTTCCGGCTCAGAGCTCGCCGGCTTTGGCTCCGTCGTGCAGTTCCAGCAGCCGGCGGCGGGAGCGGCGCCTCCACGGCCGGTGCCCTACGTCACGCACCCGTCGCCTGCGCGTCAGCCGAGCGCCGAGGTGCCGTTGGCTGTTGCGTTGGCAGTGCTGCCGGCAGAGGAGCGGCTGCACGCCGCGGCAGCGCCAGTCATCGCGCCGCCCGCGGACGTCTCTGCGCCCAGCAGCTTTGCCGCGTTCAAAGAGGAGCCCCCAGCGGCGCCGGCGCCCGAGGCGCCGGCACCCGGCTCGACGGCGGCCGCGCGCGAGTGGCCGGCGGGCGGCCCCACGACGGGCGGCC
>JAABUM010002907.1_pt1 | contig 22007 bp, 27 predicted proteins | sample 5559161 | NCBI WGS metagenome assembly JAABUM01 (sample SAMN10711868, study PRJNA513369) | rock metagenome | isolation source: Antarctica rocks | place: Antarctica: Victoria Land, Siegfried Peak nord
TCGTCCAGATGCGGACGTAGCACCGCGTACCGACGCCCCACGGACTCCGCAACCTGCACGCCCTCGGCCATAGCACAACGATATGACCCTCACACCTGAAAACCTACGTTATTTCGACGCGGGTTCTCACCTCCCCGGTCCCCGCGCCGTGGTCCAAGACCCGCCCCGCATCGGGCACGACTGCTCCGGCCAGCAGCAGGGGCGTGTAGTGCTGGACGAACGGCAGCGTGAGCCGGTCGTACCGCTCAGCATGGCCTTCGTCGCCACCCAGCCCGGTCACCGCACGGACGTCACGGTATCGACCACGCCCGCGTTATAGGAGTCGGAACGCATACCTTCCAGCCCACCGGGACCCGTCCGAACATAGCCCTTGCCTCGACGCTGGTAACCGGTCCACCCACCATGTGCACCACCTTTCACTGCCTCGGCCGTTCAGTGGCCCGCCGACGCATCACCTACCGACGCACCACAGCGTTCATTGTCGGCGAGGGGGGTTGAAACAGCCGTGCCGGGTCTCGCTTGCTAGGTTGCCGATGGCCCGCAGGAGCCTTGCGTACCGAGGCTGAGAGGCGGCAGGACCGGCCGCTTACCGTTCGCACCGACCCGGTTAGCACCGGCGTAGGGAGGAACCCCTGATGACCACCGTGGACAACCACCGGGCCAGCGTGACGGACCAGAGCCCACGGTCGGTGCCTCGCTCGGCCTCATCGCCGACGGCACCCAGAACCGGCTGCGTGGCGCCCACGCCGTTGAAGTCCAACGTGCTCCAGCGGAATCCCGACAGCAAGCCCCAAGCGGACGCCCGGACCGCCCGGGGTGTGGTTGACCAAGCGACGATGGACTGATGACTCGGACGCGCTCTCAGCTGCGCGGGCTGCTCACCCGACCTGCCTACCGGCGGCTGTGGCTCGCCCGCACCGTCTCTCAGGTGGGCGATGTCGCTCAGTTCACGACCCTGGCGCTGCTGCTGGTCGCCGTCACCGGCTCCGGGCTCGGTGTCTCGGGCGCGGTCTTCGCCGAGATCGCGCCCGTGCTGCTGTTCGCACCCCTGGCGGGAAGTCTGGTCGACCGACTCCCACGGGTGAGGGTGATGGTCGCTACCGACGCCGCTCGCGTGCTGCTAGCCGGGAGTCTGGCGATCTGGCACGGTAGCGCGCCCATCGCCTACGCGGTCGCCTTCGGGCTGTCCGCCGGGCAGGTGTTCTTCTCCCCCGCAGCTCAGTCGCTGCTGCCCTCGGTCGTGGCCGACGACGAGCTCGTCGCCGCGAACAGCGGCCTCTGGACAGCGGCGGTGACCGCCCAAATCCTCATCGCCCCCGCCGCGGCGCTGCTCGCCGTCAAGGCCGGCTTCGGCGCGGCGTTCGCGGTCAACGCGGTCAGCTTCGCCGTGAGCGCTGCCGTCCTTCGCGGGTTGCCCGAGCCGACCCGCGCCACGTCGGTGCACGTCGCCAGCCCGTTCGCGCACGCCCGGCAGGGCCTCGCGGCCCTCGCCGCTCTCCCCCTACTCAAGGCCCTGGCGGTCGGGCAGTTCCTGGCCGCGCTGTCCGCCGGCGCCACCAGCGCGCTGCTGGTGGTCCTGGCCCACGACCGGCTCGGCGGCGGTGAGAGCTTCGGGCTGCTCGTCGCCGCGATCGGCGCCGGTGCAGCCCTGGGACCGCTACTGCTCCTACGACGGATCATCGACCCGCGCCGCCCGCTGTTCGTCTTCGGGCCCTACGCCCTCCGTGCCCTGGTCGACCTCGCCCTCGCCGTCGTCACCACCGCCCCCCTCGCCGCCGTGGCGCTGCTGTTCTACGGCCTGTCCACCTCCACCGGCAACGTCACGTTCGCCAGCTTGATCCAGTCCCGCGTCCCCGAGGACCTGCGAGGTCGGGCGTTCGCCGGCTTCGACCTGCTCTGGCAGACCGGCAGGCTCCTCAGCTTGCTCGGCGGAGGGCTCCTCGCCGACACTGCCGGGATCAGAGCCGTTTACCTGCTCGGCGGTCTCCTCCTCCTCGCCGCCGCCGCAATCGGCTCCCTCGCAGCCAGGACAACTGCTTCCTGAACTGCGCGGAGGTCACGGCCCTTGGTCAGGGTCGACGGGCCACCTCGGCACCCAGCAGATCCGTGAGCACGGCAAGTGCCGTCCGATCAGCGCCCCGGTACAGCAGCACCACCCGGTGCCTGCGGAACACGTGCGCCGGGCGTGTTGGCCCGCTCAGCACCACCCGGGCCGCATCGGCCTCCGCCAACTTGGACGCCTGCTGGCCCATGTCGGTGAGGTCATAGTTGAACGACTCCACTACGACCGGCGCAGCCAGCGACGTACCCGCCAGTCTCAACCTCGTACCCTCGGGACGCAGCCACGGATCGGTTGCGCGGCCCCCGATTCTCGCGGTGATGCCGCCGCCACGCAACCCTTCGCGGCGCCGCTGCGCTCCGCCGCATGCTGTTCGCCCGCCCACTCGCCGTCCATTGTGGAACTAGAGGAGGGTGGGGATGCTGCGGGCTGCGGTGTAGAGGGCGACGGCGATCAGCAGGACCGCGAATACGCGGGCGAGGTGGCGCGGGTCGACATGGGAGGTGGTGCGTCCGCCGATCAGGCTGCCGCCAACGGCGGCGGCGGTGAAGACGCCGAGGAAAGCCCAGTCCAGGTGTATGGGTCCATTGGCGGCGCGGGCAGCCAGGGCAGTGGCGCTGTTGACAGCAATGACCAGAAGCGAGGTGCCGACGGCGACCGGCATGGGGAACGCGAGGGCGAGTACGAGGGCCGGGACGAGGACGAAGCCGCCGCCGACGCCGAAGAACCCGGTGAGCAGGCCCACTGCGGTTGCTGTCATCAGGACCTTCGCGACGCGCGGGCACGCACAGGTCAGCGGGCGCATGGTGAGCATGGGTTCGGTGGTCGGGTCGTCATCCTCAGTAGCGTTGCTCGAGCTGCTCCGCAGCGAGCGGCGCAGCATCAAGGTAGCGACGATGAGCATGAGCCCCGCGAAGGCGGTGAGCAGGACCTGGGGTGCGACGTGGGAGGCGACGGCGGACCCAGCGAAGGAGCCGGCGGTGCCGAGGGCACCGAAGAGTAGCCCTTGGCCGACACGGACGCGACCGGCGCGGGCGTGCGGTGCGAGGGCGGTCAGGGAGGTGATGCCAACGATGAGCAGCGAGCTCGTCGTGGCTGTCCGGGGGTCTTGACCCAGGGCGTAGACGAGCGCGGGGACGGTCAAGATGGAGCCGCCGCCGCCAAGCGCGCCGAGGGAGACTCCGATGAGCAGGCCGAGGGGAATCGTCAGGGGTGACAGGGGGTCTCTCCTTGAGTGGGGTCCACCGTGGGCCGGTCGGGGAGTCCTGCTGCCAGTGGACGGTCCGGGCACCGCGGGTCGAGGGTGCGTTTTCCGGACCGCGACAGGTGTCCGCGATGGGATTGGCGGGCGTCCGAACTCATCGGGCTCCGCTGGCTCCATTGCGCCCGAAGAGGCGGCCCAAGAACGACCCACCGCTGGTGTCGACCTTCTCGGCCTCTCTGTGGCCGGGGCAGCGGTCGGTGCGGGGAACGCCGGCCATTACCTGGTCGACGTGCTGTCCGCAGCCGGCCCAGGTGGCCTTGCCGCAGACCTTGCAGGTGGCGGGACGGCACATGATGGTTCTCCTCGAAGGGTCGGTTCTGGGTTGGTGGTGGTGGCGCGGTTCAGGAGACTGCGGTGATGGGTAGCCCGGAGGTGGCGGCGTGCTCGGCGAAGCTGTCGTCAACCGCCACGGCCTGGATGCCGTGGGAAGCAAGGACGGAGGCGCCGATGGAGGCGCGGTACCCGCTACCGCAGTGCACCCATACCTCAGCAGCTGGGACCTCCTCGATGCGGCCGAGCAGTTCGTGCAGCGGGATGTTCACCGCACCGTCGATGTGGCCGTCGGTGTACTCGGAGACGCGACGAACGTCCAGGACGGTGACTTTCCGGTGCTGGCGGACCTGGGCGAGGTCGGTGAACGTGGCGCGTTCGAAGGACCCGAGCGGATCGTCGGTCCACTCGTCCGGGGTGCCGGTTGCGGCGCCCTCGAGGCGGTCCATGCCGATGCGCACGAGCTCGCGCTGGGCCTCAGCGACCTGTTCGGGTGTGTCGCCGAGGAGTGTGAGCGGGGTGCCCCAGGGGATCAGCCAGCCCAGATAGGTGGCGAACTGCCCGTCGAGGCCAATGTTGAGGGTGCCGGTCACGTGTCCGGCGGCGAACGCGGTGCGGTTGCGCAGGTCGACGACCCACTCGCCGGCCGCGATACGTGACCCGAGGGTGTCCTTGTCGGCCGCCTCGGGCTGGGACAGGTCCGGGGCGTCCGGGCCGGCGGAGTTGGCCGGCGTCATGTGTGCGTAGTAGGCGGGGTAAGCGTCCAGGCCGGCGAGGGTGTCGGCCACCCAACGCTCCTCGTCCTGGGTCAGGGCGGGGTTCTGCCGCTGTTCCGCTCCGATGGTCGAGGCGGTGGTGTCACCGGTCGACCCTGCTGAGCAGAACGACCCGAAGCCGTGGGTAGGCAGGACGTGGGTGTACTCGGGAAGCTCGTCGGCGAGGCGGTGGGCGGAGGCGAACTGGTGGTGGACCAGGGCGTCGGTGTGGTCGTGGCCGAGCAGGTCCGGTCGGCCGGTGGTACCAAAGAGCAGGGACCCACCGGTGAAGACGCCGACCGGCTCGAACTCGGCGCCGGGCTTCTGCGCAGCCTCGAGGGCGTAGGACAGGTGAGTGTAGGTGTGGCCAGGGGTGGCGATGACCCGCAGCCGCATCGTTGCCACACCTCGATGACGTCTTCGTCGCTGATTGGGCAGCGGTCGTAGGAGACGTTGTCGGCGGCGTTGACGTGATACCGGGCGCCGGTGGCCTGGGCGAGGGCGAGTCCGCCGGTCAGGTAGTCGTTGTGGATGTGGGTCTCGAACACGTCCGTGATGCGCACGCCCGCCTCGGCTGCGAGGTCCAGGACGCGGTCGATGTCTCGCTGTGGGTCGACCACCACCGCGACCTGCCCGTCGTGGGCGAGGTAAGAACGGTCGCCGAGGGTCGGAGTGTCGATGGGGATGATGAGCGGCGTCGTCACGGTCGTGGTCGGGGTGCTCATGGGTGGAAGTCCTTCCGAGTTGGCGAGGGGGGTCGGCGTGGACGGGGTAGTCACTGTGGGGGTCCCTCCGTCCCTGGCCCGATACGGCACGGGGTATCTGAACGCGCTCAACGATAGTACCCCCCCGGGTATTCCGGTCCGCTCCATCGCACGGCGACTCAGCTACCCCTGCGAGTACTTGCAGGCAGGGACGGGAATGCATCACACTTGCTTGACGCTATATACCCCGGGCGGTATCGCAGCGGCATCGAAACCAGAGGAGAACCCATGAGCACGCAAACCCTGACCGGGCGGAACTTCGACTCCACTATCACCGCAGGTATCGTCCTGGTCGACTTCTGGGCATCCTGGTGTGGCCCATGCCGCGCGTTCGCACCCGTGTTCGTGGCCGCGTCGGACCAGCATCCGGACATCGTGTTCGGCAAGGTCGACACCGAGGCGGAGCAGGCCTTGGCCGCTGCCGGCCAGATCACGTCTATCCCGACCCTGATGGTGTTCCGCGACGGCATCCTTGTCTTCAGCCAACCTGACGCCCTGACGGCAGCCGGCCTGGAGCAGGTCATCGAAGGCGTGCGGGCCCTGGACATGGACGACATCCGCGCCCAGCTCGCCACCCAGCAGCAGTCCGCCACAGCCTGAGCGGTCCCGGCCCGCTGTGGCACCACCGTCGACCCCTTTGCCCCACCAACCATGAAGGAGCGCATCATGAGCTACGCCCTGACCACCACCGTCGACCAACCGTTCGAAAGTACCCTGCAGGCGACCCGGTCCGCCCTGTCCGAGCAGGGGTTCGGAATCCTGAGCGAGATCGAGCTCGCCGCCACGCTCAAGGCCAAGCTCGACGCTGACATCGCCCCACAGGTCATCCTCGGCGCGTGCCGGCCCCCGCTCGCTCACGCCGCCATCCAGGCGGAACCGTCTATCGGGTTGCTCCTACCGTGCAACGTCGTCGTCCGATCCCTCGAGGACGGTAGGACCATTGTCGAAGCCATGGACCCCGCGATCATGGTCACCGTGACCGGCAACCACAACCTTGCGGACGTCTCCGCTGACGCCCGAAACCGCCTCAACACCGCCCTGGCATCAGTTGCCGCCTCCGCTACTGCCTGACCTCCCCCGCAAGCCAGACCCTGGCTGGAAGCGCTCGGGCCCGTTCAAAGGACACCTCATGGTCACCCTCAACGCCAACGACATGACGCCGGTCGTCAACCGGCTGCGCCGCGCTCAGGGCCAGCTCGGCGGCGTCATCCGCCTGATTGAGCAGGGCCGCGACTGCAAGGACGTCGTGACCCAACTTGCCGCTGTGAACCGGGCTCTGGACCGGGCCGGGTTCGCCATCGTCTCATCGGGTATGCGCGAGTGCCTCACCTCTCCAGCTGGCATCAGCGCCGAAGACCAGGCGACCATGGAGAAGCTCTTCCTCACCCTCGCCTGAGATGCTGCGGCGTGCTCGCGCCCGCTTTCGCAGAAAAAGCTGGCCGGCACCGTGCTCTCAGCCGCCGTCGGCCCTCCGGGGGCTGTACGTCGGCCCATTCGAAGACGAGCTCGAAGCACATCCAACGGAGGAGTGCATGAGTAGCAGTCCAGTTCACTCGAGTTCCACCGGCGCGGCGCCCCGCTCCACGGGGCGGTCGCTCCGGTCCGGAGTCCTGATCGGAATGGGCGTCGCGGCGTTCATCGATGAGACCGTGTTCCACCAGCTGCTGCACTGGCACCACTTCTACGACAAGTCCACCCCTACCGTCGGGCTGGTCTCCGACGGGTACTTCCACGCCGTCGGCTGGGCTGCGGTCGTGGTCGGCCTGTTCCTGTTCGCCGACCTGCAGCGACGCGCGGCGACCGTGCCGCGCCGGGTCTGGGCCGGCGGGCTGATCGGCTGGGGCGGCTTCCAGCTCTACGACGGGCTGTTCCAGCACAAGGTCCTTGGGCTGCATCAGATCCGCTACCACGTGAACCTACTGCCCTACGACCTGGTCTGGAACATTGCCGGCGGCATCGGGCTCGTGGCTGGGCTGCTGCTGCTGCGCGGCCACGCCCGTTCGGTCGCCCAGCGGGAGTGATCGCGGCCCAGGTGGACCTCGCCCCCACGAGGTCGAGGTTTCCGCCTGGTTCTCCCTGTTGCCGCTGCTTCTTGTCGCCAGCGGCCATCTGGCCGGCATTGCGCGGCTGCGCCGGCGCGGAGACCCGGCGGCCACCGGTGCGGGTAGTAACCGTCAGTGGGGCGACCAGCAGAGGTGGGAGGGTGGATGCCGTGGACCGGACGGACATGTTCGAAGCCGAACGACCACGGCTTGTGGGGATCGCGAGCCGAGTGCTCGGCGACCACGCCGAGGCCCAGGACATCGTGCAGCAGGCGTGGCTGCGGATGCACCGGATGGACGCGGAGATCGAGAGCCTGCCGGCCTGGCTGACGACCGTGACCACGAGGCTGTGCCTGGACCGGCTGCGCTCCCGCACCCCCATACCCGTAGATGACGTCGAGACCGGGGAGAGCGTCGACGATCCCGCCGACGACGTGGCGCTCGCCGACACCGTCGGTCTCGCCCTGAACGTCGTGCTCGACCGGCTTTCCCCGCGGGAGCGGGTCGCCTTCCTGCTCCACGACAGCTTCGGCTTCGAGTTCCCCACCATCGCGTCGATCCTGGACACCACGCCGACAGCCGCGCGCAAGCTGGCGTCGCGGGCACGGGCAAAGGTCATTCAGCCCCATCCCGAGGACCGCCTGGCCGACTGGGAGGTCGTCGACGCCTTCATGGCCGCAGCCAGGAACGGCGACTTCGAGAGATTGCTGCGACTGCTCGCACCCGACGCCGCCGTGACCGCTGACGACGCCGCGGTCCTCGTCGGCACGCCACGACAGATCGAGGGCCGCGACGAGGTGGCGAGGTTCTTCAACGGCAGCGCCCAGTCAGCGCTCCCGGTCTTCGTCGGTGACCGGCCGAGCAGCGCCTGGTTCCACCTCGGCGCGGCCAAGGTCGTCTTCGACTTCACCGTCAACGACGGCCTCGTGCGCGCCATCACCTTCCGCGCCGCGCCCGACGTGCTCTGCCGGGTCGTGCGCCGCGACGGCGGTCGGCCGCGTGGCTGACTCGGTCACACCCGGTCCGTGTGGATCGTCAGCACATCAGGAGACCAGTCAGAAGGAGATGACCATGAAGACCATGACCTGCCGCGCCCTCGGGGGGCCCTGTGACCTCGAACACCGCGCGGAGAGCGCCGACGACGTCATCAAGGCCCAGGACCGCCACCTCAAGGAGGCGGAGAAGGCCGGCGACGCGACCCACCAGGAGGCTCGCGACGCCATGAAGAGCCGCTGGCTGCACCCGAAGAGATCGATGGGCTGGTACAACGACACCAAGCGGGCCTTCGCCGCCCTCCCCGACGACTGAGACCGCTCTGGGTCCTCGGTTACGCGCCGCATCCTCAACGGACGCCCGGACCGTTGAGCAGCGACGGGGGCCGTTGGCGGCACACTGGCCAGGTGAGTGTCGGTGTGTTGCGCGTGTACCTGGGTGCGGCCCCCGGGGTAGGCAAGACGTGCGCCATGGTCTTAGAGGGCCGTCGTCGAGCGGAGCGGGGCACGGACGTGGTCGTGGCCGCGCTGGACGTGCGAGGCAGGGCTGGCACCGCGGCGCTCGTTGGGGACCTACCGGTCGTTCCGTCGCGGCCGGTCGCCGAGTGCGTCGAGCTCGATGTCACCGCGGTGCTGGAGCGTCGTCCGTCGCTGGCCTTGGTGGATGACCTGGCGCGCCCCAATCCGGCTGGTGGACAGCGCACGACGCGGTGGCAGGACGTCCAGGAGCTGTTGACGGCCGGGATCGACGTCGTGAGCACGGTCAACATCGAGGAGCTGGAGTCGCTGGCCGACGTGGTCGAGCAGATCACCGGCCAGCGGCCTGGGGCATCGGTGCCGGATGCGGTCATCCGAGGCGCCGACCAGGTTGAGCTCGTCGACATGACGCCGGAAGCGCTGCGTCGTCGTCTGGCGCACGGCAACGTCGTGGGTCCGGGACAGGTCGACGCGGCGCTGTCGGACTACTACCGGGTGGCAACACTGACGGCGTTGCGCGAGCTGGCCCTGTTGTGGATGGCCGACCGGGTCGACGAGTCGCTGCAGCAGTACCGCTCCGAGCACGACATGAGCGAGCTATGGCAGACACGGGAGCGTGTCGTGGTGGCACTGAGGGGCGCTGAGGGTGGAGAGGCGCTCGTCCGGAGAGCCGCGCGGATCGCGGCTCGTGGCGCGGCGGACCTGCGCGCGGTGCACGTGACCGGTTCCGGGGACCTGAGCACTGCCGACCCTGGTGCCCTCGCCACGCAGCGGGCGCTGGTGGAGAGCCTTGGTGGGACGTTCCACCATCTGGTAGCCGACGACGTCGCCGACGCGCTCGTCGGTTTCGCCCGGGCACAGAACGCGACCCAGCTTGTCCTCGGCGCGAGCCGACGTTCGCCTCTGAGCGCCCTGCTTTCCGGGCCTGGCATCGCGGCGCGCACGCTCCGGCGCGCCGGGACCATCGACGTACACATGGTCGGTCTCGAGGATGCTGTCGCGCGCGGCCACCTGCCCCGGGTGGGTGGTGGGCTCACCTACCGGCGCCGCGCCTACGGAGCGGCACTGGCGGGAACGCTGCTGCCTGCACTGACCGTTGTCCTGGTGAACAGCCGGGCGCAGGTGAACTTCGCGAGCCAGCTGCTCGCCTACCTGCTCGTTGTCGTGGCTGTGGCCCTGGTCGGGGGGCTGTGGCCGGCGCTGGCAGCGGCGGTTGCCGGCACGTTGATCGTGAACTGGTACTTCACGCCGCCCTTCCACACCTGGACGATCGCCGAGGGCAACAACGTGCTGGCGATTGTGGGCTTCGTCGTGGTTGCGGTCGCTGTGTCCAGCGTGGTCGATCTGGCGGCGCGGCGGACGCGGCTGGCCGCCCGGGCCGGCGCTGAGTCGCAGACCCTGTCCGTGCTGGCGGGGAGCGTGCTGCAGGGCGCCTCGGCCTTGCCGGCGTTGCTCGAACGCGCGCGGGAGACGTTCGCCATGACCGCCGTCAGCCTGCTCGAGCGGGAGGGAGACGGATGGCGCGTTGTTGCGGCGGCCGGTCCTTCGGCCGCCGCTGCCCCGGAGGATGCAGACGTCACCGCACCGGCCGGGTCAGGCCTGGTGCTGGCGTTGCGGGGCCGGACCCTGACCCAGGAGGATCACCGTGTCCTGGTCGCCTTCGCCGCTCAGGCGGCCACGGCCCTGGTCCAGCAGCGGCTGGCGCAGACCGCTGAAGCCATCCGTCCGCTGGAGCAGGCCGACCGCATGCGCACAGCGTTGTTGGCCGCGGTCAGCCATGACCTGCGTACACCCCTGGCGGCGGCCAAGGCGGCAGTCACCAGCCTCTCCGGCGGCGACGTCGACTGGAGTCCGTCCGACGAGCGGGAGCTGCTGTGCACGGCGGAGGACAGCCTCAACCGGCTGACCCGCCTGGTGGACAACCTGCTGGACATGAGCCGGCTGCAGGCCGGGGCGTTGAGCGTGTTCCCGCGCCCGGTGGCGGCCGACGATGTCGTCGCCGAGGCGCTCGCCGAGGACCCTGCGCGGCGCGACGTCCTGGTCGACGTCCCCAACGGACTCCCGGAGGTGGTGGCGGATCCGGCCCTGCTCGACCGGGTCATCGCCAACCTGGTGGACAACGCACTGCGCCATTCGCCGTCCGACACCCCGCCGCTGGTGAGGGTGGGCGCTCATGCTGGGAGGGTCCAGATCCGGGTGGTCGACCGGGGCCCCGGCATCCCGGCTGCCGCGCGTGAGCAGGTTTTCACCCCCTTCCAGCGCCTGGGTGACACCGACAACACCACGGGGGTTGGGCTGGGCCTGGCCCTCTCACGCGGGCTGACCGAGGCCATGGACGGCTCGCTGACCACCGAGGACACGCCCGGCGGCGGGGTGACGATGACCGTGAACCTGCCGGCAGCAGCAGCCACGCGGCTCGAGCCGGGGGCCCGCGAACGCGAGCTGGACAGAACCGTCCCGCCTGCGCAGCGGCCCGGTGCGATCCCATGACCCGCGTTCTGGTCGTCGATGACGACCCGCAGCTGCTGCGGGCCCTGTCGGTGAACCTGCGGGCCCGCCACTACGACGTCGACACCGCCACTGGCGGCGAGGCCGCGCTGCACGTGGCCGCCGCCCGACCCCCGGATCTGGTCGTGCTGGATCTTGGCCTGCCAGACCTGGACGGCGTCGAGGTGATCACGGGTCTTCGCGGCTGGAGCTCGGCGCCGATCATCGTGCTCTCGGGACGTGCGGGCAGTGATGACAAGGTGCGGGCCCTGGACGCCGGCGCGGACGACTACGTGACCAAGCCGTTCGGGATCGCCGAGCTGCTCGCCCGGCTTCGGGCGCTGTCGCGTCGAGCTGGGCCGGGACATGACGAGGTCCGTGTGCGGATCGGCCACGTCGACGTCGATCTGGCCGCCAAGACCGCCATCCGGACTCGCCCGGGTGACTCGGGGGAAGAGGTGCGTCTCACCCCGACGGAATGGCATCTCCTGGAGGTGCTGGTGCGCAACCCCGGCAAGCTCGTCACCCAGCGCCAGCTCCTGACCGAGGTATGGGGGCCCGCATACGTCAAGGAGAGCGGCTATCTGCGCGTCTACCTCGCTCAGCTGAGACGCAAGTTGGAGATCGAGGCCACCCGGCCGCGCCATCTGATCACCGAACCCGGCATGGGCTACCGGTACCAGCCCTGACCCCCCCCCCGGGCGGCCGGCCGGCCGTTAAGGATCCGTATAGAACCGAGCCCGCACCGTTAGGAGGGCGTTAACACGAAGGGCCCGACCTCTGCGGCGGCAGTCAACTGGTAGTCGGAGTTGGCGGCCAGAGGAGGGTGAGCGGTGCAAGAGATCATCAGCAGCGGCCGGGATCGCGGAACCCCGGGCAGCGCGCCCGATGGCGCCGTGATGCAGGCGTTGCCTGTCTCCGGGCTCGTGCTGACTCTCGTGGACGCCGACGCGGATGTGTGGGCGCTGCAACGGGCCGGCTCCGCCTCCATGCTCGCCTACGTCGCTGGCTCCGGCGTACGGCTGCTTGATGCCGGCTTCCTCCTCCCGGGGGACCGAGGGGGTGCCGGGCTGGCGCTGGGCCGGCCACCCGCCCACCCCGCCCATCTGGCCGTCCGGTTCACCTGTAGACGTCTGCGGTGGCGGGTCGAGCAGACCGTTGAGGTGACTCCGGTGACGAAACACATATGGGTCGCCGAAGCCGCCGGGGACTTCGACCTCGCCGTCCTGGAGGTGGACGGCGAGGCGTTGACGGTCGTTGACCTCGACGTCCTGCGCCCTGCCCATGCGCCGCGATCCCCTGGCCGTGCGCGTCGATCCCAACGCACAGACCGATCCGGACGCGCAGAAGAGCATCCGGCGGCAACCTCGACCGACGCCACTCCGCTCCAGGTCGCAGCCAACGGAGAAAGGAGCGTCGGTGTCCGGAAACGCTGACGTGGTCAAGCGCCTGTTCATCGGTCGCGCTCTGAACAGCAACCGGATGGGCGAGACGCTCCTGCCGAAGAAGATCGCTCTGCCGGTGTTCTGCTCCGACCCCATCTCCTCGGTTGCCTACGCAACGGAACAGATCGTGCTCGTGCTCGGCGCCGCCGGCGCCGCCTCCTACCTCGGACTGGCCGCACCCATCTCTGTCGCAGTGGCCCTGCTGCTGGCGATCGTCGTCGCGTCATACCGGCAGACCTGCTACGCCTACCCCAGCGGCGGAGGGGCCTACGTCGTCAGCAAGGAGAACCTTGGCGAGAGGGCCTCGCTGACGGCAGCGGCGGCCCTGCTGGTCGACTACGTGATGACCGTGGCCGTTTCGGTGGTGTCCGGCGTCGTCGCCATCACCTCGGCGATCACCTCACTGGCACCGTATCCCGTCGAGCTCTCCGTCGGGTTCGTCGTGCTGCTGGCTTTGCTGAACCTGCGCGGCGTAAAGGAGGCCGGAACCGCCTTCGCCTTCCCGACGTACGCCTTCGTGACACTGACGTTCGTCCTGCTCGGTAGCGGGCTCTACCGCGCGCTGACCGGCGGAGTCCCCGACGCCTCCAGCGCGCACCTGGCCCTTCAGCACACCGCTCACATCGGCGGCGTCTTCACCCTGCTGCTGGCGCTGCGGGCCTTCGCGTCCGGCTGCACCGCCCTCACCGGCGTCGAGGCGATCAGCAACGGCGTACCGGCGTTCAAGAAGCCCAGAGCAGGAACGCCGCCACGACCCTTCTCATCATGGGAGCGCTGGCCATCTCGATGTTCTGCGGCATCACGGCACTGGCACTGGCGACGCACGCGCGCGCCTACGCCAACGGCAACCCCTCCGTGATTAGCCAGATCGCGGAGAGCGTGTGGGGACGCAACCTGCTGTACTACGCGTTTCAGGCCGCGACGGCCGCAATCCTGATCCTGGCAGCCAACACGGCCTTCAGCGGATTCCCGACTCTCGCGTCGATCCTGGCCCAGGACCGGTTCCTGCCACGCCAGCTGCGCAACCGTGGTGACCGGCTGGCCTTCAGCAACGGCATTCTGCTGCTGGCGGGCCTCTCGGCTGCTCTGGTCGTCGGCTTCGACGCCAACATCGACAAGCTCATCCAGCTCTACATCGTCGGCGTCTTCACCTCCTTCACCCTTTCACAGCTGGGCATGGTGCGGCACTGGCGGACCGAGCTAGCTCTGACCACCGACCGCAACCACCAGCGCTCCATCCGCCGGTCTCAGACCATCAACGGGACTGGCGCCCTCGTCACCGGGCTCGTCCTGCTGGTCGTCGTGCGCTACAAGTTCCTCGGGGGTGCCTACCTGGCGATCGCCGCCATGGTCGCCATCTACTTCCTGATGCGGGCCATCCACCGGCACTACGACGCCGTGGCCATCGAGCTGACCCCGACGCCGGAGGCGGTGATGCTCCCGAGCCGCAACCACGCGATTGTCCTGGTCTCGAAGATTCATGCTCCGACGCTTCGGGCGCTGGCCTACGCCAAGGCAACCCGCCCCAGTGACCTGGTCGCCCTCACGGTGGCCGTGAGCGACGAAGAGAGTCAGGCGCTGCAAGCCGAGTGGGACGCCCAGGACGTCGCGGTCCCCCTGACCGTCATCGCCTCTCCCTACCGGGAGATCACCAGCCCCGTCCTGGACTACATCGGCCACATCCGGCGCAGCAGTCCCCGCGATGTCATCACCGTGTTCATCCTGGAGTATGTCGTCGGCCACTGGTGGGAGCACCTGCTCCACAACCAGAGCGCGCTGCGCCTGAAGGGCCGGCTGCTCTACCAGTCCGGAGTCATGGTGACCTCCGTGCCGTACCAGCTGCGCTCCTCCGAGACCTACGCGGCGCGGGACGGCGAATCACCCCAGCTGCCCACCACGGTGACTGCGGAGCTGGACCGCACTGCCGGAGCCTTGAACTGAGACGCCCCCCGCGTGCGCCCCATGTCGTCATCCCTGCCGAAGGACGGGTGTGGTGTTCGTGTCAAGAGATACAGGTTGGCCGTCAGGTTTCCGTCAAGGGGGTGGTGGGCGGTCCCAAGCGACTGTTGAAGTGTCGAGGTCGGTTCCACCGTGGGTCGTCGTGTGTCGGCATAGGGAGAGTCCGCAGGTGGTTGCGTCACAGTCGCTGGACAGCAGCAAGAAGGAGCAAAGCGGTGGTTGATGTGGCCTTCGTGGCTTTGACAGTGGCGCTGTTCGCCGGCTTGGCTTTGATAGTTCGCGGGGTGGAACGGCTGTGAGCCTCGACAACCTTGTCGGTCTTGTCCTGGCGCTCGGCCTGGCCGTCTTCCTGTTGATGGCACTGCTGTTCCCGGAGCGCTTCTAGATGAGTGACACGACCGCCGGTGGCCTGTTCATCGCGTCCTTTGTGCTGGCGCTTGTCCTGGCGTACCGCCCCTTCGGTGACTACATGTACCGGGCGACCAGCAGGACGAACCACTCCAGCGTCGAGCGGGGCATCTACCGCTTGATCGGGGTCAACCCGACCGCCGAGCAGTCCTGGGGTGCCTACGCGCGCAGCGTTCTCGCGTTCTCTGCGGTCAGCGTGCTGTTCTTGTACCTGTTCCAACGTGTCCAAGCACACTTGCTACTCTCGCTGGGGCACGCCGACGTGCCGCCTGCGCTGTCCTGGAACACGGCCGTCAGCTTCGTGACCAACACCAACTGGCAGGCATATTCGGGTGAGTCGACCATGGGTCACCTCGTGCAGATGGCCGGGCTGGCCGTCCAGAACTTTGCGTCAGCGGCGGTCGGCATGGCGGTGGCATTCGCATTGGTCCGGGGGTTCGCCCGCACGCAGACGAAAGCGCTGGGCAACTTCTGGGTCGACCTCGTGCGAATTATCGTCCGCATCCTGTTGCCGGTGGCGTTGTTCGGAGCTGTCGTCTTCATCGCCGCAGGGATGGTGCAGAACTTCTCTGCCGGCTCTGATGTCACGACACTCGCGGGTGCCACGCAGCACATCACCGGTGGCCCTGTCGCCAGCCAGGAGATCATCAAGGAGTTCGGCACGAACGGTGGCGGCTTCTACAACGCCAACAGCTCGCATCCCTTCGAGAACCCGACCAGCTGGACCAACTGGATCCAGGTCTTCCTGCTCTTGGTGATCTCGTTCAGCCTGCCGCGCACGTTCGGCCGGATGGTCGGCAGCAACCGCCAGGGTTACGCGATCGTCACCGCGATGGCTGTGCTGGCGGTCGGCAGCATCGTCGTCCTCAATGTGCTGCAGGGACTGCATTCGGGCACCGTGCCGCAGGCGGCCGGCGCGGCCACTGAAGGCACCGAGACCCGCTTCGGCGTGCTGCAGTCGGCGACGTTCGCCAGCGCGACGACCTTGACCTCGACCGGTGCGGTGGACTCGTTCCACGACTCGTACACCGCTCTCGGTGGCGGGGTGGCGATCTTCGACATGCTGCTCGGCGAAGTCGCTCCGGGCGGCACCGGGTCGGGTCTATACGGGCTTCTCGTACTAGCGGTGGTGACGGTGTTCCTCGCTGGGCTGATGGTGGGGCGTACCCCGGAGTATCTGGGCAAGAAGATCGGCGGCCGGGAGATCAAGCTCGCTTCGCTCTACTTTTTGACCACACCGACGTTGGTCCTGGCAGGAACCGGTGTCGCGATGGCATCGGCCAGCGCCCGGGCCAGCATGCTCAATGTCGGTGCCCACGGGTTCTCCGAGGTGCTGTACGCCTTCACCAGCGCGTCGAACAACAACGGCTCAGCGTTCGCCGGCATCAGTGTGAACACCGGCTTCTACAACACGGCACTGGGCCTGGCGATGCTGCTGGGTCGTCTCTGCCGATGATCTTCGTCCTCGCACTGGCCGGTTCCCTGGCCCGGCAGAAGGCGGTGCCCGAGTCCACCGGGACGCTGAAGACCTACCAACCGCTCTTCGTCGGCATGCTCGTCGGCGTCACCCTGATCCTGGTGGCCCTGACGTATCTGCCGGCACTTGCCCTGGGCCCACTAGCCGAGGGCGTGCACTGACATGATCGAAGCGGAGGAAAGTCAATGACTGCCACCACCGTCGAAGCACCTCCTGCCGCCCAGGCACCGGCCCCTCCAGGGCCACGCCGGGTCGCTGGCGGGTTGCTGGACCCCAGACAGCTGTGGGCATCCACCCCTGGGGCGCTGCGGAAGCTCAATCCGACCACGCTCTGGCGCAACCCAGTAATGCTGGTCGTCGAGATCGGCTCCATGTGCACGACCATCCTGGCCTTCGCTCACCCCACCGTGTTCGCCTGGTTGATCACGGGGTGGTTGTGGCTCACCGTGGTGTTCGCGAACCTGGCCGAGGCAGTGGCCGAGGGCCGGGGCAAGGCGCAGGCGGACTCGCTGCGCCGAGCCAAAAGCGACACTCCGGCCCGGCGTCTGGTCGGCTGGTCGCCGGGCGCAACGCCACGTGAGGAGTCAGCTCCCGCAACGGAGCTGTTCCAGGGCGACATCGTGGTGGTGGAGGCGGCCCAGACCATCCCCGGTGACGGTGACGTCATCGAAGGCATCGCCAGCGTGGACGAGTCCGCGATCACGGGTGAGTCGGCTCCCGTCATCCGCGAATCCGGCGGCGACCGCAGCGCGGTCACCGGCGGCACCCGTGTGCTCTCGGACCGGATCGTCGTGCGGATCACGCAGCAGCCGGGGGACAGCTTCATCGACCGGATGATCGCCCTTGTCGAGGGCGCCAACCGGCAGAAGACCCCGAACGAGATCGCGCTGAACATCCTGCTGGCGGCGCTGACGACCGTCTTCCTGCTGGCCGTCGCGAGCTTGCAGCCGCTGGCGATCTACGCGAAGTCGATCCAGGGGTTCGCACCCGACAGCCAGGCCCTCAACGGCGACGGGGTCACCGGAATCGTGCTGGTGTCGTTGCTGGTGTGTCTCATCCCAACCACGATCGGTGCCCTGCTCTCGGCGATCGGCATCGCGGGGATGGACCGCCTGGTGCAGCACAACGTCCTGGCGATGTCCGGTCGAGCGGTCGAAGCCGCCGGCGACGTCGGCACGCTGTTGCTGGACAAGACCGGCACGATCACCCTCGGGAACCGACAGGCCAGCGACCTCATGCCGATCGGAGACGTCCACCCGCAGGAGCTGGCTGACGCGGCGCAGCTGTCGAGCCTGGCGGACGAGACCCCCGAGGGCCGCTCGATCGTGACCTTCGCCGAGACGACGCACGGCGTGCGCCCACGCCGGCCAGCAGAGCTGTCCGGCGCGGAGTGGGTGCCCTTCACCGCGCAGACCCGCATGTCTGGTGTGGACACCATCGAGGCCGGCTCGCTCCGGCAGGTGCGCAAGGGCGCTGCCGCGCAGGTGGCCCAGTGGGTACATGACCACGGCGGACGGCTCTCGGATCAGGCCGGGCCCGTCGTCGAAAGCATCTCCGCGGCAGGCGGCACACCGCTGATGGTGGCGGAGCACGTCGAAGGGCGAACCGCCCGCGCCCTGGGCGTCATCGCCCTCACGGACGTTGTCAAGCCCGGCATACGTGAACGCTTCGACGAGATGCGCCGGATGGGCATCCGCACCGTCATGATCACCGGCGACAACCCGCTGACCGCCCGCGCGATTGCTGAGGAGGCCGGCGTCGACGACTTCCTTGCAGAGGCAACGCCCGAGGACAAGCTGGCCCTGATCAAGAGGGAGCAGGAGGGCGGGAAGCTGGTCGCCTGACCGGGGATGGGACGAACGACGCGCCAGCCCTCGCGCAGGCAGACGTCGGGGTGGCGATGAACACGGGGACGTCCGCGGCGAAGGAGGCCGGCAACATGGTCGACCTCGACTCCGACCCCAGCAAGCTGATCGAGGTCGTGGAGATCGGTAAGCAGCTGCTGATCACGCGAGGCGCACTGACCACGTTCTCGATCGCCAATGACATCGCCAAGTACTTCGCGATCATCCCCGCGATGTTCGCGGCCGTGTACCCGGGACTGGACGCCCTGAACGTCATGCGACTCCACAGTCCCACCTCGGCGATCCTGTCCGCGGTCATCTTCAACGCGCTGATCATCGTCGCCCTGATCCCGCTGGCGCTGCGGGGGGTCCGCTACGTGCCGTCCAGCGCATCAGCCATGCTGCGCCGCAACATCCTGGTCTACGGCGTCGGCGGGATCGTCGCCCCCTTCGTCGGGATCAAGATCATCGACCTGCTCGTCCAGTTCCTGCCCGGGATATCGTGATGCGTCTGCCCAGCTGGGTCCACCAGCACCTGGCCGCCCTGCGAGCCCTGCTCGTGCTCACCGCCCTCACGGGCGTGCTCTACCCCCTCGCCGTCGCCGCCGTCGCTCGCACTCCGGGGCTTGAGGACCGGGCGGACGGCTCTCTGGTCCGGTCTGGCGGCATCATTGTGGGCAGCGCCCTGATCGGCCAGTCGTTCACCGACAAGGACGGCAACGCCCTGGCGCAGTACTTCCAGTCAAGGCCCTCGGCCGCAGGCGACGGCTACGACCCCACCAAAACCAGCGCCAGCAACCTGGGTCCGGAGAGCGTGGTCGACGTCCTGCCAGACCCGGCCGTCAAGGACGACTCCGGAACAGCCAGCCTGCTGACGCAGGTCTGCTCCCGCAGCACGGCCGTCGGCCGGCTGGAGGGTGTGAGCGGTGGGCGCCCCTACTGCACGTCGGACGGGGTAGGAGCGGTGCTCGTCGTGTTCCGCAAGGCCGGAGTCGCCGGACCGGTCACCCGCGTTGTCAGCGTCAACCAGGCGTGCCCGGTCGCCCCCTTCGTGCGCACATACCAGCGTGTGCCCGTGCAGTGTGCCACGTACGGTCAGGACTACTCCACGGGCATCGTGACGCCGATCCGCGGCGGAGCTCCCGCCCACCCCGCCGTTCCCCCCGACGCGGTGACGGCCAGCGGCAGCGGGCTCGACCCGCAGATCAGCCCCGGCTACGCGAGGCTGCAGGCGCCGCGAGTCGCCAGGGCGCGCAGGGCCAGCGTTGCCAGAGTCGACACGCTCATCGAGCAGGAGACCACCGGACGGGTGCTTGGCTTTCTCGGTGAGCCGGCCGTCAACGTCTTGAGGCTCAACGTCGCCCTGAACCGGCTGTATCCCTACTGCCACTGACGCACCCACTCGCCGAGGAAGGAGCAGCGCGAAGTCATGTCGCCAGGACTGCTGCGTGTCTACCTCGGGGCCGCGCCGGGGGTAGGCAAGACGTACAAGATGCTCGAGGAGGGCCAGCGACGCAAGGAGGGGGGCACAGACGTGGTCATCGGCTTCGTCGAGTGTCACGGCCGCAAGCACACCGAGGAGATGGCCCAGGGCCTTGAGGTGGTGCCGCCGACCCGCATCAACTACCGCGGCCGTACCTTCACCGAGATGGACCTCGAGGCCATCCTGGCCCGGGCGCCCGAGGTGGTGCTGGTCGACGAGATGGCACACACCAACATCCCGGGCGCCCGGAACGCCAAGAGGTGGCAGGACATCCAGGCGCTTCTGCACGCTGGGTTGACCGTCATCTCCACAGTGAACATCCAGCACCTGGAGTCGGTCAACGACGTCGTGAGGCAGATCACCCGGGGTGCCGCAGCGTGAGACGGTGCCGGATGAGATGGTCCGCCGTGCGGAGCAGATCGAGCTGGTCGACATGACCCCTGAGGCACTGCGGCGACGGATGGCCCACGGCAACATCTACAAGGCTGAGGCCATCGACGCCTCGCTCGGCAACTACTTCCGTCTCGGGAACCTGACCGCGCTGCGGGAGCTGGCACTGCTGTGGGTCGCCGACAAGGTCGACGACCAGCTCGACCGGTACCGAGCAGATCACCACATCTCAGCCACCTGGGAGACGCGAGAGCGGGTCGTCGTCGCGCTCACCGGCGGAGCCGAGGGCGAGACGCTGATCCGCCGAGCAACCCGCATCGCCGCTCGTACCAAGGGCGCTGACCTGCTCGCCTTGCACGTGACGCGCAACGACGGGCTCGGCGGCGGAGACCCTGCGAACCTGGCCCGGCAACGTAGGCTCGTGGAGGAGCTCGGTGGCTCCTACCACCAGGTCGTCGGTAACGACATCCCGGCCGCGCTTTTGGACTTCGCCCGGGGTGTGAACGCCACACAGCTCGTGCTCGGGGCCAGCCGGCGCCGTTGGACCGCCCACATCTTCTCTCCCGGCGTGGGAGTCAACACCACTGCGCAGTCCAGCACGATCGACGTGCACCTGGTCACCCACGAGGAGGTCAGGCGGGGAAGAAGGCCAGGTGGTCCGGCTCCCGCGTTGAGCCCTCGCCGGCGCGCGGCCGGTTTCGCGTCCGCCCTGGGCGGCCTGCCGGCATTGACGGCGCTGCTTGCCCTGCTCCGCGGTGAGCTGTCCCTGCCGAGCGACATCCTGCTCTACCTGGCCTGGGTCGTTGTCGTCGCCCTGGTGGGCGGTCTGTACCCAGCGTTGCTGGCGGCTCTGGTGGGGTCGGTGTTGCTGAACTACTACTTCACTCCCCCGATCCACGAGTTCACCATCTCCCAGCGGGACAACGTCCTGGCGCTGATCGTGTTCCTGGCCGTTGCCATCGCGGTGAGCATCACTGTCGATCTCGCCGCAGGGCAGACCAGGGAAGCCGCCCATGCCCGCGCCGAAGCGGAGACGCTGTCGACCCTCGCCGGCAGCGTTCTGCGCGGGTCCCGACCGCTGCCCGCGCTGCTGGACCAGCTGCGGGAGGCCTTCGGGTTTGTGGGGGTGAGCCTGCTGGAACGCCGTCCCGGCAGCCCGGGGGGCGAGCAGCGTGGCGATCCCGCCGCGTGGCGGCTCGTGGCGGCCGTCGGGGACAAGCCGAGCGCCGCACCGTCGCAGGGGGATGTCGACATCCCCCTCGACGACGGCCTGACCCTTGTTGCACGCGGTCATTCCCTGGCGGCGCAGGACCGTCGTGTCGTGCAGGCGTTCGCGGCGCAGGCAGCCGTCGCGCTGCGGCAGGAACGGTTGTCAGAGCAGGCAGCTGCCATCAAACCGCTCACCGAAGTGGACAAGCTGCGAACGGCGCTGCTGTCAGCGGTCAGTCATGACCTGCGCACCCCACTGTCGTCGGCGAAGGCCGCCGTGACGAGCCTACGCAGCGAGGACGTCGTCTTTGACGAACAGGATCAGCAGGAGCTGCTCGAGACCATCGACGAGTCGCTCGACCGGCTGATCCGCCTGGTCGAGAACCTGTTGCACATGAGCCGTTTGCAGGCTCGTGCCTTGGGAATGGCTCCGGAGCTGGTCAGTGTCGCCGAGGCCGTCGCGGCAGCGGTCGAGGACCTCGGCCCTGACGGTCGTTGCGTGACGATCCAGGTCCCGGACGACGTTGCGGAGATCACCGTGGACCCGGCGCTGCTCGATCAAACTGGCTCTTCGCAGATGAGGGTGTAGCGCAGGGCGGCGCGTCGATCGAGCGGTAGGCGTCGAGGTCTCCCGAAGATGGAGGTTCCTACGCCACCCATCTGGAAGACCTCGACGTGCTTG
>JAABUM010002908.1_pt1 | contig 21996 bp, 18 predicted proteins | sample 5559161 | NCBI WGS metagenome assembly JAABUM01 (sample SAMN10711868, study PRJNA513369) | rock metagenome | isolation source: Antarctica rocks | place: Antarctica: Victoria Land, Siegfried Peak nord
GCACCTCGATGACCTCATGCTTGCTCCCTCGCCTCACACCCATGTCCTCCTCCTTCTCAGAAAAGCACTTTTTGCTGTGAGGCAACGACTTTCGTTCGCGTACTTTATTTGTGAGGCAATGCGCAGGCCAGCATCGATCATGAGCAATCAGGTCTCAGGGGCCACGGACGGGGACACCGGGTGCGAGGGCGGAGGCATGGCGCGCATGGCGCACAACGACGGAGACTGCGCGAGGGAGCCGCTGTCCGTGCTGTACGCGGCCATGGCCTGCGGCGTCATCGTGCTGGACACGGCGCGCGAGGTCGTCGACGCCAACGCGGCGGCGCAGCAAATCATGGGCCTGGGCCTGGAGCAGATGTGCGGCCATCGCCTGCGCGACTTTATGCTCCATCCCACGCGCGAGGACGGCTCGGACCTGCCCGAGGAGGATCGCTACTCGCGCCGGGTGCTGGAGACGCGGCGGGCGCAGCGCGACGCTGTCATGGGCGGGACGCGCCTCGACGGGCAACATCGCTGGCTACAACTCGACTACGTGCCCGTCTTCGGTGACGACGCCGGCAGGGCCGGCGAGCCGGGCGGGCAGATCATCGTCAGCTTCATAGACATCACCGCGCGCAAGAGGGCCGAGGAGGCCCTGCGCGCTAGCGCGGAGTATTTCCGCGCTCTCTCCGAGCACTCCTCCGATCTCGTAGCCATCCTCGACGCGGAGGGGGTATACCGTTACGCCAGCCCGTCCCACCGCCATATCCTGGGTATCGCGCCCGAGGAGATGCTCGGGCGCAACGCCCTCGAGTACGTCGATCCGCGTGAGGCGGCGCGCATACGGGCCGTGCTGGCGGACAGGGTCCGTGACGGCGGTGTCGGCCGCGTCGTGGAGGTGCGGGTGCGGCACGCCGACGGCTCGTGGCGCACGCTCGAGTTGGTGGGCAACAACCGCCTGGACGATCCGGTCGTGTGCGGCGTCATCGTCAACGGGCGCGACATCACCGAGCGCAAGCGCGCCGAGGAGGCGCTGCGGCGCCAGGCGCTGCACGACGCCCTGACCGATCTGCCCAATCGGACCCTCTTGCAGGATCGTCTGGAGCAGGCCGTCCGCGTCGCGCGGCGCGACGAACACTCCCTGGCCTTCCTGCTGCTCGACCTCGACCGTTTCAAGGACGTCAACGACTCGTTCGGGCACCTCCACGGCGATCTCTTGCTGCGGCAGGTTGGGCCGCGGCTGCAGGGCGCCCTGCGGGCGTCGGACACCGTGGCGCGCCTGGGTGGCGACGAGTTCGCCGTGCTCCTGCCGACCGGCGACGAGGCCAGCGCGACCCGGGCCGCGCGCAAGATCCTGGCCGCCCTCGACACGCCGTTCCCGGTCGAGGGCGAGCAGTTCCACGTCGGTGCGAGCATCGGCATTGCACTCTTCCCCTCGCACGGCGACGACGCGCCAACGCTCCTGCGCCGCGCCGACGTCGCCATGTACCTGGCCAAGCGCGAGCATCGCAGCTATGCCGTCTACGCCCCCGAGCACGACGAGCACAGCGCCGACCGGCTCGCCCTGATCGCCGCGCTGCGCCGGGCCATCGCGCGGGGCGAGCTGTTGCTGCACTATCAGCCCAAGATAGCGCTGCGCGATGGCCCGGCGCAGCGCGGGGGCAAGGCCTACGCGATGGAAGCGCTGGTGCGCTGGCGCCACCGCGAGCGCGGGCTGCTGCCGTCCGACCGCTTCATCCCCCTGGCCGAGCAGACCGGCCTGATCGTGCCGCTCACGCGCTGGGTGCTCGGGGAGGCGTTGCGCGAGTGCCGGGAGTGGCGGCGCGCCGCGCCCGCGCTCGGCGTGGAGGTCAACCTCTCGATGTGGAGCCTGCGCGATCCCGAGCTCGCCGAGACGGTCGCCGCCCTACTGACCCTGCACGGATTGCCGGCCGCGGCGCTGCGCCTGGAGATGACGGAGAGCGCGCTGATGTCCGACGCGCCGCGCGCCCTGGAGGCGCTGACGCGCCTGCGCGACGGGGGCGTGCGCCTGTCCATCGACGACTTCGGCACAGGCTACTCCTCGCTGGCCTACCTCAAGCGCCTGCCTGTCGACGAGCTCAAGATCGACAAGTCGTTCGTGCTGGGCATGGCGCGCGACGAGACCGACGCGGCGATCGTGCGCTCGACGATCGAGCTCGGCCACAGCCTGGGGCTGCGCGTCGTGGCCGAGGGCGTCGAGGACGCGGAGAGCCGTGACCTGCTGGTGGGGCTGGGCTGCGACGCGGCGCAGGGCTATCACCTCGGCTATCCTCTCCCCGCCGCCGACCTTGGTCGCTGGCTCGCGACCTCGCCCTACGCCCCGTAGCCGTCGCCTTGCAGGGTCCTGGCGTGCGTCGGGGCCGCGCCCCTCGTCGCCGGCCTATCATCACCCGGTTGACAGGATAGGCGGCGTTGTGCTTATAATTGCACAAGCGTTTCTTGCGCGTGTGGCTACGTTCAACTGTAGAGATCGAGAAAGGCGCCCCATTGGTAGCGCAGACTCTTTCCCCGGGCGTCAAAAAGCGGCGCGTCGACCGGCGCGCGCGCCGCGAGGCCCGCGCCTTTTACCTGTTCATCAGCCCCTGGATCATCGGCTTCCTCGTATTCAGTCTCGGGCCTATCATTGCCGCCTTCTACTTTAGCCTGACCAACCTGCATGCGCTAAATATCCACGATGGGTTGCCGCAGTTTATCGGGCTGAAGAACTACACGAATATGCTCGCGGATAACATCTTCCGCTACACGCTCGTGGCCACCGGCATCTGGACTTTCGGGGGGCTGGCCGTCAATACCATCGTTGGTATCCCGCTGGCGCAACTGCTCAACCAACGCATCCCGGGGCTGCGCTTCTTCCGCACGATCTTCTACATGCCGACCGTGATCGCGGGCGTCGCCGCGGGGTACAGCTGGCTGTTCATCCTGCGCACCAACGACGGCCTGCTCAACGGCGTCCTGGGCGCCCTGCACATCCAGGGACCCGACTGGTTGGGCAGCACCACGACCGCCCCCCTCACGCTGCTGATGTACAACGCCTGGTACGTCGGGCAAACAATGATCATCTACCTCGCCGCTGTCCAGGGCGTCCCGACGCCCCTCTACGAGGCGGCCTCGATCGACGGTGCCGGGCCTATCCGGCGCTTCTTCAACGTCACGTTGCCGATGATCTTATTCAACCTGGTCATCGGCCTGATCAACCAACTGCAGGCGTTCATCCCGGCGTTCGTCATCACCAATGGCGGCCCGCACTACTCGACCTACCTCATCGGGTACGCCATCTATCAACTGGCCTTCAACTTCGGGCAGGGAGGGTACGCGGCGGCGTGGGCCATCTCGCTCTTCGTCATATCGTTGATCCTCACGGTCGTGCTCTTCGCCGTTTCGCGACGCTTCGTGCACTACCAGGAAGGGCGCTAGAGGGGGACTAATGAGCGTTACAGCTGACCGGACGCGAGGGGCTGTCGTCGCGCGGTCTGGGGCGCGCCGGCGCGCCCCAGACCGCGGCGCCCTTGCGCTGCGGGCCATCTATTTTGCCGTCGCGGTGTTGGGGACCCTGTTCGTCGTCGCCCCGGTGTTCTGGATGGTCTCGACAGCGCTCAAGCCGTCGGGGCAGGTGCTGTCCATCCCGCCGGTCATCTGGCCGCCGGAGCCGCACTGGAGCACCTTCAGCGAGGCGCTCAGCAGCAGCGCGTTGCAGACGCCCTTCATCAACTCCGTCAAAAACTCGCTGATCATCACCTTGATCCCCGTCATCGGGGACACGGTGTCGGCCGCCCTGGTGGCCTACGCTTTCGCGCGGCTGCGCGCGCCGGGGTCGAACCTGCTGTTCTTCGTCGTGCTGGGCACGATCATGATCCCGTTCCAGGTCACGACGCTGCCGCAGTTCCTCCTGTTCAACCAGTTGGGCTGGGTCAACACGTTCCTCCCGCTGATTGTGCCGTCGTTCTTCGGCGGCGCCTTCAACATTTTCTTGCTGCGCCAGTTCTTCCGCGGTATCCCGCGCGAGCTCGACGAGGCCGCGATGCTCGATGGGCTCGGCTACTTCGGCATCTTTATGCGCATTATCGTGCCGCTCTCCAAGCCGGCGCTGGCCGCGGTCGCAGTCTTCTCGTTCGTGTATCACTGGAACGATTTCTTCGGGCCGCTGATCTATCTCAACACGCCCGACAACTATCCCGTCCCCTATGCGATCTCGCAGTTCGCCAGCGGGGCTTACGGCCTCCTGGATTGGAACCACCTGTTCGCGCTGGGTCTCCTCAGCGCGCTACCGTGCCTGGCGCTGTTCTTCGTCGCGCAGCGCTACTTCATACAGGGTATCGTCGTGAGCGGAGTCAACGGCTAGCGGACGGGGCGTTCTTTCCACGGAGCCGCTCTGCCCACTGGTCCCGACCCGATGGCGTGCCGCCGCGGATGAGCGGTGTCATTTGTTGGAACGAAAGGGGGTGATTGCGCAGCGCGAGTTGCACGCGTCCGAGCCGGTCTTTTCTCGTCTAGTAACTTGTCCCGCTGGTCGACGATGCCTAGCGGTCACAGAATCCATGAAAGGATTTGAGAGCATGAGAACTAGTCTGCTGCGAAAACTATCTTTCGGCGCCGCTGCCGCGGCCATGGTGATCCCCACGGTTGGGGGCGCCCACGCGGCAACGACGGCCACCAAGGCCAAAGCGCCGGTCAACCTGATCTGGTTCATGCGCACCGAGCCCAAGGAGAACCCCTGGGAGAACGCCCAGGTCACGGCCTGGAACGCGTCGCACCCCAATATCCACGTGCAGTTGATCACGGCCCCGAACCCGAACGGCCAGTTCGACGCCAAGTTCAACACCCTGCTCAACAGCACGCCCGCCGACATCTGGTCGCACCTCGGCCAGGACGGCTTCGCCGATTACTACCACCGCGGTCTCCTCTACGACTACACGCCGCTGATCAAGAAGTACGGCTACAACGCGGGCGGCACACCGCAAAACCTGCTCAACACCTACAAGATCGGCAGCGGGCTCTACGGCATCCCCTCGATCACGTTGGGCAGCTTCACGTTCTACAACAAGGACATGATCGACGCGTACAACAAGGCGCACCCCGGCGATAAGATCGCCTACCCGCCGGTGAGTTGGGACGACAAGTCGTGGACGTGGTCCAAGATGGTCTCCATCGCCACGAAGCTGACCAACAAGTCCAAGCACCAGTACGGCGTGGTGCAAGGTCTCTTCCCCTTCATGGGCTACGCCTACCTCGCGGGCACCGACATGTTCCCGGCCGGCACCTATCAGAGCGGCACGCCCAAGTCGTTCACGGCGACCCAACCGGCCGTCGTAGACCTCTTCCAGCAGATCGGCGACTGGGCCAACAAGTCCAAGATCGCGCCGTCGTACTCCGACCAGAAGGCGGTCTCCAACCAGGGCCTGGACAACTTTATGACCGGCAACGTCGGCATGATCCTCACCGGCGGTTGGGGCTTCCGCAACTACAACTCGGTCAAGTTCCGCTGGGGCGCGGCGCCGCTGCCGTATCTCAAGTCGAACAAGGACGTGTTGTTCACCGACCCGTACATGCTCTACAAGAAGTCGAAGCACCCCGCCGAGGCGTTCCAATTCATCAAGTTCCTGACCAGCAGGGCCCCGATGGAGGCGTACGTCAAGCAGGTATCGTTCACGCCGTCCAACCCGGACTTCCTGAGCAATTGGTATAAGTTGAACGCGCAACGCACGGGCATGACGGCCGAGCAGCTGCAAACACTCCTCGCCGGTTCGCGTAAGTATGGCCAGGAGTCGCCGAATCACCTGGTCGTGCACTTCAGCCAGATCCACAACACGATGCAGCAAGACATCGATCCAATCTGGTTCGGCCAAAAGACGGCCAAGGACCAGATGCCGACCGTCGAGCAAGACATCCAGGCCATCCTGGCGCGCGGCTAGCCGCGCCGGTAGCGCGCCGCGCGTACGCTCGTCGATCACGAACGCGCGGCGGACCCTTGGACCGCGGGCGTGTCGCCCTCGCCTATCCGGGCGAGGGCGACACGCCCGCGGTCTTGCCATCGGACTTTGTCTTCGCCGGCACGAGCGACAGGGGCTGGTAGCCGGCCCTTAACTCCAGCCCTACCCGCCGATGCCGACTAATCGTGTCCCCATGCACGGTAACGTACACGCGCTGTACGGGTGCGCGACGAACTGCACGCGATAGGTCGCGACTTGCCCCCACAGGGGGTCGCGCGGCGGGACAATAAGCGGGCCGAGCACGGGCACGCGCCGCAAGACGGTCCAGCCGACGTCGGCCGGCCGGCCGCTGACGACCAGGGTGGATGCGTCGGTCGCGGTCGTCGCATTGTCCAGGAGAGAGACCGCGTCGCAGTAGGGGTTCGCGTTGGGGCAGCTCGAACCAGACCGTGGATAGGCGATAGCCCGGACGAGCACGGTGCGCCCGACCCACGCCGCGGGATGCGCCGCCATGCCGGCCTTCACTTGCGCGACCGTGTACACGTCCCCGATAGGCGCGGCCATCCGGCCCGCCACCGCCGCGGCGGCGAGCAGGGCGAGGAGCGCGAAGGCGAGCAGGAGAAGCAGCGCCCTGACGATCATGGCGCCACCTCCATCACTTGTCCAGGCCTGCCTGCCCCCACACCCTGGCCAGGCTCGCGCCGGCGGCGCGCACGCGCTCCTCCGGCGGCAGCGCCTGGACCGCGGCGTCGAACGGCTCGACGGCGACCGGCCCGTCGTAGCCCATGCGATCGAGCGATTGCAAGAAGCCAACGATGTCGATGACCCCGCTGGCCCCCGGCAGCAGCCGCTCTTTGTCCTTTTGCTCGTCGATGTCTCGCCCCGCTGGCGCGTCGTTCACATGCGCGTAGACGATCTGCTCGGCGCGCAGCCGCGCCAGGTCGTCCACCGTCCCGCGCGAGGTGTACCAGTGGAAGCAATCGAGCAGGAGGCCCGTGTTGCCGACGCCGATGCGCGCGCCCAACTCGAGGGCGCCGTCGATGGTGTGGATGAAATCGTACGCGTGCCCCGCGCGCAGCGTCCTGGGTCCGACGAACTCCAGGCCCAGGCGGCAGCCATGGTCGGCGAGGATCTGGGCTACCGGGCGCAGGCGCGCCACGTGGCGCCGCATGTTGTCGTCGTAGTCCCGCTCGTCGGAGTACGGCAGAATCCAGGTCGCGCACCAGGGGCTGCCAAGCGCCCGGGCCAGCGCGGCGTGGCGGGGGAGATCGGCCAGGCCCGCGTCGAATGTGGCGTCGTCGCCCCGGAAATCGACGGGCAGGCTCCAGGCGCCGGGGCGCAGGCCCACGGCGCCGAACAGGTCCGTGAGATCCCGGGTCAAGGTCTCGCCGGACCGGCGCAGCAGCTCGGACGTGGGCAGGTCCAGGCCGGCGAAGCCGTTGGCGGAGGCCAGGCGCAGCGCCTCCTCGAACGGCACGGAGAGCGACAGCGCGCCCGCGCTCAGGCTCTTGAACATGGTACAAGGGCTCCTTTACTGGTTTACTGGCGGCTCACGACGCGGCGTCTGGCCGCAGCTCGCCCGCCGCGACCATGCCGGCCAGCGGGTTGTCGGAGACGGTCAGGGGCAGGTCGACCCGCCCGCGCCGGCGGCTGCTCTCGTAGATGGCGAAGATGATCTCGGTGGCGTGCAGCGCGCGCCGCGCGCTCAGCTCGGGCTCGCGGCCGTGCAGCAGGGCGTCGACGGTGTCGGCGATGCCGCGCTCGTGGAAGCCGGGTCCGTGCAGGGTCTCGTCGCCCGTGTCGATGGTTTCCCACCCGGCGCCGTCTCGCCGCCACACGCGCAGCAGGGGACCGTCGGGCACGCCGACCTCGATGGTCCCCTCTGTGCCGACCAATCGGTTGGTGGCGCCGATCGACGCGGTGCCGGGACCCGTGGCGACGGCGCCGAACACGCCGTTGCGATAGCGCCAGCTGCCCAACGCCTGATTCTCGGCGTGGACGCCGAAGACGCGCCGCTCGGCGCGATAGTCGACCTGTCCTATCACCCACTCCGCCGCGGGCTCACCGGCATAGAAGCCACACATGTCGATGTAGTGCGTGCCCGTGTCGAAGATATCCCCGCTGAAACCGACTTCGACGCGCGACAGGTCGCCGATCGCGCCGCTTTGCAGGAGCGCGCGCGCCCGTGAGAAGGGGGCGCCGAAGCGGCGCATGTGGTTGAACGTGAGCTGCACGCCGCGCTCCTCGCAGATGCGCGCCATCTCTTGCGCCGCGCCCCACGAGTCGGCCATCGGCTTCTCGCAGTGGACGGCGCGCGCGCCCGCCTCGGCGCAATCGATCGTCATCGGCGCGTGCAGGTGCGGCCACGTGCAGATACTCACCACGTCCAGGTTGGCCTCGGCGAGCATCGCGCGGTAGTCGGTGTAGACGCCTGCCGCAGGGATACCGTTAGCCTCGGCGAACGCCCGCGCGTTTTCGGGCACGATATCGGCGCAGGCGACGAGCTCGCAGAGATCCGGGAGCGCCCGATAGCCCGCGGCGTGCTGGTAGGCCATGAAGAAGCCCGTCACATCCGGCCGCTCCTTCTTGCGGCCGGTCCCGATAATACCTACGCGCAGCCGTGCCATGCGTTTTCATCCTTTCTCGTCCGTCTATCACACAAGCGTGCTTACGGGTCCGAGTGTAGCACGTCCGCATGGTCCCGGTCCAGCGGCGGGCCTCCAACTACAGGATCTGTGAAAAGTCGCCAGCGCCCCTCTCTCCCCTCCTCGCCCCCTCCGCCCCTGGCTGACTAGTCCCCCGGACCCTAGCCGCGGGTCCGCCGGCCTAGCGCGCTTCCGGGGGAACCCCGGGAGATGCCTCCCCCCAGACCCCCGCCACCCAAACCTACCCCCCAAACGCCATTTGGGCAGTTTCGTACAGTGTTCCGGCGAGTTCCGCACAGTTCCCGACCTGTGATGACCAGTGTGCGCGGGCGTACAGTGGTCTCGTACCGCCGCGGAGGCGGGCTACGAGACCACGAGAAAGGGTTGGGAGTCATCTATGTCCGCTATGTCCGCCAGGCTCACGCAGGCCGATCTTCAAGCAGAACAGCCCGTCGATCCTGTCCCAACGCCGCGCGGCGCGGTTCCGGCGCGGTCCGCGCGCGAGGGGATCGAGCGCCGCTGGCGCGCCCTGCCGCTGCCGGCGGCGAGCCGGGCCGCGCTCGCCGACCCGTCCGTGCTGGACGAGGCCGCGCACTACGGGGGCGCCGTCGAGAACCCGATCGGCGCTGTCCGGGTCCCGGTCGGGTTGGCCGGCCCGCTGCGGGTCGACGGCCGCCACGCGCGCGGCGACTACCACGTGCCGCTGGCCACGACCGAGGGCGCCCTCGTCGCCTCCTATAACCGTGGGGCGCGCCTCATCAGTGCGGCTGGCGGATGTAGCGCCGCGCTGCTCGACGAGGGTGTCGGGCGCGCCCCCGGTTTCGCCTTCGACACTCTCGTCGAGTGCCTCCGGTTCGTCGCCTGGGCCGAGGCGGACGCGCAGCGCGCGGCGTTCGAGAAGGAGGCCGCGCGGACGACCCGCCACGGCGCCTTGCGCGACGTGCGCGCCATCGTCGAGGGCAACCACGCCTACCTCCTCTTCGACTACTCCACGGGCGACGCCGCCGGCCAGAACATGGTCACGATCGCCACCGACGCCGTCCTCTCCTACATCGACGCCCGCAGCCCGGTGCGACCGCGCTACCGCTTCGTAGAGGCCAATTTATCGGGCGACAAGAAGGCCAGCGCCCGGTCCTTCGCGTCGACGCAGGGCAAGAGGGTCACCGCCGAGGTGACCGTGCCGGCCGAGCTCGTGCGTGCAATGCTGCACACCACGCCCGCGCGCATGGCCGACTACTGGCGCATGGGCGCGGTCGGCGCGGTGTTGGGCGGGACCATCGGGGTCCAGGGGCACTACGCCAACGGCCTCGCCGCCCTCTACATCGCCTGCGGCCAGGACGCCGCGTGCGTCGCCGAGTCGGCCGTCGGCGTCACGCGCTTCGAGGAGACGGCGCGGGGCGAGCTCTACGCCGCCGTGACCCTACCCAACCTGATCGTCGGCACGGTCGGCGGCGGCACGGGGTTGCCGGGCCAGCGGGCCTGCCTCGAGATCATGGGGTTGGCCGGGCCGGGCAAGGCGCGCGCGCTGGCCGAGGTCTGCGCCGCCCTGCTGCTGGCCGGCGAGCTCTCGCTCGTCGGCGCCCTGTGCGCGGATGAATTTGCGCGCGCCCACAAACTCCTGGCGCGCGACGCCCGCCTCTGCGCGGACGGAGGGGGGGAGGCGTCCGATGCTTGACGTGCGGGATGGCGAGCGTCATGGGCCTGGCCCTAGTGGACGCCGTGGGCCGGGGCATGAAGGATGGGTGCAGGGGACGGACGGGACGGACCTTGAAGGGTCGGCGCGGGGCGCGTTGCGTGTCCGCATGGTATGGGAGGCGCGGCGGTGGTGGCGCTACCAGGCCGAGCGATTTCCGCTCGTCGCGCACGGTCTGCTCATCGCCGCCTTTAGCATCTCGACCGTCAGCTACTCGACGCTGGCGCGGGGCGCGGGGCATCCGCCCGCCCTCGGGGCTGTGCTCGTCGCCTGCGGGACAGCGTTTCTGTTCTTTCTGCAGTTGCGCATCGCCGATGAGTGGAAGGACTACGCGGAGGACTGCCTGTACCGCCCCTATCGTCCCGTGCCGCGGGGGCTGGTGAGCCTGGGCGAGCTGCGCGCCCTGGGAGTGGGGGCCGCGGCCCTGCAGTTGCTGCTGGCTCTGTGGCTCTCTGCGGCGCTCGTCCCTCTGTTACTTCTGGTGTGGGCGTACCTCGCCGTGATGAGCAAAGAGTTCTTCGTCGGCGGTTGGCTCAAGGCCCACCCCGTCGCCTACATGGCCAGCCACATGCTCATCCTGCCGCTCGTCGACCTCTACGGCACGGCCTGCGACTGGCGCGTGGCCGGCGTCGCGGCCCCCGGCGCCTTGTCGTGGCTCCTGCTCGTCAGCCTGCTCAACGGGTTCGTGGTCGAGATCGGGCGCAAGATCCGCGCGCCCGAGGACGAGGAGCGCGGCGTCGAGACGTACAGCGCGCTGTGGGGCGGCGGGCGCGCGGTGGCCGCCTGGCTCGCGGCGCTGCTGTTGACCGCCGGGTGCGCCCTCGTCGCTGCCCAAGCCATCCGCTTCGTCGCGCTCGCCGCGACCCTGTTTGCCGCGGCCCTGCTCGCCGCCGCGGTCGCCGGCGCGCGCTTCGTGCGCCGGCCGGGCGCCTGGTGGGCGCGCGTGATCGAGCGCGTGTCCGGCGCCTGGACCCTCGTGCTGTACCTGGGGTTGGGCTTGTTCCCGCTTTTGGCGATTAGCAAGTAGTGGTTAGCAAGTAGCGATCGTTCTGCGCAAGAGTAATCGAGGGCAAAAGCCTTGGGTATCGACGCTTTACTCCGACGCCCGGAGCTAACGGCTAACCGCTACTTGCTAACCGCTTGGGAGATACGACATGACCTACATTTTTCATCCCGACGACCCGCGTGGGACGCGGGGCCTGCTGGGCGGCAAGGCCGCGGCGCTCGCCGCCCTACAGGGGGCCGGGTTCCCCGTGCCGCCGTTCTTCGTCATCACGCCCGCGGCCTGCGCTGCCGGCGTCCTGTCTGTGGAGTCGCCACTCGACGCGGGCGCGGTTCCCGCCGCACATGAGCCCGGAACGGAACCCTACCCGAGCGCAGGAGTACGCGCGGAGTTGGATCACGCGCTGGCCGTCCTCTGCCCGAGCGGCGAGGCCGTCGCGGTGCGCTCCTCCGCGACCGACGAGGACGGAGCGGCCCACTCTTTCGCCGGACAGCTCGACTCGTACCTGGACGTGGTCCCGGCGGATGTCGCGGGGCGCGTCGCCGCCGTCTGGCGCTCCAGCCTGGCGCCGCGCGTGCGAGCCTATCGGCGCGAGCATGGGCTCGACGATGCGCCGCATGTCCCGGCGGTGCTCGTGCAGCGCATGGTCGCCGCCGAGGCGTCCGGCGTTGCCTTCAGCGCCGACCCCGTGTCGGGGCGGCGCGGCATCGCGGTCGTCGCGGCCGTGCGCGGCTCGGGGGCTGCGCTCGTCTCGGGCGCGGTCGACGCCGACGCCTACCATGTCGACCGCACGGAGCGCATCGTCGCGCGGCAGAGCCCTCGCCCCCAACCCCCCGCTTCCGCCCACGAGGCGCCTTTACACGTGGGGCGACTCTACCTTTCCCGCGCTTTCCCGCGCACGGGAGGAGGGGTGGTGAGGGACGTCCTGTGTTGGGCGATGATATGGCGCGGTCAGTCGCGCGGCTGGCGCGACGGTGCGAGCGGCTGTTCGGCCGGCCGCAAGACATCGAGTGGGCCATCGAAAACGGCCGCCTCTACATCTTGCAGGCGCGGCCCATCACCGGACTGGCGCGCGTGGCCGACCCCGACGGCGCCTACGCTCTGTGGGACAACAGCAACATCGCCGAGAGTTACGGGGGTGTGACGACTCCGCTCACCTTCTCCTTTGCCCGTCACGCCTACGCCGCGGTCTACCGCGAGCTCGGCCGCATCCTGGGGCTCCCCGCCTCCGCGATCAGGGCGCACGACGACACCTTCGAGCATATGCTCGGCCTCGTCGAGGGGCGCGTCTACTACAACCTGCTCAACTGGTATCGCCTGCTGGCGCTGCTGCCCGGCTTTCGGGTCAACCGGGGCTTCATGGAGGGCATGATGGGTGTCGGGGAGGGGTTGCAGGCCGATGTCATGGCCGCCGCGGCGCCTACGACGTGGCGGGAGCGCCTCGGCGACGGCCTGCATCTGCTACGCGCCGTCGCCGGGCTCGGCGCGGCCTACGCCCTGCTGCCCCGCCGTGTCGCGGACTTCTACGCGCGGCTCGACCGTGCGCTCGGCCCGGCCAGCCCCGACCTCAACGCCATGCGCCCCGACGAACTCGTGTCCTACTACGACGATCTGGCGCGCGAACTCCTCGCGCATTGGGACGCCCCGCTGGTCAACGACCTGTGGGCCATGATCTTCTACGGCCTGCTGTGCAGGCTGACCGCGCGCTGGTGCGGCGACACGGCCGGGACACTGCAGAACGGCCTGCTGTGCGGCGAGGGTGGGATGATCAGCAGTGAGCCGGCCGCACGAGTGCGGTCCATGGCCGGGCTCGCCGCGCCCCACGAGGAGCTCGTCGCCGCGTTGAGCGCGGGCGACCTGGCGGAGGTTCGGCGCATGATGGCGCGCCTACCCCTTTTCGAAAAGGAGTACGACGCCTACCTCGCGCGATTCGCCGAGCGCTGCCCCGACGAGCTCAAGCTGGAGAGCCCGACCCTGCGCGACGACCCCTTGCCCCTCCTGCGCGCCATCGGCGGCACGGCCAAGCGCCTGCGCGGAGACACGAGCGATGGGGCTCACGGGACCGCGGGCGTCCCGCCCACCCCGGCCGCGGCGTCCGACAATAACCCCACTATATCCATATCCATCGAAGCGAGACTGCGCAGGGACGCGGAGCGACGCGTCGACGCGGCCCTGGCGGGGCATCCCGCGCGCCGCGCCGTCTTTCGGTGGGTGCTCGGCAACGCGCGGACCCGCGTGCGCGACCGCGAGAACCTGCGCTTCGAGCGCACGCGCGTCTTCGGGCGCGTCCGCCTCATCGTCCTGGCGCTGGGCCGCGCTTTCCACGCGCTCGGTCTGCTGGACGACCCGCGCGACGTGTTCTACCTCGAGATCGAGGAGATCAGGGGCTACGTCAAGGGGACGGCCTCGTGCACCAGCCTGCGGGGGCTGACGGCCCTGCGCAAAGAGGAGTTCGAACGCTACAAGACATCCGCCGCGCCGGACCGGCGCTTCGCGACGCGCGGCGCGGTCTACGCCGGCAACACATTCCGCGGCGCCGAGTCCGCCAGTTCCGCCGAGCCTGTCGGGGCCGCCGGCGGCGATCGTCGAGTCGGACTTGGCTGCTGTCCGGGCGTCGTGCGCGGGCCGGTCCGCGTCGTGGTCGACCCGGGGGACGCGCGGGTGCGGCCGGGCGAGATCCTGGTGGCCGAGCGCACCGATCCCGGCTGGATCATGCTGTTCCCGCTGGCCGCGGGCGTGCTCGTGGAGCGCGGCAGCGCCCTGTCGCACTCGGCCATCGTGGCCCGCGAGCTCGGCATCCCCACGGTCGTCGCCCTCGACGACGCGACCCGCTGGCTGCGCGACGGCGACTGGGTCGAGCTCGACGGCGCGAGCGGAGCCGTCGCCAAGATCCCGGCCCCGGGTGGGGCAGCCAGGCCTGCTGAATCTACTGTTTCGAATTGCCATCAAAGGGAGGCTCTACATGTCTAGCATCCCGGGCAGCGAGGTGGCGCGGGAGGCCGATTTCTCGGCCATCCGCTACGGGCAATGTTGGGAGGACGCCGACGCGCTGCTGGAGGCGCTCGACGTGCGGCCCGGCCACACCGTCCTCTCGATCGCCTCGGCCGGCGACAACACCCTGGCCCTGCTGGGCAAAGGACCCGCGCGGGTCGTCGCCCTCGACCTGAGCCCAGCGCAGCTGGCCCTGCTGGAGCTGCGCGTGGCCGCCTACCGGGCGTTGGAGCACCCCCAATTGCTCCAACTGGTCGGCTCCACGCCCGGCGCGCGGCCGGGGTCGCGCGCGGCGTTGTATCGTCGCTGCCGCCCCGCGCTCTCGCCAGATGCGCGCCGCTTCTGGGACACCCACCCCGCCGAGATAGACCGCGGTATCGCGGGAGCCGGCCGCTTCGAGCACTATCTGGCGCTCTTTAGGAAACGTGTGTTGCCGCTCGTGCACGGCCGCGCGCGCGTCGACGAGTTGCTCGCGGGAGGCAGGACGATCGGTGAGCGCGAGGAGTTTTTCCGGGGGCGCTGGGACTCGTGGCGCTGGCGCGCCGTCTTCCGCCTGTTTTTCTCGCGCACCGTGATGGGACGCCTGAGGCGCGACCCGCGCTTCTTCCGCTACGCCGAGGGCGACGTGGCCGGCCGCCTCCTGACGCGCGCCCGCCATGCCCTGACGAGGCTCGACCCGGCCGCGAACCCCTACCTGCAGTGGATACTGGCCGGGCGTCACCTCACCGCGCTGCCATACGCGCTGCGCCCGGAGAACGTCGACGTTATCCGCGCCAACCTCGCGCGCCTCGAGTGGCGCCGCCAGTCGGTCGAGGACTACCTGGCGACGGCCGAGGCGGGCTCGCTCGACGGGTACAACCTGAGCGACATCGGCGAGTACATGTCGCCCGGCGCCTGGGCGCGGCTGCTGGGGCAGGCCGCCCGCGCGGGCCGGCCGGGCGCGCGCCTGGCCTACTGGAATCTCTTTGCGCCGCGCAGCCGGCCCGCCGCCCTGGCCGGGATCGTCGAGCCCCTAGAGGACTGCGCGGACCGGCTGCACCGGGCGGACAAAGCCTTCTTCTACAGCCGCTTCGTCGTCGAAAGGATCGTGTCATGAGCGTCTACATACGCGCGCATCCCTTGCTCGGCATGGCCTTGGCGCTCGCCGCCCTGGTCGTGTTGATGGGCATGCTATCCCTGTACGGGCGCCGGCGTCCCCTCGACCCCGAGCTGTCGCGCAAGCTTTTCCACGCCGGCGGCGGCCTGGTCGCGCTGGCCTTCCCGCTACTGTTCGCGGACGCGTGGCCGGTCCTCGCGCTGGCCGCCCTGACCGGCGCGGGCCTCCACGCGCTCAAGCGCGTGCGGGCGCTGTGGGACGGTCCGGGCGCTGTGCTCTACGCGGTGGGGCGATCCTCGCACGGAGAGCTCTATTTCCCCCTGAGCGTGGCCCTGCTGTTCCTGCTGGCGCGCGGCGACGCGCTGTCGTACGAGGTCCCGCTGCTCATCCTGACCCTAGCCGACCCGGTCGCCGCCCTCGTCGGCGCCGGATACGGCCGTGTGCGCTACCCGACGGTGGACGGGCGCGGGCACAAGAGCGTCGAGGGCTCGTTGGCCTTCTTCGTCGCCGCCCTGCTGGGCGCGCAGGCTCTCCTGATGTGCGCGGGCGCGGGCGGCCTCGCGTCGCTCCTCGTGGCGACAGGCGTCGCGCTCGCGGCGACGTTGGCGGAGGCCCTGGCCTGGCGCGGGCTGGACAACTTGTCCGTGCCGCTGGCCGCCTACCTGGCGCTCGAGCTCCTGCCGGCCGCCGGGGCATCGGGCCTAGTCGCGCTGCTCGCCCTGGCCGCCCTGAGTGTCGTCGCTCTGGCGCGCGCGTCTACCGGGAGCGCGTCTACTGGGAGCGCCGGCTTCCAGCCGGCCCCGGTTGCCACAACTGCATTCGCCGCCGTCGACCCGTCCGCCCCGGGGCGCATACCGGCGAGCCGTCGTCGCTCCCCAGTGCAGAATCAAGGGACATAGTTTGATATGACGCGCGGGCGTGTGTGATACGCCCCTACGAACATTCGACCGCAGTCGGCGTGGTTTGCCATGCGACCGCAGTCGCAGGCTTCGGCCGCATCAAACAATGTCCTCTGAAACAGCACCAGGCAACACTATCCAATCGCACTATAGTCAAATGGAGGGATGACGACATGACAACAAACACGGATACCGTGGACTTGGTGTGGGTCGAGAGTGGCGCGGATTGGGAGCGCTTCCGCGCGCTGCCCGGACCCGACGCGCAGGGCATCGACGACGACGGCGCCGACGCGCACTGGATGCTGGCCGGGGACGACGGCGCCGTCGTCGCGCGGTGTTCCCTGTGGTGGCGGGACACGCCGTCGCTGGACTCGTTGCCCGGACGGCGCATCGGCTTGATCGGGCACTACGCCGCGGACACACCGGCCGCAGCCGCGCGCATGCTGGGCCACGCCTGCGACGAACTGGGTGCCCGGGGCTGCGCGCTGGCGGTCGGGCCGATCGACGGTGGCGCGCACCGGCGCTACCGCTTGCTCTCCTGGCGTGGCGCGGAGCCGCCCTTCTTCCTGGAGCCGGACAATCCCGATGGCTGGCCGGACCATTTCGCGGCGCAAGGCTTCGCGCCGCTGGCGCACTACTACTCGTCGCTCGCCGAGGGGCTGGGGCGGCGGGACCCGCGCGTCGGCCCCGCCACGCGTCGGCTGGCGGCGCACGGCGTTGCGATCCGCCCGCTCGACGCCGGGCGCTACATCGGCGAGTTGCGCGCCATCCACCGCGTCGCGGCCGAGAGCTTCCGGGACAACGTGCTCTACAGTCCTTTAGGCGAGGAGGAGTTCGTGGCGCGACATCGCCCGCTGGAGCCGCTGTTGCGCCCGGAACTGGCGCTGATCGCGGAGCGTGGCGGCGAGCCGGTCGGCTTCCTGTTCGCCGTCCCGGACTACCTGCAAGCCCGCCGCGGCGACCTGATCGACACGGTTGTGATCAAGACGGTGGCCGTGCGCCGGGAGCACGAGGGGTTGGCCCTGCGCGGCGAGGGCCTGGGGGGACTGCTGGTGGCGCGCCTGCTCGAGGTCGCCCACGAGGGTGGCTACAGCCGCGCCATCGGGGCCCTCATGCGCGAGGACAACGTGTCGCGGCGTATCAGCGCGCGCTACGACGAGCGCGTCATCCGGCGCTACACGCTCTATCGCAAAGAGTTGGGGGGACGGCCGTGAACGTCGCCGCGCTGCTGCGAGACCAGGCCATCGCCCGCCCCGACGCGCCGGCCATCGTCGATACGGTCAATGGGCGCGCGCGTGTGACGACGTTCGCGGAGCTAGACGACAGGGCGGCGCGGGCCGCCGCCTTGTTGCAGGGGGCGGGCCTGCGTCCGGGCGACGGCGCGCTCGTGCTACAGCCCATGTCCGCCGAGCTCTACGTAGCCCTCTGTGCGATCCTGCGGCTGGGGCTGGTCGCCGTGGTGATAGACCCTGCCATGGGGCGGGAGCGCCTCGCGCGCTGCTGCGCTCTCTACCCGCCGCGCGCATTCATAAGTAGCGCGAAAGGGCGCCTCCTGCGCCTCGTCTCTCCGGCGGTGCGTCGCATCCCGCACGCATTCGTGATCGGGCCGTCGCTGCCGGGGGCCGTGCGGTGGTCGCGCGCGGACGGGCTCGCGCCCCACCGGGGACTGTACCCGGCCACGGCGGATACGCCCGGACTGCTCACCTTCACCAGCGGGAGCACCGGGGAGCCCAAGGCGGCCGTGCGCACCCACGGCGTGCTGCTGGCCCAGCACCGCGCGCTCCAGGAAAGTTTAAGGCTCAGGGCGGGCGAGAGCAGCCTGACGGCCCTGCCCATCGTGGGCCTGGCCGACCTCGCCTGCGGCGCCACCTGCGTCGTGCCGCGCGGCGACCTCCGCCGTCCCGCGGCCATCGACCCCGCCCCCATCGTCGCGCAGGCCGCGGCGCACCGGGTCGAGCGCCTCGTCGGCTCCCCGGCGCTGTGCGAGGCGCTGGCGCGCCACTGCCGGGAACGTGACATAACCCTTCCCGCGCTGCGTCGCGTCTACGTCGGCGGCGGCCCGGTCTTCCCGCGCCTCGTGGGCGCGCTCGCGCGCATGGCCCCGCGCGCCGAAGTCGTCGCCGTGTACGGCTCGACCGAGGCCGAGCCGATCGCCCACGTTTCCTGCCGCGCGGCCCCGGCGCGCGACTCAGTGGTCACGGAGGCGGGACGAGGACTGCTCGCGGGCCACCCCGAGCCGTGCGTGCGGCTCGCTATCCTGCCCGACCGTTGGGGGAGGGGGCTCGACCCCTACACGGCGGACGAGTTTGCCCGACTGGGGGCGCCGGCGGGCACGCCCGGCGAGATCGTCGTGTCCGGCGCGCACGTCGTGCCCGGCTATCTGCACGGCCACGGCGACGGCGAGACCAAGGTGCGCGCCGGCGGCGAGATCTGGCATCGCACCGGCGACGCCGGCTTCCTCGACGGGGACGGCCGCCTGTGGCTGCTCGGGCGCTGCGCCGCGCGCATCGACGACGCGCGCGGCACGCTCTACCCGTTCCCCGTCGAGTGCGCCGCCGTGGAGAGCCCCGGCGTGCGCCGCGCCGCCGTCGTCGCCCATCGGGGCCGCCGCGTCCTGCTCGTCGAGCCCGAGGGCGGCGCGGAGGGGCCGGACCTGCCCGCGCTCGAGAGACGGGTCGCGTGGGCCGGGATCGACGCGGTGAAGCTGTGCCCTCGCATCCCCGTCGACGAGCGCCACAACGCCAAGGTCGATTACCCGGCCCTCCGGCGTCTGCTTTCTGTGCAATAATACGGTCACATACCCGTATCATCTCTATCCCATGATGCGCCTATGAACTAAACAGTCGCCGGCGAAGGATTATGCATGTGGTCGACAAACAGAGGCCCGACGTGGACGCCCACAGGGCGGACGCGCTCGCCGTGGTGGGCGCCGGGAGTTGGGGCACGACGCTCGCGGTGATCTACGCGCGGGCGGGGCGCGACGTGACCTTGTGGGACCGCGACGCCGCGCGCGCCCGGATCATCGAGGAAACGCGCGAGAACGGGCGCTACCTGCCCGGCGTGCCCCTGCCCGAGGGGATACGGGTCACGCCCGACCTGGCGGAGGCGGTGCGCGGCCGGCCCCTCGTCGTGCTGGCCGTGCCCGCACAGGCGACGCGCGCGGTTGCGACGGCGCTGTGCCCGCAGCTCGCGACCGATGCCGTCGTGGTCGTCGCGGCCAAGGGGCTGGAGGTCGGCAGCGGGAAGCGCCTGACCGCGGTCGTGGCGGAGTGCCTGCGCCCGCGCCGGCGCGGCGGTATCGCCGTGCTCTCGGGTCCCAACCTGGCGGGCGAGATCGTGCGCGGGCTTCCGGCGGCCTCGGTCGTGGCGGCGCGCCGGCGGCCCGCGGCTGTGCTGGCGCAGCGTCTGCTCTCCACGGGGCGCTTCCGCCTCTACATCAGCGCGGATGTCGTCGGCGTCGAGCTCGGTGGGGCGCTCAAGAACGTGATGGCCCTCGTGGCGGGGCTCTCCGACGGCCTCGGCTACGGCGACAACGGCAAAGCCAGCATCATGACGCGCGGGCTGGCCGAGATCGCGCGGCTGGGCATGGCGGCTGGCGCGCGACAGGCCACCTTCGCCGGCCTGAGTGGGTTGGGCGACCTCATCGCGACCTGCTCCAGCCCGCTCAGCCGCAACTACCACGTCGGCTATGAGCTGGGGCAGGGGCGCACGTTGGAGGAGATCCGCGCGGGGATGTCCTCGGTCGCGGAGGGGGTCACGACGACGCGCGCGGCCCTGGAGCTCGCGGCGCGCTACGGCGTGGAACTGCCCATCGTCGCGCAAGTCGCCGCGGTGCTGTTCGAGGGCAAGAGCCCGCACGACGCCGTGAACGAACTGCTGACGAGGGCCGCGCGCGACGAGCTCACCGGGGAAGCGCTCTAGCCCTTCTTGCGCAGCAAGGGCAGCGCGCCGCGCGGACCCTCGTAGATCTCGTAGCCTTCGGGGACAGCGTCGATGGCCTGCTCGTCGGGCTGTTTGCGGAAGAAGTAGATGGGGCGCTCGAGCTTGCTCCCGGCTAGCGTGACCGTGCCCTGGTGCAGGTAGTAGACGACCCCGCGTGTGTTCGTGTAGGCGTACGGCATAGCGCCTCCTCTATTGATGTATGCCATCTTTCTACCACAAATGCCTGCGCGTGGTTGTGCGCTTTGCTGGTCATCATTTCCCCTCCTTCTGTTCTGTTCGCCACGTGCGCGCCAGCAACAACAGCACGACGAGGACGAGTACCGCGTCGACCGGCCACGTCAGCCCGGCGAGGACGACGGTAGCGCGCAGGAGATAGTAGCCGAGGTTGGCCCGCGGCACCTCGTCGGGTTGGACGACGCGCACGAGCGCGGCGTCGAACGCGAACAGGCGTCGCGGACCCGCGGCGACCCCGTAGACCGTGAGCCGGTAGAGCCCCGCGCGGGCGTAGCGGTGCGTGACCGCGTGCCCGAGCGCCGCCTCGCCGTCCCCGAAGTCCCAGCGATAGGGGGCGGCGAGAGTCGCGGCGGGGAGTGTGCGCGCGAGGTCGGCCCCTACCTCGCCGAGGTGGAGCGGCGTCCCGCTCGCCACCGCCGCGCCGACCGTGAACGGCGCCCACGGTCCTTTGGTGGTGGGAGGCGCGCCGGTGCGCATGGCCGGGACGCCGTCGGCGAGCAGGGAGGCGACGTTGTCGATAACGCATGCCGCCGCTTTCCCCGGCGCGAGGGCATACGGGTCATACGCTGTCGGGAGCGGCCAAGACTACTCCGTTCGGGTACTAGCAGACACCAAGTCTATCGCATATAGTCGGTGAGTACAGCCCAGAGACACGACGATCACACAGACCACTTCGGCCGTGCGACCCTGAAAAACAGGAGACAGACTATGATCTTGTTCACTGCGTTCACCACGCGCCATCCCCGTCGAGCGTTGCTCGGCGGCGCCCTGACCGCTGGCGGCCTCCTCAGCGGTCTCCTCGCCGTCAATACGGCCCATGCCGCGATCGGCTGCCGCTCCGACCCCATCGTGGTGCTCTCCAACGGTGTCACGCTCGACCTCAGCGCCACCATCTATGACGACAGCAGCGATGTCCAGCAGGTCAACTACACCCTGCAGGCTCCGGCGGGGGTCTGGGTGCAGCAAGCCATCACGACCGACGGCGCCGTGGGCTACAAGGAGCATTTCGCCGTGCACCCCCTCCCACCCGGCGCGGCGGCGGCTTACACTAGCGTCGTGCAGGTCACCATGGGCGTCAAGAGTATGACCTTCCAGGCGACCGTGGCCGGGGGGTATGCCACGACGCTCGGCATGACTCCGGCCATGGTGGGGCTGACAGACTGGGTCGCGGCCCCCGCCTCCACGACCAAGACGCCGCCGCCCCCCAAGGGCGCGGCGACCCTCACCGCCCTGCCCGGCACGGTCACCTCCTCCTTGGCGAGTTGGGCGGCGAGCGCCCCGTAGAGTGCCACGGCGACCTCAGCCATCGGTCTGAGCGGGCAGCGCGTTTCCGCCGGCGTGACCTTATAGTATGGCCCCGAACGGCCCAATAACGTGGGAGGACGGACGCACGGAGGCATGATGCGGGACGCGCTGCACCGGTGCTTACAGGGGATCGCGCCGCAACCGGCCGTGGGCAGTGCCCTGGCCGGTTGTGGCGTGCTGTCGTTGGGCGTCGCCTGGCTGCACCCCGCAGCGACGCACTTTCCCCTCTCTGTCGGGGCGCTCGCCATCCTCCTGGCCGGC
>JAABUM010002912.1_pt1 | contig 21974 bp, 11 predicted proteins | sample 5559161 | NCBI WGS metagenome assembly JAABUM01 (sample SAMN10711868, study PRJNA513369) | rock metagenome | isolation source: Antarctica rocks | place: Antarctica: Victoria Land, Siegfried Peak nord
CGCGAAGCGCATCATTGGGAAGCGCATCATTGGAAGGATGTGCCTTCGGCACGCTGTTCAATGCACTCGCTCACGCTTCGCGTTCTCGATGAACACCTTCCGTTAGGCCACTACCCAAATGACGGAGCGGCAAGTCGTTTTTCGGTATGATTTGGAATCGCGGGCACCTTTGGAAGCCCGCTTGTTTTATGGTGAGACGCCCCACACTTCCATCGTGGACAAACCTTGATCTTTCGTCACGTGAAGTTCTTTTGCAGCAATCGCGGGATGGTCGGGAAGCACGCAATAAAGCTGGTTGCCCCACTTTTTGTCGAGCGCGGCGCGATCAACCGTGACGATATTTTCCGTTTTGCCATCGGGCGTTAGGGCTTCGACCTTGAGTTCAAAACCATCGGGCAGTTTTCCGCTGCGATTGACGCGCACGCCTGCGATAGCGACCGGTTTGTCCCACGCCAGATCTTTGACTTCGCCTTGATAAATGCAATGGACGTGCGGGGCGGGCGGCGCGGCTCCCAACTGTCCGATTACCGGCGTCGTGAGCCATGCCGTCGCGCCTTGACGAACTATCGTGCCTCCGGCGGGGAGTTTGAGAACGGCTTTTTCGCTTAACCCGCTGATTTTGAGGGTGAGCGCCGAACCCGGCGCTTCTTCGGGCAACGCGACGGTGATTTTTCCCGCGTTTACACTGGCTTTGGCAACGCGGGCCGCCAGAAAGTAGGCCACGACTTCATCGGAAGGCGCCACCCACATCGAGTTGTCGCCTTTTGGCCCCCATGTCTGCGTTATGTGATCGAGGCGCGCGACCCATCGCTTGTTGTTGGCCGATTGCGGGTCGCCGTCCATGCCGTGCGTGAAGTCGATCAGAAAATCGTTGGCCTGCGGCTTTGCCGGGAATTCCTGCATCGGGTCGTTGCTGTTGGCCCAGTTGTTCTCGTCCAGATAAGCGCGCGGAAAGTTGAGCAGGTTCAGCTTGGGGTCGAGCAGATTATGCGGCGACCATCCGCTGGTGCGCGTGCCGCACAGCAAGCCGTATTCTTTCAAATAAGGGCCGTAGTTGTAATCGCCGTTGGGAAAAACGAAATGTGTGGCGGCGCGCCCGTGTCCCACGAATTCGGCGAAAAACGTCTGGCTCCAGAACAACTCGCGCCGGTTTTGCTCCGGCGTGTTCAATAACTTCGGATCCCAGTGAACGCCCGTGTGCCAGAACGAGTGGTTGGCGATGCCCCAACCGCGCTTTTTGAGTTCGGCGATTTGCTCGAACGAAAGCACCGTGTCGTTGCTGCCCACGCTGCCCAGAATGATCGCTGCCGTTCCCACAAAAGGCCGGTTCGTGCCGCCCGCAACGCCGGGCGGCGCGTCGTTCCACCCGTATTTCGCAAAAAACGGCTGCGTCACGTTCAACACGCCCACCGGCCCATCATCTTGTTCGAACGAATAAGCCCACGTTTTGCCGTATTTCAAAGAGCAAACCTCAATGGTCGGCGCAGGAGCACCTTTGACGACGGGCAGGACATATTGCCATGTGGCGGCACTGGCGTTAGAACACAGCGATGCGGGCACCTGAGAAACGAGTGCCACAGCGCCAAAAGCGAGGAGTGTGTTTTTCATGAGGGTGATGGGTGTTTCGACCTGAAAGGCTGTTGAGTAATTCTTGGAAGCCAAGCTCCCCACGTTTGGAAGAGGGCGTAAGCCCCGCTCCCAGAGCCATTCAAGCGGGGCTTGCGCCCTCTTCCAAACGGGTGATTCTACAGTTATCGCTCTTTAATAGACCACTTGCAAAAGAGTTGAGGCGAATGAATTCGCAGCCAGAAAAAGGTGTCGGCCTTCGCCGACACAGTGCGAGAAATTAATTGCATTCGTCAACGAAGGTTGACGGCTTTTTCTGGCTGCGAATTCATTCGCCTCAACTCTTTTGCAAGTGGTCTATTAAAGAGCTTCTTAACGCGCAGGTTGAGCCGGAGCCGCTTGTTCCACGAGCGACACCCAGAACAAGTCGCCAAAGCCATCGTTCGAGATGGAGATCGGCCCGTCGCTCGCTTGAACATCCAACGTGATGGGCGGGCCGTCGGGCGTGATGGCAACGGTTTTGTCGCCGCCCAACAGCCCTTTGATGAACAACTTGGCGGGACTTTGCGGCTGGATGTGCAGGCGCAATTGATAGCGGCCCGGCTTGACCTTGAACTGAAAATTCTGGCCGGGAGACATTCGCGTCGAATCGGTTTCGAGGGCATCGCTGATCCAGTGCCTCGAATCATCGTGATCCGCCTTGTCTGGAAAAAAGCCGTAGCCTTTGGCCTCGTCGTAAAGGTCGGTGCTAATCACCGGCGTGAACAAGCGCGTGTCGCCGATGTCGATGGTGCCCACTTTGTCTTTGCTGCCGAAATCGAACAGGTAAGCCCGCGTTTTGGCGAGGCGCGCCTGCTTCGCTTTGCGCGCGCTTTCCTCGCGTTTGGCCTGCGCAACGAGTGGCGCCAAGCCCGCCGGGTTGCCGATGCTTTTGATGTAAACGGGAAACATCGACAGCGGCAAATCGCCCGCGATTTTGGTCGGGCGGGTCGCGCCGAAAGCGTCGGTGACGGTGCTCTGGCCCAGTTGCAGCTTCAGCGTGGCCGGGTTTTCAATTGTCCACGCCGTCAAAATCGTTTCCTGTCCGCGCGTCCATGCATAAAGCCGCACGTTCGGGTCGGGATACGGCAAGCGCAGGGCGCCGGTTTGCACGCCGTCGAGTTGGCGAATCAGCGTGGCGTAAGTGAACCACGACGGCTTCAGCGTTTCATCGTCGCGCACAACGCCGGACGCTCCGAACATCGTCGGCGTCGAACCGGAATCGCGGAACACGATGACTTTTTCGAGGCCCGCCGCGAGTGCCATCATGATGTCGCGGGGTAGTTGCGCCGCCTGATAACGTTCGTTGGTGCCAAACGGCCCAGAGGAATCGTAGCCGGTTTCCGACATCCAAATCGGAAGCCCCGGCTTGTTTTTGTCGCGCCACGTGACGAGGCGCCGCAAATCGTCCTCATAGGTGCGAACCCCTTCGGCTTGACCCGAACGGTCGGCGTTGGGGTCGTTGGTCGAAAGTTCGGGCGCCGTGCGACCGCTATAAAAATGGACGTTGAGCACGTCCACAAAATCGAGCGGCTTTTTACCGTCCGCGTAGGGCTTGAGGAGGGTGTTGACCGTTTCGACATCAATGCCCGCGAAGCCGCCGTTGGTGACGCGCGCTGTGGGATCGGCGCGTTTCACCGCTTCGGCGGAAGCGCGAAACAGCGAGTTGTATTGGTCGGTTGTGCCCACCCACGGCCCCCAGTTCGGGTCGTTGAGGTTGGGTTCGTTCCAGATCTCATACGTGTTGATCTGGTTCAAGCCGGATTTTTTGTCCTGCGTTTTCAGTTCCGAAGCCGGATGCTTTTTCGAGCCGTAGCGGGCGACGGTTTGAAAAACGAAGTCCGCCATTTGCGCGTTGTCTTTGGGCGGATAGGAGTCGCGGTTCTTTTGCACGTTCGCCGGAGCCGAAGTCGCGTATTCCGGCGTTTGAAACAGAAAGGGCAAAAAGTTGATGTTCTGCGCTCGAAAGGCGCTGATAATCTGGTCGTGATTCAAATTCCACGGCGCTACGCCCGTGAAAGAGTAGGTGTCGGGTTTGGGCGAGGTCATCGGCCACTTCATGTTCTCGAAGCGCACCCAGCCGATGCCGAGCCGCCGGTGCCACGGCGCGTAAAGATAGTTGTTGGTGTTGAGGCCAAAACGCGAAGCGGGCGAAATCGCCTTCAGCGCTTCGGGCATCACCAGAAAATGACGATACGTTAGCTGCGTTTTGGCGCCATCTTTGATGCGTAGTGCGAGAAGATAATTGCCCGGCGAAAGCGCCTTGTCGCTTTTCAGAGCAACTCCCACAAAGTCGTGCGCCGGGATTTTGGGCCACAACGAACCGGTGCCGACGACTTCGCCGATTTTGGGGAAATCCAAACTTTCATCCGTGATGCCGTCATACACCGACAGCCCGTTGAACATGGCGACATCGCCGACCTTTTCGCCGTCCTTGTGGTAGCGCAAGCGGACAAAGCGCGCCGGAAACGGCTTGAAGTCGGGAAACACTTCTGGCCCCCACTGATTGTGAACGTTCACGCCTTGCAGTTCGGGCACGGGCTGATAATTCTGCCCATCTTGAGATGCGCTCACGTCCACTTTCCACGCCCAGTTGCCATCGTTGGCTTGATAAGCCAAACGAGAAATTTGGCGCGTCTTGCCCAGATCGACGAATTGAAACGCTTCGGTTCCGCCGCCTTTGCCCAGCGGCGGGCGGATGCCCGTCCAGTCTTTGCCGTCAGTGAGCGAGCCTTCCTCGATTTTCTTCCCTTCTACTTCCGTCCAACTTTTGGCTCCCAGAGCCTGATCGGAACCGTAAACCGGATCGGGCGGCGCGAGGGAGAAAAACTGCGAATCGCGCTGAATCGAAAAATCAACGCGCGGCGCCGCGTCCTGCGCGCCGAAGTTGGTGAGCACCAGTTGCGACGAAAGCGGCTGGCCCGGCTCGCCCACATCTCCGCCGCCGACTTGCGTTTGAAGTGTGGCCGGAGGCGCCTGATCAAGTTCCGTCGTGGCGCTCAGAGCATCAACTGTGATAACCGATGGCCCCGCCGTTTTGCTGAACCAGATGACGTGAACATCTTTGAGCGGAAAATCGGCTTTGCCGTTTTTATCGGCCTGAGCGTAAGCCTGAACAACGGGCGAAGTTTGGAAATTGACTTCCACCCATTTCCAGCCCGTCCAATCGGCGGGCGTTTGGAACATCAGCCCTTCGCCCTGCGCATCGTAGAACTGAAACCCGACCGAACGCACGTTCGCACCCGGCGCCAGGAACATCCACGCGCCGAGAGTTTTTGGTTGTCCCGGCACCGCGCCCGAAACCGTAAAGTCGCCTTTGGCGCCGCCACTTTCGGCCTGTCCCGAAAAACTCAGCGCGCTCGCGCCGAACTTGGGCGGGATCGTCGCGGGCGCGGCCTCGACAGCCAGTTGGTTCATCGCGTAGGCGCCCTTTCCCACGGGCGAACCCACGTCCAGTGGCGAAAGCAGCACGCGTTGGACACCCGCGCTCAGGTGTCCATCCGCGTTGGCGGGTTGAATGGGAGCCGCCTGAACCTGTGCGGGAGCCGCCTGACAGGAAGTCAACGTGCCGCATAGCGGCAGGGCAGCACTTAACAAGAGGAACTGTTGAACTTGGTGACGGGTATTTGAAGACTTCATGAAACGGATAATAGTTGAACTGAGGGGTTCCAAGTGGTTTGGCTATGATTCTATTTGTGGGACGTGTGCATTGAAGGCACACATCGCAAAATAACATATCTTTAGTAGAAACAGCACAAGGGCGCAACAAGTGTTTGTTGCGCCCTCTCGTATTCTTCTACGGATAATCTATTGGATTACGCCGTTGTTTTGCAAGAAGGTGCGATCCACTGTTCTATTACTGATACTTCTTCTCGAGATCACCCAGTTGCGTTAAAGCGTTCGGTGACGGTGTCTCGCAATTGATCATCTTTTCAAGACCCGTGGGGCCGGGGTAGGACACATCCGGGCAAGCAGTGGTATCGCCAGAGTTATCACTGAAGCGGCCCCATTGGTTTACGGGAGTCATAGTGGCCATAGGCCGGAGTGACTTGACGTGCCCATCCAAATACAGGTAGTTCGCTGTATTCAAATGACCCGCAAAACCGTCGTCAACGAAGTAAGGCCCGCCGTGATTGGTGCCTCCAAGAACTCCTTGGCCGCGCCAACCGGCAGTGACGTTGCCCTCGGCAACACCGATGCGAGTTGCCGGTGAATTGACAGCCGCTATGGACGTGGCTTTATTCCAGTTCCCGTTATCCGCTTGACCGAAGACCCGCTCATTTGCCAGATACGATGGTTGGATCGCTGGTGCGACTCCGGCGATAGCAGGTTCCGCAGGCGTAGAGCTGCTTCCAGCTGTGTTTGAAGGGCAAACAAAAAGCTGCACACTCTTGGCGTAAGGTTGGAGCTTTTGACGCCAGCCCATGTCGCCAGCAGCGATGCCGGTATCTCCGCCACGGGTCGGATATTTCTCGTCGTAGTCCTGCGTGTATTGCATGACCGCTAAACCGATCTGTTTGAGGTTGGACTGGCACGAACTCCGTCGCGCGTTTTCGCGTGCCCGCGCGAAAACGGGGAACAAAATCGCCGCAAGAATTGCGATGATAGCGATGACAACGAGAAGCTCTATGAGCGTAAACGCGGCCCGAACGGGCTTGTGATGAGTGAGTGATGAACGCATGGTGTTCCTGAAAAATAGGGTCAAGAGGCGCGCGGTGGCGCCGTCGAACCGCGCACGATGAGGTGAGCGGGCAGGGGCGGCTCTTGGCCACCCGGATTCAAAAGGGAGCGCACGGCGGCGCGCCCCAGCAGTTCGAACGGTTGCGAAACCGTGGTGAGCGGCGGGTTGTAAAGCGTGGCCACCGCCACGTCATCGAAACCCGAAAGCGACAAATCGCGCGGCACGCTCAAACCGCATTCGCTTGCGACGCGCACGGCGATCATCGCCATGTGGTCGCTTGCGCAGGCGATGGCGGTCGGGCGATTGGGCGCGCCTAACAAGCGCCGGACGGCGCAAGCGGTGGTGCCCTGTTCCCAGTCGCTGAATTCGGCGCGCCAGTCGCCGACTTCGACCTGGCAATGTTGAAACAGACCGCGCTCTTTCATTTCGGCGCGATACGCTCGTTCACGGGCGCCGGAAATCGAATCTTCCTCTTCGCGGAAGCCGCCCAGAAAAGCGATGCGCTTGTGACCCAACTCCGCGAGATGCGCAACAGCCGCGCGCATTCCGTCTTCGCTGTTGGCGCTGATGTTCAGACAACCGGCGGCGCTTTGCTGCGAATCAACCGTCACGAGCGGGATGCCGGTTTGCACGATTTGCGGAAACAATTTTTCAATTGTCGCGGCAGGCGCGTGGATGGCGATGATGCCCGACAACCGCCATTCGACGCACCGTTCCAGCGTGCGCGCGTCGAGCGAACCGTTGTCGAAGCCGAGCATTTTGATGAAGTAACCGTGTTCATCGGCTTCTTTCATCGCGCCCGACAAAACGCGCACAACGGGTTCGCGGTTCGACTGCATCACCCAAAAACCGAGCATCCGGTTTTTGCCAGTCGTCATGGCGCGCGCCAACTCGTTGCGCCGGTAGCCCATTTCGGTTGCGGTTTCCATCACCTTTTGCCGCGTCAAGTCGCTGATGCGAACCGAGGTGTCGCGTCCGTTGAGGACATACGAAACGGTCGCCCGCGAAACACCCGCCTTGGCCGCCACATCGGAAATGGTGATCATGAAATCGAACCCCTTTTGCTGGTTGAACGCATCAGCTTAATCGGTTCAACAGAGTTATACCCACTTTTGTGGATTTTCAAACATCATTTTTCAAATTTTTCTTGAGTCCGCCAAAAACGACAACGGCGCCCTGAACAGGGCGCCGTTTTTAGCGTTGGAAGTCTTGAGCGGAACTTGGGTTTTGGGCACGGCTTCTGGCCCGCAGTCGATGGAGAGTCAAGCGGCCCAAAGGCCTGTGCTCCCAAAACATTCCTCTGCCTGAGCTATGCCTTGCCAGTTCACGGAGCGCCGTAAGCTTCGATTTCAAAAATCGAGTAGCCGTAGCCCGTGGTGCGTTCGGTTCCTGAAATGCGGATGTAGCGCGCTTTGGTTCCGTTGAGGTCGAAGGCGCGCAAACCCGGTTTGCCGTCGGTGATGTGAGCGGCGGAAGTCCAGATCGAAAAAGAACAGGCCGCGTGAACTCATCACGCGGCCCCTTGGGTTGGTTTGGGCTTACCACTTGGCTTTGAAGATCGCCCATTCGATGCCTTTCGAGATGTAGATCAGCAGGAAAAAGCCGAGCAGGGCGGCCATGACGTAGGACGAATACTGCGCGATGTCTTGCGGCGACAGCGCGCTCGCGCTGGCGGCGGCTTGGCTTTCAGCGCTGGCCTGGAGGTCTTTGGGGCCGTGCGCTGTTGGATTGAACGAAAGCGTGGAAAACAACTTGGTGTAGCCCATCGTGAAGCCGAGGAACAGCGTGTTGTAAATCGGCCACCCGACGAACATCAGGGCAATCGCTGACGGAAGGGCGAGCGGCGACATCATGCGGAACTTGTGGGTTTGGTGTTCCAAAAAGATGTAGCAACGCGCGCACGGCGGCGCTTCTTTGGATTGGCGCGTCGTGGCGGCTTTGATGGCTTCGATGGGTTCGTTGCGCACGATGCGGCCCACCATTTCTTCGTCGCAGTAGCAGCCGCGCCCGAATTTCCAGCACGTTTTGCGCGCCAGATATGCGGGGCAGAGCACGCGAATCGCTTCGCGGCAAAACGGCAGGTTCCAGCACGGCGAGAACATATTGGCGTTGCGCGCGATGCGTTGCTGTTTCGATTCGACGGTTTTGCCAAAGCCAACGGCGCCCGCCACGCTTTGGCGCGACTTGATCCTGTTCGGCAGGTTCCACGCCCACACGCCCAGATCAATGGTCGCTTTGAACAAACCGATGGGCAGCAAGATGCGCCCGGCATGAAAGAAAATCGGCGTCATCTGCATGGCCGCCGCGTTGCTCGCGCCGAGCAATATGCGCAACACAATCGGCATACCCAAACTCATCGCCAAGGCAACACCCGTGACGATGGCGCCCAAACGGTTGTCGTCGTAAGACAACAGCAGCAGAGCCACCGCCAAACCGATTATCGAATAAGTGAACGCCTGCGAGGCGAGCACCATGAAGTGCACGAGTTGGACTTGCGTGGCGTTGAGGTTGTTGGTCAGGTTGGGCGCGCCACCTGCGAAAACCGCCGCCAGAATGTAGGCCAAACTCAAGCCCGCAATCGGAAGCGCCAAGCGCGCCGCCCAAGTGAACAGGTCTTCGCCTTTATCGAGGATGCTCGTGAAGCTATCGCAAAAGTTTTGAAAGCCCGACGACAGATCGTCCGAAGGCGATTGGCTTTGCGCAATCGAAGCCGCGTCGGGGTGAGTGAGCGTTGGCGTGTCGGCCACGGCAGCCGGAATGTTGATGCCCGGCGGCTGCGATTTGTCGGCGCGCGATTGCGCCGGGCGCATCAGATTCGGTGGCGCCGGTTGTGCTGGCACCCCGACGTTTGGTTGCGCTCCAGCGCTACCGGGCATTCGGGGAGTGGCGGGCGTGTCGGGAAGTGGCGCGACCACGCGCGTTGGTGGCCCTGCGGGAACCGGAGGCCCACCAACGGACGGCGCGACGGGACGCACCGGTTGGGTTGGAGCAGTTTGCGGCGCGGGTGCTTGGGCTTGAGGCCGAGGAGTTGGGGCAGGAGGAGCGGGTTGTTGAGGCGCGCTGCTTTCGTCCTGAAGAAAAAACGAAAATTCGTCGGCGGTCGGGGCGGGTTGGGAAGCCTTCGGTTGGGAAGCGCTTTCTTCGGGCGCGTCGCCTTCGCCTTCTAACTTGAAAGTGGCCATAAAAATGCTTCCTTTAAGGAAACACAAAAAAGAGAAGCGCTGCTATGCGCTTCTCCCTTTTATTTTCAATTTCCCATTAAGAATTGACGCCAGCGCTGGAAGGATCGTATTCAATGCCCGCCGCTTGATACGAATCGAGCAAGCCCGTTTTGTCAACGGCCTTGACGTAGCCTTCGTGCGCCGCGACGCGCCCCGACTTCACGTGTTCCATGATGGAATCGTTCATCGTCACCATGCCCAGTGACTTGCCGACCTGCATTTGCGAGGGCAACTGAAACGTTTTGCCTTCCCGAATCAGGTTCGCCACCGCCGACGGAACGAGCAAAATTTCGTGCGCTGCGACGCGCCTGCCGTCTTTGGTTCGGAGCAGCGTTTGCGCGATGACGCCCTTCAGCGATTCGCTGAGCATCACGCGAATCTGTGCTTGTTGGTCAGAGGGGAACTGGTCGATGATGCGGTCAACCGTCGAAGGCGCCGTCGTCGTGTGCAGCGTTCCAAAGACCAAGTGGCCCGTTTCCGCCGTTTCGATGGCGATGGCGATGGTTTCCAAGTCGCGCATTTCGCCCACGAGCACGATGTCCGGGTCTTCGCGCAGCGCTGCTCGAAGCGCGCGCTTAAAGCCTTCGGTGTGAACGTGGACTTCGCGCTGGTTGATGAGGCACTTGATGTTTTTGTGGACGAACTCAACCGGATCCTCGATGGTGATGATATGATCGTCGCGGTTTTTGTTGATGTAATCGACCATCGCTGCGAGGGTCGTTGACTTGCCCGAACCGGTCGGGCCGGTCACCACGACCAACCCTTTGGAAAGAAAGCACAAATCGAGAATGGCGCGTTCGAGATGCAATTGTTCAGCGGTGATCACGTCCGAGGGAATCAAACGGAACACGGCGCCCATGCCTTTTCTGTCCATGAAAAAGTTGCACCGAAAGCGCGCGACGCCAGCGATTTCATAGGCGAAGTCGGTGTCGCCTTCAGCTTCAAATTGCTCGCGGTTGCGCTCTGGCGCGATTTGAAACAGCACGCGCTGGAGCATCTCGTGGTCGTGGACTTTGTAGTCGGCGATGCGATCAATTTTGCCGTGGATGCGCAAAATCGGAGCTTCGCCACTCGACAGATGCAAGTCGCTCGCTTCGACTTCTTTCATGAAGCGAAACAACTCGTCCAAGTGCCCGATTTCGCGCGTGCCTTCGGGCGCCTTGGCAACGGCTGGAACCGCTTCGGTTGGGCGCGGCGGCATTGGCGGCGCGGCGGTTGCGCCGTTGGTCGCGTTCGTGGCGGCGACATTGGCCGGAGCGTCGTCCGTCGCAGGCGCGCCGTTGGCGTGCGGCAAAATGGCGAGTTGGGTGGTTTGGCCTTGGCGCCCGACTTTGATGTCGAACTGTCCATGCGGCGACTGGTAGGGAAACGAAAAACCGCCGTCTTGCGCGAGATTTTGGCGCAGGTGCGGCGGCGTGATTTCGTTGAGAATGTTTTGAAGCGCCGCGCCGGGCACGACCGAGCCGGACTTTTGCGCGCCGCCCACCAGCATGACCATCGGCTGGTCGTTCACCAAAACGATGCGCTCGGCGTGCTGCTGCGTCATCATGCCGATGAGTTGATCTATCTGAGCCATGAGAAAATCGCGCCCGAAAGCGCAGGGAAAACAGTTCGCAGTTTAAACGTTTTGAAGAAGAAGCAAGGAGTCATGGTCAAGCAATCGGGACTTGCCCCTTTAACTCATCAAACTCAAAGACCTATGGGACGCATCATCACTGCCGTTACAGTTCAAAACTACTTGGACTCCTCCAAAACGCTTCGTTGCGCGACTCTGGTGGACACGGGCGCTTCGCATCTGGTTCTGCCTCGCGCTTGGGAGGAGCAGTTGGGCGATTTGCCAACCTTTCGTCTGGTTGACATCGAAACGGCGACTCAGACAACGGTTCAAGGTCGTGTTTGTGGCCCGGTGAAAATTCAGATCGAAGGCTTTGAGCCGATTTCAGGTGAAGTGTTGTTCGTAGATATGGAGCCGGAGAACGGAATTTATGAACCGTTATTGGGTTACATTCCATTAGAACAATCGCAAGCGGCTGTGGATATGTTAGGTCATCGGTTGTTGCGTGTGAAACATCTGGATGCAAAGTAGAAAACCAACGGCTACTCGCCTTTTTTGCGCCCGAACACAACGCCAACGCGCTTTTGATACGCGCGGTATTTGTCGCCACCTTTAGCTACTAACCGTTTTTCTTCGGCAAAAACACCCGCGATCATGTAAATCGTGGCCGCGAGGTTGAAGCCGATCCAGTTGGTTTTCAGGAGCGGCGTGCCCCACAACAAAACGAGTGGCCCCCATTCGAGCGGATGGCGGCTCCATCGGTAAGGCCCGCGCTCCAACGCTAAACCGTCGCCGCCATCAGGTGTTTGCGTTTCGGGCTGCGCGATGTCGGGTTCATCTTGAATCGCATCGAGCGCGCCCTGTGCGCCGGAAAAACGGCGAAAGCGCAGTTCTTTCACGCTCCACAGCGCGACAAATAAAGCGCTCGCCTGCAACAGCCAATGCAGTGGCCGCGCCCATCTGGGCGCCGAATAAACCACGCGAGAGGGGCGCGACACGACCAACAAAACTAAGGCGCCCGTTGTGACGAGCGATTGCAAGTTGAAAAATAAGCGGTAGAACCCGCGCCCGAAACGCAGGCCGAACAGTTTCTGAGCGCCCGTTTTGGTTTGCGGCAAACAGAGCAGCGAATGAAATGCGCCAAAGGCAACCGTTGCCCAAAACGTGGCGAGCGCGCCGCGCGTCGCCGCGCCTTTCGAGGTGAAGCGAAGTCCCATCGGCGACAGGCGCCACAAAGCGAGCAGAAATTGCACGCGCCAAAGCGCGGCAAAAGAAAAGCCAGCATTTCGAGAAGAGGAGCAGAGGAGCGCAGGCAAAGAGGAGCGCAGGGAAAGAGGAGCGCAGGGAAAGAAGAGCGCAGGGAAAGAAGAGCGCAGGGAAAGAGGAGCGCAGGGAAAGAGGAGCGCAGGGAAAGAGGAGCAGAGATCATCCTTCTCCCGCTTGCGGGAGAGGGTGGCTGAGCTTTGCGAAGCCGGGTGAGGGCGGAGCGAAGCGACGGGCGCGCGTTTGAAAATTTGCGCAAACCGTTTTCCCACGTCTTCGACGTGGCTCTCACCCGGCTTCGCAAAGCTCAGCTACCCTTTCCCGGGTAATGGTTCAAGGTAGGGACATGGCAAGCCATGTCCGCGCCCTCTCATCAGATTTGAAGAACTCACGCTCAAGGCGTGCCTGCTCCCTCCTATTCCCTGCGGACTTGGCAAGCCATGTTCCTACTTGGAGCCATTACCCTCTCCCGCTTGCGGGAGAAGGATGATCTCTGCTCCTCTGCTCCTCGATACCGCCTACTTCGTCTTCCAGAAATTCAAACTTGTGCGCGCGCCGATCCACACGCCGTGTTCATCGGGCAAAAGCGCTTGATCTTCGCCATCAAGCCAAGCGAAATCGAGTTTTTTCGCCCGGTCGCCTTCGATTTGCCAGACGCCGTGGCGCGTGGCGGCGAGCGTTTTTCCATTCGGCGCCGCGCAAATCGAAGTCACGTTTTCACCTTTGAGTTCGGGAAAGGAAAACCAGTGGTCGCCGTCGAGTCGCACCAAACCGCCAACGAAGGTGCCCGCGAAGATTTTGCCGTTCGATTTTTCCAACGCTGTCACCCAATCGTCGGGCAAACCGGCGCGTTCGTCGAGCCAGCGAAATTTTTGGCTCGTTCGATTCCACACGCCCGCGCCGCGACTTTGTGTGGCGAGCCAGACATCTTCGCCGTTTTGTAACACGCCCAGAACCGGGATGCCCTTGAGTTCGGGCAAGTCATAATGCGGCGTCCATGACTTCCCGTCCCATTCGCTCCAGCCGCCCCAACCGCTCGCCAGCAGTCGGGTTTCGTCGCCTCCAAAGGCGTAAACGCCGCGACGCGCAATGGTTTTGAGCGCGTTTTTCGTCCACGTCGCGCCGTCGAAGCAATCAACGACGCCCGTGCCAAAGCGAACCCACAGCGCGCCCTGCCACACCCACATCTGGCGCGGCGCCGATGAACTCAGATCGGTCGTCGAGACCTGATTCCACGTCGTGCCGCTTCGATAAATCAAGCCGTCATCAAGCGTCGAAGCCCACAAAACGCCGCGAAAACGGCAGAGGAACTGAACGTTGTGCGCGGCCATGTCTTCGCTTTGCTCGAAGCGGCTCCACTTCTTGCCTTCGCGTTTCCAGATTCCTTCGCGGCGCGTGCCCAGCCACAGCGTTTTCGAGTCGCCCGTCAAAGCCGTGATTTCGCGCGCTTCGTCCGGCACGTTCGCGCCATCGCGCGTCCATTTCACGCCGTCGAAACCCCACAAACCGTCGCCGTAAATCGCTGCTTCGAGCGTCTTGCCAAGGGGCAACAGCGCCGAAATATGCGTGCCGTTGGAACCCGCCGGAAGCGGCACGACACGCGAGCCAAGGTCAAGACCATCGAGCGTTGCGCTCGCAGTTCCTCCGTTCCAACGCGTGCACAGCGGCGCTTTTTGAAATGGCGGCGCGCTTTGGGTTTGCCATTTTTCTTCGACAAAGCGCGCTTTGGCAATGGGAAAACGCGTTTCGCCGTCGTTTGAAATCTCGAACGATTCGTTGGCGGGCAAGCCGCTTTGGCGCGTCCATTTCGTCCACGCGCCATTTTGCAAACGCAAGACACCTCCCGCCGTCGCGGCCCACAGCGTTTGCGATTTCGGATTCCAACTCAAAGCGCGCACTTCGCGCGTCGAGGTGAAAACCGTGTTTTGTGACGGTTCGACCGATGGAAGAAGAGGCCGCGCGCATCCCGAAAGCGCCAGACAGGTTGATAAAAAGAAAAGCAAGGGTTTCATGAAGGTGGGGCTAAAACATCGCGCTCTACTCAACCAAAGATCAACTCCAATCCACGCTGATTTCTGTTCGGTTGTGCGCTTTGTCCGTCACCACAAACCGCACTTTCGCCGCGCGGCCCTGCCACTCTTTCGGCACCGCGACACGAGCCGCGAACAGGCCTCCCGACAGCGAAAACAGTTCCTTGCGGCCCCACGGCAGCAGGGCGCAAACGCGGTCGGTGCGCTCGTCCGACAGGATTTTGAGATTCCAAGCTCCGCCATCGCCGCCGACTTCGCCCAAAGCGTGCGGCTTCACGGTGTCAACGGAAAACGGCATCGAGAAAGATTGGCGTTTTCCATCGGCGCCCACGACTAAAACGCGGACGATGTATTGGCCATCAAGAGCGTAAGCGGGCACATCGAAGCGCGTTTCCCACTTCGCGTTGGCGGGGTTCCACGCGAGTGGCGCAACGGTTCCGTCGGGCAACAGAGCGACGACGGAACGCGCGTTTTTGGGCGCCGCGACGCTGATGAGTGGATCGCCGGGACGCAAGCGGTATTGGCGCGCGGTTTCGAGCGGCTCGTTGTTTTGCAAGCGCGCATCTTCGACTTTTTGAAAGTCGCCCGCGTCGTGTTCGGTCTGGTTCGACTGGAGTTCCAACTTCGATTGCAACGCGTCGATTTCGTCGGTGTCCGATGGGCGGTCGCGCCGGGCTTGCGCCAGACGATACGCCGTTTCGTGCGCCCGCGCGCGCCACGCCAGATCGAGTTGCCATTCGCGTGAACCGACAGCGCGCAAATTCCCGCGCAGTCCCGGCGCCAGAGCGTAAAGCCGCGTGATCTCACGCCGCGCCGCTTGCGCTTCGGGCGATGAATCGCGGCCCGCTTCGAGTTCTTCCAACAGCGTTTGGTTTTGCTCGTCGAGCGCGGCCTGAATTTGCGGGCGATAGTAGGTCGTCTCGAACGAATCTTCGCCGTGTTCGTGCGCGAATCGCTCGCCCGTGTCCCATAAGCGCGCGGCGTGTTCGCCGTCTTCGCGGCCTTCCAGCGCTTCGGCCAAAACCGCTTTGGCAACGCCGCGCGTGGCCAGAAGTTGCGCCTGCGCTTTGAAGTCGTTGTCCCCGATGTCGTAGCGATTTTGCAACGCTTCGATGCGTTTGGCGAGGTTTTGCGTGGCCGGTTCGTCGCCGCGCAGAGCACAAACTTGCTGCGTGTATTGCGCTTTGAGAAATTTGACCTGCTTGAAACGCAAGCCCTTTTGCGCGTTGTCGAGGTAATCGTCTTCGTCCTCGTCGCCGATTTTGGCGAGGCGAACCAAGCGCGTGGACGCGTCCTGTTCGCCGGGTTGAGTCAAACCCAGCCGGCGCGACACCACGATTTTGGCGAGTTCTTTCATGCGCACTTTCAAACCGTTGTGGCGCGCGTCTTCTTCTTGAAAGGCGATTTTGCGCCCGAAACTGGAACGTTCGATGGCGCGAAGTTGCGCGCGCGCCTGCAACACTTCGGGTGAGTAGGGCCGGTTCGCCTCGATGCCCTGAGCCACGATGCGCGAAAGCGCGGCCCCCTTGGTTTCGAGGTCAACGCGACGGATTTCGTCGTTGTATTTTTGACGCTCTTCGCCCGACAGCGCCAGCCAACTCGTCCAGCGCGATGGCAAGCCCAATCGGTGCGATAGCAACTTCACGCGCGGCGCGTTTTTTGGGTCGCTTGACAACTCTTCGATGCGCCCCGCGCCCCACAGCGAACGCGCTAAATCGGCGACTTCGCGCGCGTCGCCAACCGGCGTTCGCGGAAACCAGACGAGCGTTTTGTTTTGGCCCCACGTCACCGTTGCGTTGCCCGAACCTGAATAGCGACCGAAAACGCGCACTGTTCCCGGCGTTGGATGTTCGATGACCAAATCTGAAGTCGCAACGCCCGTGATTTGCGGGTCGCCTTTGGGAACTTCTTTCGACTGCGCGTCGAGCGCGAAATAACCGTCCGGCGTCGGGTTGCCTTGGCCGTCCAACGCGTGTTCCGCGCTCAAGTTGGCCTGAAGTGGCGCGTCGGGCAAAGGCCACGCGACGTGCAAATTCGAGTCGGGCTTGACGTTGTATTTGCGGAGCAGCGTTTCGCCATCGGAAACCGGCGCGTCCATGTCCGAAGTCATGCGCGCGTTTTTGTCGCCGGCGACGTGAACGCGCAACCAATCGAGCGTGACATCGCGCGTGTCGCTTTGAATCGGATAATTCCACGCGAGCGCGCCGTTTTCGTGATCGAGCGGAGCCGCGAGTTGCAGTTCGACGCGCAAATCTTGGTGCGCTTTGACGGGCCGGATCCGCGCGCGAAAGACGTTCTTGCCCTTGAGTTCCACCAAAGCCGGGCTGCCCCCGGCTTGGGCGGCAACGGCGAAGATTTGCTGCGCCCGCTCGCGGTCAACGATGCGCGCTTCGACGCGCTCTTTGCCGCACCAATACGCAAAGCCCGTCACAACTGAGCCTTTGGGCGCGGCATACAAAAAGTCGGCTTCGATGTCGCTTTGGTTGGCGTTGGAATAAATGACCGTCACCGTCGTTTTGGCGAAGGCGCCATCGACCTGGGCCGAAATGTCCATCGCGCGCGGCTGCAAATTGCGCGTGTCGCCGTGCGTCGCTTTGAGAACCGCGCCCGCATGACAAACCGAAGAAAAGGCCAGCAAAAATGCGGCAACAGAAAGATGTTTCATGGTGTTTTTAGCCCACAGATGAACACGGAGAACATCACAAAGCAACACAGAGAGAATTTCTTGGAGATGTTTCCGTGCTTTTCTGTGATGTTCTCCGTGCTTTTCTGTGGGGAATTAGTTAGTGGGAATCGAGCGAGATTTCCGTGCGGTTGTGGGCTTTGTCGGTCACGACGAAGCGCGTCACGCCCGCGTCTTGCGTCCAAGTGGCGGGAACGGGAGCGTCGCCCACGAACAGGTCGTTTTCGTTTCGATTGAGTTCGACGCGCGCGTTCCACGGCGTGAACGCCGACACGCGCTCGGTTTGATCGTCGCTACGCAGCGACAGATGCCAGAGATCTTTGGCTCGCCTGACCCCGCCACTGGCGCTTGGCGACTTCAAATCAACGGCAAAGCGCATCGAAAGCACGCGGCGGTTTCCGTCTTCGCCGACGAGGATGATTCGGACTTCGTAATCGCCTTCGGGCGCAAACGCGGGCACATCAAAGCGCGCCTCGAAGCTTTTTGTTTTGTCGTTCCACGCGAGTGGAAGCAGAGTGCCATCGGGCATGAGCGCCAGAACCGCTTTGCAAGTGGCGGGCGCCACGACGGAAATCAGCGGGTCGCCGGGGCGCAAACGATAATCGCTCGCGGAAAGCAGCGGCTCGTTTTTGGCGAGGCGCGTTCCTTCCCACTTGAGCACGTCGTCCGGTCTTTTGCCCGCGCTTTTGGCGCTTTGCGCGAGTTCGCTTTGCAACGCCTTGAGTTGCTCGATGTTCGCGGGCGCTTTCTTTTGCGCGTCGAGCAAACGGTAGGCGGCTTCGTGCGCGCGGCCTTCCCACGCGAACTGCTCGTCGGTTTCGCCCTGCCGGTAGTTGTAATAGCCGAGGTAGCGCTGAGTCTTGGCGCCCGGAAACAGCTTTTGCAGTTGCTCGATTTGCCCGCGCAGTTGAACGGCCTTCGGCGCGTTTTCGCGTTTGACGGCGATTTCTTGGGCGATTTGCGCGTTCAACTTGGTCAGTTGTTCGTTGGCTGCCGGGACGAGTAACTGGTCGAACGAGCCTTGGCCGCTCTTTTCCACGAGCGTCTTTCCCTGCGCGACCAAGTCGTCGTCCGGCGCGAGTTGATTTTCTTCGAGGGCTTTAGTCACCACTTTTGCGGCCACATCTCGCGCTCGCTCGTTCCACGCTTGACGCAGCGCCCAGTTCGTCCCGGTGTCATTGGATTTTTGGCGAGCCAGAGCCAGCCGTTGTTCGAGGGCTTGCGTCGCTGGCTCATTTTCCCGTCCGGCGCGAATTTCGGTCGCTAACTTTTCGGAAAACACGCGCGCGGCATCGCTCCATGCCGAGGTGCGCCAACCTTGCGTTGGCGTGCGCCGGGTTTGGGTGATGGTTTCCAACTGCGATTCCAAATGGCGCGTCGCGTCCGTTTCGCCTCCATCCTGAACGATCTGCCGGGCCAACTTTCCTTTGATTTCGTTGGCAACGGGTTCCCACGCCTCGTCGCGCAAATGTTGAGAAGGCAGGCCCGCCTGTTTCGACAGCGACACGATTCGCTCGTCCAACTGTTTGGCTGTTGCGCCTCCCGGCCCTTCGGCAGCGATGCGAGGAGCGGCTTTGATTCCCGTTTCCAGAGCAGCCACTTCCCACGCCCGTCGAATCTGTGGCACCTCTTTGACTCCCGAACGCACTTGCAACGCGCGCACTTCGCGCTCGTAGCGGCGGGCAGCCTCGCTTCCGGCGCGATTCGCTTCGATTTCTTTGGCCCACCCGTTCGCCGCGACTTCGATTTTGTGGCCCCACACCTGTTCAAGCGCGCCCTGCAACGCTTCCTTCGCGTCCACATCGCCGACTCCGTTCAAACGCGCGAGGCGCGCCTGCGCTTGACGCTCGGCTTGGCGGTTGGGCTTGTCCGAAGCGCGGCTGGTCGCAATTTCCATCGAAAGCGCGTTGGCGCGCGCTTCCGCTTGTTCATCAATGAAGGAGGTTTCGTCCCAGTCGTATTGTTTGGCGGTTTTCGTCCCGGCCAACTCCTTCAAACGCGCCTGCATCTTCTTCGCTTGCGCGCCGTTTTTGCGCCCGGCTTCGACTTCGATGAGATACAAACGCGACGCGATGCGCAGTTCGTCTTCCACGACGTAAACCGGCAAATCCACGCCTTTGCCTCCGCTCGTTGCGCCTGCGCTCTCCAGATTCTTGGCCCACCTCGTCCACTGCGCGCTTTGCGATTTGGAGATTTTCGGGTCGTATTTCGCCTGTAAAACCGCGCTTTGCAAGCGGCGCAGTTCGTCGTTCAAATACGAATCGAGCGGCTGCAATTCTTCGTCTTCGGCGTAATTGGAACCCAGCGCCTTGATCTGTTTCGTCAGGTCGTCAACGACCAATTTTTGCGCTTGCATCGCGCTTTGGTCGCTGCGCGACACGGCTTGCGCGTAAGCGCGCGCGGCATCGGCGCGGTCGCTCGCCATCATCTGCCGCTTGAAGTTGCGCCGCTCCTCTTCGGGAATGGCCAGCCAACTCGTCCACTTCGACGGCATCCCGAAACGCTGCGACAGCGCCGTGACCTGCGCCTGATTTTTGGCATCTGCCGACAGCGATTCCATGCGCGCACTGGCCCACAACAGTTCCGGCAAGTTGCGACTTTGGCGCGCATCGGGAAACCGAACGGCGACTTGGCGACCGTTCAGCGTCACCCTCGCTTGTCCGCTTCCGCGATAGCGGCCCAGCACGACGAACGCGGTGTTGGCACCTAAACGGCGAACCGTTGGAACCAAAACATCGAATGTTTTGACACCGGAGATTTGCAAACGGGGAGAGGCAACCGGAACAGAACTCGACAGCGACAGCGCGAAAAAACCATGGGGTCCGCCATCGCGCGCGCCGATGAGCGACGCGCGAAGCGGCGCGTTGGGTTGAGGCACCAAAACGCGCGCGTTGCCCGTCGCGCGGAAGTTGCGGCGCTCGAAATTCAACTCGCCGTTTTTCGCGGCGCCGAGATTGGAACTGAAAGCCGCGTCGCTCTGGACGTGAACCGAGAGTTGCGCGAGCGAATTCGCTTTGGTTTCTTCGCGGAGCGGCCACGACCAAACCGGGCCAGACGGCGTTTGGTCGAGTTTTTGGGCGAGTTGCACTTCGATTTTCAAATCGGTGTGCGCTTCGACGGGAAAAATGCGGGCGCGAAAGCGGTTGGGGCCGATCATCTCGATGAGCGCCGGGTCGCGCATCCGGCTGGTGATGTATTGATAAATCTTGGCCGCGCGCGCTTTTTCAACCACGCGCGCCACGACTTTTTCGCCCCGATACCAATAGGCAAAGCCCGTCACGACCGAGCCTTTAGGCGCCGAATAAATGAAGTCGGCTTCGATTTGCTCCGAGTTGGGATTGGCGTAAACCGTCGTCACCGTGGTGCTGGCAAAAGCGCCGCTCAAGCGCGCATCAAGCGCCAGGGATTTGGGCGAGAGCGCCACGCTCACGCCCGAAGTGGGCTTGAGCATCGCCGAAGCATCGGCGCGACGCGCCACCAGAGCGCACGGCAAAAGCAAAAGAAAAAAGGAAGGTTTCATGGAAAGCACCGGAGAACTCGAAGCGATGTTAATATCAATTTTGGCGCCGTTGGACGCGTTTGGCAAGAGGTTTGTCGGAATTTTATATTAGGAATTTTTGAGGTTTAACGAAACGTGCCTGTTGGGGCGGCAAATGAATTCGCAGCCAGACCACCGCGAGTGGCGGGGTGCGGGCCTTGGTTGACGAACTCGTCGGCGAAGGCCGACCTCCTTGGCGCAAGCCAAGACTGGCTGCGAATTCATTCGCCGCCTGAGAAGCGATTGGCACAGATGAACTCAGCGGGAACGCAACGAGCCGGGAGCACAAAGTGCGAGAACAAAGCGAACGGGCCGGAACTTGGCAGCGCGCGCGGCGGTCGGGAACTGCTGTGTCTTCTTCTGGTGCGACAACGCGCACTCTTCCGATGTGGGCGCCGCTTCGCTCGCCCGTGTTTCGGGCGCTGTGGATCGCGTCTTTGGTTTCCAACTTGGGAACGTGGATGCACGGCGTGGGCGCGGCGTGGCTGATGACCGAACTTTCGCGCGACACGCGGCTCAACGCGCTCGTGTCGGCTTCGGAATCCCTCCCGATGTTTTTGCTCGCGCTTCCGGCGGGCGCGCTCGCCGACATCTTCGACCGGCGCAAATTGCTCGTCGTGATGCAGGTGTGGGCCTGCGCCGTCACAGGAATCTTGGCGGCTTTGACGTTTGCCAACTTGACGGGCGCGGGCGTTTTGCTGGCGTTCACGGCGCTGCTCGCTGTTGGCTCGGCGCTGTCCAGTCCGGCTTGGCAAAGCATCACGCCCGAAATCGTCAAGCGCTCGCACTATTCGGCTGCGGTCGGGTTGGGCGGCATCTCGTGGAACATCGCGCGCGTTCTGGGGCCGACCATCGGCGGAACGCTGATCGGCATTTTGGCGCCGCGCGTCGGGAATTTGGCGGCGCCCGCGATTGTCTTTGCCATCAACGCCGTGTCGTTTTTGGCGGTGGTTTGGGTCGTTGCGCGGTGGAAGCGTGGCAACCGGCACTCCGATCTGCCGCCGGAACACGTGCTCGGCGCGATGCGAACCGGGCTGAATTATGTGCGCCACACGCCCTCGATGCGCGCGATTTTGGTGCGTGTGCTGGGCTACATCTTTTTCGGCAGCGCGTTGTGGGCGCTGTTGCCGCTTCATGCGCGCCAGGATTTGCATCTCGACGCAACCGGTTACGGGACGCTGCTGGGCTTTTTCGGTCTGGGCGCCGTTTCGGTCGGCGCCTCGATTGAACGTTTAAGGGCGCGCTTTTCGCCGGACGCGCTGGTGTCGCTGTCTTCGGTTGGCGCGGCGCTTGGTTTTGTGCTTTTGGCGACCATCAAAAATCCGTGGCTGGCGCGTTTGGCGATGATCGAAAACGGGTTCGCGTGGCCGCTCGCGATGCTCAGTTTTCAAGTGGCGA
>JAABUM010002913.1_pt1 | contig 21972 bp, 35 predicted proteins | sample 5559161 | NCBI WGS metagenome assembly JAABUM01 (sample SAMN10711868, study PRJNA513369) | rock metagenome | isolation source: Antarctica rocks | place: Antarctica: Victoria Land, Siegfried Peak nord
CAGAAGTGCCGCTCCGCCACCGAGAGGTCCCTGGCGGCGGCCGTGGCCGCGGCAGCGGCGACCTGCACTGGCGTGGCGCCTGCTGCGGAAGCCGCCGCCCTGGCGGCGTCGGCAGCTACACCGGCGGAGGGTGATAATTGTTGCCGACGACCTAGGTGAATTCGAATTCAAGGATGCCCTGCAGTCAGCTGAGTCATCACCCGCGTCACTTCTCATTTGCAACGACAGCCGAGACGCTGCAGTGGCATTGGCAGCATGATGCAGCGACTCGTGTGTCTGGTGGCACTGCTCTCCGCGTATAGCGTGTCAACGGCTGCATTCTCACTGCGAGGTGAGTGTTCCGACACCATGATGCGTCATCGGAGTCCCTCCAAGCAGCCAAAGCGCAGTCTTTTTCTGCATGTATGCCCTGCGCCCTTATACCCAAGACCTTTTCAGCAGGTCGTTTTGGCTGCATTGCGGCAGGTGGCGTTGGATCAGTGCGCCTCGTCAGGGATGGCGACCAGCCACTGCAGCGGCGCCGAGCGGCGCTGCAGCTGCAACCCGCCGGCCCCCTCACCGTACAAATGTTCTCGGACTTCAGCGACCTGCCGCTGCGCAATGTGACGCCTGCCGCTGCCGCGGCGGCCTCCGCCGCCGGCGCTGCAGCTGCTGCCATCGCCGCATCCTACCACCTCGGTGCGCAGGCGCATCATGCAGACAAGGTGCATCACCGCTAAGGCAGCCGTCAGATCGTCTGCTCGAAATTGTGAACTTGTGACGCATTGGAACCTTTCAGCGATGTATCAGCTTGGTGCTGGCACCCTTTTGGAGATGGGCAGCGTCTTACGAAACCCAGTCTTCAGATGGCGTGTCTGTTTGTTCAGGCACGGCGCAGGCTGCACAGGCAGCGGCAGCAGTTCAAGCCGCTGCTGATGTGGCGCTGCAATTTGCCGGCTGGGCAGCAGGATCCACTCAGGTACGCTTTTCACTCAATTTTCTTCAAGAGCATTGCCACATTAGCAGATGCAATGGCAGAGTGCGGAAACACGATCCACGTGGCTGCGCAGACGAGCATTACAACAACACTTCATCTCCACACTGCCAGTGTGGAGAAAAAAAGCTCAGGCTGAGCTTATTTTCCCACACTGAGCTTCACCAGTGTTCCAAGGACGATTCAGGCTTCACAGCAACCGCATATTGCTGTGTGTTGCAGCTTGGTGTGGTTGCCGTAGCTGCTCGGGGCGCCCTCACTGCCGCACAGGACGTCGCAGCTGCGATTGTCTCTGGGAACGCTCCATCGGCTGCCGCCAACGCTGCGAACGCCACACGCATGTCTGCAGAGGCGGCATCGGCAGCGGTCCTCGCCCAGGGCGGCAACGCAGACGATGCCTATGCAGCCAGAGCCGCGACAGCAGCGCTGATTGCTGCCCAGGCGGCTGCAACTGCAGCCGCCGCCGCAGGTGCCTTGGGGCTCCACCTTCTTTGATGCAATTGGCCGCTCCAGACAACTTTACCTGGCGTTTAGGGACTGTGACACTTACCTGTTTTCCCACGCTAGGGATTGTGGGATATTGCCAGCCAGGCACATTCCGAATCCAGGTTTGGCGTGCAGCACACTAGTGTGCTGCACAGTAACAGCCCACTAGTGTGCTGCACAGTAACAGTGCTGTTACTTCACTTGCCAGAACTGACGTGTTCAGTGGTCCCCTGCTACTCTGCTCCTCATGTCACCTGGATCATCCCGTGTGGCCCCAGGCCTCAAACGACTGAACACCACCGAGAGCGCCTCATGTGCATGCTGCAGGAACTCCCATGGCGCCCGCGGCTGCAGCTGTCGCCCGGGCGGTCGCGGTCGCGGCTCAAGACATCGGCCTGGCCCCTCCTGCCACCACTGCCGGAGTCGACGCCGTCCGTGCCGCCAGCGCGACGCTCGGCGCAGCCGCCCTGGCCGTCACAGGCGCGCATGGATGCCTCCAATGAGAAGAAGTCGCACCTCCCTCGAGCGCTTGTTGGACTCCACTCGTCCGCACGAACTCACCTAGACATGACTCGGAGCGCTGAGATGCGATGACCAGCCGGAGCTGCAAACTCTCGATTTCTCCCATCGCAGATATGCCCTCGGAACAGCGAAATGCTGGTTGCTTCGTTGAGATGCAGGTCAAGTGAACGCGTCAGCGGAAGCGGCGGGCAAGGCTCTGCTGGCGGCACGCACTGCGGTGTCCGCGGCGGCTGAGCAGGCTGGCGCCAGCCCTGCGGCCAGTTCTGCGGTGGCCGCCGCCGCTGCGGCGTGCGTCACCGCGGCTGCTGCGGCCACGGCTGCGTCCGCCGCATCTGGTGCGAGATTGCGCATCTTCTGGTCGCACACCCCTCTCGCTGCCTTGAGTCTTCCGTGTATGCGCCGCTCCGCAGCGCTGCTGCTGAGATCTCCTGATACAGAACATGTTAGATGAGGGAGCACTGGGCATCTCCAGGGCGCTTGCAGCATTACGTCCTGCTATATTGAGAGCTCCATAATCCGAGTTCATGTGAACGATGAAACCGGAGACAGCAACAGACTGTACATGTCTCCCATGATGCACACAGGCGGTGCAGCTGCCGCTGAGCCGGCGGCCCTCGTGGCGACCACCACGGCCAATATCACAGCTTTCTCCGCGGCCGCCGTCTTTGGTGCCGGCGGCCTCCGCACCAGCGGGCAAGCCAACACCGCTGCCATCGCGGCGAACTCCGCGGCCGCCGCCGCCACTGCTGGAGATGCACAGGCAGCGGCGCATGACGCAGCCACCTGTGTGGCGGCGGTAAGCAATTTAAACAAATTAATGACCTCTGAATCACTTCTTGTTTGCCTTGTTTGCACAGCCTCCACTGCTGGGAAGTGGCCATGTACGCTGCAGCCACTTTTGGCTGGCAAACCCAGACAGCACCAGTACACCTGCATCTGTTTTGTGCAGCAAATCTGGCGTTCTTCGCCAACTCAAATCCACGTGTGGTGGATCGATGACCTGACAGATCACAGCACCGCGACGCAGGCGAAGAACGTTGCGGAAACTGCGACCGCTTTGACTGGTCTCCTGGGTGCTGTCGCCGGCTTCATGGCTGCGGACGCATCCGCCGCCGCCTCCGGCGGCGTGCTGTCATTCGCCCCAGCCGCCCCACCATCGACTGTGGGTAGGCATTTTGCCTGCTGGCAAACTTGTGTTACACACTGAGGACTCATGCAGCACTGGACGGGAACCCACATGGCTCCAATGGCCTCCGAGCACGCTAGTTTTCGCATCAGTGTCGTGCAACTCTGCAGGCTGCTGTCGCAGCATATGATGGCATGTGCCTATCTGGAATGTTGCGGCTGCGTGTAATCCGCACCACTGAGCTGCATGCATTGAGGTAGGAACTTTCCTGCGAGGCTCTCATGTGTTGATTGATGTCTCTTTGCTGTGCGTGCTAGATTCGGCGTCGTCTCAGGGTGGCTGAAAGGCCTCGGGACCCAGTCAACGTGCGCGGCGCCAGCTGCGCTGGCCTGCCGCGCTGTGACGGCACGGCGTCTTCCGTCAATGCCAATCGTACATGTCAGATAGCCAAAGAGTTGTGATCGCTATAACGCAGCTGTCGTGGATACCAGCTGCTGTCATGCAATGTTTCAACGTGTGTTTGCACGTCCTGATTTATAGGCAAAAATGATCATTGCGGCTGTAGGTCATGGTGTGGATCACACCTACTTTTGGCAATGATGACGTGGCGATCACCAGATGCGCTCCCCTGGTCACGCAACACATGACCTTGAATTGCATCGGCAGTAGGGTGACAAAATTCAGCAGTGACCTCCTCAGGTGATCCACACAGGCAAGCTTCAGAAAGTATTCCATACATGTATGTCTGCCTTACAACAGAACTGCAGATTTCCTACATTCACCAGCAGCAGCGATAATCGCAGTCCGTCGTCAAGATGAGCGTCAACCGCCGCGCGATTTGTCGGCGGCTGCAGTCAGCCGCTGCCATCGTCCTGCTTGCGACCGTGTGCTGGCGTCCCGACCATGCTGCTGCACAGCAAGAGTCCCGATTATCAGCTGGGTTCCGGTTTACAGCAGGGTTCCGGTTCGCAGCAGGGCTCCGGTTCACAGCAGGGTTCCGGTTCGCAGCAGGGTTCCGGTTCACAGCAGGGGTCCGCTACCGCTTCTGCCATGAGCCTCACGCTAAGCTCAGCCAGTTCTGCGACAGCATCTGCTGCCGTCACGCCCGTGAGCACATAATCAGGCTGCGTGCTTTGATGCGCTCGTTATGACTCTGGCAATTGCACAGCTCTGTTGCAGCGTCTCCACCTCTGAGCCCACGACGGCTATTACGTGCATGTCACCGATGAAAGGAATCGTGTCCTGTCCTGCAGGCCATCCTCGGCAGCAGTGGGTCAAATGCTGCACTTATAGGTGCGGTATGGTCTCTCTTGTTGACGCATGCTTAGTGTACTGCGGGCTGCTTGAGCTGCCGTGTCTGCATTCAAGCCCAGCCGTCCTTATTCCAGCCATGGAGCGGCATGATTGGACAGTTGAGCTGGGCCTACCCAAGCGGTGGAACGGCCGCCGCTGCAGAGTTTCCATGACAGCTCCTCGATCAGATGATGTAGCTGCTGCTGCAATAACAATTGGCAAACTTCAAGTAGCACAAGTTTCAAGTGCTGGCGTGTAGGATCTGTCCCCACTGCTCAATGCATTGAGCAGGGTCCCATATGGGACCCTGTGTGTTCCGGGGCCTTGGGCGGAACCGCCAACTTTCCGTGCTCCGTCAGCAGCCCCGCCGGGGGCGCCCTGTTGACCACCAACCTCATGGCGCGTTCTCCTCCATGTCCGAACCTGAGATTGTTGCACATGCACGTGTACACAGCGGCGCATGCCACCGTCTTGCCTCACTGTCGGCACCTAGTATAGCGTGGCAGTGCCTGTGTGCGTCCCACGAAATTGACGATCGCTAAGCAATGGCGCGTCTGTTCCAAACCTCCTGCACGAGCGCGGGAGTCTCCACATCGCTGTCAATCCCTGATGAGCGCAAACTGCATGCATGTGGAGAATGTGCCCTTGACGGTTGGTCTCACGGTCTCCAACTCGTGCTGTACTATGAATATTGACTTTGCATCTTGCTGCCCTGCAGCTCAACCAACAGCAAGGTTGCGGCACACCCGCCAACCAGTGCCTCACGAGCGTCGGCAATACCGGCATGATGATTGCGGTGAGGGCTCTGCCAGGCCTGGCGCTGCCTGTTAAGCCTTACATGCGTGATAATGCGAGGGCAGCAAATGAGATGCATTGCGAGTTGTTGTTGCACGAACAATTTCAAACTCAACTCCTGCGTCAGCGATTCCTAGCATTCCTAGCCACGCCAACACTGCTGCCATGTGCGGATACTATCTCTTAGTAAGGTTGTGGACACAGCGCCGTGGTCATGTGTGCGCTTGCACGCAGCGCAGTTTGTGACCGTCGTCACCATCCAAATCATTCACCTTCATCAACACGTCAACACCAGAAGAGCCACGGCACATTTCCCGGACACCCAGCAGTCTTATCATCGTGTGCCTCCTTCACGTTTCGAGTTGTCGTGTCTCAGGTCTGGTGCGGAGGCATGTCGGGCGCGCAGCCGGGCACCTGCAACGTCTGGGGACCACCTTCTGCGGGAGGCGCTTCTGGATCATGGTCCATTCAGACCCTGTATACAGGGTTTAGGGTTTAGCGTTTCTGGAGTGGACAGCCCACCTCAGGAGGTGTGCAGGCATGCAACTCAACAGGCAGCGATGACATGCATAGTGGTACTGACGCATTTGTAAGAAGCATCTGTGTGAAGCACTTGTGTGACGCGTGTGGTCATGGCGCCGACGCACGCCCGCGCACAAACCTCCAGCAATGCTGGGGCTGGCGCATGCTGTGCCCAGCTGCACCAGCTTGCGGCACAAGCCTGCATACTGGTGAAAACCACGAGTTATGTGCCTAGCCACCTAACCACCACACTCTATCTTTGTTGTGTCTGCGCCCGGAGATACGACGTCCGAGATGCCTGCGGGCGCTGCAAGCGCTCCTGGCTAGACCCCGACAGCCAGCGGGAGCACAGGCGAAGGTTCCTCTGGCGGACGCCTCGTAAGCTCACCGCACTGCGTTCGTTGCTCCGTGATCAATGTGTGGTGCCAACAATTATCACACCTGAGCTTGCTGCGGCAATGGACCACGTTCAAGCACGCTGCACAGAGTTAAATCAATGGCACAATGAGCAATGAGAACGTGCGCCCTCACTGTGCGACAGGCTTCACTGCTCGCTCAGCTGCTCGCCGGGGGCTGCTTCCCCACTCATGCGCTGGCGGAGGTGGAAGGCTGTGGCTCTGTCGCCATGAGCAACCTCAAGGTTTGAGCAGCGGTGGCTGTCCCCAATGCATGCCGGACGCAACTCGATATGTGCGCTCGGTGATGGTGTGGCTCAAGTGACGGGGAAAAGATCTGGTCGAATGCAAGCTTAGATTTTCAATCAATGTGTGCTGTTTGCAGATTGGCGAAAGGGTGCTGTCCATGGCAAGCGGCGGAGGCCAGCGAGTTTACGATGAGGTCAGAGGCTGGCCGCTGGAACCTTTGATTGTTTTCTGAAATATTGCGCATACGAGCTCGTATTGCAGAGCATATGCATGTCGAAAGAAAATTGGAATGATGCCGTCGCGTTCCTTGCAGTGCGTGGATGCTCCATGGTGGAATTCTTGATCCGCGGGGTGGATGCTGAATGCGTATGCCTTTACCTCCATCAAATCAAGTAAAATCAAAGTTGCAATGTAATTTTCACAACGCAAATTAAATGTGCAGGTCGGGGACACGCTCTCCATGGTCGTCGCTGGCGAGCTCGTGCGTGGCGACGTCTCAGCAAAGTTCGTCGGCATCGCACGCGGCATATTCAACCCCTACACGAAGGTGGGGCAATAGATAATTTGAACAGTGCGGTTTCCAGAGCTGAATCAATGTTTGTCCAGCTCTACCTCTGCCCAGGTCGGACCTCATTCCGACCCCAGGCTGGGAGTCTGCGCGCCCTGTTTCAAGCAACAGAATTTTCATGCCTCTCCGAAGCGTACAATGTTGGAATGGATTTGCGATTTTAACCAGTTTGAAATTGCGCTTTCAACATGGCAGGGCGGCTTCCTGGTGGTGAACGGCCTCCTGGCATCAGCGCACAGCGACTGGATCCTGGATGATTTTGTCGAGCGCTTTCTGCCCAGCTGCACCCACCTGCTTCCTCGCATCTACCAGGTGTACACCTGGTATGATGTTCCGACGTATACGTCGGAACATCATGGGACTGCTGGCTGCTGTTGCCCGCTTGCATCTGCCCTTCTTTCCTTGCGCCGACTGCTTCTGCCCCGCACTCCTTGTGCCGATTGCTTGGTGCAGTGCCATTCCGTGCTGCAACTGGATGCAAGTGCACAACAGCCCAGCAGCAGCAGTACAGGCAGGTGCACACCAAGCTGTGATGAGCTGCATTGAGCGGGTTGCTCAGCCTTGGCCTGAGGCAACATCGGTGGCAAATCTGCAGGTTGTATTTCTGCCGCTCCAGGGGGGTCACCGCCTGCTCGGCTTCAGCGCGGTCGACGCCGTCAACGAACGGATCCTGGCTGCTGAAGCCAGCCTTACGGCAGGCCGCATGATTCTCAACGCCGCTGGCGGTGTGCTCAGAATGGCGATGTCTCGTGCAGCCTCTGCTGTGGCTGTCGTCTGATGCCACACTTGGATTCGCAACCAGCTTCCGGTAGAGTCGTCGGCAGTTCAGCAGACGTTGCCGCTGACAACCACAATGTTGCTACGGTTGGTGGTGTCGATAGTAAACACGCAATTTGCTGGAGGATGCCAGATATCGCATGGTGCAATCAAATTCGTCAATGACTTCGGCTTGTGTAAACTTTTGGCATAAATAATGCACTGTTTTTCTGTTGATACATGTCCATGCTCTGGCTGCGTACCGGTATGCCGTCATTCCGAGGACGCTATTGACTTTGTGGCGATTGGAGGTCGATTTTTGTAAACGAGGTCGATGTGCAGTGCGATTCAATTGACTTTATCATGCAGCTCAACCATCCGGACGGTTCCACGTACAGGTTCCCTTTCCATGGACTTCCGGACTGGCCAGTCCGCCGATAACTTTTTGCTGCTGGGCAAGGCAGTTGTGAGCTTGTGCATTTTGCAGCAGCGTCAAAGGATTGTTGTTGCACGTGCTGCGGGATTGAGTTTGATGGCCAGCACAGCACAAACAACCACGCACCCATGCGATAGCAGGAAGTGCCAATATGAACAATTGCACACTGACGTTCCAGATCTGTCCTAATAAATCACAGACCGTTCAGTCCAGGACCTCGCATGACGCCATCAGTTCCGACAGGTCTTGCAGCTTTGCCAGTGCCGCCTCGGCGGTGGGCGCGATGTGCCCGTACTGCATGCACAGCTGCGCCTTCCGCGCAGCGAAATAGTCCACCGTCTCGGCGATCGCGTCGGCGGCGCCCGCCTTGGCGATGGCCTCCCGGTTGAGGTCCGACTCCTCCGCCAGGAACATCAGCGTGATGATCGCTTTCTGCAGAAGACACACACGACCCTTGAGGGATGAACTGTCCTGGCATTGTCCCGGCACGACCCAAGCTGGCTCCAGTGCGCGCCAGACCATGCACATGCAGCAGGGTGACGCAACAGCTTGGAGCAGCAGATGCCTGGAGGCGCCCAGCAATGCTTGTGCCCACTGGGTTGCTGAAATTCTTGACATTCTATAGTGGCGCACCTTTGCGGCGCACAAGTCGTCCATGTCGGTGCTCGTGCAGCGTGCCACGGTCACCAGCCCCGTGATGCCGCCCAGACCCCGCACCGCCTCCTGCTCAGATGAACAATGTTTTGCGCGTTGGTGTTGGATCGGGTTGCTGCTGGCAGGTGGGAAAAAGCAAGGCTCGAAATGCTGCATCATCTGGTGGCGCCCCGCGCTGACACCTGCCGAGGAACATGCAGGAGCATGCGCTGCGAGTCGGTGCAGCTGAAGTCGGTGCAGCTGATCACGACGATATAAGCTCCGGCCTCTGTCCAAGGCCTGGCTGGCCCAGTAGGTCCTGCACACATCAGAAAGGAGCTCGGTCCTGCAGCGACCGACACGATAATATTCCATCCTTCTGCCGTTCACACAGGCCAAGGATCCGTACCTGGCAGCCGGTGTTGCCGCGGCACAGGTCCAGGATGCGGCTCTGTTCCCTTGTGCATGTCCCTTGCTTTCTGCAAATCGGGCTTTTCTGAGAACACTCCAGATTGAGAGTCTCGCCTGGCAGCCGGTGTTGCCGCGGCACAGGTCCAGGATGCCTTCCACGGCGCTCTCCACCGCGGCGACGTGCGCCGCCCGTACTGCCGGGTTGCGCACGATCTTGATCAGGCCCAGCAGCCCGCCGCAGGCAATGATGGCATCCTGCGGATGAAACCACAGGTATTATGATAGCGTCTCGTAGCAGGATCTTGGTGAGGCCCAGCAGCCGTCGCAGGTGCGATGGCGTCCTCGAGAAAAACACTGAAGGGTTTTGGGACACCGCTTCACGGCCACATCCAGGCTTGTGCTGCGCGGGTTGCACTTGGCAGCGGAAGCAACCTGTCGCTCCAGCTGGAGCGGAACACACACGGCCACGAGCTCTGCAATGTTCAGCGCAGCGGGTGGTTGCAGGCGCGTTTTGGCTGCTGTGCTGTCGGCGCACGCCTGTGCAGCGCTGCATTGCGGCAATGCGTTCCGGCGCAACAAAAACATTACACACCCGGTGGGCGCGGCCGCCGCGCGCCAGGATGGCCATCACCGCCGCCGCATCGATAATGCTGGCGCCTATCTGGTCGCTGAGCAGCAGCCTCGCCATGACCGGCAGGCCGCCCGCCGCCACGAACCTCTCCTGCACGACCAACTCGTCGAGCTTCAGGTGCTGATGTCAAGGTCCAGACATCACGAAGATCAACTGCTTCGACTCTGGACGCCATTCGAGAGCCACATGCGCAGGTGCCGGCTCGCCCGGCGGCCTGAACCACCGCTACAGCACATCTTCTTCCAACATCTTCTTCCAACATCGGGACCGGGGCTGGCGAGGTTGGCAGCACGCGGCAGGTCTCCTCAGTAGGTGGCAGCTGCAGATACACGCCGCACATGGTAATTGTTGCATCTTGCTCAGGGTTTTGTCCCTACAGTTACGACCTTGGTGTGCTGCAGGGTGTCTCACTGAGCGCATCACAGGCCGGCAGCAGCCTAGCTTTGAAGAATAATCAGCTTGTTGTGTTGATCAGCTCATGGGGAATGCTTGAGGGCCATCGTCAATGTCACGCACCTGGGTGGCGGGGCAGTTGCTGAGGAGGCACACCGCCGCGAGTAGTTTCATTTCTGTACTGAGAAAATGCCTTTGATGTGGTTTAGAGGAGCTGGTTGAAACAGCTGGTGCGCGGATCACCCACCTGATTGGCGGGGCAGTTGCTGAGGAGATACACAGCTGCGAGCGCCACCTCGCCGCGGAACCCGGCTGGCTGGCTGCCCACCTGCAGCGGCAACCGGACGCCTTTTCAAAACGCAACCTGCACTGCCCATTACCTACAGATGTAACTCATAGCTGCCCTTCACTCGAGGGTTGAGACCTCCTTTCGGTTGGCTGCCACCTGGGTGCGCTGGCCACCATATATCACATGGCAGATGCCGTGCTCTGCGGATGCACTACAAGACGCACCACTCTACAGCCACAAAGCATCAACTGTAATGTTTTCTGCTTCTAGAGAAATACCACAGCCTTGGCGGCCGCAGCACACCCAGCGCGCAGAGCCCCCTCCGCTCAGCGCAGATGCGCCGCCGCAGCTCGACACATACGATGGCAGGTCGGCTCACCTTGCTGCGCATTCTCGAGGAACCAAGCACATTACTTTTCTTTCTTCACTTTTACTTTCCGGCAATGATTTCAGCTACGCACCTGAGGCAGCAGGCCCACGAGAGGAGCCACGCAGGCGGCCAGCTTGGGCGGCGCCTCAGGCCCCGAGACGGCCAGCTGGTAGACCGAGGCCGTCGCTAGGCGCGCTGTCTCGCCCGGCGTCTTCTGCCTGCGCACGAGGCAAGACGCGACCGATACCACTCATGATCTACAAAGACGGCCGGCTGGTGAATGAAGGCCGTCGAAAGGCGTGCTGTCTTGCCTGGCGTCATCTGCATGCGTACAAGGAGAATTCCCACTTTTCCGAGTTGTGATCTGCAGAGACAGTCAGCTGGTGGACCGTGCCATCACGAGGCACGTCGACTTGCCAGGCGGCTGCTGCCTGCCCGCCGCGGGTCTGTCACGATGTGGACTACTACCTCCAAGATAGCCAACCTGTGGGGCCAGCTGTCCGTTGAGACCCGCCGCGAGGCGTGCAGACTCTCCAGACGCGATCTGCCTGTGCTGCGAGTTGCGCCTGGCTGACATTTGTACCATCAGGGACGCCAGGGAGACCCAGATGCGAGACCCTAACATGCGCACCCATAGTTGGATGGCTGGTCACAGCCAGCCGCCATGAGGGCTGCCAGCGGCCGTGCAGCGCCAGCTGCCAGCGCCTTGGCCGCCACTTCGCGTCCCTTTTCCGTCCACTCCTCCGCCGCCGTGAGCAGCGACCCGAGGCAGAACGCGGCGTCGTGTCGTTCCGACAGCCCAGGGTGGCCTAGCATGGCGATGACGAGCGGCAGCGCGCGGGCAGCGACCGCTGCGTCCCTCGCTGGCGTCACCCTGCGGCATATGACGTCAGTATGAGGTCGTTACGTGCTCCAAGGTTTGCGGTTCTAGGCGCCTTTCTGCGTGTTCCGGCAGCATCCCCCGCCGCCGTCGCCCTGCGTTGGATGAGCAGTTGGTCCCTGCCTTTTCAAGATCCTGAGGTCATCAGCAGCGGGCCGGCGGCCACTGCAGCGTCCCTCGCCGCCAAAATCCTGCAGCACAGCCTGCTTCGAAGCAGCAGTCACTGCTTCGAGGTTGTGATTTCGAGTGCCCGATGTACAGCTGATCTGCATGAAGCTCGCTAGAAGCCCGCCTCCGGCAGATGATGCACAGCGCCCGGGCCATGTTGGCCGGCGCGGCACTCTGCGCAAAACGCCGGCGCCAGCGGCTATAGCAGGTTCGTCAGTTTCCAGCTCCTTGCAAGCAACACTCACCTCGGCACACGATGACCCCGGATCGTGTTGTCCGGCGCCGAGCTTTGCGCGAAGGCCGCTGCCGGCAGCTGCAGAGGCGTTCATCAGATTCTATTTCCAGAGCATGAGAGAATCACCCACCCTCTGCACATGATGCCCAGCGCTCGGACCATGTTGGCCGGCGCCGAGCTCTGCGCAAACGCCGACGCCGGCAGCTGAAGCAGCGCAACGACTTTCGGCACCGCTCCCGCCGCGAGCGCCGCTCGCTGCGCGGCGACGGCGCCGGAGGGGGGCACATAGATTCCGGGCCCCGTGGCGACTGGCAGTCCCGCGCCGTAGTTGCACAGGTCGCCAATGGTGTCCGCGGCCGCGGGGCCAGCGAGGTTTGTGTCGCGGCTCAGCACGCCGACCAGCCCCGGCATGGGCTTTTCTGCCATGATGGCATCCTGCGAGTAGATGCAGGCTGTGATGTCAGTAGCATGTTGACCTTCTGCACCAGCTGTGCGAGGTGTGCGCCGCGGCCGCGCACGTCGACCAGCCCCGGCATCGGCTCAGCCGCCATGATGGCGTTCTGCAGGCACAGCTAAGGTTCAGGCGGCCACCAGGACTTCTGAACCATCTGTGCAAATGCGGGCCACAGCGATCTGAGTCCCGGGCCAGTAGCTCGACCAGCTCCGACACCAGCTCCTCCACCCTGACGGCATTCTGCATGCACGATAGGGAACACCCAGCAATAATTGCGAGCTATCGCGGCCGCAGGGGCCAGTGTGGTGGTGCCGCGACTCACCAGCCCCGGGTGGACTCTTTCACCATGATGGCATGCCGTGGATGCGTTCAGGAGCGGGTGGCTTTCACCATGATGGCATGCCGTGGATGCGTTCAGGAGCGGGTGGCTTTCACCATGATGGCATGCCGTGGATGCGTTCAGGAGGGTCAGCTCATGGTGTGGAGTTCGCTTTGACATGATAGTGCGGCCGCCGGCCCCGCGGGGTGCGCGCAGTAAAGGCGTCCTGCGGGCACAGACATGAAAGGCAGCACAACAGTGTGCCTTCCGTAGCTGCCGATTGGCCCACCGGCCTGCGCGGACAGACTGCGTATCCAGCGGGTGACGTGGGAATGTTCCGTGTGGCGGGAACACCTGGGAAAGGAGGGTGGAGGAAGGCTACAGCCCCACCTGGTACTCAGACCCCTTTGTGGCCAGGCTGCCGATGCACACCGTCGCCTGCACCGCCGGGTCATTGCGGCTGCCCGGCGGCGGAGCCCGCCGCAGCTGCGCCACGAGGCTGCGCACCAGGGTTTTGTGCCGCAGCACCGCCTTGGCAGCCACAGCATCTGCTTCCACGATCTGCAAACACGTATGCTAGACGTACACAGGTCTGCTGTCCTCCAGCATACGTCGAGAAGATAGCATGCAGCGGCTGGCTAGTGCCTGGGAATACAGCAGCGGCGAAGGAGGCGAGGTTGTAGTCTGGGCGCAGCCCACCAGCTCAGAGAAAGGCTTGCAGGGTTTAGGCAGCCTCAGAATCAGCACCTTGGCGAGCGTCAGTGCGGCGCACGCGGCGACATTGTAGTGCGAGCGCATGCCCACGAGCTGCGCACACAGCGCCACCCCGTCGGCCGCCGTCATTTCCGCCACCAGCTCGGGCAGCTGCGTAAACAGGCTGCGACAGCAGGCGCGTTGGTCGTTGTGTCGAAACACCTCCAGCAGAATCGACTTTCGACTTTTCGTTCAGAAGCAGTGCAAGTCTGGTCGCGCTTCTGGTCTTTTGCATCTCCCTGCCAGTTCCTGGTGCAACCGTGAAAGGGCTCAGAGTTGTTTTGGGTGAATCGGCGCTGGCGCCCTTGCATATCGCCCAGCCCTCCGGCATGGCACGCGCACTGGGGCAATCGGGGAGTCTAGTAGGGCAGTGGTCATCTCTAGAAGGTGCCCTACACCACATGAGAAAATGCAGCAAGACAGCCAGGCCGCTTGCACTGACTCGAAGTGTGCTAGGGAACGACTGTGTGTGGGCACCTCAGCGTGATGGCCGCCAGCCCCTGGTTGCGGTGCGGTGCTTCGCCGCCAGGCTGCAGCAGCTTCATCAGCGGGCGCACTGAAGGCCGCATGACGCCTGCCTTTGGCGAAGCCGCCTGCGCGTGGCATTGCAGTTCCGGTGAACCTTCCTGGCGAAACCTGTGACTGTGCAGGTCGATTGGCTCGCAGCAGGCCGCGCACGTGCCTAGCTGCTGAATGTTCACAGCAGCAGGTAAACTCGAAACGACTTCTCGACACATCTCATCAACCAGACGCTGCCTGTCTTGCATTCGCCCTCAAACTGCTGCATCGTCAAGTGATTCCCCACCTGAGCCAGACTAGAGAGCACCATCGACGCGTCGGAAGCGGCGTCCCAGTCCCGCGTCTGCTCGATCGCCGCCGCAATGGCGGGCCCCGCGCCAGGTGCCGCAAACACGGCGGCAGCACCGGCGGCGCTCCCGAAAGTCAGCGCGTTGAGTGCCTTGGCAGCTGCTGCAAGCAGCTGTCTGCGCGCCGCCGGCGTTGCTTCTGCTTGCCTGAGCAGCCTTACCAGCTCGGGCACCGCCCCGGCCTGCATTGGACGCAAACGCTGATCACTCCGCAGTGCAGGATGGCTCTTGCAGGGACATGCGTCTTCTTCAGCGCTGGCTTGTGACATGATATGGCAATCCTGAGGCTGCACGCATTGCGCGGCTACACGGGCATTGTCCTGCAGCGTACACATTTCTGTTGACATGATGTCGCAAATGTGTCAAACGGGCTTTTTGGGAACGCAAGCAACCTGCCGACAGTGCGGCGCACCTGCAGCAGCGCTGCCTGGCCGGCGAGACGCAGTGGCGGCGGCGTCCCCCGCTCCGCCAGCTGCCCGATGCTGACCGCCGCCACCTCTGCCATGCTCACGTCCCCGCGCAGCGGCATGCGCAGGAGCACCACCAGGGCGGCTGCGCCTTTAGGCTGCCGAATGACGTCGGAGGCTGCCACGTCGCGATTGTTCAGCATCTCCGTCAGCTCCACCAGTGCCGCCGCCGCGGTGTCGTCCTGAGTGTTGCAGGCGCTAATTTTTCGCAGCAACTGCGGCAGCGCCGCCGCCGCCGCGGCGCGCGACGCACTTGCAGTTGTCATGCTGCCAACAGTCTGTTCAGTGGCAACGGCTTCTACGGTGTCGTGGCCGTCGATAGTGTGCAGCTGCTGTCGCGGAATCGACTTGCTGAATTACGAAAGGATCGGTAGCAGGTGGTCCCGGAAGTGCAATTCGATGGAACCTCGAACGTGGCCGGTTCGCACAGGCAGCAAGGTATCTGTGGACTGCTCTGGATGATGCAAATCGACGGTTGTGCAAGCGCATGACAAGGTCGAGTTGCAAGCTTTCAGTCGTCAAGCTACGGAGACAGTTGTACGACACCCCGGTCTCCAGCGCGTGCGACTATCAAGGTTTTAGAAGTTATGCAGTTCCTGGAACACAGAAAAGTTCCTTCCGACAGCGTTATACTTGACGGCCTCCTGCAGGGCGCAGCTACGATCGATCCCACTCCTCTCTGCATACACATCGAAGTATCGAACCTGCGGCAAGGCTGATATTCGAGTCGTGTGCTCGTGTAGCAACCTGAGCCAGTGTGGGCAGCGACCTTCAGCGGCCAGAATGACTGCCAGCGGCATCCCCTCCAGCACCAGACTGACGCGCGCCGATTTGCCGCGGCTGCTGCAGCAGCTTCGCGCCCGCCCAGACGACGCCGAGGCTGCCATGCTTCTGGGAGCTCTGATTAAGGTGGAGCAGCTGGACGCTTGCGATGTGGTGTCCTGCCTGGCAGCGCAGCGGCGCTGCTGCTGTTCCTGCGGCCGGCACATGGCCCGGGCTTCGTGCAGGGGGCGGCGGACTGTATTGCAAAGCTGTTCTGGAACTCCAGCGTGCCGCAACGGCCGCCGCAGCAGCGAGCCACCGCGCAGAGCGCTCTTCTGCAGGTGAGGCAGCGTGTTTCAAGGCTGTCAGCATGTTTAACGTTGCGTCACGGGCGGCGGCCCTCACATGATGTCACGCAATACCGAGTTGCTTGACTGCCAGTGGGAGCGGACGAAGCATGAGTACCGAGATGAATGAGCGGCCATCAATATTTCATACTGGTCTCCTGCGATCTTGAATTCTAGTCTTCGAAGTGTCTGACAACACGAGCACAAGCATGAGTGCGGATACACAGCTGCTCAGGAATGCTAAGAGCAGGGTATGTGCTTGGCACGGCTGCCCATGGCTTCCTGGGCTTAAAACACAGCCGGGCAACGCGCACCTGCGTCAGGCGGGTGGACATCACCGCATCGGACGCGGTGTTCCAGTCCTCCAACTGCTCTGCCACCGCCGCGAGGGCGGCAGCAGCAGCTTGCGACAGATCTCAAAGTTCGTGCTTCTTGTGACACTGTCATGACATTCATTGATCCTCTTCGCAGGACGCTGTCTTCGACTCGGGCGGGCTGCTGGGCCTCGTGAAGATCCTGCTGGACCCTGCAATGCTGCCGAAGCACGCATCTGCGGTGGAGAGCGCCAAGGACGCCATACTGCCGTTGTGCCATGGCCACGCTCGCTGCCAGGTGCGGACACTGTCTCTGGTCCCCTTTGATCACTTCGAAAATTATAGCAGCTGGAAGTGTGGCCTTGGAAGGGAAAATCGAAGCCCTCTTTGATGGTGGCGGGCTGCAGCACGGGTTCTCCCCTCATTCATCCCCGCATTGAATCTGTCGGCTTCTTTGCATCAGGCGGCGGTGCGGGGCCTGAACGGCATGCTGAGACTGGTGGCTGTCGCCAGCTGGCGCAGCAGCCACAATCAGGACATCCCCACTGCAATGGTGCGACGCTGACCCCCCGTGAAACACACTGCTGCACTCGGACACAACGGAAACAGGATCAGACCTGGTATCGACGTGGCTGCGGCGCCCTGCCCATTTCGCCGTGCCTGACAGCCAGCCTACAATGTGCACATGGGCATGTGTGCCGAGTCGCCCTCACATGTAGAACCATCGCTGACATTCAGCTGGTGTTCGTGTTCGATCAAGACGCTGATTATTCCTGGCGGAGGGGTCGACGCCCAACCGGGGGTGCGGGCACTGCAGCCGCCGTCACAGAGACCCTGGCATGTTCCGCAGCGCGGCGACCGCAGCTGACGGAGCGATGCGACAGCCTAAGGCGCGCTGCGAGAGTCGCGCTGGGGAATTCCTGGCGGGGCTGAAAGACCTGTCGGAGACTAGGAGCGCAATTTCGGGCTGAGAACCAATAAGAAGCATCATGGTGATGTTGGCAGGCTCTGCTGAGATGACGAGTGCAGCCAAAGTGCAGCGAGAGACGAAGTCTGCGACCGGTTCCAAAGCTGCATCCGATGGGGAACTCGGACGATGATTTGATGTGTAGGCAGCTCGTTGTGTTTTGCATGCCGCCGCTAAATTATGGCATGCTGCGGCATTTTCATGTAGGTGCAGGGTACTAGGGGTACGAAGCGTTCGTCGAAATTGCTGTCTTGGGGTCTGCTTTGTGATTAAGCGGTCCGTTCCAGGCTGAATGTTTCGGCTGGGTACCTGATGTGGATGCCCTGGTGCATGCTGTGATGTCGAGCTGGTAAACGAGCCAGCCATCATAACAAACTTCCAGCGACTGGACACAAACTGAATGCACGAGGGCATGTCCATTGGAGGGTTTCTCGCTCAGAAGGGGTGAGGTGTGATGCAATTCTGAATCTAACAAATGGCCCATCGTCATGTACATCCGCATGTCAATAACATGACGCCAGAGGTTGATGGTGCGCAAATGCCGCACGGAACTGCTTGCGCGGCATGTCAACACACCAAAACAGGCGGCGGCAACATCAGGAGTGAATATACACGAATTAGAAAACATCAAATCACACCGAACACGGGCGCACTGAAATCGACAGCAAGACAATCACAACAGGTGATTGTTACAGTCTTGGACGCGCATGCAATGTCATGCGCGTGCAAGCTTGCGAGGAATGTACAGCGGCGGCTGTGACACGGCCGCCTCTGGCCAAGGCAGCTGCGGCGGCGGTGTGGGGCCCCTCTGGTGAAGCGCCGCGCTCACTACTTGTTAAACATGTCACCGGCGTGAGCACTGTCCTCAGAAGATGGCATCATCTGGCGGCCTCCCTACAAAACCCGGGTTTGGCAATGTCAGCATGATGCTCTTATCAGCCTGAGTGAGGCTGGTCGCCGGAGGAACAGAGGTCGGATAGACGCTGTCCCTGCACCGCAGCCCAATGCCCACTGGCACATGGACGCCACGCGTGGGCTGGTGAAGGAATTTGACGGACGCCCCGTGTACGTCTACCTTGTGCACGTATCAATGCAAGACGAAGTGCACCGGCTGTGCCGCTCTGGGTGCGCGCCAGTGTTGGCGGCGGCGTATGCCACGACCGACACACGGGCAGCGCGCGATGCGGCGCACTTCCGCCGTGTCTACGAGCTGCTGGCGGCGCTGTTCACGCTGCTGTCGCTGGACGAGCTGTGGCCAAGAGCAGCGGCTGTCGGAAGTGGCGCTGGAGGCACAGCTGATGCCGGTGGTGGGCGCCGCCGGCCCCGAGGTGAAGTCCATCAGTCCCTGACGTTGGATCTCCGATGGGATATGCAGCAATGCAGAGCGAGTACAGCTGCAAGTCTCCATGTGCGCGAGCGTCGCACCTGTGTTAGGGTGATGCGCTGATGTGCTGCCGCACGCGCGGGGGGACAGCATGTAGGGACTAGGGTTTCGGCCGTCACAAGCACAGCATCACAGCCGCACCTGTCTCAGGGTGATAGCTCACAACTGCATGATTGGGCGCCAGCCGCTGACTGTCTTCGTGCGTGCGCAGAGCTTCAAGCTTACCTTTGCCGGCATCCCGCCGGAAGTGCTGCATGTTGCCATCAGGCGCAGCAGCGGCGGCGACGCCAATGGCGTGGCTGAGCTGTGGCCGCACCGTGTGCGCTTCAGGGCGCCGCTGCGGCGCGACGCCGCTGCGCGTGTGAACGAGGTGAGCGTTGAGCTGCGCTGCACTCCCGCGTTGGCCAGCTTTTAGCATGTTAGGGTCCGGGTTGCGGGTGCTGTTGACACTGCAAAAGCCGCAGAGCAGAGGCTGTATAGGCTGCTGCAGCAGCCTCAAAAGCACTTCCAACACCCACGCCCAGTTCGTAGGGGGTTTCGACTGCGGCACTGCATATGCTGCAGATCTGCATGTAGCTCTAGAGCTACATGAGCAGTGCACCCATCGCCCCATTTTGTAGGGTTCTGAAGCTCGGGCTGCAGCGCTAATACGCTGTGAAACGTGTGGTGCAGGTATCGGCGGTACTCAACATGCGCAAGCGGAAGTATGGCGCGTGACTGCACTGGTGGACGTGAAGGTTGCTGTGCTGATGATCATGCGGCGAGCCGCGAGAGCGCCGCTCTGCAAGGTGTTGGGGCTTAGCGGCGCCAGAGTAGGGTCTGGGTCGCGGCGCTGTGCCTCTGAGTGCTGGTGCACAGCACTGTTGCACTGTTAAGAGTCAGAATACATTCAGGGTGGTGAAGGCTCTGGAAGATGATGAACGTTAGCAGCGATTGCGTCAGGTTGTTTTGACGCTGATGTGTACAAGCAGAGCAACAGCGTGGGTACGCTGTTCGCGGTTCAATGTACCAGCAAGGAGTCCCTGACATCGCACTGCTGTTATCCACACCCTGAGTGGCCAATCGGATCAGCCTTTAACAGTCTGAGCTTCCGTTTCACAGCCACCCGGCGCCGTCGTCCCGCCCTCAGCCGCTGCGCCGCCGCCGTGCGGCGCAGCCGTCCCGGCTTCAGCCGCTGCCCCACCGAATGAAAGGGCGCGCGAACCATCCTACTCGACTTCCAATAGAGTGCCGCAACCTTCTTGGGCGCGAAGGAAGAAAGCAGATATATGCGAAAGGGGATTGTGGCGCGACTTCTATTCCATTTCGCATATATGTCAAGTTCAATTTCAGCAGATATCGGAAAACGAGTCGATGTGTGGGATCGAACGCGAGACCGCCTTGTCGCCACCGCACCCACTCGCCGTCACTGCCTCAGCCACAGCTCCGCCGCTGTCGGCGGCTACCGTCCCGGCCTCAGCCACTGCGCCGCCGCTGTGCGGCGCCGCCGTCCCGGCCTCAGCCGCTGCTCTGCCGCTGTTCGGCGGTTGCCGTCCCGGCCCCTCAGCCGCTGCGCCGCCGCTGTGCGGCGCCGCCGTCCCGGCATCAGCCGCTGCTCCGCTGATGTGTGCCGGCTGCCGTCCCGGCCTCAGCCGCTGCGCAGCTGCTCAGCCACTGCTCCGCTCGTAGTTTAGTCTCTGCTGCTGCCGCGTTGACGTGGTAACTATACAGGAGAGAGCAACCCCTGCATACACTGTAGGGTTGGCAGGTAACCGGTAACTGCGGTTACCCTAACCGAAGTAACCGCGGTTACGTCCGGACATGCGACGCGGGGGCCGGGACTCTCAGGCCGGATCTCCAGGGTTTTGACGACAATGCGACGCCCGGCCGCAGTCGTGACGTCAGGCCGTGAGACGGCAGGACAGCACGCCCGGAGCGCCTCACCCACCACGCAGATGGCCCTGCGCCGTCTGCGCAAGGTGTCAGGCCGTCTCCGGGACCCTGAAGCTGCTGACCGGACGTGCTGCACCTGCCATCCTTGCCGCAGTGCCACCTGCCCTGGGCGCCTGCCGACTGCCTGGATGCCACCAAGCAACCTTGACATGGTGTTCCGTGGTTTCAGGAGATGGGGAGCAGCACACTTTGCGCCTGGTGAAGCGGCTGAGGAGGTCTGTTTGCTGTGGCAGCTTCGAAACGCGACAGCCGTCGACGAGACGCGAGCTTCTCGGAAGCAGAATTGCCGGCTGCAGCTGCCCGACGACTCTGGAACATCAATGTGTATCACAGAACCCTCGCACGCGTCTACTGAGGCCGCAAACACATTGGCAAGCTTCTGCACATGGTCACGTGCGGGTGCGCCTTCTGCATGCCGAGACGCTGCTGAATGACGCGCTGTGGGTCCTGTGTGCGAGCAGTTTGCTGCAAACAGTGCGCGTAGCGCATGTGCTCGATTCATGGAGCTCGATTCCGGGAGCAACGTCAAATCCGGTGCTCGATGTCACACATGTGATGCACAACGGAGCAGCTTGCTGCTAGATAGACGTTCTTCACAGGGCAGCAGTCCTTAGTCAATGCTTGCAGGCCACATGACGAGCTGCGGAGGATGTGGGCTCATCCGTGTGCGCAATTCAGGCATCTCACAGTGAAACACATGCACTTGAACAAATTGCACTTCGACAACAAATGCAACGGCCTGGCCACTGACGCTCAACAGTGCTGACAAAACAACGAATGCGAGGCCAGAGCGCGGAAGCGCAGCTCTCCGGTCTCTGGCGCCGCCTTTCTGCTGGCCGCTTAGCAATATTTCAGCGGGACAGAGCGAGCACACGCACGAGCAGCTGACATGAGCTGTGAGATACACATTTTTTGGGATACACATTGTGCTGGCTTCTTGACACAACTGCACGAATGTATGACATCTGGCGGGCCGGACACGCATCGCTCGCTTTGACATAGCATGCAATGAAGCTCAAAGGGGTGATCCAGATGCATGCGGGTGTAGAGCAGCACTGCAGCCGTCACTGGCTGTGATGCAGCTTCAGATGCAGAGGATTGTTGAAGAGGCAGGCAGTAATTCTTTGGCCAGCAGCACTGCAGCCATCACTGGCTGTGATGCAGCTTCAGATGGAGAGGCAGGCAGTAATTATGTGGCCAGCAGCACTGCAGCCATCACTGGCTGTAATTTAGCTTCAGATGCAGAGCATTGTTGGAGATGCAGGCAGTAATTATG
>JAABUM010002914.1_pt1 | contig 21966 bp, 17 predicted proteins | sample 5559161 | NCBI WGS metagenome assembly JAABUM01 (sample SAMN10711868, study PRJNA513369) | rock metagenome | isolation source: Antarctica rocks | place: Antarctica: Victoria Land, Siegfried Peak nord
GTTCACCCGAATGGCATCGTTGGCCCGGTCGCCCACGTCTGCGTTGTTCTCGGCCGACGACTTGATGTAGGTGCCGATTCCGCCGTTCCAGAACAGGTCGACCGGCGCCCGCAGAATCGCCTCCATCAGCTCTGACGGCGCGAGTTTCTGCACGTCGTCGTCCAGACCCAGTGCCGCGGCCACCTCGGTGGTGATCGGGATCGATTTCGCCGATCGCGGGTACACCCCGCCGCCTGCGGATATCACGGAGCTGTCGTAATCGGCCCAGGACGAACGCGGCAACTCAAAGAGTCGCTTTCGTTCGACGTAGGACGCCTGCTCAGCCGGGGTCGGGTCCAGGAAGATGTGACGGTGGTCGAACGCGGCAACCAGTCTGATGTGCTGCGAGCACAGCATGCCGTTACCGAAGACGTCACCGCTCATGTCACCGACGCCCGTCACCGTGAAGGGCTCCTGCTGCGTGTTGACCCCCATCTCGCGGAAGTGTCGTTTCACTGACTCCCACGCGCCACGTGCGGTAATGCCCATTACCTTGTGGTCATACCCCGCCGATCCACCGGACGCGAACGCATCGTCCAACCAGAAGCCGTACTCCTGGGCGACCCCGTTGGCGATGTCGGAGAACGTGGCTGTGCCCTTGTCCGCAGCAACGACCAGGTAACTGTCGTCACCGTCGTGGCGCACCACGTTCTCCGGCGGCACGACAACACCGTCGATCAGATTGTCGGTCAGGTCCAACATTCCGCTGATGAACCGCTTATAGCAGGCAATGCCCTCAGCCAGCCACGCCTCGCGATCGGAGGGATCGGGCAGGTTCTTGGCGAAGAATCCGCCCTTGGAACCGGTTGGCACGATGACCGCGTTCTTCACCATCTGCGCCTTGACCAGGCCAAGAACCTCTGTACGGAAGTCTTCGCGACGGTCACTCCACCGCAGGCCACCACGTGCAATCGGGCCGAACCGCAGGTGCACGCCTTCGACGCGCGGACTGTAGACCCAGATCTCGAAACGAGGCTTGGGACTGGGCATTCCCGGAATTGCTCGAGGCTCCAACTTCAAGCTGAGAACGTCGGGACGCGAACCGTCCTTCTTACGAGTGAACGCGTTGGTGCGAAGGGTCGCGAGCATGACCGCCATGACCGTCCGCAGCACCTTCTCCTCATCGAGACTGCTGACGTCGGCCAGACCTTGCTCGATGCTGTCGATGACGGCGTCCTGCTCGCCATTGCGGTCGGCGTCAGGCAGTGTCGGGTCGAATCGCACTTCGAACAACCGCACGAGCCCGCGGGTCAGATCGACGTTCGAGGTGAGGGTCTGCTCCACGAATCGCTGGCTGCGCCCGAACTGGATTTGCTGCAGATACTTGACCACCCCGCGCAACACTGCGACCTGGTGCCAGTTCAGACCCGCACCCAGTACCAGAGCGCCGAGGCCATCGGACTGTGCACGGCCCTCGGTGACCGCAAGGAAAGCGTCCTGGAATTTCTCGCGTACCTGCCCGGGCTCCTGCTCGCCCTTTCCCCAGACACTTTCCTGCGGGGCGGCAAGACCGAAATCGTAGATGTGCACGGACACACCATCAGCTCGTTCCATCGTGTACGGACGCTCGTCGATGACATCGACACCCAACCCGGTGAACACCGGAAGGATGTCGGTCAGCACCAGCCGCGCGCGACGGAACAGCTTGAAACGACGTTCACCCGGCCCGGCTCCCGGCTCCCGGTAGAGAGTCAGCTTCGTGCTGTCCTCATCTGTGAGCGCCTCGATATGACGAAGGTCGGCGACCGCCTGGCGGGCCGAGAAATCGTCCATATACGCGGCAGGGAATGCCTTCGCGTACTTGCTCATCACCCGGGCGGCTGCGTCCGCACCGTCCTCCTCCCGACTGGCGGTGCCAAGACGCTCACCCCAGGTCTGAGCGCTGTCCAGGATGTCCTGCTGCAGCACCGTCAAGGGGACGTCGACAACCTGTCCGCCACGATCGGGCCGGACCACGAAATGCAGTCGTGCCAGGGTCGAGTCCCCCACGTTCGCGGTGAAGTCGACGGAGGTGGCCTCGTACGTACGCTGCAGCACCTTCTCGATGGCCAACCGCACTGCCGTGTTGTAGCGGTCGCGGGGCAGATAGACCAGCACCGACACGAACCGACCGAATTCATCGACCCTGCGCAACACCCCGGGCAACCGGCGCTCCTGCAGTCGCATCACTGCATCGACCATCTTGTGCAGTTCTTTGCGACCGGTCTGGAAGAGCTCGTCACGCGGGAAAGACTCCAACACCTGCAGGAGGTCCTTCTCGGAGTGACTCTCGGCCAAGAATCCCGATCGCTCGATGATCTGCTCGACGCGGTCCCTGATGACGGGGATAGTCATGACCGGTCCGGTGTACGCGGTCGACGTGAAGAGGCCGAGGAAGCGGCGCTCACCGACGACCACGCCCTGCGCGTCGAAGACTCGCAACCCGATGTAGTCCAGGTACTGCGGACGGTGAACTGTCGCGCGGGAGTTGGCCTTGGTGATCGTCAACAGCCGGGGCCGAAGGGCGCTTTCACGCGCGCTGGGCGTCAGGCGGGAGAAGGACTTGGACTCTCTGGAGGAACTACGCAGGATGCCCAGTCCGTCACCCGCAGCCGTACGCAGGACCGGTTCGCCATCGACCTCGTCGAGCGTGTACTCGCGATAGCCGAGGAACGTGAAGTGCCCGTCTGCGAGCCACTGCAGGAACTTCGTGGTGCGATCCACGATTTGTGCCGGCGCCGAGGAGGGCGAGTTCTGGGCGAGATTCTGCGCGATCTCGTTGCACTTGTCTGTCATTGCGCGCCAGTCCCTGACAGCCGCGCGTACGTCCTTCAGAACCCGTTGCAGGCGGGCTTCCAGCTCCGCGTCGGCTCCTTCGTCGCCAGGCAGGTCGATCTCGAAGTGCATCCAAGCCTCACGAACCCCGTCGTCACCCTCGTGGACGACGTCGACCAACCTGCCCTCGGTATCGCGCCTGACCCGCAGCTGAGGGTGAATGAGCAGGTGCACGTCGCGATCGCCGAGAGCAGCCAGCACCGAATCGACCAGGAAGGGCATGTCGTCGGTGACGATCTGGAGCACCGTGTAGGAGCAGGTCCAGCCGTCGGTTTCTTGCTGCGGGGAGAAGACCCGCACCTTCGTTGCGTCGACCTCGCGCTCAGCAGCCAACCCGCGGTGGCTACGCACGATTCCTGACAGGCCCTGCGGCCCGCTGGACTGCAGGTCTTCGTCCGCGACATGTTGAAAATAATGCTCGACGAGCCAGAGCGGAAGTTCTTCGGTAGCGGCGCCGCCCGCCGTCACCTCCCCCTCAGACGTGGTGCCTGTCAGGACTGCGCACGCGCGCAGCAAGTCGGTTCGGGAGCTGGATTCCGCGCTCATCTGAGTGCCTTAGGACCTTCACTGTCCGGGGGTGGACGCACCTCGTTGTGCGCCCACGGCGACCTTATCCCTCACCGGGCCGACCGTGCTCCTGCTTGCGCAGGTCGAGGCACTCGGACATCTAAGGTGAGCGACATGGAGGATCGAGAGCGCCTGGCACGTGCGGTCGCCTGCGCGGTCCCCATGCTGCTTGGCGTCCACGTGGAGACGGCCGAACCCGTCGCCACGGAAGCAGTCGCTCAAGCGGTCGAGCAACTCGCGCAGGAGCTACTGGACTGGAACGACCGCATCGCGCTCGGACCCCGACGACTGGGGGCGCCGCAGGCCTCGCCTGTCGACGATCCGCGCATGGGGATGTCCCCTCACCCGTCGGCGACACTGCGTGCTTCGGTCAACCGGGGTGAGTTGCCGGGTAACCCCATCACGCTTCAGCTGGCGGCCACAGAGCTGCGCGCGGTGGTGCGTGGTCTTGAATCTGCGGTGCTGCAGACAGCAGTCGACCCCGATCACGGCGGCGTGCAGGTTCTGCACGGGTGTCGGCGCCTCGCAGAGTGTCTGGATCGACACAGCGATCTGTTACGCGTCGAACGAGAGCGGCTGCGAGCGGCGACTGCCGCTGAACAACGTGATCAGGTGCTGGCAAGGGTTGTTCGCGGCGAGCGCGGGTTGATTCGGTCGGTCGCGGCTACTCTGACGCCATGAAAATTGAAGAGAAGTGGGTCTACCCTGCCTCCGGAGACGCCGTCTACGCGATGATCGTCGACCCGCTCTTCCAGGAGTCAAAATGTGCGGCAACCAAGGCCGTCGACTACCGCGTAGACATAGAGCCCGATGGCGCCGGACACACCGTGACCAGTCGTCGCACCATGTCCACCTCTTCGTTCCCGTCGCAGTTCAAGTCATTCGTCGCAGAGACGCTGGAGATCGTTGAGACGCAGGCGTGGGGCGCTCCCGAAACTGGCGGTGGCCGCATCGCTCAACTCACTGTCGAGATCGCGGGCGCGCCCATCGGGATGACCGGCACCCTGACGGCGACACCGTCCGGGGACAGTACCCAGATGACGCTGAACGGCAATCTGAAGGCTCGCATACCGCTGATCGGCGCAAAGATCGAGCAGGCGGCCGAACCCGCGATCGTGGCGGCGATCCACTCCGAAGCGGCCACAGGAAAGAAGTACCTCTCGCGTTGAGACGCACAACGGACCCCGACGAGTCGAGGTGACTCGCCGGGTCCTTTCACGTCGAGCTCAGGGTCTTACGCCGAACTTCGTAGGGCTACTTCAGTCCATCGAGGGGTACGGGTGGGCCTTCGGGGCGACGAACGTCTCCTTGATCGACCGTGGGCTGGTCCACCGCAGCAGGTTGATCGGCGCACCGGCCTTGTCGTTGGTGCCCGATGCGCGGCCACCACCGAACGGCTGTTGTCCGACGACCGCACCGGTCGGCTTGTCGTTGATGTAGAAGTTGCCCGCCGCGAAACGCAGTCGCTCCATCGCATCGGCGACGACCGTGCGATCGACCGCGAGGATGGCTCCGGTGAGGGCGTACGAGGCGACCGACTCCATCTGATCCAACACGGCGTCGTAGTCGACGTCGGGGTAGACGTGCACCGCGAGGATCGGGCCGAAGTATTCGGTGCTGAACGCCTCGTGGTCCGGGTCGTCGACCTTCAGGATCGTCGGGCGGATGAAGTAACCGACCGAGTCGTCGTAGGTGCCCCCAGCCACGACCTCGATACCACTGTCGGCATGGGCCATGTCGATCGCGGCCTTGTGCTTGGCGAACGCACGGTCGTCGATCACGGCACCCATGAAGTTCTTGAAGTCAGTGACGTCACCCTGCGTCAAGCTGTCGGTGATCGAGGCAAGGTCGTCCTTGATGACATCCCACAAACTCTGCGGCACGTAGGCGCGCGAGCAGGCGGAGCACTTCTGGCCTTGGAACTCGAACGCGCCACGGATCATGGCGGTCCGCAACACGTCGGCATTGGCGCTCGGGTGCGCCAGGATGAAGTCCTTCCCGCCGGTCTCGCCCACCAGGCGCGGGTAGGTCTTGTAGTCCGTCAGGTTCTCGCCGACCGTCTTCCACAGCTTCTGGAAGACGGGGGTCGACCCGGTGAAGTGGATTCCGGCCAGATCAGGGTCGGCCAGGACGACCTTGGAGACCTCCTGACCGTCGCCGGTGACCATGTTGATGACGCCTGGGGGCATGCCTGCCTCCTCCAAAAGCTCCATGATCAGCTGCGCGGATCGCTGCTGGGTGGGGGAGGGCTTCCAGACCACGGTGTTGCCCATCAGCGCCGGCGCGGTCGGTAGGTTGCCGGCGATGGCAGTGAAATTGAACGGGGTGATCGCGTAGACGAAACCCTCCAGCGGGCGGTGGTCGGTACGGTTCCAGACTCCAGGTGAGTTGGCAATGGGCTGCTCGGCCATGATGTCGCACGCGAAGTGCACGTTGAAACGCCAGAAGTCGATCAACTCACACGCACTGTCGATCTCAGCCTGCGCAACGGTCTTGCTCTGTCCGAGCATCGTGGCCGCGTTCACGCGAGCACGCCACGGACCGGACAAGAGGTCTGCAGCCTTGAGGATGACCGCCGCGCGCTGATCGAAGGACAGCGCGCGCCAGGCCGGAGCAGCCCTCTTGGCAGCAGCGACAGCCAGCCGGCCCTCGGCAGCCGTCGCATTGCGCATCGTGCCCAGGATCTTGGCGTGCGCGTGGGGCTGGCGAACTGCGATCTCTTCACCTTCACCGGTGACCCGTTCACCGCCGATGACGTGGGGTAGGTCTACAGGTGCTGCTGCCAGTTCGGCCAGCGCCAGGTCGAGGGCGGCTCGCTCGGAGCTTTCCGGGCGGTAGTCCAGCACCGGTTCGTTGACGGGGGCTGGAACCGAGGTGATTGCATCCATGAGCGGTCGCTCCTTAAGCGAAGAAGTGTGAATGCCCAAGGCTGAATAGGGCGGCTTTTCAGTTCGAGACATGTGTGCTGGTCATCGTGGCATGCGCGCAGAGCCCGTGCTGTGGTGTCCACGACCTTTTGCTGTCAGCCCAACTGTGCGAGCAACTGCGCCAGTTCGGTGACGTCGTACCAGGAGAGCTCCAGCTCGGCCCCCGGGTCGCGCTGATCGTCAGGATCCAACACCTGCAGACTCACCACACGAGGCAAGGTCAGCCCGCCCCGAACGGTGACCTGTGCGGCCGAGCTGCCAGGGGTTCTCGGGAACTGCTCATCGACATGGTCAGGATCCAGATCAGCGGCGACCACAATCCGGACACCCTGGACGGCCGCCTGGAAGGCCGCGTCCTGCAGAGCCGCGTATTCACCACCCTCTTCATCCTCCGGGGAGGGCAGAGCCGCCAGAAGGCCAGGTGTCACAGCGAAGCCCCGCAGCTCTGCTGACAACAGTTCCCGATTCGTCGACAGTACGTGCAGTTGGTCGATCCTCAGTGGTAGATAGACCCGGGTTGCTCCACTCATTCTGCGGCTCCTTCATACGCCAGTTCTGCCAGCATGTCCTCGATGAACTACCCGAACGACTCCGGATCAGCCGTCGCGTCACGGTCGGCGTTCAGCCCGAAACATACCTTCCGTCGTGGGACGTCAGCCCTGGCCCCAGCGCCTGACCCCTGGTCAGCGCGATGACCGGGTACGCCGCGATCAGTTGCGCGTCGGCCCCGTACAACGGTTACTGCGGACCGGGAACGTTGGAGAAGACCACGGTGAACACTCGACAGGAGACCGCGCTGCCCAGGCGGGGCGAAGATCTCACCGAACCAACCTGGAGCGCGATCCCAGCGTGCTTGGATTACAGCAGGGAAGCGTCCAGGGAACTCGGGCGTTCAGGCACGACGCCATGCTGTCAGATCGTTACGCTCCGGATCCCGTGCCGGCGTCGGAACTCATCGTGAGCTGGGCGTCCACCGCAATGAACGCAGACGGCTGCGCCTGGTGCGCAGGTCGACCCCCGATACCCGGGATGCAAGTACTCGAATAGCTTCCCGGGCATCGCTGTTCGGCGCGCTCAACGAAAGCGTCCGGCCAGTCAGGAGCGCGGCGTCGACTGCCTCACGGTCTTCTGGAACCAACACCAGATCGCGGACTCCCGCGAATCGATTGAGCGCTTCGGTGACTTTGGCCCGAGGTGAGTTCCCTACCGCCGAACTGCGAACCCGGGTCACGACCACCGTGGGTTCCACAGCTGCCACCGGCCGCACGTCCTCCAGGGCACGTACGAGCCGCTGCAAACCCACCGGGTCGGCCGTACCGACCACGATCAAGGTCTGCGCAGCGCGCAGCGTCGCAAGGGTCGCCGCGTTCCGACGCGGGGCCAGCGTGTCGTAACTCAGCTCCTCGTCCTCCTCGATCGAGGCAGCACAATCGACGATCACGAAGTCGACCAATTCGCGCGCGGTCTTCAACACGTGGGTGAGTGCGTCCTCGCGGATTTCGGGCCACCTCGCTGACCGCGAGATGCCGGTCAGCACCCGCAGGTCCGGCGCGACGACCGGCGCAACCGCAGCCAGCGCGGCCACGTCCAGACGCCCCGCTTCGGACAGCCGCATTCCCGCGGCGATCCCGGGTGCTTCGTCAAGCAGCGCGAGCAACTGCCCCACGCACGCTCCATAGGTGTCCGCGTCGACGATCATCGCGGTCTTGCCGATCGCCGCCAGCTCTGCCGCAAGGTTGACTGCGACCGTCGTGCGCCCGGGCGACCCCACGGCACCCCAGACCGCCACGATGCGACCCTGCGTTGCAGCAGAGCCGTCACCTGCAGCCACACCAGAATCGAGCGCGTCGTCCGATACGGCAAGAGCATTCGAGGCGGTGGCGGTTGTCGATGAGCTGGCCCCGGCCGAGCCAGCCGCTACCTCGTCCTGCCCGAGCATGTCAGCGAACTCGGCGTCGACGTCCCCCAACCCAGTGTCCAGGACGGGATCCGCACGCTGAGCTGCCTCTGACACCTGCCGGACCAGTGCCCCGGGATCGTGCACACCGACCAATCGCGACACAGCCCACTGCCGCAGGGTGCGCTCCTGCACCTCCTCGCGTGGATCGAACACGCCGACAACCGCGACACCACTGGATCGCAGATCCGCCAGCACCGACCGCCGCATGCCCTGCAGGTCTGGCGAGATCACTGCGACCTGGGCACGACCGGCCTGGGCCACAGAAAGCAGGTCGGCGATGTCCGGACACCGGCGGACTACTCGCAGCTCCCGATTGGTTGCGAGCGCAGTTGCGACAGCTGCCTCGGAAAGCGCGCTAACAGCGGTGACAACGGTGATGCTCATGAACCAGCCCTCACCGGTGATCCCGCAGTGGGTACCAGATCGATCTTCGCCCCTTTGTTGACGGCGTCGAGAACCGCCGGCACCTGGGAGTCGGGCACCTGAATCTGCACCGAGTCGTCTGCGCTGCCCGAACCCAGTGCCGTGGCCGCCCGGGCGACCCGAGCGACGAACACCTGTGAAATCAGCAGCGTTGGATTATCGAAGTCGGTGGCGCCAGTAGTAGCCGTCTGCTTGGCCGATACGTACAGATCGACCACAGAGCCGGCTACCAGAATCGCGGACTGTCCCGTACTTGCGGGAAGCGCAATGGTCTTTTGACGCAACGAGGCTGCGTCGCCGATGGCGGTCGTCGGTACGAGCTCGCCGACCTGCACGGCACGCAGCAACTGCCCGTTCGGTAATGCCTGCCCCGCCTTGAGGTAGCCCGCATGGCGACCGTCCATCCGAACCTTCACGGCCACCAGGTCCTGCTTGCCGAGCTGTTGCCCGGGCACCAGCGTCCGTGACGCCTGCAGCATCTCCACAGTGGAGTCGAAATGAGCCAGCGCGGACGCGCCGCCTATCATCGCGAACAACACCAACAGCAGACCTGCCACCAACCGACCGTCTCGCCACGACGGGCGTTGCAATCTTCCGGCTACGGGCGCCGGCAGCCCGCCACGCTTGGTCCGGCGGCGTACGTCTGGCATCAGGTACCTCCGAGTTGTCGAGTGTCAGCGAACCCCCATGGTGCTCACAAAGCACGCCGCGTGAGCGTTGCCCACAGGGGGCCGTGTTGGGTCAGTGTGGATGGTTGGGCCGTTGTCCACAACCACAACCACGGATTAGGGATAGGTGGGACACAATGAGCGCCCGACACCCAACGGCCAGGAGGTTCCCGCAGTGACCGAGCGAACCGCTCGATTCGTGCAGATTTCCGATGTCGCCGATACCTTGAACATTTCAACCCGGCAGGCATACAGCCTCGTCACTTCGGGGGAATTGCCCGCGATCAAAGTGGGCAAGAGCTGGCGCGTCGAGGTCGCCGAAGTCGAGAATTACATCCAACGCGCCTACGCGGACACCCGCACTCGCGTCGAATCGGGCACCCTCGACACCGATTGAAACTGCGGCTCGGAAGGGTCAACCTCGCCGCACGATCGCCAGCGCCGCGAACGGCACAGCCCGCGAACCGGTCACTACGCTGCGGCGGCGGACTGCGTCAGCCGGATGTTCTGCGATATCGAGGTGGTCGGAGCCCACGCGGTCGATCGTTCCGGTCACCACCCCGCCGCACCTATCGAGCAACGCCACGGGCCCGCGATCACGCGCGATGGCGCGCAGAGCGACTCCGATCCCGAAACGCCTACCGAAGCCGCGGGCATCGTCACTGCGAGACGGTAGCCCTACGACGGACAGCACCGCCGCGAACGGCACGATGGCACTGCCGCGGGCCTGCTCCTCCAGCAGCATCCAGTCGCTACCGATGTCCTGCAGCACCCCGCGCACCGGTCCAGCAGGGGTCTGAACAGTGAGCAGTTCACTGATGCAGGTAGACGCCCGGTCCGCCCACGAAACCAAGGCCCGTTCCCGACGGGTTCCCTCCGCGACCTGGGCGGTCATCGCGGCCTGGTCCGAAGCCTGCAACTGCGCCTCGAGGTCGGCGAACAGGTCCGACCATCGCATGCCCACAATATAGCCACTCCAGAGTCAAGAACTATCATAAGTAATCAATGTGCATCAAGCGTCACTATACGTGTTCAAACGGGGTCAAAAGGGTCTACAGTCACTCCATGCACTCATCTGGTCTCCCCACCGACCCGTCAGTGCGCCGTCGGGCGTACTGGCTCGGGTTCGCATCGGCAGCTGTGCTGCTGCTCGCCGCAGGATCGGCGCTGGTGGCCACCAAGGACTCCTATTCCGCTCTGACCACCCGAGCCGCGATCCAGACCGTGGATTCGATTCCCCTCGTGTTGCGCGGCGCTTTGAGTGGGGTGCTGCTGTGGGCGTTGGTCCTGGTGATCTTCAGCCTGCGCGCGCTCAGCTCTCCCGCACGGCTGTCCAGCACGCCCGTCGGCGCCCGACCTATCGATGCCATGGCGCAGCGGATTGCGCTGATCCTGTTGGCCGTCAGCGCAATGAGCTCGATTGCGATCGATCCGGTTGCTGCCCATGCCGACACCATCGTGAGTACCACCTCCGACAACGGCCGCAGTGCCCTGGCGGTGCCCGGCTTCAGTGGACCCCCGGATCGATCGGTGAGCGCTACGCCGGACCTGCCGTCTGCGCCCGAGTCATGCCCGCCATCACCCGGGTGGACCGCTCCGGCGCCGGCGCGCACCGGGTCTGCTGGCTGCGCGAGCGCGCCCCTGGTCACCGGCGGTGCCGGGCGTTCCGACCGCAGCGCCGATGACTGCGAGTCCGTGGTGCGCCGCGGGGACAGTCTGTGGAGCCTGGTCGCACGACATCTGCAGACCGACGATCCCGCCTCGATCGCTGCTGAGTGGCCCCGCTGGTACGCGGCCAACCGCGAGATCATCGGTCCCGACCCCGACCTGCTGTCGGTGGGCCAGATCTTGCACCTCCCCGTCCCTACTTCCGACTCTCCGAACCTGCGAGGAGTGCCCAAATGAGCACCGTTCTGCTGTCCGCACAACCTGCATCCTCCACAGCTGCAGATCCGGTGCAGTTCGCCGCCAGATCATCCCTTCGCACCCGGCGGGCGGTCGTTGCCGAGCCGGGTGTCCTGGGCGAACAGGAACTGGACCGTCTCTACGCGGAGGCAGCCCTGGCACCCGCTGCGCACCCGTCCCGATACATTCAGTCCTGCCTTGCGGTGGACTTTCGAACCGCGAACGAGGATGCGCACTTCGGTCCGCAGGCGACGCTGCGCGCTCAACTCCCCGAGCCGGCACCCTGGGTGCAGGCGATGGTCGCTGCGATCCTGGAAAGCATGAGCGGAGCTCGACCGCCGCAACAGTTCGCCCGGTTGATGACCCGCGACCTGTATGGCGCGCTCACCCGCAGGCACGCTGTGGCCTATCGGCGCAGCGGCGCAGCCGGGCACCACAGCAGCGTTCTCAAAGTCAGCATCTGCGAGCCTGCCGACGGTGTTGCCGAGGCAAGCGTCGTGGTGCACCACGAGAGCCGGATACGGGCTATCGCGTTGCGGATCAGCGGTGTCGACGGACGATGGCTGATCACTGCTTTCGAGGTGGGGTGAACCTCTGCCCCACCTCGAAAAGCCCGGCGTCAGGAGCTGCGCTTGGCCGAACTCGGCGATGGGGCCGGGCTTGCACCTTGCGCTGACCCCGCAGCCTTCTTCTCCTGCTTGCTCCTGGCCCGACGCTGGGCGCGCGACAACGTGGCGTCGGTCTCTTCGATGCGGCCCTGATCATCGACCGTGTGCACCTCGGCGCGACCAGTCTCGTCGGGAGCAGTGAGGGTCAGCTTCTCCTCAGACTGCTTCGGCAAAGACGCCTCCAACTCCTCCGGATCGACCTCGACATGGAAGATGTGCTGCACCGATTCTTCCTTGATGCCGTCGTTCATCGCCGCAAAGATTTCGTAGCCTTCACGCTGGTACTCCACCAACGGGTCCCGCTGGGCGAACTGTCGCAGGTGGATGCCGTCCTTGAGGTAGTCCATCTCGTAGAGGTGCTCGCGCCACTTGTGGTCCAGCACCGAAAGCACGACCCGCCGCTCGACCTCCCGGATGATCCGGTCACCCAACTGCTTCTCACGCCCGTCGTAGGCATGCTGGGCATCCGATCGCAGCTCCTGACCGAGTAGTTCAGTGGTCAAGCCAGCCCTGCCACCTACCTCGTCCTCGACCTCCGCCAACGTGATCGAGACGGGGTAGAGGTCCTTCAACGCCGACCACAACGTGTCCAGGTCCCAGTCGTCCGCGAAGCCCTCTGCTGTGGCGCCATCGACCACGTCGTTGACGAAGTGTCGCATCTGGGTTTCGAGGTCCTCGCCGTCCAGCACCCGACGGCGGTCGCGGTAGATCGTCTCGCGCTGCCGGTTGAGCACATCGTCGTACTTGAGCACATTTTTGCGCTGTTCGAAGTTCTGGCTCTCGACCTGACCCTGCGCGCTCATGATCGAGCGGCTGACCAGCTTGGACTCGATCGGGATCTCGTCCTCGCCGTCCGAGGTGGACATGAACCGTTCGACCATCTTGTTGTTGAACAACCGCAGCAGGTCGTCCTGGAGAGAGAGGTAGAAGCGGCTCTCCCCCGGGTCACCTTGGCGACCGGCGCGACCGCGCAACTGGTTGTCGATCCGGCGTGACTCATGGCGTTCGGTACCCAACACGTAGAGGCCGCCCAGTTCCAGAACCTCGTCGTGGTGGGACTTCACCGCCTTCTCGGCCTTGGCGAGGGCGTCATCCCACGCCGCCTCGTACTCCTCGGGTGTCTCGGCCGGGTCCAGGCCCCTCTTCTTCAGCGCCGCGACGGCGATGAACTCCGGGTTTCCGCCGAGCATGATGTCGGTACCGCGACCGGCCATGTTGGTCGCTACCGTCACCGCGCCCTTGCGGCCGGCCTGAGCCACGATCGATGCCTCGCGCTCGTGCTGTTTGGCGTTCAGAACCTCGTGCGGCACCTTGCGGCGACGCAACTGTTCGGACAGGTACTCGCTCTTCTCGACGCTGGTGGTCCCCACCAGCACCGGTTGACCCTCTTTGTGTCGAGCGACGATGTCGGCGACGACAGCCCCGAATTTGGCCTCTTCGGTGCGGTAGATCAGGTCGGACTGATCGGCCCGAACCATCGGCTTGTTGGTGGGGATCGTGACGACGCCCAGCTTGTAGATCTGGTTCAACTCGGCCGCCTCGGTCTGGGCGGTACCCGTCATCCCGGAGATCTTCTTGTACATCCGGAAGTAGTTCTGCAAAGTGACAGTGGCCATCGTCTGATTCTCGTTCTTGATGTCCACACCCTCCTTGGCCTCGATGGCCTGGTGGATGCCCTCGTTGTAACGGCGACCGGCGAGCATTCGGCCGGTGTGCTCGTCGACGATCAGAATCTCGCCCTCGATGGCGACGTAGTCCTTGTCGTTCTTGAAGAGCTCTTTGGCTTTGATCGCGTTGTTCAGATACCCGATCAACGGAGTGTTCTCGGCCTCGTAGAGGTTCTCGATTCCCAGCAGGTCTTCGACCGTCTCGATCCCGGACTCCAAGATGCCGACGGTCTTCTTCTTCTCATCGACCTCGTAGTCGCCGTCCCGTGGTGCATCCGGGGTGTTGGGGTCCTTCTCCGAGGCCCGGGTGAGCTGCTCGACGATCCGAGCGAACTCCACGTACCAGCGGGTGGCCTCGTCGGCCGGCCCGCTGATGATCAGCGGGGTACGGGCCTCATCGATCAGGATCGAATCGACCTCGTCGACGATGCAGAAGTGGTGCTCGCGCTGGACCAGTTCCGCGTGCGACCACGCCATGTTGTCCCGCAGGTAGTCGAAACCGAACTCGTTGTTGGTTCCATAGGTGATGTCCTTCAAGTACTGCTCGCGACGTTCGTCCGGAGTCATCGACGCCAGGATCACCCCGGTCTCCAGACCCAGCGCGCGGTGCACCCGGCCCATCAACTCGGCCTGGTACTCCGCCAGGTAGTCGTTGACCGTGACCACGTGCACACCTTTGCCCTCCAGGGCGTTCAGGTACGACGGCAGCGTCGCGACCAGCGTTTTGCCCTCGCCAGTGCGCATCTCGGCCACATTCCCCATGTGCAGGGCCGTGCCGCCCATGATCTGCACATCGAAATGCCGCTTGCCGATGGTGCGCCGCGAAGCTTCACGGACGGCCGCATACGCCTCCGGCAACAGGTCATCGAGGGTCGCGCCCTCCTTCAACCGCTTGCGGAACTGCTCGGTCTCCCCCAACAACTCCTCGTCGGTGAGTTTTTCGAAGTCCTCTTCGAGCACATTCACCTGTTCGGCGATCGCCTGCAACTTCTTCAGGAGGCGACCCTCGCCGGCGCGAAGAACCTTCTCAACTACTTTGGGCACGAAAGCTCCTCGAGAGTGGGCATAGCGCCGCCCAGTTTAGGCCCCGCGGCGCACGTCGCTAAATCAATGTGCACGTGATGGCCAACGGCTGGTTGAGTGGGATCGTGCCCCGACTCCCCCGCGACGTCCCCGTGCTGTCCGATGGCGTAGTCACGCTGCGTCCGCACCTGTCCGGGGACATCCCAAGGATGGTCCAGGCCTGTCGTGATCCGTTGTCCCGTCGCTGGTTACCGCTGCCTGCTCCGTACGAGCACAATGACGCGTCGGACTTCCTGGAAGCCAAGCGCGCAGGCCGGGCGGCCGGCACCAGCATCGAGTGGGCGGTGGAATCTGAGGGTCGCTGGGTGGGCAATATCGGCCTACACGATCCCCGTGGCAACACCTTCGAGGTCGGCTACCTGATGCACCCGGATGCGCGTGGTCTCGGATTGGGCCTGCGGGCGCTGAACGTGCTGATCACGCACTCTCTCGGCGCGATGGGCCTGGACGGACTGGCCTGGCGTGCCGCAAGGGGAAATTTCGCGTCCTGGCGATTGGCCTGGTCCGGCGGATTCACGATGGACGGCACGTGGCAGGTGCCGCATCCCGTCTCGGACGGTAACACCGTGGACGCCATATGGCTGGGCCACCTGGACGCATCTGATGCACGCGAGCCGCAGACGCCGTGGTGGGAACCACCCGTGTTGGACGGCGGCCGGTTCGTCCTACGCCCCTGGCGCGATGACGACACTCCGAGGGCGGGACCAGACCAGTTGAGTGCCCGGTATCTGCACGACACCCAGCCGACTCCCTCCACCTATGCCTCGTGGCTGCTGACGCGACGGGAGCAGATGGCCGGCGGCAAGGGCGTCTACTGGTGCATAGCCGACCCGGATATCGACGAGCCACTGGGGTATCTCGCGATTTCGGATCTACAGATTGCGCTGACCCGCGGCACAGGGGAACTGAGCTACTGGCTGTATCCGTGGGCGCGCCGTCTCGGGTTGCTGCAGGAATCGTTAGATGTGGTCATCGCGCATGCGTTTGCCCCGCTCGCCGACCGGTACGGAACCTCGGGATTGGGCCTGCATCGGCTGCAGGCCGGCACCGACCTGGCCAATCGCCCCTCTGCGCGTGCTCTACGCCGAGCCGGATTCCGCCAGGTAGCGCAGGAACGTGCCGTCCTGGCGCACGACGATCGCTCGCCCACCGCGGCGATCACCTTTGAACTGCTCGCCGAGGACGACAGGCTGGCCCAGAGCATCGAACCCGCGGTCCTGCCGACGATCCGGACACCTCGCCTCGTCCTGCGTCAGTGGGCGCCGGACGACCGACCCGCCGAGGAGATCGAACTGGATCGGGCGGCCCTGCGATACATGCCCCCTGGCGCACAACCCACCCACGCCACCTGGGATGAGTGGTTCGAACGGCGCACCCGTCAGGTGGAGACAGGGCAGTTCACGTGGTGCGTGGCCGACGCCGACACTGACGTGGCCCTCGGGTCCGTGGCGCTCTTCGAGCGCGACGGACCGGTGACCAACCGCGCTGAGCTGGGGTACTGGCTGTACGAGAGCGCACGCGGACGCGGTTTCGCGGGCGAGGCAATCGACGCCGCCGTCGCATTCGCGTTCACCCCGGCCGCACGGGACGGTCTCGACCTCACCCGCATCGCGGCCGCGACAGACGCTGAGAACGCAGCGTCGCAGAAGCTGCTGCGCGCGCGCCAGTTCACTCGGTGGGGTTGCGCCACAGGCGATTACACACGCTCGGATGGCTCGGTCGGCGACAGCGTCTATTGGGAGCTACTGGCCGAAGACTACGAGCCCGACAGGTCCTGATAAGGCGGGTGCTTTGCCAACCAAGCCTGCACGTAGGGGCACTGCGGCACGACCGAGGTGACCCCGCGGGATCGAAGATCGTCCAGCATCAGCCGGGTCAGCCCCGAGGCGTACCCGTTGCCCTCGTGACGGGAGTCGATCTCGACATGCGGCAGCACTACCGCCCTGCCCACTTCGTGGAAGTCGGCGAAACCGATCCGGTCTGCACCAAGGAATGCCTCGTAACGGCTCCGCTCATCGTTGCGTCGCACCTGGAATGCACGCGCGTTGTCACCCGTCATCACGTCTGCCTCATCACGTCTGCCTCATTGCGTCGGCCGCAGTTACCGGCCAGGTCACCGTCGTCAACCCCAACCAGCGCGCCATCTGTTCCAGCTGACGCGCCAGAGCAGGTCGCGCCTCGCGCGTCGCATGCGGCTCCCAGTGCACCGACTGCACCAGCAGCGCTCCGGCCATCCGGTCCGCCTTCAGGTCCACTCGCCCCACCAGCCGTTCCCCGAACAGGAACGGCAGTACGTAATACCCGTGCACGCGTTCCGGCCCCGGAACGTAGATCTCCAAACGGTAGTCGAAGCTCCAGAGCGCACGGACCCGGTCCCGTTGCCAGATCAGCGAATCGAAGGGGCTGAGCAATGCTTCGGCAGCGACCGAGCGGGGCCTGACGGCTTCAGAATGAAGATAGGCGGGCCGGTTCCAGCCCTCGATCGTGACTGGTTCAACCTCGCCCGAGGCGACCAGGGTCGCGAGCGCGGGCTGGGCCTGCGCCGGGCTGAGTCGGAAGTAGTCGCGCAGACACTGCGCCGTCCCGATCCCGTGCGCTGTGCAGGCGATCCGCATCAACTCAACGAGCGCCTGCGTGTCCGGTGGGCGGCACTGCGCGTCCGCGGCGGCCCGTACGGTCGGCGGGAGTACCCGGCGGGTCACGTCGTAGCGTCGCTCGAACCCGCTGTTGCGACCCGCAGAGCTGACCTCTCCGGCCCAGAACAGGTGCTCCAGAGAGTTCTTGACCAGCGACCAGTTCCAGCCCCAGTGATCGGTCGGCCGAGCCGCCAGCTCGGCGGCCAGCCACCTCTCGCACTCGCGGGCTGTCAGCGGACCGTGGTCCCGGCAGGCCTGTCGAACCGTTTCGACCAGGTCGGGGTGCTCGAGCGCCACCTTTCGCATCCCGCCCCACGCATCGGCGTGCGCCCGCTGCATCCGCACGTTCAACAGTGGCCAGGTCGTCGGCGAAATCAGGCTTGCCTCGTGGGCCCAGTATTCGACCACGCGTCGGGGCGCAACATCGCGCGCGCGATCCAACAACTCAATGTCGTAGGGGCCAAGTCGGGAGAAAAAGGGGAGGTACTGGCTACGAACCAGCACGTTGACACTGTCGATCTGAATCACGGCAACTGTGTCGATGACCCGTTGCAGTTGACGCATCGTGACCTGTCCGGCGTGCTTGGAAACGTGCAGACCCTGGGCTGCCAGGGCAATCCGCCGCGCGGATGCAACTGTCAATCGGCGCGGGTTCCGCACTGGGTCAGCGCTCCCCGCAGCTCATCCGAGGTCGCCGGAACCGACCAGTCCCACCGACACCGCATACAGCGTGGCTTCGACCCGGCTACTCAGTTCCAGCTTGGCGAGGATGTGTCGCACATGGTTTTTCACCGTGTTCTCGGCGATGAACAAGCGGTGCGCGATCTGTCGGTTCGACAGGCCCGCGGCGACCAACACCAACACCTCCCTCTCACGACGACTGAGTAGACCGGCAGTCGCGTCGAGGGTGCTACGCCGGGCGATACCGGATCTGGCCTGGCGCAGGACGGCAGGGGCCAGTCCCGAGGAGATCCATCCCCGGTCACACATCACTGCGTGTGCAGCTGTCAACAGTTCAGCAGCTGATGCATCCTCTAACACCAATGCATCCGACCCGTACCGCAGGGCGGTGTCGACGGTAGCGCCCTCGCTCGATCCGAGCAGCAGAACCACCCGAGTCCGGTGTTCTCGCATCTTCAACTCACGCATCGCCTCGCCGATCCCGGGTAATTCCAGGTGCGCCACAACAACGTCGGTCGCCCCGGCTGCCAACAGCTCATTGCCATCAGCAACCGAAGCGACCACGTGAACATCGTTCTCAACCAGCACGGCGGCAATGCCCCGCCGATAGATCGGGCTGGGTGCGGCGACCTGGGCAGTGATTGGCGGGTCGCTCACAGTTGCCGATTGTGCCTCAGACCGCGGCGGAAACGTTCACCGTCGACGATTGCGCGTGCGATACCTCGCCGTCGTCGACCTCTAGCTGGATGACACCGTAGGACCATCCTCGACGTCGATACACCACGCTCGGCATGCCGGACTCTGCATCCTGGTAGAGGTAGAAGTCGTGCCCGACCAGCTCCATCTCACGCAATGCCTGGTCCACTCCCATCGGAGAGCTGTGGTGTACCTTCTCGCGCAGCTCGATGGGGCAGTCTTCGTCGCCCCCCAGCGCGGCGACGTGCGGTGGCAGCGGATCGGCAGGTTCTTGCTCAGAGTGCGCCGCTTGCGGCTCCGACCAGTTGCTGAGTCCTGCAGTAGCCCTCGCCACGGAGACCGGCGCTCGCCGACCTCTGCTGACCCTGCGCTTGTCGTGCTGGCGACGCAACCGCTCGCCCAGTCGCGCCACCGCGAGGTCGAGGGCGCCGTACTCGTCATCGGCGCTCGCTTCGGCACGGATGACCGATCGTTTGGCGAAACAGGTGATCTCTATGCGCTCAGCCTCTTTGGCCTGACGGGGGTTGGCCTCGTGAGTGAGGATCACCTCGCACCGTCCCACCGCAGGATCAAGCTGGGAGACTTTGCCCAGCTTTTCCTCGATGTGTCGCTGAAAACGCTCGGGCACCGCCACGTGACGTCCGGTCACACTGATCTCCATGAACGACCTCCTGATCGTGAATTAGGACACATCTGCGGCGGGCCGAGCCGGTCAGGCCGAAAGATCACCCCCACCAAGGAGGATGTGCTGGGCGGAGAAGGGCAGACCTCTCGCGCTGAGCGCGTCGGCCTGGAGTACGCGGCCGTGGGGGTCTTGCACACCCTTCATTCCTCGACCGTAGTCGGCGCGGGGGGTGGCGGCAATGGCCACAGCGGCGACGTGAGACGCGCCGGCTTCGCGCAGCGCTCGAGCCGCCTCGAGCAACGTCGATCCCGTCGTCACGATGTCGTCGATCACGAGGATGACGTGTCCCGAAGCCCGGTGCCGCCATCCCGCGGGTACGACCATGGCACCGGCCAGGTTTCGAGCCCGGTCGATCGCACCCAGGCCCACCTGATCCCGTGTCGAACGCGCCGGTCGCAACAGGCGGGCGGGGAGCGGCAACTGCCCGAAGCCACCCGCAGAGGCCGCAACGATGATGTCCCACAACGGATCTCGGCCTCGGTCGCGCCGCGCTCGGGCTGAGGAGGGCACTGCTGTGATGAGCAGGTCGCCACGACGTGCTGCTGCGGTTACTACCGGATCCTGCGTCAGACACCCGGCGATCGAACTGCGCAGGTAACGTGCACACCACGGTGTCAGGTCGAGCCGGTTCTCATCTTTGTGGAGTCGGACGATGTTCGCCAGGACGCCGCAGTAGGCACCCTGCGCCCACGTGGGCGGCAGACCGCAGCGCATGACGCCCGTATTCACCGGCCCCGACTGCTCGAGCAGACCTGCCGCCAGCTCGCGCTCGCAGCAGAAGCACAACACAGTTCCGGGAACTGAACAGCCAGCGCAGCATCGTGGAACGATCAGGTCGAGAAGCTCCTGCGCCCACTGCATAAGCCCACCAGATCAGACCCTGCCAGAGAGCGATCAACAGTCGCCGGCGGGGTGTGCACACCGTGCCGCTCAAGGAGGGGATGTTGACCAACCAGGGACGAGCTCAAGCGCCGGGCGCTGCTATATCGTCGATCCCGGGCTGGCGCAGCCAGCTGACGCCCTCGCGCAGCCAGACACCCCCTTGGTGGTCCAGAACGAAGACGTCACCCGGGCCGACAGCGGTGGCAACGACCTCTTGGACAGCCGCCGGCGCCTTGAACACATCGGCCTGACCACTCAGCCGAACCTGAGCGATCTCAGAGTTGCCGACTGCTCGCCCATCAGCACCGACCTTCCCCCCGAGGACGATCAGGCTGGCGTTGTCGGCCCACGCGACATCGATGAGTGAGTTGATAGCGACCGGCATCGGAACTGGCTGCGAGATGCCGACAGGAGTGCCCTGCGTGTTCCGCAGGAGTCCTGCAAGGATCAGGTGCGAAGTACCGTCCGGTCCGCGCAGGATCATCGCCACTCGCACACCTTCGGGCGAGACTTTGGCGGCGACGACGGTAGCTCGGTGCAGCCACGGCGTCGACAAGGGTCGTGCCCGAATCTGACCGGTCGTGGGACCGGTGTCGAGCGCCCAGATGCCCGCGCCACGCGTGCCGGTGATGCCGGCAACGAGCGCGACTTTGCCCGTGAAGGACGGGCGGGTCAGATTGCCGGCGAAGGTCGGCACGGGACGGAACTTCAACGCCGTCCAGACCCCGACAGATCGGCGGTCGGTCGACAGGGCGGCAATACTCGAGCCCGTCCTGTCTGCAGCGATCGCGTAGAAATCGGTCTTGATGCGCGGCAGCGGCACCGGTGGGCTGTCCGGATCACCCGAGGACCCCACGACGCCCGGTCGTTTCCAGGACAGGTTCGAACCGCGACGGGTGACCAGCCCGGCTCCGCCAGGTGCGACCACTTGATACCCGAGATCCGAGGCGATCAGCGGCTTTGATGGTAGATCCGCTGCGGTAAGCCGATTCCCCTTCACGGTGAGTTCGACGCGGGTCACGCTGGGAACGGTGGTCAAGGTGGCGGTCATGGCGGCCCACAACGCGAGACGGGTCGGGCCGTCGGCGGCCAGCGCCTGCGAGGACAGGTCAATCGTGGCGACCCCGGTGTTCAGATCGACCGGCACCGCGTTGATCGCCAACCGGATCCGAGATCTGTCCGGACTGTTCAGAACCTTGCGCAGCCACGGGGGCGGCGCGGCGAGCACGGCCCGCGCCACTGCCGTCGCCAGCCCTGCATCGGGATACCACTGTACGTCGGGCACCAGGACTTTCAGGTTCGCCGCAGGATAGTAGATCGGCCGAGGCGAGAAGACCCGTAGAAAATCAATATCGGTGATCCAGGGACGAAATCCCTTCGGCAGACTGCTGATCCGCCACTCGCCACCAACCTTGGAGACACCGAAGCTGGCGCGGGTCGAGGTAACGGGGATGGTCTCAGCGACGTGGCCGCGGGCATCGAGAGATGCCTGCCGCCTACCAGAGATCGTGATCCGACCCGAGGAACCTGTCACTCGATAGTCCGATTCGCCGGTTGTCACCGTGGCGCCCTCCGACGGCGTCCACCCCGCTGAGGCCCCAGAGGTGAGGTATTTGCGAGCGACTCCGTGGTTGTCGTCGAGACTCGCGCCAGCCAACACGAAGT